>Ga0209048_10000875_pt1 | contig 31942 bp, 31 predicted proteins | sample FrelakmetCRP12CR_FD_187146 | JGI IMG/M metagenome (GOLD analysis project Ga0209048, IMG submission 187146) | Freshwater lake sediment microbial communities from the University of Notre Dame, USA, for methane emissions studies - CRP12 CR (SPAdes)... | ecosystem: Environmental > Aquatic >...
GCGGATGACGACGGTGCCGGTGCCGTGCGTCGCGGCCATGGTTGCGGCGGCGTCGAGCGCGCGCAGCGCGAGCCACGGTCCCGGCAGTCGCTTGCCGTCCCACGTCTGCGCGGCCGCGCGCGCGTTGACGACTTCCGGTGCGCCGTCCTTGGTCATCGTCCCCTTCTCGATCTCGGCGAGATAGGGCGCCAGCAGCGCGAGCCCGTGCGTCGTGTGGCCGAGGAGGTCGCCGGTGACGAGCACGTCGGCGACGTCGCGCGCGATGTCGGCGCGCACGCCGGCGCGCACGACGAGCGCGGTCGCGAAGGCAACGAGGGTGTCGGCTGGAAAGCGCGCTTCGGCCATGGTCGTGATTTCCGATGTAACGGCTTGCCGGCCGAGGACGTCGCGGCCGGGGTTGCCTGCAATCGCCGCCATTCTACGTCGTCGTCGCGGCGCTCTGCGCTCATCGGACTACCTTCGCGCTTCGCGCTCCGGTATTCGCCCTTGGGGCGGCCCGGCGGGCTCATGGCGGAATCGGCGGCGCACCGTGTCGCGATTGACGCGGCGACGCGATTCTCCGACGATTGGACCTGCGCGCGCCGCGCCCGTCGCCGCGATCGCCGCCACGACCCCCACCTCCCCGTGCTCCCCTCGTCACTGATGGTCAGCGTCGTCACGTACCAGCCCGACGTCGCGCTGCTCGACCGCTGCCTCTCCCGGCTCGCGCTGGCGATCGGTGTCGCGCGCGAGAACGGTGTCGTGAAGAGCGTGGCGCTCGCGCTTATCGACAACAGCGAGGACCGCCGCGTCGCGGACGAGGTGATCCGGCTCGGCAAGCTGCGCTTTGCCGATGCGGGGGTGCAGCTGCACTTCCTGCACGGCCACGCGAACATCGGCTACGGCATCGCGCACAACCTGATGCTGCACGGCACCGGCGCCGACTACCAGCTGGTGCTGAACCCCGACGTCGAGCTCGCGAGCGACGCACTCGCCAACGCGATCCGCTGGCTCGACCAGCATCCGGACGTCGGCGCGGCGGCGCCCGCGGTGACGCGCCCCGACGGAACGCCCGACTACCTTTGCAAGCGCTATCCGGCGGTGCTCGACCTCCTGCTGCGGGGCTTCGCGCCGAAGGCGATCCGCCGGCTGTTCCACCGGCGCCTCGAGCGCTACGAAATGCGCGACACCATCGCCGCCGCCGCGGGCAATCCGGTGCTCGGCCTGCCCGTGATGTCGGGCTGCTGCATGCTGGTGCGCCGCGCGGCGATCGACGCGACCGGCGGCTTCGACCCGGAATTCTTCCTGTACTTCGAGGACTACGACTGGAGCGTGCGCCTCAACGAGGTCGCAGAGACGGCCTTCCTGCCGCAGTTCCGCGTGATCCACCACGGCGGTGGCGCGGCGCGCAAGGGCTGGAAGCACGTCGCGTGGTTCGTCCGGAGCGCCTTTCGCTTCTACAACAAGCATGGCTGGCGCTTTGTCTGAAGCGCCGCCGGTCGTCGTCACGGGCGCCGGCGGCTTCATCGGCTGCGCGCTCGTCGCGCACTTTGCGCAAACCGGACGGCCGTTTCGTGCCGTTGTCCGCGAGCACGCCGGAGCGATGCCGCCGAAGCCGCACTTCCGCGCGACGGGCGATCTCGCGGTCGCCTCCGAATCCGCGCTCGACGAGCTCGTCGCCGGCGCATCGGCGGTGGTCCATCTCGCCGGACGCGCGCACGTGCTGGACGAGACCGCCGTCGATCCGGACGCGGCGTATGCGGCGGCGAACGTCGCGGCGACGGCGCGGCTGGCGCGCGCCGCGGCACGCGCCGGCCTGTCGCGCTTCGTGCTCGCGAGCACCGTCAAGGTCAACGGCGAGACGAGCCCGCCGGGGCAACCGTTTCGTCCGACCGATCCGGCGGACCCGCGCGATGCGTATGCGCGCAGCAAGCGGGACGCCGAGCGCGAGCTCGCGGCGATCGCCGCCGGCACGCCGATGGCGCCGATCGTGCTGCGCCTGCCGCTGGTGTACGGCCCGGGCGTCAAGGGCAACTTCGCGACGCTGATGGACGAGGTCGCGCGCGAGCGTCGGTTGCCGCTGGCGTCGATCCGCAACCGCCGCAGCCTGCTGTATGTCGGCAACCTCGTCCTGGCCATCGACGCCGCGCTCGACGCGCCGGTGGCGCCGGCGGGCGTCCATTTCGTCGCCGACGCGCAGAGCGTCGCGGTGCCGGAGCTCGTTGCCGCCGTCGGCGCCGCGCTCGGGATTCCGGCGCGACTGGTGCCGGTGCCGGTGTGGCTGCTCGAACTTGGAGGACGGCTTCTCGGCCGGCGCGCGCTCGTCGAGCGACTCGCCGGATCCCTCCAAGTGGATGCCGCGTCGTTCACCGCGGCGACGGGATGGCGTCCCCGGCACGACCTCGCCCAGGGACTCGCGGCGACCGCGGCGTGGTGGCGCTTGCGCCATGCGATCTGATGTCCGGTCGTTGGACCGCCTTCCGGCGACCTGTTGCCGTGCGAGTGGCCCCTCCGGCTGAAGCCGGACCCACGACCCGTAACGCGGGACCGCCATCCGGCGGCTGGTGAGATGATGCGCCGCCGGGGCGGGTGGCCGCGGCTCGCTATAATCGGTGTTTGTCCGTTCGAGGAGCCGCGATGAGCGCTGCAGGCGTCGGGGTACAGCCATGAGCGCTCGTCCTTCCGGGCGGCGCGCCGAGGAGCTGCGTCCGGTGCGCATCACCCGCAACTACACGAAGCACGCCGAGGGCTCGGTGCTGATCGCGGCCGGCGACACGATCGTCGTGTGCACCGCCAGCGTCGAGGAAGGGGTCCCGGCGTTCATGAAGGGCAAGGGGCGCGGCTGGCTCACCGCCGAGTACGGGATGCTGCCGCGCGCGACGGACACGCGGATGCGGCGCGAGGCCGCCGAGGGGAAGCAGTCCGGGCGCACGCAGGAGATCCAGCGGCTGATCGGGCGCAGCCTGCGCGCGGTCGCCGATCTCGACGCGCTCGGCGAGCGCACGATCAAGGTCGACTGCGACGTGCTGCAGGCCGACGGCGGCACGCGCTGCGCGTCGATCACCGGCGCCTGCGTCGCGGTCGCCGACGCGGTCGCGTGGTGTCGCGCGCGCGGCCTCATCGCGCGCGACGTGCTGACCGATTTCGTTGCGGGAGTGTCGGTGGGCGTCGTCGGCGGCGCGCCGGCGCTCGATCTCGACTACGCGGAGGACTCGGCCTGCGACACCGACATGAACGTGGTGATGACCGGCTCCGGCGGCTTCGTCGAGGTGCAGGGAACCGCGGAGGGCGCGCCATTCACTCGCGCCGAGATGGACGCGCTGGTCGCTCTCGCGGAGGCCGGCATCCGCGAGCTCGTCGCCGCGCAGAAGGCGGCGCTCTCCCGCTGATGCCCCGCGCGCCCGCAGCGTCGCGCGGATGATCGCGCATACCGCCTGCCCGCCATGACCCCGATCTCGCGTCTCGTACTCGCATCCGGCAACGCGGGCAAGCTGCGTGAATTCCGCCGGCTGCTGGCGCCGCTTTCCATCGACGTCATCGCGCAGGCGGAGCTAGGCATCGCGGAGGCGGACGAGCCGCACGCGACCTTCGTCGAGAACGCGATCGCGAAGGCGCGGCACGCGAGCATGCACGCGAAGCTGCCGGCGCTCGCCGACGATTCGGGCATCTGCGTGCGCGCGCTCGACGGCGCGCCCGGCGTGCAGAGCGCGCGCTACGCGGGCGAGCCGAAGTCCGACGCGCGCAACAACGCGAAGCTGATCGCGGCGCTCGCCGGCGTGGCCGACCGGCGCGCGCACTACGTCTGCGTGCTGGCGCTGCTGCGTCACGAGCGCGATCCCGAGCCGATCATCGCCGAGGGCGCGTGGCACGGGACGATCGTCGACGATCCGAGAGGAGCGGGGGGCTTCGGCTACGATCCGCACTTCCTCGACCCGACGACGGGCCTCACCGCCGCGGAGCTTCCGCTCGAGCGCAAGAACGAGCTTTCGCACCGCGGCACGGCGATGCGCGCGCTGATCGCGCGCCTTGCCGCGGAGCCGGCATGAGCGCCGACGGGCCGTCCCGAGGCGCGAATTACTCGCCCTCCGGGGGCAGCGCAGCGGCCGAATTGGCCAATGAGGCCGCAAGCGTGGGGGTGGTCACATGAACGCGATCGCGACGGTCGCCCCGCCGACGCTCGCAGTGCCGCGGTTCGCCGCGCTGCCGCCGCTCGCGCTCTACGTCCACGTCCCGTGGTGCCTGAAGAAGTGCCCGTACTGCGACTTCAACTCGCACGAGGCGAGGGGCGACGTGCCGGAGGCCGCCTACGTCGACGCGCTGATCGCGGACCTCGAGCTCGCGCTGCCGTCGATCTGGGGGCGCCGGGTCGTCTCCGTGTTCGTCGGCGGCGGGACGCCGAGCCTCTTCTCCGCGGCGGCGATCGACCGGCTGCTCTCGGGGGTGCGCGCACGCGTGCCGCTCGCGCCGGACGCCGAGATCACGCTGGAGGCGAATCCGGGAACGTTCGAGCGCGAGAAGTTCGCCGGTTATCGTGGCGCCGGCGTGAACCGGCTGTCGCTCGGAATCCAGAGCTTCGACCCGACCAACCTCGCCGCGCTGGGTCGCGTGCACGACGCGGACGAGGCGCGCCGCGCGGCCGACGCCGCTCTGTCGCTGTTCGACAGCGTCAACTTCGACCTGATGTACGCGCTGCCGCGGCAGACCGTGGCCGGGGCCGAGGCGGACCTCGAGGCGGCGCTCGCGTTCGCACCGGCGCACCTGTCGTTCTACCACCTGACGCTCGAGCCGAACACGCTGTTCCACCGCTATCCGCCGCCGCTGCCCGACGACGACACGGCGGCGGACATCGAGGACGCCGTGCACGCGAGGCTCGAGGCCGCGGGCTACCGGCACTACGAGACGTCGGCGTACGCGCGCCCCGGCCGCGAGTGCCGGCACAATCTCAACTATTGGCGTTTCGGCGACTACCTGGGCATCGGCGCCGGCGCGCACTCGAAGCTCTCGTTCGCCGACCGCATCGAGCGGCAGGTGCGCCACAAGCAGCCGAAACAGTATCTGGACCAGGTCGCCGCAGGCGCGCCGCTGCAGGAGGAGGGTACGGTCGCGCGCGAGGACATCGGCTTCGAGTTCATGCTGAACGCACTGCGCCTCACCGAGGGCGTCCCTTCGACGCTCTTCGCCGAGCGCACGGGCCACCCGCTTGCGCTGGTGCAGCGCGGGCTCGCGGTGGCGGAGGCACGCGGACTGATCGAGCGCGATCCGGCGGCGATCCGTCCGACGGAGCTCGGCCGGCGGTTTCTGAACGACCTGCAGGCCCTTTTTCTCGCCGACGCCGGGAAACCTTCATGAGCGAATACCCGTTGCACACGATGCCGCTCGCGGCCGCCGCGGACGCAATCGCCGCCGGGACGCTGACCGCGCGCGCGCTTGCCGACGATGAGCTCGCGCGCGTCGCCGCGACCGACGCCGCGATCGAGGCGTGGGCGCATCTCGACCCGAATCATGTGCGCACCGAGGCCGATCGCTGCGATGCCGGGCCGCGGGCGGGCCGCGGGCCGCTGCACGGCATCGGCGTCGGCGTGAAGGACATTGTCGCGACCGCGGACCAGCCGACGCAGATGGGCTCGCCGGTCTACGCGGGAAACCGTCCGCGGGAGGATGCCGAATGCATCGCGCGGCTGAAGCGCGCCGGCGGCTACGTCTTCGGCAAGGCGGTGACGACGGCGTTCGCGTTTCTCGACCCGGCGAAGACGAAGAACCCGTGGAACCCGCAGCACACGCCGGGCGGCTCGTCGTCGGGGCCGGCGGCCGCGGTGGCCGCGGCGCACGTCACCGGCGCGATCGGCACCCAGACCAACGGGTCGGTGATACGGCCCGCCGCGTATTGCGGCGTCGTCGGGTTCAAGCCGACGAAGGACGCCATCCCGTTTTCCGGCGTGCATCTGTTCAGCGAGACGCTCGACCAGCTGGGCACGTTCACGCGCTCGGTCGCGGACGCCGCGCGGCTCGCGAGCGCGCTGGCCGACGCCGGACGCATCGCTCCGGTGCCCGCTCTCCCGGGGAAACCGCCGCGATTCGCGTATCTCGACGGGTTCCCGTGGACGCAGGAAGTCGATTGCGACGCCGACGACACGCTGGACGCCGCGGCGACGCGGCTGCGGCAGCACGGCGCCGAGGTCGTCGCCGTGGGCTTCCCCGCGCCGTGGCGCGAAGCGCATCTCGTGCACCGGACGATCATGCTGTACGAGGCGGCGTCGCATCTGTGCACCTTGCAGGACCGCGAGCGGGCGCGACTGTCGCCCAAACTCAACGCCGCGCTCGACGAGGGCCGGGGGATTCGCCGCGCGGATTACGACGCCGCGCTCGCGCACCGCAGCGCCGCCATCGCGTACTTCACCGAATGGCTGGCCGATTACGACGCTATCATCGCGCCGCCGGCGCCCGGACCCGCGCCCGCCGGCCTCGCTTCGACCGGCGACCCGTCGTGCTGCACGCTTTGGTCGCTCACGGGTTTTCCGGCGCTCTCGCTGCCGATCGGATGCGCTGCCAACGGCCTTCCGCTCGGCATGCAGCTCGCGACTCCCGCAGGCGCCGACGACCGGCTGCTCGCGGTGGCGGCGTGGTGCGAGGCGCGGCTCGCGTTCAAGGGCCTCGTCTTAAAGGCTCCTGCGGGCGGGCACTGACGTGAAACGCGCGAAGAAGCACCAGCTTCCTGCGCCGCCGAAGATGCGCAATCCCGTGGCGCGCTCGCCGCTTCTCGGCAAGGGCGGCGCGCACGGCAAGACGACGGCGGCGAAGCGACGCGCGGCCAACATCGCGCTGGCGAAAGAGGCGCGCGAGCGGGATGCATTGGAATGAGCCGCTGGCCGCATCACCCGGACACGCTTTCCCGCCGCGATCTGGAAGAGAACCGGATGCGGGAGCTCTACGCCGCGGCGGTCGATCCGTCGCACGCGCTCTCCGATGAGCAGCTTTCCGAATCGCTGACGACAACGCTCGCCGCGAAGCCGAAGGGCGCGGGCTGGTGGGTGTTCGCGTACGGGTCGCTGCTGTGGAATCCGCTGTTCCCGGTGGCCGAGATGCGTCCGGCGATGCTCAAGGGCCTGCACCGCCGCTTCTGCCTGTGGTCGCTCGCCTCGCGCGGAACCGTCGAGAAGCCGGGACTCGTGCTGGGCCTCGACCGCGGCGGCGCGTGCTGCGGCGTCGCGCTGCGGCTGCCGCCGATGCTCGCGATCGACGAGCTGCACCTGTTGTGGCGGCGCGAAATGGTCGTCGGCTCGTATCATCCGCGGTGGGTGAAGGTCGATGCCGACGGCCGCGAGCTCGTCGCGCTGACGTTCGTCGTCCGCCGCGACCACCCGCAATACGCGGGCCGCCTGCCGCTGGCGCAGGAGGTCGGCGTGCTCGGAAGCGCATGCGGTGCGTTCGGATCCTCGCTCGACTACCTCGAGCGCACGCGCGTCGCGCTGATCGCGCACGGCATCGTCGACCCGTATCTCGAAGAACTGGCGGCGCGCCTCGCATCGCATCGCGCTTCGCAGATCGTGGGGCAAGAGGAATCGCGGCAGCCTTAGGATTCGTTCCTGCGCCCGCCCGCGAACACTTCCGCGCCGCCCGAACGCGGCACGCCGCGTCGTGGTTGCGGACATCCTCGCCGCAGTCGGCCGGGCAGCCGTCAGATCGCGATGTGCCGTCCGCCGTCCACGCTGATCGTCTCGCCGGTCACGTAGGAGGCATCGGCGAGCAGGAAGTGCACGGCCTTCGCGATGTCGTCGGGCTCGCCCTCGCGCTTCAGCGGCGTGTGCGAGATGATCCGCTGCCGCGACAGCTCGTCGAACGACGCGTCGTCGGGCCACAGCACAGGGCCTGGCGAAACGGCGTTGACGCGGATCTCGGGCGCGAGCTCGCGGGCGAGCGAGCGGGTCATCCCGACGAGCCCGGCCTTGGCGATCGAGTACACGACGAAGTTCTTGAGCGGGCGCTCGGCGTGGATGTCGGCGATGTTGACGATGGCCCCCTGCGCCTTCCTGAGCGCCGGCGCCGCGGCCTGAGCGAGAAACAGCGGCGCGCGCAGATTCGTTCCGATCAGGTCTTCCCACGCCTCGGGCGTGATCGCACCGACCGGTGTCGCGAAGAACGACGACGCGTTGTTGACGAGACCGTCGAGGCGGCCGAACGTCTGCACGGTCTGCTCGATCAGCGACGGCAGCTTGTTGAGGTCGAGCAGGTCCGCCTGGATCAGCGCCACGGAGTCGGCGCGCGCGTGGTTGAGCTCGGCCTGGAGCAGCCGCGCCTCGCCGGCCGAGGCACGGTAGTGGAGCATGAGGCTCGCGCCGGCCGCGTGCAGCCGCCGGGCAATCGCGGCCCCGACACGTCTGGCGCCACCGGTGATCAGCACGACCCTGCCTTGCACGCCGCGCCCCCGGATTACAGGATAGACTTGGCCCGAATCTAGCACATCGAATGCCGTGCCGCATCGGGCGGGTGACGCCCGTCCGCGCGCACCCTCCGCCGTGACCGAGCTCCCGCTTCCCGATGCCGATGCCCTCGCGCACAGCGAGCGTGTCGCCGCCGCCATTCGCGCGACGATCGCCGCGGCCGGCGGACACATCACGTTCGCGCGCTACATGGACCTCGCGCTCTACGCCCCGGGTCTCGGCTACTACGCTGCCGGAGCGGCGAAGCTCGGCGCCGCCGGCGATTTCGTCACCGCACCCGAGCTCACGCCGCTGTTCGCGGCGGCGCTCGCGACGCAGGTCGCGGCGATCCTCGCGGCGACCGGACGCCGGGAGATCGTCGAGCTGGGCGGCGGCAGCGGCCGGCTCGCGGCCGATCTGCTGACGGCCCTCGCTGCGCGCGACGCTCTGCCGACGCGCTACGCGATCCTCGAAGTCAGCCCGGACCTCGCGCAACGCCAGCGCGAGGTGCTGGCGCGGTGCGCCGCGGCGCCCCGCGGGTGCGTCGAGTGGATCGCGGCGCTGCCCGAGGCGATCGACGGCGTCGTGATCGCGAACGAAGTGCTGGACGCCGTTCCCGTGCACGTCGTCGCGCGGCGCGACGGGAAGTGGCTCGAGCGCGGCGTGACGTGGAATGCGGCGTGCGGCGCGCTCGCGTGGGACGAGCGCCCGGCCGCTCCGCAGCTCGCGGCCCTCGCCGCGGCGCGCTTCCCGCCAGACGGCGACTACACGAGCGAGATCAATCCGGCCGCCGAAGCGCTCGTCGAGAATGTCGGCAGGCGTCTCGCCGCCGGCGCCGCACTCTTCGTCGATTACGGCTTTCCCGCGGCGGAGTACTATCACCCGCAGCGCAGCGAGGGGACGCTGATGTGCCACTACCGGCACCGCGCCCACGACGACCCGTTTTCCTGGCCCGGCCTGACCGACATCACCGCGCACGTGGACTTCACGGCGATGGCCGAGGCCGGCGAGCGCGCGGGGCTCGAGGTCGCCGGCTTCACGGCGCAGGCGCCGTTTCTCGTGGGCTGCGGGATTCTCGATGCGCTTGCCGCCACCGGTGCACCCGAATCACCCGCGTACGTCCGCGCGGCGGCGGCGGTGCAGAAGTTGCTCGCGCCGTCCGAGATGGGCGAGCTTTTCAAGGTGCTGGCGCTCGCGAAGTCGCCGGCGATCGCGTGGCCGGGCTTCGCCGTCGTCGACCGGCGCCACCGGCTGTGAACCGCCGAGCGGTCCGTGAAGCACGGGGCGGCGGGCAAACCGCGTAACGGAGCCGAACATGGAAACGCCGATTGCCACCGACAGCCTCGTCATGGGTTCGCTGCCCGCGCGGCATGCGCGCTACCGGCCGCACCACACGGCCGTCATCGTCGGCGCGCGCGCGCCCGGCGAGCGCGAGGTGCGGCTGTCGTGGCGCGAGCTCGACGGTTACCTCAATCGCTGGGCCAACGCGCTCGCGTCGCTCGGCGTCGCGCACGGCGACCGCGTCGCCACGGTGCTCGCCAATTCACTCGAGCTGCTCGCCACGTACTGGGCGTGCGCGAAGCTCGGCGCCGTTGCCGTGCCGCTGTCGCCGTTGCTGACGGCGGCGGGGCTCGCCGCGCTCATCGCCGACGCGTCGCCGCGCGTGATCGTCGGCTCGAGCGACCAGATGGCGGTCCTGGACGACGTGCGCGGCCGCGCGAACGCGGCCGACGCAGCGGCGTGGGTCCTGGTCGATGCGGCAGCCGACGACGAAGCGCTGGGCTATCGCGCGTTCGGTTCGCTGCTTGCCGCGGCGAGCGACGCCGATCCGGGCGCGCGCGTCGAGGCCGGCGACCTGTGGACGCTCATGTACACGTCGGGGACCACCGGCCTGCCGAAGGGAATCCAGCACACGCACTTCATCCGCGCGATGTACGCGACGACGCTCGCGAGCTCCTGGCGGATGGCGTCCGAATCGGTCGTGCTGCACTCGGGCGCGATCGTGTTCAACGGCGCGATGACGACGATGCTCCCGGCGTTCATGCTGGGCGCGACGTTCGTGCTGCACCGCGCGTTCGACGCCGGGGCCTTCATCGCGACGGTCGAGCGCGAGCGCGTCACGCACACGATGCTGGTGCCGTCGCAGATCGTCGCGGTGCTCAACGCCCGGACCTTCGACCCGGCCCGCCTCACGTCGCTCGAGATGGTGCTCTCGCTCGGCGCGCCGCTGCACCAGGAGCACAAGGACCGGCTGAATGCGCTCCTGCCCAACCGGTTCTACGAGCTGTACGGACTCACCGAGGGCTTCGTCACGATCCTCGACCGCAACGACGCGCTGCGCAAGTCCGGCAGCGTCGGCGTGCCGCCGCCGTTCTACGAGATGCGGATCGTCGGCGAGGACGGGCGCGACCTGGCGGCGGGCGAGGTCGGCGAAATCGTCGGGCGCGGGCCGATCACGATGCCGGGCTACTACAACCGGCCGGACCAGACGAAGGAAGCATTGCGCGACGGGTGGCTCTACACCGGCGATCTCGGCCGTGTCGACGACGACGGCTTCCTGTATCTCGTCGACCGCAAGAAGGACATGATCGACAGCGGCGGCATCAAGGTCTACCCGAAGGACATCGAGGAGATCGCCGCGCGCCACCCGGCGATCCTCGAGGTCGCGGTGTTCGGGATTCCGCACGACAAGTGGGGCGAGACGCCGGTCGCGGCCGTCGTGCTGCGGGAGGGCAGCGACGCCGGCGCCGATGCGCTGCGCGACTGGATCAACGCGCGCGTCGCCGCGAAGTACCAGCGCGTCGACCGCGTGATCGTGATGCCGGAATTCCCGCGCAGCGCGGCGGGCAAGACGCTGAAGCGCGAGCTGCGCGCGCCGTTCTGGGCGGGGCGCGGCCACACGATGTGACGCGGCGCCCCGATGGACAAGACCCGACTGGAAGCGCATCGGCTGTGCGTGGCACCGATGATGGACTGGACGGACCGGCACTGCCGGTACTTCCTGCGCCTCATCTCGCGCCACGCGCGGCTCTACACCGAAATGGTGACGAGCGGCGCGCTGCTGCACGGCGATGTCGCGTATCACCTGGAGTTCGACCCCGCCGAGCACCCGGTCGCGTTGCAGCTGGGCGGCAGCGACCCCGCGCTGCTCGCGGTGTGCGCGAAGCTGGGCGAGCGCTACGGTTACGACGAGATCAACCTCAACTGCGGTTGCCCGTCCGAGCGCGTGCAGACCGGCAGCTTCGGGGCCTGCCTGATGGCCGAGCCGGTGCTGGTCGCCGACTGCGTCGCCGCGATGCGCAATGCCGTCGCGGTGCCGGTGACCGTCAAGCACCGGATCGGCCTCGACGCGGGCGAGGACTACGGGTTCGTCCGCGATTTCGTCGGCACCGTCGCCGCGGCCGGCTGCGAGGTGTTCATCGTGCACGCGCGCAATGCGGTGCTGAAGGGGCTGTCACCGAAGGAGAACCGGGAGGTGCCGCCGCTGCGCTACGACGTCGTGCACCGGCTCGAGCGCGATTTCCCGGCGCTGACGTTCGTCCTGAACGGCGGGATCAAGGACTGGGATACGATCGAGCGCGAGCTCGCTGTGCTCGACGGCGCGATGCTGGGCCGCGTCGCGTACCACGACCCGTACTTCCTAGCGCAGGCCGACTGGCGCGCTTTCGGCGACGAGGCCCCGGCGCGCTCGCGCGCCGACGTGCTGCGGGCGCTCGTTCCCTACGCCGAAGCGCAGCTCGTGCGCGGCGTTCCGCTGCGCGCGATCGCGCGGCACGTGCTCGGGCTCTATCACGGGCGCTCGGGTGGGCGGCGCTTCCGGCAGATCCTCTCCGACGCGGCGAAGCTCAGGAACGCGGGACCCGAGCTCTTTCTCGAGGCGCTGGCGTCGGTGGAGCCGGCGGAGGTGGTGGGTGTGTGACGTTGCGCGATGCGCTGTGCCGGAAGCGGGGCGGATCGCGGCGGGCTTAGGGTGTTCATGCGCCCGCCCGCGATCCGTCCCGCTTCCTGGCGCCGGCACGCATCGTCGCGAGCAGGCACGCCGCAGTGGAAGCGCGAGGGTTCGGGTGAGGGCGCATGAACACCCTAAGCCCGCACCCGAACCCTTGCGCTTCGCATCACGCGCACGTGTCGATGCGCACCGCTCTCGGACCGGCAGGGTTCCTGCGCGGGCGCATGAACACCTTAAGCCCGCGCGGGAGCCCTGCCGGTCCAGTGGATCTCCTGGCCCGACCGTCTAACGCATGTCGTCGGCGATGTACGCGCGGACGATGCTCTCGAAGTCGGAGTCCGCCCGCATGCCGAGCGCCGGCCCGAGCTTCGGCGCGAAGTTCGACGGCCACGTCGAGACGATCCGGTCGATCCCGGCGTCGTATTGCCACTGCACGCGATCGGCAACCGCGTCGCCCGCCACGCGCCGCAGCGCCGCGACCATGTCGTCGACGGCGATGCGCATGCCCGGCACGTTGACCGAGCGCGTGTGCGCGAATGCCGACGTCGGGGCCTCGTGGCCGACGATGAGGTTGGCGATGGCAGCGCGCGGCGAGGTCACCCACATCCTCGTGTCGCGCGCGACCGGACAGACGGCGGCGACGCCGGAAAGCGGCTCGCGGATGATCCCGCTCGCGAACGACGACGCGGCCTTGTTCGGCTTGCCCGGCCGCACGGTGACCGTCGGCAGGCGCAGGCTGCGTCCGTCGACGAAACCCTTGCGCGTCATGTCGTTGACGAGGAGCTCGCCGATCGCCTTCTGCGCGCCGTAGGACGCCTGCGGCGTGACCGGCGCGTCGTCCCCGACCGGGTCCGGCAGCGGCCCGCCGAACACAGCGAGCGAGCTCGTGAACACGAACTTCGGCGGCGCGGCGAGCCGGCGGCAGCGCTCGAGCAGCAGGCGCGTCGCATCGAGGTTGACGCGCATCCCGATGTCGAAATCAGCCTCGGCCTGACCGCTCACGACGGCGGCCAGGTGGAACACGGAGTCAGTGTCGGGGGTGAGCGTCCGCTCGATGACCGCCGGATCGGCGAGATCGCCAGTGACGCCGCGCACGCGCGGATCGCCGAGATCGGGCGGCGCGACGACGTCCAGCAGCACGACCTCGCGGACGGGTCGCGCGACGCCCCGGGCGTCGGTCAGCGTGTTGCGGGCGAGGATCGCGCGGGCGAGGCGCGTGCCGAGAAAGCCGGCGCCGCCGGTGATCACGATGCGCATGAGGGAAGCCTTTCGACAGGGGGCGATGGCGTGATGATAGCCGCCCGCCGCGCTGCCGCGCGGTCAGCCCGTCGCGCCGCGCAGCCTGGTCACGCCGGTGTCGATCGCCTGCTCCAGGTAGGCGGCGTAGAAGTCCTCGGTCAGAAGCCCGACGACGGGCTTGCCGATCACGTCGCCGCGGCCGTCGACGACGGCTACGGTCGGCGTCACCGACACGCCGTACCGCGCGGCCAGCCGCTCGTGCGTGGTCGCATTACCGGCGAAATCGACGACCGTCAGCGGCTGGTCGATCTCGACCTGGCGGAAGAGCGCGCGGTCCCGCCACGGCGCCTCCTTCGATATCGGCACCACGAACCGGGCGAGCGCTCGCTCGCAGTACGGGCAGTCGTACCGGTCGAAGAAGAGGAAGATCGGAACCTTGCCGCGGGCGCTCGCGGCGGCGTCGGCGGCGAGGTCCCGCGCGAGCGGGAGGTTGAAGCGATGCGGTGCGCGTTTTTGTGCCGCGGCGGGTACCGCGAGCACCCCTGCCGCGGTAAGCGTGCATGCTAGAATCCGCGACAGCAGGGTGCGGCGCGCGACGTTCGCGGTGCCGCGCATCCGTCCGCAGGCTTCGTTTCGCACGAGTCCCATGGCCAACCCTCCCGCGCCGCGCCGGCTCACGATCGCCACGCGCGAATCCGCGCTCGCGATGTGGCAGGCGGAGCATGTCCGCGCGCTCCTCGCCGGATTATATCCGTCGAGCGCGGTCGGCCTGCTCGGAATCACCACGCAGGGCGACCGCGTGCTCGACCAGCCGCTCGCCGACATCGGCGGCAAGGGGCTGTTCATCAAGGAGCTCGAGGTCGCGATGGCCGAAGGCCGCGCCGATCTCGCCGTCCACTCGCTGAAGGACGTGCCGATGGACATGCCCGACGGGTTCGTGCTCGCGGCGGTCACCGCGCGCGAGGACCCGCGCGACGCCTTCGTCTCGAACCACTATCTGGACCTGTCCGGCCTGCCGGGCGGCGCGCGCATCGGCACGTCGAGCCTGCGGCGCGAGGCGCAGCTGCGCGAGCGCGATCCGCTGCTTTCGATCCTGCCGCTGCGCGGCAACGTCAACACGCGGCTGCGCAAGCTCGACGACGGTCAGTACGACGCGATCGTGCTGGCGGCGGCGGGACTGAAGCGGTTGGGCTTCGGCGGAAGGATCGCGTCGCTGCTCGATCCGGACGAAAGCCTGCCCGCGGTCGGGCAAGGGGCCATCGCGCTCGAGTGTCGCGCCGATCGTCCCGAGGTCCTCGCCGCGCTCGCGCCGCTCGCCGATCGCGACTCGACGCTCGCGACGACCGCGGAGCGCGCGTTTTCGCGGGCTCTCTCGGGGAGCTGCCACACGCCGCTCGCCGCGCACGCGGTCGTCCAACATCGCGAGCTGTGGCTGCGCGGGCTGCTCGCGAGCCGCGACGGCGCAGAAGTGATGCGCGGCGAACGCCGCGCCCCGGTTGTCGACGCGGACGAAGCGGATGCGCTGGGGCGCGCGCTCGCCGCCGAATTCCTCTCGCGCGGTGCGGCGCGGCTCGTCGCCGCGTGAATCTTCCGCCACGATGGTCCACGCGCTGACGCCGCGGGCGGAGGCGGCCGGGCCGCTCGCGGGACTGGGTATCCTCGTCACGCGACCCGCGCGCCAGGCGGCGGGGTTCGCGCAGAAGGTCGCCGCTCTCGGTGGCACGCCGGTCATCTTCCCGGCCATCGCGATCCTGCCGCCGGCCGACCCGGCGGCGCTGGCGCGTGCGCACGCGGCGTTGCCGACTTTCGATTGCGCGATCTTCGTCTCCGCCAATGCGGTCGAGTACGGCGCGCCCGATCCGCAACGCTGGCCGGCGACGCTCGTCGCCTTCGCGCCCGGGCCGGGAACCGCGGAGGCGCTCGCGGCGGTCGGCATCGCCGGCGCGCGCATCCCGGCAACGACGTTCGACAGCGAAGGCCTGCTCGCGCTGCCCGAGCTTGCCGACGTGCGCGGGAAGCGGATCGTGATCTTCCGCGGCGACGGCGGGCGCGCGCACCTGGGCGACACGCTCGGCGCGCGCGGCGCGCACGTCGAGTACGTCGCCTGCTATCGCCGGGCGCGGCCCGCGAGCGGGGTCGCCGGCCTCGCCGAGGCGTTCCGCGAAGGCCGGATCCATGCTGTCACGATCACGTCGGGCGAGGGAATGGACAACCTGTGGGCGCTCGCCGACGACGCTACGCGCGTCGCGTGGCGTGCCCGCCCGACGTTCGTCCCGCATCCGCGGATCGCGGCGCACGCGCGCGAACGCGGCCTGTCCGTGGTCGAGACCGCCGGCGGCGACGCCGGCCTCCTGGCCGGGTTGCTAGAATGGGCCGGCTCACCGTCCCGCAGAAAGAACTGATCCCATGCCCGTCGACATCATCGTCACCGCGCCGCTGCCGCCCTTCCTCTACGATCCGCTGAAGGCCGACTACCGCTGCCACGACTACCACCAGGCGGCGGACAAGGCGGGGCTGCTCGCCACGCGGAGCGCCGGCATCCGCGGCCTCGTGCAGGGCGGCGGCACCGTGACGCCGACGTCGCTGCTCGACGCGCTGCCCGCGCTCGAGATCATCTCGGTGTTCGGTGTCGGCTACGACGGCGTGCCGGTCGGCTACTGCCGCGAGCGCGGCATCAAGGTCACGAACACGCCGGACGTGCTGACCGACGACGTCGCCGACGTTGCCGTGGCGCTCGTCATGATGACCGGGCGCGGCTTCGTGCGCCTCAATCGCTTCGTGCAGGCCGGCGACTGGGTAAAGCGCGGGCCGGAGCTCACGACCAAGCTCGGCGGGAAGACGGTGGGCATCCTCGGCCTCGGCCGCATCGGCAAGGCGATCGCGGAGCGGGTCAGCGCGATGAAGATGAACGTCGCGTACACCGGAAGGAAGCCGCAGGACGTGCCCTACCGCTTCATTCCCGATCTCGCGGCGCTCGCGGCGGCGTCGGATTTTCTGGTCGTCGCCTGTCCGGGCGGTGCCGCGACGAAGAACATCGTCGATGCCCGCGTGCTCGCGGCGCTGGGCAGGAAGGGGACGATCGTCAACATCGCGCGCGGCTCGATCGTCGACGAACCTGCGCTCGTCGCCGCGCTGCAGGCGGGAACGATCAAGGGCGCGGGCCTCGACGTGTTCGCCGACGAGCCCAACATCCCGCAGCCGCTCCTCGCGATGGACAACGTGGTGCTGCTGCCGCACGTCGGCAGCGCGACGCGGGAGACGCGGCAGGCGATGGGCGACCTCTGCAAGGCGAACCTCGACGCGTGGTTCGCGGGCAAGCCGCTGCCGACGCTGATTCCCGAGCTTGGCTGAGTCGTCGGGCCGCCTTCGGCCGGGCGCGTCAGTTGTCCGGCGCCACCGGTGCGCGCGCGGGCTTCGGCGTCCACAGCACCGCGACCATCGCGGCGACGACGAGCGCCAGCGCGGTCCATTCGTATCGCCCGGGGTGCTCGCCCAGCAGCAGCATGCCGGAGAACACGCCGACGATCGGCACCGGCAGCGACGACATCGACGACACGGCAACGGGCAGCGTGCGCGCAAGCGTGAAGAACGCCCAGTGCGCGAGCGTTCCGGCGAGAAAGATGTTGTAGAGGATCGCGAACCACGCTGCGGGGGACGGGATCCGCAGCGGGCCGTGGTCGAAGAAGGGCGCGAGCAGCGCGAGCGGCACCCATCCCAGCAGCATCATCCAGCCGGACACGACGGTCTGCGACAGCGGGAGCTTCCACTTGCGCACCAGGACGATTCCCATCGCCCACGACGCGGAGGCGCCCAGTATCATCAGCGCGGCGGTCGGCTTTCGCTCGAGGTGACGGATGTCGTCGCCCAGCAGCAGCGCCATGCCCAGTACGCCGAGCAGCATGCCGACAACCTTCCGGCCCGACAGGGGCTCGTGCAGCAACAGCAGCGAGAACAGCACGCTCCAGACCGGCATGGTGAAGGCCAGGATCACGCTGCGCCCCGCCGGGAGCTGCTGGAGGCCGAACAGGACGAGCCCGTTCCAACCCGTGATGTTGAACAGCGCGAGCAGGGCGAGCTTCCCCCACAGTCTGCGTGGAATTCCGAGCGGGTCGCCTGCGAGCTTCGCGATCGCCAGCAGGCCGGCAGCGGCGAAGGGCAGCGTCAGTGCGCGAAACGTGAGCGGCGCGATTTCCGCGACGCCCATCTTCAGCACCGGCCAGTTGCAGCCCCACACCAGCGTGATGATCGCGACGGGGATCAGCGCGCCCGCCGTGACGTGCGGGGAAGCCTTGGCGTCCGGTGATTTCGGCGCCACGGCCCGCGCTTACCGGGCTCTCGCCGGGAGCGTCTCGCCGTACTTGCTCTGGTGCAGCGCGCGCGCCTGCGTTACCCACGCGTCGCGGCGGATGCGGCCGGGAAACTCGTGGAGCTTCGCGTCGAACTCGTCGATGTCGCGCTCGCTCCAGTGCGCGATCTGGCGGTAGGTCCCGACACCGAGCTGGTGCAGCATGCGCTCCAGCACCGGGCCGACGCCGACGATGAGCTTCAGGTCGTCCGGCGCGCCGGTGCCGAACAGCAGCGGCGGCGCGTTGTTCTCGAGGTCGACGACGAACTGGCGGTAGCGCGCGGTCTCGGCGCGGGCCGTCGCGAGCTCGCCGAAGAGCCGCCGGCGCTCGTCGGCCAGCTCGGCGAGCCGGTTGATCGCGGCGTCGCGCGTCACCAGCGCGCGGCGCAGCAGCGCGGTCTCGCCCTCGAAGCTCCTGACGATGCGCGCGCGCTCGGCGACGAGGCTTTCGCTCGAAGACGCCGCTGCGGTCGGTGGCGCGGCCTGCGGGACGGACGCGGCGGCGGCCGGCGCCGGCGGCGAGGTTTCGGAGGGTGACGCGGGGATTCGTGGCGGCGCGTCGCGCGGCGCGGTCGCCGTGGCCACGGCGTCCTTCCGGCGCGCGCGGCCGATCGCGTAGCCGATGGCCAGCGCGACGACGACGGCGGCGAGAGCGAGAAGGGTCGACACGGGCGGCAATTCGGGGCGGTGGGGTGCGGCGAACGCGATCGGGCGTGCAAGCCGGGTCCGGCAGGCATCCGGCCACGCAGCGGCGCGGGTTCCACGATTGTAGTCGAGCGCGCGCCCCTCGGCCAATCGCGATTCGTCGGGCAGCCGCGCAGCGCCTGCTAGAATCGAATGGAGATTGCGCGACCGATCCCATGTCCGACATCCCCGACCGTCCCGTGCGTCCCGCCGAAGAGGGTACGATCGCTCCCGATTCCGGCGGCGAGGCGACGCCCCGCCCTTCCGACTCCCTCGCTGCGCCGATCCGTCCCGCCGCCCGGCGCGGTCCCGTTTCGCGCGCGATGCTGGCCGGCATCGCGGCGCTGGCCGTTGTTGCGACGCTGGCGGTGTGGCTCGACGGCCGGCGCGCGCAGCAGGCACTGCGGACCGAGGTGGCGCAGCGGCTCGCCGGTGTCGAAGGATCGACGCAGGCGGCCGGCAAAGCGCAGACACAGCTCGCGACGGAGCTGCGCGACGCGCAGGCGAAGATCACGCTGCTCGAGGCGCGGCTCGCGGAATCGCAGGCCGAGCAGGCGGCGCTCGAGGCGCTGTACCGCGATCTGGCGCCGTCGCGCGACGAGATCGCGCTGTCCGAGATCGAGCAGGTGCTCGTCGTCGCGAGCCAGCAGCTGCAGCTCGCCGGCAACGTGCCGTCGGCGCTCACCGCGCTGCAGCTTGCGGACGCCAAGCTGCAACGCCTCGAGCGGCCGCAGTTCCTGCCGCTGCGGCGCGCGCTTTCGCGCGACATGGATCGCCTCAAGGCCGTGCCGTTCGTCGACGTCGCCGGCATGAGCCTGAAGCTCGACCAGGCGCTCGCGGCGGTCGACGCGCTGCCGCTGGCCATGGACGAGCGCCTGCCCCCGGCCGTGCCGGACAAGGCGGTGCTGCCCGCCGAGGATCCGGCGTGGTTGCGTTTTCTCCGCGACGTCTGGCGCGACGCGAGGCAGCTCGTCCGTATCGAGGTCAGCGACCGGCCGGCGGCGCCGCTCGTGCCGATGGCGCAGCAGTATTTCCTGCGCGAGAACCTGAAGCTGCGCCTGCTCACCGCGCGGATTGCGCTGCTCGCCCACGACGACGCGAGCTTCCAGGCCGATGTCGCGGCGGCCGACGCGTGGGTCAAGCGGTACTTCGACACGCGCGCGAAGCCGGTGCAGACGCTGCAGGCGATGCTGAAGCAGCTCGCCGCGGCGCCGATGCCGGGGGAGATGCCTGACCTGACGCGCAGCCTCGAGGCGGTGCGCGCATTGCGGCTCGCGCAGGATCGTGCGCCGGGGCGCGGATCCGCGCCGGCGGCGCGCTAGGGCCCTGGGCCGGCTGCCGTGCGCGTGCTGTTCTGGTTCCTCCTGCTCGCGGGCGCCGCGGTGGCCGTCGCGCTCGCGGCGCGGCTGACCGACGGCTACGCGCTGTTCGTCGCGCCGCCGTATCGGGTCGAGCTCTCGCTCAACCTCTTCATCGTGCTCGCTGTCGCGGGCTTCGTCGCCGGGCACGTGCTCCTGCGCGTCGTCAGGCGCGCGCTCGGGCTGCCCGGGGAAGTGCGCCTCATCCGCCGGAGGCAGCAGCAGGAACGCGCCCGCGCGAAGCAGGACGCCGCGGTCGTGGCGCTGCTCGAGGGGCGCTACGGCAGGGCGCGACAGTACGCGGAAGAGTCGCTCGCGATTCCGCAATCGTCCGGGCTGTCCGCGCTGATCGGCGCGCGTGCGGCGATCGACACCCGCGAGTTTGCCGTGGCCGAGACGCTGCTGGCGCGCTCCGACGCACAGGTGCCCAGCCTCGCCGTGCCGCGGTTGATGCTCGAGGCGGAAATGAGACTGGAGCAGGGGCAGCCGCTCGAGGCGCTCGACCTCCTGCGTGCGCTGCGCAAGGAGGCCGGCTCGCACACGGCGGCGCTGCGGCTCGAGCTGCGCGCGCTGCAGGGCACGGGGCGCTACGCGGAGATTCCCGCGCTCGTCGACCAGCTGGTGAAGCGCAAGGTGTACGGCGCGCCGGAAGGCGAATTCGTGCGCGCCGCCGCCCACGCGCAGGAGCTCGAAGCGCGCGCCGACGACGCGTCGGGCCTGCGTGCCTACTGGGCGAAGCTGTCCGACGCCGAGCAGCGGATGCCGAAAATCGCGCGCGCCGCGGCGCGGAGCTTCATCGCGCAGGGCGCGAGCCGCGAGGCCGCGGACATCGTCGCGCGGAGCCTCGAGCGCCAGTGGGACCCGGACCTGGTCGCGCTCTACGCGGAGTGCCGGCTTTCCGACGCGTCGCCGCAGCTCGAGCAGGCCGAGCGCTGGCTTCCCGCGCACAGCGGCGACGCGCGGCTGCTCTACGCGCTCGGCGTGCTCTGCGAGCGCGCGCAGCTGTGGGGCAAGGCGCAGACGTACCTCGAGGCGAGCATGGCGCTGCACGACACGTACCGCACGCGCGTGGCGCTCGGCGAGCTGTTCGCGCGGCTCGGTCGCGACCGCGAGGCCAACGCGCACCTCGCCGCCGCCCTCAAGCTCGCGCTGGCCGAGCTCGAGCCGCGCTGAAGGTTTCGAGGCAGCCTGAAGGCCGCCCCACGTGGGTCCGGCTTCAGCGCGACGTTGCAGGGCAGCCGGGAAGCCGCTGCACGTGGGTCCGGCTTCAGGTGGCCGAGCCGGTGAATCAAGATTGCGGCAGGCGGGTCTCCTTCACCATCGTCGAATGGCCGAGATGGCACGGAGTCACCTTGCCTGGGTGATGCGCATCCTGCGGGTTTCCCATGCCTACCACTGATGCAGGACCAGATTTCTGACCGACAGCTGATTCTGTCCCAGCAGGAAATAGGTGCCGGCGTTCCAATCCTTGAGGTGACCCACGGTAGTCGAGACGTTCGATAGACCATTGCCGAGAAAGAGATCGCAGCGCGCTGCCAGATAGGTATCGAGGATCACTTCCTCGGCGAGGCGTTGCCCGGGATGGCCCGCGTAATGGACGCCTCTGGTCGTGGCGGTCCGGGTGCATGCCGAGTGCAGCAGCCTGGAACCGTAGCGCAGCTTGCAATCCCGCAAGTAGTGCTCGCTGTCGGTCAGCAGGAAGACCGACAGGTCCGGACGGACATCGAGGAGCTGGTCGATGGCGGCGAAATAGGCGGCGTTGGCCTCCGCCAGGTTTCCGACCTCGCCCACCTTGTCGCTTCCCCTCACGTGAACCGCGAGCCATTGCCCGCCCGCCATGTTTCGAGCCCAGAAGGCTTGCACGGCTTGCTCGAGGTGCGGTTGCAGGCGGATCTGCGTGGCGAAAAGTTGCCGGTAGATTTCATGCAGCTTCATCCCGAAATATCCGCTGCGCTCGTCGATCCACGGTATGAGGTCGTTGACGGCGGTGTGGAAGTCGCTGACGACGACATCCTCATCGCGACCGAGACAGTAGAGGCCGGTGATTCTCGCGCCTTCGCCCTCCCACTTGTTCAGATCCTCCGCCCGCAGGCTGTCGCGGCGCCACTTCGGCGGGAAGAATGTGGCGGCGCCGCCGGCGATGTCCTTCACGGAGAAGGGTGAAGCTGGACGAAAATAGAGCTCGAACGCATTCTCGATCCCCGGCGCCGAAAAGAGGCTGTTCGCGCCCCAGTGAACGATTGGAATCCGGCAGGTCATGTCCGCCAGCAGCAGCTGGCCGGCGACGTGGTCGACGTCGGACCAGAACCCATTGCCCCACGCCTTTACGATGAGATACCTGGTCGAGCGTGGGGCCGTCGAGTGCGCGCGTGCGGCCCGTTGCTGCTGTGCCGCCGCGGCTTTTCCCAGCGCCGCCCTTGCTTCCGCATGCCCGGGAGCGTCACGCAAGGCCTGCGCATAATGCTTGACCGCGAAATCGGGACGCCCGACGCGTGAGGCTATGTGCCCCAGCAACAGATGGGCCGTCGGATCATTGGGCGCTTGTTCCAGCAGCTCGCGGCAGATCAGCTCGCACAGCTGCAGATTCCCCCTGCTCAGGGCATCGCTTGCGGGCGCGAGCATTGCTGCTGCGGCCGAACTCCGGGCACTCCCGTCGCTCGGCACGGAGGTCAGCGCTCCGTGGCAGTGCTTGAATTTCCTGCCGCTGCCACAGGGGCAAGGTTCGTTACGGGAAACGGCCACCTTCTCACCCGTTCCTCTTGACCGGTTGCCCGGCAGCCTGAAGGCCGCCCCCCGTGGGTCCGGCTTCAGCCGGACGCACCTGGCTCCGCCTGCACGGCGTAGGTGAAGCTGTCCGCGAAGAATTCCTCGGCCGGCAGCGCGCGCGTCTCGACGAAGCTCTTGCGCGCCGCGTCGATCATCGCCGGCCCGCCGCACGCGTACACCTGGTAGCCCGAGAGGTCGGCGAAATCGTCGAGCACCGCCTGATGAACGAGGCCGGTGCGGCCGGGCCAGTGATCGTCGGGTGCCGGTTCGGAAAGCACCGGGATGTACGTGAAGCTGCGGCTCCGCTGCTGCCATTGTCCCGGCAGCTCCGGCAGGTAGAGGTCGCGCTTCGTCCGCGCACCCCAGTACAGCACCATCGGCCGCGAGGCATCGATGCCCTGGTGCAGCGCGTGCTCCACGAGGCCCTTGATCGGCGCGAAGCCGGTACCGCCGGCGACGAGGATAATCGGCTTGTCCGAGTCCTCGCGCAGGAAGAACGTGCCGAGCGGGCCCTCGAAGCGCAGGATCTCGCGGCCCTTGAATTCGTTGAAGAGCTGGTTGGTGAAGAAGCCGCCCGGCACCTGCCGCACGTGCAGTTCGAGCAGCCCTTCCTCGTGCGGCGGCGTCGCGAGCGAGAAGCTGCGGCGGCGGCCGTCCTTGAGCAGGAGGTCGATGTACTGGCCCGCGAGGAACTGCAGGCGCTCGTTCGCCGGCAGCTTGAGCTTCACGATCGCCACGTCGGGCGCGGGCCGGTCGATCGACTCGACCCGGCACGGCAGCTTCCTGATCCGGATGTCGCCGGCGCGGCGCACCTCGTTGATCTCGAGCACGAGATCGGTGAGCGGCTTCGCGCAGCAGACAAGCGTGAGCCCGCGACGCTTTTCGTCGTCGGTGAGCGTCGACGCCTGATACGGACCGTAGTCGACCTGCCCGTCGAGGATCTTTCCCTTGCACGTGCCGCACGCGCCGTTGCGGCAGCCGTAGGGAAGCATCAGGTCGGCGGCCATCGCGGCCGCGAGGACCGTGTCGCCGTCGGCGCACGTGAACGAGTGACCGCTGGGCTTTATGGTAATCTGGTGCGGCATGGCGACAATGCTGGGTCAGTGGGTTCCGCGCCGTGCACGGGGGCGAAGGCCGCGGGTGGCAAGAACGTGATCCGGGTATTGTTGATCGGCTGCGGCGACGTGGCACTGCGCACCGCCCGCCTGCTCCATCCCAGGGTGCGCCTGTACGGACTGACGCGTCGCGTCGAGGATGTCGCGAAGCTGCGCGCGCACGGCATCGTTCCCATCATCGGCGACCTCGACCGGCACTCGACCCTGGACCGCCTGCGCACGGCGCCGTTCGCCGTGCTGCACTTCGCGCCGCCCCCGTCCGAGGGCCGCGACGACGCGCGGACGCGGAAGCTGATTGCAGCGTTGACCCGCTCGAAAAGCATACCACAGCGGTTCGTCTACATCTCGACGTCGGGGGTCTACGGCGATTGCGCCGGCGCGCGTGTCGCGGAGACGCGACCGCGTCGCGCGGGGACGCCGCGTGCGCGCCGCCGCGTTGCGGCCGAGGACCGCCTGCGCGACTGGGCGAAGCGCGACGGCGTCGGGCTTTCCATCCTGCGCGCGCCCGGCATCTACGCGGAGACCCGCCTTCCGCTCGACCGGATCCGGCAGGCAACGCCGGTGCTCGTCGCCGACGACGATGTCTACACCAATCACATCCACGCGGAAGACCTCGCCCGCGCGACGGTCGCCGCGCTGTTCCGCGCCAGGCCCAACCGTGCGTACAACGTGACCGACGACGCCGAGATGAAGATGGGCGGCTGGTTCGACACGGTCGCCGACGCGTTCCACCTGCCGCGCCCGCCGCGCGTGTCGTGGGAGGAAGCCGAGCGGCGCATCGCGCCGCTCCTGCTGTCGTTCATGAGCGAATCGCGGCGACTGTCGAACGCGCGGATGAAGGGCGAGCTGCGCGTGCGGCTCCGCTATCCGACGCCGCAGGAGCTGCTCGACGAGATCGCGCCGCGCGACTTGAAGAAGCAGCTGGCGCTGCCGCTGTGAGCGCCGCCGGGCCGTCCCAAGGCGCGAATTGCTGCGGCCTCCGCGCCATGATGCTCGTTCCATGCCCCTCGAAGTCGGCCGCCGCCCGCGCTCGCAGACGCGCCCTTCGGGCCTTGGCTTCGCCCTGCTCGCGCAGGCGTCCCTCGGGGGGCAGCGCAGCGGCCGATTTGGCCAATGCGGCCGCAAGCGTGGGGGCCGTCCGATGAGCGTTGAGGCATCACCGCGGGAGGCGCCGCGATCGCGGTGGGGCGCGATTGCGTTGCGGCTCGACGCCTACGAGCGACTCGTCCGCCTCGACAAGCCGATCGGCATCCTGCTGCTGCTGTGGCCGACGCTCTCGGCGCTGTGGCTGGCCGCGCACGGAACTCCTTCGTGGTCGCTGGTGCTGATCTTCACGATGGGCCCCGTCCTCACGCGCTCGGCGGGTTGCGCGATCAACGACTGGGCCGACCGCCAGTTCGATCCGCAGGTTGCGCGGACGGCGAACCGGCCGCTCGCCACCGGCGAGATTGCGGCGTGGGAGGCGCTTGCGATCGCGGTCGTGTTCGGTCTGCTCGCGTTCCTTCTCGTGTCCGCGACCAACATGACGACGATCCTGCTCTCTTTCCCCGCCGCTTTCATCGCCGTCGTCTACCCGTTCTTCAAGCGTTTCTTCGTGCTGCCGCAGGCGTTCCTCGGCATCGCGTTCTCGTTCGGCATGCCCATGGCGTATGCCGCCGTGTACGACGCGGTGCCGTCGGTCGCGTGGTGGCTGCTCTTCTTCAACCTGTTCTGGGTGATCGCGTACGATACCGAGTACGCGATGGTCGACCGCGACGACGACCGCCGCCTCGGGCTGCGCACCTCGGCGATCACGTTCGGGCGGCATGACGTGCTCGCGGTGATGCTCTGCTACGTTGTGTATCTCACCGGCATGACCGCCGTCGGCATCCGGCAGACCATGGGGGTGTCCTATTTCGTCGGGCTCGCCTGCGCGCTCGCCTGCGCGGTCTTCCACTGGACGCTGATCAGGGACCGCGGCCGCGAGGGCTGCTTCAGGGCGTTCCTGCACAACCACTGGCTCGGGTTCGCCGTGTTTGCGGGCATCGCCGTGGACTACGCAGTGCGCTTCGCCGCGTGGCCGCGAGGGCTATGAGAATGAGAAGCGGGGTCGGACCCGACCTCTCGCGGGGTTCCGCTGCAGCGACCGGAACAAGGGAGCCCGACCCCACATTGCGCGGGCTGCCGCCGGTGCTAGGTCGCCACACGGCCGTGCTGATCCTCGGCAGCTTTCCCGGCGAGGCGTCGCTGGCGGCGCAACAGTATTACGCGCACCCGCGCAACCACTTCTGGCCGCTCGTCGCCGCGGTCATCGGCGCGCCGCTCCCGGAGATGTCCTACCGCGAGCGGCTCCGCTCGCTGCGCGCGCACGGGATCGGCCTGTGGGACGTCATCGTCTCGTGCAAGCGCCGTGGCAGCCTCGACGGGGCGATCCGCATGGCGGTGCGCGGCGAAGTGGCGCGCGTGCGGCGGGTCGCCCCGGCACTGGCGCTCGTCTGCTTCAACGGGAAAACCGCCGCGCGGGCGCTGCCCGCATGGAGCGAGGCCGGCTACGCGACGCTCGCGCTGCCGTCGTCGTCGCCGGCGTACACGCGGCCGTTCGCCGAGAAGCTCGCCGCCTGGAGCGCGATCGGGGATTTCCTGCAACGTCAGCCGCGACGCAGAGCGTGATCGCAATCGGACGACACTGGACGGCGGTAGCGGTCGCGGCGATCGTCGCGGCAGCGATGGGCGGCTGCGCGACCCCCGCGCGGCCCGTGCCGGAACAGCAGGCGCTCGATGCGCGCAATGGCGTACCGCCGGCCGGCGCGACGCGCGGCGCGCCCCTGCCGGAGCGCGTTACATTCGATTCACTCGATCGCGATCCGCGGACCGGAACGCCGGTGCGCATCACCGGACTGCTTTTCCGGCCGGGAGATGACGACGCTCCGCGCCGCCCCGCGGTCGTCGCGCTCCACGGCTGCGGGGGCATGTACAGCTCGTCGAAGTCGAAGCGCGACGAGCTGTCGCTGCGACATCGCGCGATGGCGGAGCTGCTGACGGGCGAGGGCTACATCGTGCTGTTCCCCGACAGCTTTCGCCCGCGCGGTCGAGAGGAGATCTGCACGGTCGAGAACCGCTCGCGGACGATCACGCAGGCGAACCGTCGCCTGGACGCGCAGGGCGCGCTCGCGTACCTGCAGGCGCGCGCGGACGTCGCGCCGGACCGCGTCGCGTCGCTGGGCTGGTCGCACGGCGCGAGTACGGTGCTCGCTGCGCTCAACACGCGACAATCCGCCGTTGCCGCATGGGAGGACCGCGCGTCGTCGCCGCCGTATTTCCGCGCGGGCGTCGCGTTCTACCCGGGATGCGGCGAGTCGCTCCGTGCGAAGGGCGGGTACGCGGTCGCCGCCCCGCTGACGCTCTTCGTCGGCGGCGCCGACGACTGGACGGCACCCGGTCCGTGCATCGACCTCGCGAAGAAGCTCGCCTCCGCCGGCGAGCCGGTGACGATCACCGTCTACGCCGACACCTATCACGGCTTCGACGGCCCATCCACGCAGAAGCGCCTGCGGCTCGAGGTGCCCAATGGCGTCCATCCCGGAAGCGGCGTCACCGTCGAGTCCAATCCGGCCGCGCGCGACGACGCCTACGCGCGGCTCAGGGCGTTCCTGCGCGGGCAGCTCGAGCGCCCGCAGGGAGCCGCCGGGGATGCCGCTTCGGCGGTCCCGGCCGCCGATTGATCGCATCGAACCCGCGAAGGGTTCCGGATTTGCTACGATGCGCGCTTCGTCGAACGCAGCTGCAAGAGGGGGACGCCGTGCCTCAAACGATTCGCGACCCGATGCGCGCGCCGCTCGCGGTGCTCTGCGCGTTGCCGCTTGCCTTTAGTGCATGGGCGCAGCCGCTTGCGCCGGACATCGTCGTGACCAGGGTCATCAGCGCGCCCGTGGCCGACGTCTGGAAGGCGTGGACGACGGCGGAGGGCATCGAGAGCTTCTTCGCCCCGAAGGCGGTGAAGGTGGAGCCTTGGCCGGGCGGCGCGTTCGAGCTCTGGTTCGGCGTGACCATGCCCGAGGGATCGCGTGGCTGCGAAGGCTGCAAGGTGCACAGCGTGCGGCCGATGGAGCAGCTCGTGTTCGAATGGAACGCGCCGCCGACGATTCCCACGATCCGCGTCCTGCGCACGCTCGTCTATCTCGATTTCAAGCCGCTGCCCGAGAACCGCACCGAGCTGACGCTGCGCAACTTCGGCTATGGCGAGGGCGAAGAGTGGGCGAAGTCGAAGGCGTACTTCGAGAAGGCATGGCCCGCGGTCATGGCGAGTCTCGAAAAGCGCTTCGCGCCGAAGTAGCGCACGGTCATGGATCTCGGACTGACCGACCGGATCGTCGTCGTCACCGGCGCCAGCAAGGGCATCGGCCATGCCTGCGCCGAGGCGTTCGCGCGCGAGGGCGCGCGCGTCGCGCTCGTTTCGCGCAGCGCCGCGAACCTCGACGCGGCGCTCGCCAGGTTTCCGGCGACGCGGCACGTGCCGCGCGCGTTCGTCGCCGACCTGACGCGCGCCGCCGACGCCGTGCGGATGGCCGACGACGTCGAGCGCGAGCTCGGCCCGATCGACATCCTCGTCAACTCGGCCGGCGCCGCGCGCCGCTACGCTCCCGCCGACCTCGATGCGGACGCGTGGCACGCGGCGATGGACGCGAAGTACTTCAGCTACATCCACCCGATCGATGCGGTGCTGCGGCGGATGGCCGCGCGCGGACGTGGCGCTATCGTCAACGTCATCGGCTCCGGGGGCAAGGTCGCGAACCCCGTGCACCTGCCCGGCGGCGCGGCGAATGCCGCGCTGATGCTCGCGACGGCCGGGCTCGCCGCCGCCTACGCGCCGAAGGGCGTCCGCATCAACGGCATCAACCCCGGCGCCACGCTGACCGGCCGCGTGCAGGAAGGCCTGCGGGTCGAATCGAAGATGACCGGCCTCGCCGAGGAGGAATTGCTGAAGCGCGCGCAGGCGAGGATACCGCTGGGCCGGATGGGTACGCCGGAAGAGGTGGCGCGCGTCGCGCTCTTCCTCGCCTCCGCCGAGGCAAGTTACGTGACGGGCGCGATCGTGCCGATGGACGGCGGATCGAACCCGGTCATCTAGAGGGGGCACAGTCATGCTGACCGACATCGAGATCGCCCAGCGGGCGAAACTGCTCCCGATCGGCGAGATCGCGGCGCGCCTCGGCATCCCCGATTCGGCGCTGGAGCCCTACGGCCACACGAAGGCGAAGATTTCGCTGGACTGGCTCGCGGGCCTCGCGGGCCGTCCGGACGGCAAGCTGATCCTCGTCTCGGCGATCAGCCCGACGCCCGCGGGCGAGGGCAAGACCACGACCACCGTCGGCCTGGGCGACGCCTTGAATCACATCGGCAAGAAGGCGGCGGTGTGCCTGCGCGAGCCGTCGCTCGGGCCCGTGTTCGGGATGAAGGGCGGCGCCGCGGGCGGCGGCTACGCGCAGGTGGTGCCGATGGAGGACATCAACCTGCACTTCACCGGCGACTTCCACGCGATCGGCGTCGCCAACAACCTGCTCGCCGCGCTGATCGACAACCACATCCACCACGGCAACGCGCTCGACATCGACGTGCGCCGCGTCGCGTGGAAGCGCGTGATGGACATGAACGACCGCGCGCTGCGGGAGATCAACGTGGCGCTCGGCGGGCCGGCCAACGGCTACCCGCGCCAGGACGGTTTCGACATCGTCGTCGCCTCCGAGGTGATGGCGATCTTCTGCCTCGCGCAGTCGCTCGCCGACCTGAAGGAGCGGCTGGGCAAGATCGTCGTCGGCTACACGCGCGGCCAGAAGCCCGTCCACGCGCGCGACCTCAACGCGCACGGCGCGATGACGGTGCTGCTCAAGGACGCGCTGAAGCCGAACCTCGTGCAGACGCTCGCGAACAACCCGGCGTTCATCCACGGCGGCCCGTTCGCCAACATCGCGCATGGCTGCAATTCGGTGATCGCGACCAGGGCCGCGCTCAAGCTCGCCGACTACGTGGTCACCGAGGCCGGCTTCGGCGCGGACCTGGGCGCCGAGAAGTTCATCGACATCAAGTGCCGCAAGTCGGGGCTGCGGCCCGATCTCGTCGTTCTCGTCGCGACGATCCGCGCGCTCAAGTACCACGGCGGCGCCGATCCGAAGGAGCTCACGCGCGAGAACCTGCCCGCGCTGGAGAAGGGGGTCGCGAACCTCGAGCGGCACGTCAACAACGTGCGCAACCACTACGGCATGCCGTGCGTGGTCGCGCTCAACCACTTCACGTCGGATACCGACGCGGAGCTTACGCTGCTGAAGAAGAAGATCGCGCACCACGACGCGCCGATCGTCGTCGCCCGGCACTGGGCCGACGGCGCGGCCGGCGCCGAGGCTCTCGCGCGAACAGCAGTCGATCTGATCGAGCGCCTGCCATCGGACTTCCGGCTCGTCTACGACGATGCCGACACGCTGTGGGACAAGATGACCAAGGTCGCGACGAAGATCTACGGCGCGTCCGAAGTCGCCGCCGACAGCAAGGTGCGCGCGCAGATCAGGAAGCTGCAGGCCGACGGCTACGGCCACTACCCGATCTGCATCGCGAAGACGCAGTACTCGTTCTCGACGGATCCGCTGCTGCGTGGCGCGCCGTCCGGTCACGTCGTCAACGTCCGCGAAGTGCGCCTCGCGGCGGGCGCGGAGTTCATCGTGATGATCTGCGGCGACGTGATGACGATGCCCGGCCTGCCGAAGGAGCCGTCGGCGGCGAGGATCGACCTTACCGCGGACGGCAAGGTGGTCGGGCTGTTCTGACGCGGGTGCGCGTCAGCGCGACGGCTTCTCGCGCACGAAGAGCGTCATCAGCGCACCGAACGCGGCGGCGCCCGCGAGCAGCAGGATCGCGGCGTCCCAGCCGCCGGCGACGTTCCCGGCGGCTCGCCCGCGGTCCAGCACCCAGCCCACGAGCGGCTGCAGGATGCCGGTGCCGAGGAAGATGCCGACGTTGACCACGGACGTCGCGATGCCCGAATGCGCGGGGTGGTTGACTTCCTTCGCGACGGTCCACGTCAGCGTGAATCCGGGGATGAGCATTCCCATCAGCGCGAACCACGCGAGCGTGGCGGCGAGCGGCCACTGCACGTGCAGCACCCAGGGCAGCCACGACAGCGCGTACAGCAGCGCATAGACGCGCATCACGCCGCGGCGGCTTCGCAGCCGGTCGGAGACGATCCCCACGACGACCGACCCGACTGCGACTCCGAGAAGGAGCAGGCTCGAATGCTGCGCGGCGGTGACGCGCGACATGCCGTACGTGTCGACGAGGTACGGCACCGCCCACAGGCCGGCGAAGGCGAGATAGCTGCCCGCGATGCCCGCATTGACGAAGAAGCCCGGCCACGTCGCCGGGTTTGCCAGCACGCGGCCGAGCGCCTGCACCCAGTGCGCGGAGGCGCCCGTGCCGGGCGCAGCCGGCGCATGCAGCGGCGCGAAGCCCATCTGTTCGGGACGGTCGCGCACGCGGAGCCACGTCGCGATTCCGAGTGCCGCCGACAGCACCGCGAGGCCGACGAACACCGCGCGCCACGACGTCTGCGTGACGATCCACGCGAGCGGAGCGCCGGCGATCACGGCCCCCAGGTTGCCCGCGAACATCGTGACGCCGTTGAGCGTCGCGAAACGATTGGCGGGGAACCACACGGCGCTCACCTTCAGGATCGCGATGAAGGCGACCGAGACACCGATGCCGACGAGCGTCCGGCCCGCCGCCGCGATCTCCCACGTCGGCGCCAGCGCGAACGCGAGCGAGCCGGCCCCGGCGATCAGCGAGCCCCCGGCCAGGATGCGGCGCGGGCCCAGGGTGTCGGCCAGCACGCCGACGGGTATCTGCAGGAGGGTGTAGACATAGAAATACGTCGCGGCGAGCGTGCCCAGCACCGCGCTGTTGATCGCGAACGCGCGCGTGAGCTCGCCGGCGATGGCTGCGGGCGCCGTGCGGTGGAAGAAGGACAGGATGAAGCTCGCGAGCGCGATGCCGAAGACGACGCGGCGCGCGCGGACGAAACGCGCGTCGTGCGGATCGGGCGCCGTGGGCATGCCCCATTGTACCGG
>Ga0209048_10000876_pt1 | contig 31942 bp, 33 predicted proteins | sample FrelakmetCRP12CR_FD_187146 | JGI IMG/M metagenome (GOLD analysis project Ga0209048, IMG submission 187146) | Freshwater lake sediment microbial communities from the University of Notre Dame, USA, for methane emissions studies - CRP12 CR (SPAdes)... | ecosystem: Environmental > Aquatic >...
TGCTTGGCAATGGCCACCCTGTCAATGGACCTGCTGCAAAAACAAGTTTATTGTTAGGTGACAGAGCAGCAGTTCCCGGTTCAAGTTCATCCCACAAAATCTTTACTGCGAAACCTCTTCCGCCGAGGAAGTCTTTTGCGATTGAATCCGCATAGTGATCGGTAACTGCCTTGCTTTTATCAAGATTTGCGCGTAGGAATTTACCAGTCCAGCCGTACATAGTGCTAACCATCCTAACATGGGTGCATAACTATCATGCTTGAGAGTAAATAAATCTGATTGGGTGGAGTTAGATGACTAGTCTTTCAGGTTCAATGTTGCGATTTTTCAAACCCAAGTCGCTGACTTTGAATTTCTTGTCACCATAAAGTAGGGCGTATTCCTCATCGCTGTACAACGCGGTTGCGATTCTGCTTATTGAGTCTGCTTTCAGTATTCCACTTCCACTTGCGCCCCCCACTACCATTACGTTGTTCTCCTCAAAGATCAGAGGCTGTCCATCCAGAGTATTGATCTCATATAGTCCAGCAAACGCAGAGAATGGTTGGCAACCTGTGAACTGGGGAAAATACTTCGCGAGAACCTGATACAGTCCAAATCTGTAGTAATCTTCCTCTGGTTGGGGATCGTCTTCAATCTTGAAAGCCCTTGGGAACTCGTCAGCATAAGCTAGCCATAGTGCATCCTCTTCTGGAGCTGGCCGAATGTACGCGGATGGTCTCGGAAGAATCGTGAAGGGTAGGCATCCAGCTTCCGTAAATTCTTTCGAGAGGAGCAGTTTTCTAAGCGGGTCGGTTTTTGCCTTGATGGAGAAAATCTGCCTCTTCTTGGCTTTTATGAAGCATTCGATCCCAAGAGGGTCTAGTAGCTGTGCAGCCCATGCACCAGTCGCCACTATTATCTTCTTAGCCTTTATTGGACCTCTGTTGGTTTTTACTCCTGTCACTGTTGTATCCTGCCAGAAGTATGGTTCGCTGGGCGTTCCTAAAGGTTGACGCGCCTCAACGGTTATCTCTTCTACTCTGGTATTGTATTGTATTCTGCCGTCGATCTTGAGAAACTCCGACTCGTAGAATTTCACGAGTGAATCAACATCTATTAAACCTGCTTTTGGAATCAAGATGCCTTTGTGAACGTTTCCCAAGTTCATCATTTGGGCTTCTTCATCGTTTGAGAAATTTGTTTGCATATCAAGCTTCTGCGCTAGGTCATCTTCATCGTACTCTAGATATTTGAAACCTTTATCTGCCAGATCCTTCAAAACAGGAAACATCTTCCTGTATCCTTCTTCATCAAACAACCACAAATAACCAGCCCAACGTAGTTTCAGATTGAAATTCAGATCGTTTTGGACATGCTTATAGAATTCTGCGGACGAATCGGCTAGAGCGAAGTTTGTGCGGGATGCAAACAAACATCGAAAAGCTGCGGCGCTCTTAGCCGTACTCCCTTGTCCAGCAGCACCTAGCTTATCAACAACCAGAATGTTCAGTTTCGGATTCTTGCCTTTAAGGTGATAGGCGGTTGACAAGCCTATTATGCCTGCTCCAACGATTATTGCATCATATTCGGGCATGTCTCTCCGACCATTCTTGGTGCGGTTACTAGAAAAATCGGATTGAATTTAAGTTTAGCTGTCCAGCTAATATCAAATACACATTACAAGAGAACGCTTATTTACCTCTGAGAATTATGATTAGAACCAATCGCTCAAACTGAGGTTGGAAATTTGCGTATAATGAAAGAGATGAAGGCAGTTTCAACTCTTGTTATGATCTTGTTGGTTCTGTGCTCATTGATAATCGGAGGATTACTATCTTACATGTGGGTTATTTCAGGTTATTACTACGAGTCATCTGGTACGGACTTGATCATAACAGAAGCGCTTTTTCCACTTGGACATGCCGACTACTTCAATCTCACCGTCATGAACCCCTCACACTCTTCTACGACGAACATAACAGGCATCTACATGACAACGGAAGGCAACGCGACAATACAAACTGTGACAGGCACCTCTCCGGACACGCTTCCCATACAGATCGAGCGAGCAACATCCAAAACAATCAAATGCCTGCAGAACTGGAGCACATTCGCTGGAAAATCAATTACCGTCCACATCTCCACTGCCGACAACACAGGCGCCAGTAAAACTGTTACTACCCAACTTGTGGGGTTGGGAATCACGACTGACATGAATCCGTCGCTAAGCAGTCAACGATTTAATGTCACCGTAACAAACCTTCCAGAGTCGACTCTGAATCTCACACTTACTAGTGTCTTAGTCAATCAGATACCTGTTCTAAGTGCCACGCCAACGCTACCATTGAACTTGACTGTGGGAGATAACGTTACAATTGGATGCACCTACGACATAGAGAGCTTGCAAAAACCTGTTATCCGTGTCGAAACAGCTGAGGGCTACTATGCTGAATTAACCACGAACGTAGTGGCGAACCTAGGATGGTACGTAACTCAGGTCCTGTTCAACGGGGCAAATCCAGAGGACATGAACATAACCATCTTCAATCCGGATACCGCGAGCACCTACGTTGACATAAGCAGTATTGACGTAGTCTATGGCAACGCAACAAGTTACATAAACGGAAGCCTCACGAATCCCCCGTTTGCCCCATACTATAGACTCTTACGGGGAAACACGGTCACCTTCGGCAACTGCACGTGGAATTGGGGAAGCTACCGCAGCCAAAACGCCACGGTAAATGTGTATGATCTACAGGAATTCGCACCCGCATCACTGACTGTCAGAACACCTGAACCGATCAATTTCAAAATAACAGGAGTGGACTTCAAGCTGACCGACACTAAACATTTCGCGATGAACATCACCAACGCAGCAAGCTCAACAGATGCGATTACCCCGGCGCAGATAAGCCTCAACGGCAGTAGCGTGGGTTTCCTGTCTCAAGCAATCCCAATTGGAGAGACGAGGCAGTTCAATTGCACGTTTGATTGGTCAAGTCTGAGAGGAATGACCGTGACAGGCAACGTCAGCATTGCCAGCGGGATATACCTCTCAGGATCCATTATTTTACCGTCTGTGGACTTAACGATCTCGGACACAATTGGTTTCAATACGACATCAGAAGGGCTCACGTATGTTAACGTGACCATAAGTAACTCGGTATTCTCAATTCAGGACGCAACGATCACAAACATTATCTTCACAACGTCGAACTCGACAGATTACATCAACGGAACCATACCGAGGCTTGTCCCGAACGGATATCTTCTGCCCATAGGCGCCGAGGTTGCAATGGTCTGTCCATGGTATTGGAAGGGCTACTACGGCCAATCCTTGACTATAACAGCTAACACAGTGGAAGGATTTACTGCTACCAAAACGTTCCAAATACCAGCCAACACCCCATAATCTTTATCTTTTTCATAAAACAAAACACTCGCTCTCAGAAGGCAGAAGATTGACTGTTGTTAAGGTCACTGAGAGAGTCCGCACGATCGAATATGCCATTCGCGACGTCCTAGTCTATGCCAAACAAGTCGCCAAAACAGGAAAGAAAATCTATTATCTCAACATAGGAGACCCTGTCGCATTCGATTTTGAAACGCCACCACACATCAGACATGCCTTGACCAAGGCAGTCGAGGAAGGCGCAAATGCCTATTCACCTTCAGAAGGTCTACCCGAACTCAGACAAGCCATAAGCCAGAAAGAGAAGAGAGTCAACAATGTTGATGTCGCTACTGACGACATTATTATCACGGAAGGAATCTCGGAAGGGATTCAGATGATCATGGCGGCGTTACTTGATGTGGGCGATGAGATTCTTCTCCCAGGTCCAACGTATCCGCCGTATATTTCCTATGCAAAGTTCTTCGGTGCAAAACCCATTACCTATGAAACTGTTGAGGAAAACGGTTGGCAACCAAACACTGACGATTTGAGAAGTAAAGTCTCAAAGAAAACCAGAGCGATTGTGATCATCAACCCCAACAACCCTTGTGGCGCACTCTATAATGAGAAAGTCGTGGAAGAGATCATCAATATAGCAGGCGAGTGCCACATTCCAATTCTGTCAGATGAGATCTATGACCAGATAGTCTACGAGAAGAAACTAGTTAGCACTGCGTGCTTGGCTGAGGATGTCCCCGTGATAGGTCTGAACGGTTTCTCAAAAGCATATCTGATGACGGGATGGAGACTAGGCTACATATACTTCCATAGCCAAAACAACGAGCTGCAAGAATTAAAGCAAGGTGTCGAAAAGGAAGCGAGAATTAGATTATGCGCCAATACTCCTGTTCAGAAGGCAGGGATAGCAGCATTGAATGGTCCACAGGATCACATAAGGGAGACCAATAGAAAACTCAGGGAAAGAAGAGATTTTGCTTGGAAAAGGTTGAACGAGATCGATGGAATAAGCTGTGCGAAGCCCGAGGCTGCTTTCTATGTTTTTCCGAAAGTCCATACGGTTGGATCGCTGTGGAAGACAGACATGGAATTTGCGGTACAGCTCCTGAAGGAAACAGGAGTGCTCTTCGTCCACGGGTCAGGATTCGATCCAATCTACGGCGCAGGACATGTGAGAGGGGTCATACTTCCACCAATTGAAACCCTTGAGCAAGCTCTAAATGAATTGGAAGCCTTCATGAAAAGGAATGTATAAGAATAAGTACAATTTCTGCGTAAGCACTCTATTTGTAGATTGCTGTTCCTTCTTTGGGATCTAAAACGACCTTTGAGAACTCTGCCATCAGTCTCTTAGTAATCGGGCCGGGTTTTCCACTGTTTATTATTCTCTTGTTTATCTCTACGACTGGTATGATTTCAGCGCCTGTCCCTGTGAAGAATGCTTCTTCAGCATTGAATAGTTCATATGGTGTGATGTTCTTTTCTTTTACTTCATGACCCAGTCTTCGTGCCAGTTTCGTCACTTCTTCAGCCGTTATTCCTGGTAATGCGCCTGTGTAACTTGGTGGAGTGAATAGTTTGCCATTCTTGGCTATGAATATGTTCTCAGCCACTCCTTCACATATGAAGCCGTTCTTATCTAGGCATATAGCTTCGTCAACACCAGCTATGTTTGCCTCTATCTTTGCGAGTATGCTGTTGAGATAATTTAGAGATTTTATTTCGTGCGACGTAGCGTCCACAGGATCTCTTTTGACCCATGAAAGCATGGCCGTCACGCCCTTTTCCTTGGCTTCCACTTTGTGCAAGGCGATGGTATCTGTTATTATGATTATCGTGGGTTTTGCGCACAACGTTGGGTTCAACCCTAGGTCGCCGACTCCTCTGGTAATAACTAGGCGAATGTAGGAGTCCTTCAGGTTGTTTTTTCGCAGTGTTTCCAAAACTGCCTGTATAATATGTTCTTTTGTCATGGGGATTTCGAGCATTATCATGTGTGCAGAGCGGTAGAGCCTATCGACGTGCTCCTTCAGTTTAAACACTGATCCGTTGTATGCACGGATTCCTTCGAATATGCCGTCTCCATAGAGGAGACCGTGATCGAAAACTGAAATTTTCGCTTGCGATTTTGGGTGGTAGCTGCCATCGATGTAGACTAGCAGTTCTTTTTCCAAGATCGTTGCCTCCAGTAGAGAAAGCTAGTTTAGGAACAAGGTTTGATATAGTTTTTGTAAGAAACTGTTAGTTTCACATGGTTTTCAGCCGTAGAATTGTGGTCTCTTTGAGAGGTATTTGGGCAGAGGCAGCGGCTTGAAGGGTCTGCCCTTAACAGCTCCTTCAATCTTACTCGTTAGTTGTTCAAGCTTCAGTTTGCACATTTCGCCAGTTTCCCTATCCCTTACAGAGAGAATACCTGAGGACACTTCCTTTTCACCTACGACGACTATGTATGGAACCCATTCCATCTCTGCGTCTCTGACCCTTTTTTGCAGCGTCATTTGTCGGTCATCGATGTCCACACGAATACAGCGCCTCTCTATCTTGTTGGCTATTCTCTCAACTTGTTCCATGAACTTGTCGGATATTGGAATCAGGCGCACTTGTGTTGGTGAAAGCCACATTGGAAGCATTGGAGCCTTGCCTTTTTGCTGTTCCTTGTACGCTCTCTCAAGCAACGCGTAGACATCTCTTTCGATGGCTCCGCTTGGGGAACAGTGAAGAATCAGCGGATACTGTCTTTCCCCTTTTTCATCAACGTAGGTTATATTGTATCTCTTGGCATTTTCAACATCAACTTGGTCTGTTGAGAGGGCAGCGGCTTTGTTTTGATTGTCAACGAAGTTGAAGTCCCACTTCAGCACGTAATAGAAGAAGCGTTCGGTCCACATTTCGACCAGCAGCGGTCTAGCTGCGATCTTAGCAAGTGAAGCGATGAAATCCTTGTTTTCTTCGTAGAAGTCTTTGGTGAATCGCACCGCAATTTCATAGTCTTCATCGGACAACCCGATTTCATTCAAAATGCGGATGCAAAGGTTAAACCGAGTCACATATTCTTTTTTCGCCTGCTTCAAATCGGAGCAGAAAGCGTGACAGTCGGGCATGCTGAAAGCTCTCAAACGTTTTAGACCAACAACTTCTCCACTTTTCTCCCGCCTGAAACTGTAACGGGTTAACTCATAGACTTTCATCGGCAAATGCTTGTAGGAGAACTGTGCATCGTGTACCATGAGGAATTGCCCGAAACAAGCGGCGAAACGCAAAAACAGTTCCTTATCCTCTGACTTCAACAAGTATTGTCTTGCGGGAAAACGGTTCAAATAGCTTGCCAAGCTTGGATGCTGAAAATCGTACATAACAGGGGTTTCGACTTCCATGGCGCCGTACTCATTCATCTTGGCACTTACGAACTGCTCGAGTAATGATTTGATCAGCCGCCCTTTTGGATACCAGCGTACGTTACCAGGGTCACTTCCCGGCTCATAGTCAGCAATCTCTAGCTTCTTCATCAAAGTCACGTGAGGTGGCATCTGCTGGCTTGCTCTGACTTTCGATACTTCATATTTCGCAAATTTTTCAAGGTTTTCGTGTCCTTTGAAATTGAAATCTCCAACTGGCATCATCTTTCCATCTGGCTGAAGTATGTACCAGAATGATTCAAGCTTCTCCTCTGCTTTAGCTGCCTCTGAAACCTGGTCATCCGCCTTTTCTTCCTTCTTGACTCCCACTTTTCCCGTTACCTTCTTGACGACGCCAACTTGGCGAGATTGTTCCGCAAGCGGATGCCCTTTGACCGATATCGTGAACTGCTTATTCCACCCAAAGGGAGCACGAAAAGTCTCCACGCCCTTCTCTCTGGCATACGCTTCCATGATTTTGACCACTTTTAACGCTTCAGCTGGTTTAGCCAGATTGGCGCTCAAGTGCGCATACGGGTAGATTAGGATCCTGTTGACCTTGAGTTTCGCCAGAAAAGCGCAGACTTCATCCACGGCTTCTTGGGCTACTGATTTGTCGTCGCCTTCTTCAACAGCTGTGAACAAGACGACAATTTCCTCAAAACGTGATGGCTTCTTTTCAGCTTCTTCAGCTATGGGAATTTCTTTTTGGATAGGCTTGTATTCGATGAAATTCGAATGCAATTGCAAGATACGCATGAGTCACCACTCACCTCTAGCTTTTATACCGCATTCTTTCAAGCTGCTTGTCCTTCTTCGTTCTCTTCTTGTACTCTTTATAATGTTCCTTACACAGGTAGGCACGCCTTTCGTTACCAACTCTCAGCCCCGCGAACTTGACTTTCTCAGCTGAAATTGAACGAACAGCTTCGCTTCCACAGCCAGAAACACTGCATTTTGCACCCTTGTCGACACGTCCCAAAGCCAGACTCTCCTAAACATGCTCACAATCTTGGCACATACAATAAGTGCAATTACTTAATTTCCTTTTCATAGAGTTCGCGCGCTCTCTGATATACTTGCGCCTTGTCCCACAAGAACGTCGGACCAATTCCTTCAACCACGAATGAAGCAGTGGCAGCTCCGACAAAGGCGCATCTCTGAATGTTCTCATCATTTACGTACTCGTTGAGGAAACCGCCGATAAATGCGTCTCCAGCGCCGGTGGGGTCAACCAGCTTCTCTGGCTTGCAAGCGGGAACTTCACAAACATCTCCTTCAAAAGATAAAACTACGCCCTGAGCACCTAACGTGACAAGAACTACTTCTACGCCATGATCATGGACAGCCTTTATGGCGGAATGAAGATCTGACAAGCCACTTACAAATTCAATTTCGTCCTTGGAAGACTTGTAGACATTCACAAGATCCAGTATACTGGTGTCGCTTAGTCTACTGTGAATCATGTGCCCATTGGCGTTGAATTCTCGAACGAGTCCTTGTGGATCCAGGGATACCACATCAGCGCTTTTTTTCAGGCTTTCTACCAATTCATACGTGATTTCACCGGCTATAGGAGCGACATGAAGAGCTTGTGTTCTCAGAGGGTTTGGCAGATCCTCAATAGTCAGTGGAGGCGCTTTGCTCTTCAAGACGAGTGTTCGATCTGACATATCTGCATTATATTCAAGTTCAAATCGCGTCGTCTCAGCATCCTCAATTTTCTTCACGCCACACAAGTTCACTCCTTCCTGCTCAAGCCACCATCGATAGGCTTCAGGAAAATCTTCACCGACATTAGAGATAGCTGCAACTCTGGCCTCCAAACGTGCAGCTGCTATAGACACATAGGTTGTGGCCCCTCCTAGGACAACGAACGGTGTTAGCCGTTCGGGCAAGAGAATTGAGTCTATGCACAAGTGCCCTACTGATACAATGTCGAACACCCTTCTTTTGCCCCTGTGCAAAGTATTGTATCAAGGTTGACTTAAAACCATAGTTACGACTGTAGTAGCAGAATTGCCTTGGCTAGGTCTCCTCCACTCTCTATCAAGGCTTTCTTTGCTTCCTCCAAGCTTTTCCCTGTCTGGTCTGCCACAAGCCTAATGTCTTCTTCGCCTATCGCTGGTCCTGCCTTATGCTCCGGAGCTTTCTCGGCGACTTGTCCGCCTGTAATCTGAAACATTTTTTGTCCTTGGACTTCAAGAATTGCCACTTCTGGCTCCGTGATGATAATTTGCTTGTTACTGGTCTTTATGATTACTTCTTCGACGTTCTCTACAGGGTTCATGTTCAGGCCCATGCGTTGCATCATGCGCTTTGTTTCTCGTGGATTCACTCGTCCTCGCATAAGGATACCTCACTCATCCTTTGTCTCTTATTATCTGAGAGCTATTATAATACTTAACTTTCCACGCATCCACGTCTGATTTTGACCGCTACGCCACGTTTGAAAACTTTCATTTCTTCGCCAGACAGAATTGCTCGTCCCACCGCCAGTACCTTATCTTTATCATCAACGGCTATTATCTCATCCTTAGGGCGAATCTCGCTACTAGTCTGGACAACGTGAGCTGCGAAGACGTCGCCCCCATCAAATACAAATCTGGAAACATCAGTCCTGACTTTGACAAAACATTTTGCTGAACACGCTTTTTCCGCGATCCGCTTTGCGCCTGCAATACTCAAGGAAAACAGCCCGTCGGTTGGTCTCATCGTTGCCAGCCGTTCACGGTCCAAGTGAACATATCGGATTCTGTTAGTCCTTCGAGAATAACTGATTGCCACATCCTTGGGAAAGAGACGAATGCCCACACCTTTTCCAAACTGGAAGTCTGCCACGCTTCTGATTCTTTGCAAAGCGTTTTCCAATTACTGCAGCCTCATCAACTTGTTTCTTTTTCGACAACTATAAACATCACTACAGCGATAAAAGCAGTCTGGGTGCGTGCAATCAATTGCAATGTGAAGTTTGCGGACGCAGAATCCATGGGAAACCCTACAAAGTCATAATTGAAGGGGCCAGAATGACTGTTTGTGAAACTTGCTCAAAGCATGGAAAGCTTGTTTGGGAAGAGGAACCGAAGCCTAAGCCGATTAGCCAAAAGGCCAAGGTGCAGCTGACTTTTAGAGTGCCAGTTAAAAGACCCGCACAGCCTCCGGCTGAAACAGGCCTAGAACTCGTAGAGGGTTTTGATGCGAAGATAAGACAAGCCAGAGAGAAGCTTGGGCTTTCGCATGAAGATTTGGGCAAAAAAATCAATGAAAAGGTCTCGCTTTTGAGAAAGATCGAGACTAGAAAGATGACGCCTGACATTATGCTTTCTACAAAACTTGAACACGTTTTGAAAATAAAGTTAATCGTTCCAGCATCAGAAGAAAAGAGCAAAGCTCCTTCTACAGCCGTCGCTAAGACTGCGAGCGCTGAACTGACCTTTGGAGACTTAATTCAGTTGCCTAGGAGGAAGAAAGGTAAGGAGGATACGGCTGAACGCGAGCCATCATAGTACAACGCAGAAAGAACTTTGAAGATTCAAGCCTAGATGAATTGAGAAAATTGGCAGAATCAGCAGGTTACACCGTTGCTGGAGAGATGGAGCAGATCCGAGAAGCCGACTCTCGCTATCAAATAGGCAGAGGAAAAGTCGAGGAACTCGCTCAACTTGTGAAAGAAACAAACGCGGAGAAGGTGGTTTTTGATAATCCACTGAAACCAGTGCAAGCTTACAATTTGGCAAAGGCCACGGACGTCGAAGCCATAGACCGCTTTCAACTGATTCTTGAAATCTTTACCAAGAGAGCTACGACCACTGAGGCGCAAATGCAAATCCAACTCGCAAGACTGCGGTATGACTTGGCACAGGCAAAAGATAGAATCAGATTGTCAATGAAAGGAGAGCAGCCGGGTTTCATGGGATCGGGGGCTTATGAGGTTGACGTTTACTACGAGAGCGTAAAGAGAGAGATGCATGCCATACGCAGAAAACTGAAGAAAATACGGGGAAAACGGATTCTACATCGAGAAAGAAGAACCGAACTGGGGTTTTCAACGATCTCTCTAGCAGGATACACCAATGCTGGCAAGAGCTCGCTTTTCAACGCTCTCACAACAGAAAGTGTTCCCATCAATTCGACCTTGTTCACGACACTGTCTACGACAACAAGACTAGTTGAATTCTCAAAAAAGAAGTTCTTGCTCACCGATACGGTGGGTTTCATAGATCGCTTGCCGCTAACTTTGATAGAGGCTTTCCACTCGACCCTTGAGGAAACGATATACGCAAACTTGATAGTGCTGGTGGTGGATGCAAGTGAACCATTAAGCGCCATGGAAAAGAAGCTTACAGTTTGCTTTGAAACAATAGACCGTATCGGCGCATCAGGCATCCCGATCATCATAGCATTCAACAAAATTGATCTTCTTTCAGAAGAAGAAATAAAACAGAAACTCGGCGATTTGAGAGAAAAGGCGCTGAATGCCGTCCCCATATCAGCGTTACATGGGACCAATTTTGACAGGTTGAAAAATGAAGTGTTGAGAATCCTCAAGAATTATGTCCGAGCCTCGTTTTCGGTTCCGATGACAGAACAGGTGATGCCCTTTATCTCGTGGCTCTTTAGGAGCACAGACGTTAGAAAGGCAGAATACACTGCGGATTCTGTTAACGTGGTTTTTGAGGCAAGCCCAGAGCTTGCAGAAAGAGTGAGAAATCGCGTTGAAGCGTTCAAAGGCAGATTCGAGAAGAATGCAGAGTGACTGTCATGCCAAGAATTGTAGTTCTAAGATGGGGTCATAGGCCGCAAAGAGATGCACGGCTCACAACGCACGTTGCACTGACCGCTCGAGCACTGGGAGCAGGTGGTGTCATTCTTTCAGACGAAAAGGACAGCAAGATCAAAGAAACCGTAGAGAAAATCGTACAAAGCTGGGGTGGTGAATTCTCTTTCGAAATGGGAAACCCTTGGAAAGGCATTGTGAAAAAATGGAAAGCCAACGCTGGAATAGTTGTGCATTTGACGGCATACGGGGAGAATATTGAAACCAGCGATGTGCTGGGAAGGATCAGGTCCTCTGGAAAAGACGTCCTCATACTCGTAGGAAGCCAAAAGGTTCCCAAGGAGTTCTACTCGGAACAGGTCTCTGACTTCAACGTGGCGATTGGGAATCAACCCCATTCAGAATGCGCAAGCCTGGCTGTATTTCTGGATCGTTACTTCGAAGGAAAATCCTTAGAAAACAACTTCGAGAACGCCAAGATGAAGATAGTCCCGCAAGAAAGGGGAAAGAAAATAGTTGAGATCAGATAGGTAAATCCGGTCCAGAGAATTGGTAAGAGATTTAAACTGAAGTCGAGTATATATATTATGGAGAAGCGTGGTAGTCAGCAAGATCAAAGGATTGGCATGTTATCGAACATAGACGACGCGACTTTAGCCAAAGTTGCGCAAGCCTTAGGCGAAGAAGACGCAATCAAGATGATCGAGATCTTGAAGAATGCAGAGGAGACTACAGACGATGAAATAGCAAACAAGACGACGATAAGGCTGAATTCTGTTCGCAAGATCCTCTATAAACTGTATGATCATTCTCTAGTGAGCCTCAGGAGAACACGGGATCCGAAGACTGGATGGTTCATATTTCATTGGAGACTACAGCCAGATCAACTTGAAGGTTTCATAGTAAGCCGGAAACGGCAAGTGCTTGAAAAACTCGATGTCAGATTGGCGTACGAAAAGAACCATGATTTCTACTATTGTTACACGGCAGGATGCAAACGCGTTCCGTTTGAGGAAGCAGTGGAACTGGTATTCAAGTGTCCAACATGCGGTAAACCATTGATGCACTATGAAAACGAGAGAATCCTCATTGCACTGTCAAAGAAGGTCGAACAGCTAAGGAAGGAATTGGGTGAGTGAAAGACTACCCACGAGAAAGCAGGCGCTACAATTTCTTAGGAAAAGCGGATGTAAAGAAAACGTCATAAGGCACTGTGAGGCAGTGGCTCAGCTTGCCACCGAGATTGCGGAAGCTTGTCATGAAAACGGGTTAGATGTTGATCTACAGCTCGTTCAGACTGGTGCATTATTGCACGATATTGGCCGTTCCAAAACTCATAGCGTCCACCACGCAGTCATAGGAGCGAACATTGCGAAGTCTCTCGGGTTACCAGAACCAATCATATCAATAATAAAGAGGCATGTCGGAGGCGGTATAACAACAAAGGAGGCAAAAGAGCTTGGATGGCCAAAAGACATTTACACTCCACAAACACTTGAGGAGAAGATAGTCTCTTACGCAGATAAGCTCATAGAAGGGTCGAGGCGAGTGCCCATAGAAAAAACGTTGGATGCCTTCTCTCATGAGCTTCCACCCTCAGCAGTTGAAAGAATACAAAAACTGCACGAGGAGATGTTAACTTTCATCGGCGATTATGATTGGCTACCTTAACGCTGCTCACAAAAGCTTACAGTGATGCTCAACTCAAGCAGGTTGATAGATTTTTAGAAGCAGCCCTCGAAGGATTAGGAATTGAAATAGAACCATGCAAGATCACATCGCACGATTGGGTTCAAACTGTCATTTCTGGTGAAGATGAAACCATAGCACAGAACTATTTAGCCCGCGAAATCGGACTGTGTCCAACGAGACTGGAATCTGTAAGCAAGTTCTCAACGATGAAAGGACAGATAAGAGGATTAGAAAGCGGCAAGGAAGTTGTTGTGGACGTGGGCATTTTCTCGCCGGAATTTATAAGTGCCAAGATCTCCATAAGTCGCCTACAAGCACAATTCGTTGACGGAAGAAAGATAGCACTCACCAAAATCGCTGAACTCTTTGGTTTCTCCAAAAACCTCCCCCTAACCATCAAAATTCTCAACGTGGATCAGGAAGGAAAACGTCTTGAAGCTGAAGTTGCTGAGAAACAGCTTACTCAATACAGAGAATGGATAAGATCCATGCTCGATAGACTTGTAATCCTCGGTGCTTCTTCCTACGACATTGAGTCTGCTTTGAAGAGAGAGGGGTTTGAGCGCGACATTGTGAATGTTGAAGCTTTGGGATTGTTCGATCATGCTGTCACATGCAAGCTGGGAACAGACGCTGTAGGATTGATTCCCAAAATAGGTAGGCGCCTGCAAAGCGCGACTTTAACAGCGTTCATACCCAAAAAGATCTTTGATTTCCTGGGTAAGGACTGGAATTTACTCGCCTTTTAGTGACTAACCATTCTTGAAAGCACACTGGCCATGATCAGAATCAATGTGTGAACGCAATCGAAAACATGCATAAAGATTGCAGTGGGCCGGACCGGACTTGAACCGGCGACCTTTGGCTCGTAAAGCCAATGTCCTAACCAAGCTAGACGACCGGCCCTCTTTCCTTTCATTAATGGAGCAATTATTAAAGAGTTTTATTCGCACGTGTTGATTCCTGCTGTAAGAACTCGCTCTTGGCAATTCGCTGCATATTCAAATACATCAATTAGCACTAGAAAGAACTCGGTCAGCCCGAACAACTAGATTCAGCGCTACCTAATGGAACACTTAAATTTCTAAGACTGCGATTTACAAAGAAAAATGAGGTTTATGTGAAGGTTGTTGTTGCATGCAGTCCAGCAAGTTGAAACCAATTAGATGGATGATGCTTCCACAGTCATTGCATTCAATTGCTATCTTGTCTAAATCATCTTTGTTCATGACCAATTCTACGATTCTGTAAACATTCTCTGTTGTGTCATCAGGCGATATTTCAACCCCGCATCTTGGGCACCTGAACTCACCCCTTTCCTCGGTCTCAAGGAGGTTTACAACAAAAAACATGGCTTCTTGAACTTTCATAGCGTACACCACCACATAATAGCCACATCAAAGCCTAAATTGATTATGAAACAATCTTTCATAATTCACGTCCGTTATTAAGAAGGATACCATGTTGATGTAATGAATACGCTATTGCAGGTTTCACATCTTAATCGAATCGTCACGTGCCCTCGTATTTTTGTACTTGTCTGTTAGCGTGCGCCAAATTCGTGAAACGTGTTTCTAGTCAAGATATATAAGAGATTTCGTCTAAATCGTAATTACGATAAGGATCTCCCGATGAAAGCTCTTGTCCTCAGTGGCGGTAAAGGCACACGGCTCAGACCGTTGACTTTTACGACTGCCAAACAGCTTATTCCTGTTGCCAACAAGCCGATTCTTGGATACGTTTTAGACTACATCTCGCAAGCTGGCATCAAGGATGTTGGCGTGATAATATCCCCAGAGACTGGACAAGACGTTAAGAACTACGTTAGGGAAGGTTCCGCTTGGAACGTAAAGGTGACCTATATACTGCAAGAACCGTTGGGTCTCGCCCACGCAGTGAAAACAGCCCGCGATTTCTTGGGCGAAGACGACTTCATAATGTATCTGGGTGACAACTTGATCGGCAAAGGCGCCAATGAACTTCTAGCAAAATTCAAGAAGGACAATCTGGATGCCCTCATCTTGTTAAAAGAAGTCGAAGATCCAACGAGGTTTGGAATAGCGGTACTAGACAAGAAAGGAAAGGTCTTGAAATTAGTCGAAAAGCCGAAGACCCCGCCGAGCAACCTCGCGCTCGTAGGCGTCTATGTTTTTTCGAACAAGATCCATCAATCCATAGACAAGATCAGCCCTTCATGGAGAGGGGAGTTGGAAATAACAGACGCCATACAAGAACTGGTAGATCTTGGTTACAAGGTGGAAGCTGAAAAACTAAACGAATGGTGGCTTGACATAGGCAAAAAAGACGACATCCTGTACGCCAACGCCAAGATCCTAGATGAATATGTCAAACGCGATGTAAGAATTGAAACAACAGAGAGCAAAATAGAAGGACGAGTTGCAATCCAGAAAGGAACAAAAATCACAAACAGCATAATCAGAGGCCCAAGCATAATAGGAGAAAACTGCGTGATCCAAGATTCATTCATAGGACCTTACACAAGCATAGGAAATCAAGCCACAATAGTTGGAAGCTCTATCGAGCATTGCGTGATACTTGAAAACGCACTCATTAGAGGAATAGAAAGACTCGAAGACAGCCTCATAGGAAGAAACGCAAAAATCATAAGAAACCAGAACCAAAAAACCCTAAGAATCCATGTAGGAGACTATTCAGAGGTAGAAACATGAAAGAATATCCACTCAGTGGCGTAAAAACCCAAGAAATAAACATAATACCAGACGAAAGAGGATTCTTCGCTGAAGCCCTAAGAAAGGACTGGAAGGACATTTTCGGAGATGACTTGATTACCCAAGCAAACGTTAGCTTCAGCTATCCAAACATAGTTAGAGCTTGGCATAGACATGAGAGAGGACAAGTAGACTATTTCCTAGTGCTGAAAGGAGCAATGAAAATCTGCGCTTACGAGGAAGAAACTGGAAAAATGGCCGAAATAATAGCCAGTGGTGAAAAACCATCATTAGTGAGAATACCGGGCAAATACCTGCATGGCACGAAAACTGTTAGCGATCAACCATCTCTAACAGTGTACTTTGTTACCAAGCTTTATGATTACAAAAACCCGGACGAGATCCGTAGAGCATGGAACGACCCAGCAATAATCCCAACAGAGATCAACGGTAAAAAGGACGATGCTAGAGTGGGGAAAAAATGGGATTGGTTCCAACCACCGCACAAATAGGAAGCAGCAGCCATGAGAATACTAGTCACTGGTGGGGCAGGCTACATCGGCTCCGTGCTCTCCAGAATCCTCGTGGAGAAAGGTTATGATGTATCTTGCCTAGATAGATTCTTCTTTGGAAAAGAAGCCTTGGAAAACGTTAGCGGCGACGTCAACCTGATTAAGGATGACATCAGATGGTTTGACCCTGAAATCCTCAGAGGGGTGGACGCTGTCTTTGACCTTGCATCTTTGTCAAATGACCCTAGTGGCGAACTTGATCCCCAGAAAACCTTGGAGATAAACTACGGAGGAAGGGTTCGAGTAGCCACACTCTCTAAGAAATACAAAGTCAGCACCTATGTTCTAGCCAGTACATGCAGCGTCTACGGATTCCAAGAGGGAACATTGAATGAGGAATCCAGACTCAACCCGCTAACCACTTATGCAAAAGCAAACATGATGGCTGAGAGAGAGACCTTGCCGCTAGCAGACAAGTCCTTCACAGTGACCGCTCTGAGGCAGGCCACGGTTTATGGATTATCTCATAGAATGAGATTTGACCTGGCAATAAATGGCATGGTTCTAGGTTTCTTCAAAAACGGTAAGATCCCAATAATGAGAGACGGCAAACAATGGCGCCCATTCGTTCATGTAAAAGACACTTCCAAAGCTTTTGCCAGAGTCTTGGAATCAGACAAAGAAATGGTCAACGGCCAGATCTTCAACGTTGGCAACAACGAGCAAAACCTCCAAATCTTTGGCTTGGCCAAGATGGTAGCGGAATCTATACGCTTACCCTTTAATTTTGAATGGTATGGCTCGCCCGATATGAGAAGCTACAGAGTAAGCTTCGACAAGATTAAAGAGCAATTAGGCTACAGGACAGATTATACGCCCAAAGAAGGAGCAAGAGAGGTCTTTGACGCCCTTAAAGAAGGAAGACTAAACTCAGATGACCCAAGAACGATAACCGTCAAATGGTACAAGCATCTTCTGGAAGCACACAAACTAGTCAGCGACCTAGAGATCAATGGAGCCCTACTATGAAAATAGCCGTAATAGGCTCAACAGGGCAATTAGGCACAGACCTAATGAAAGTGTTGCAAGATGAACATGACGTGATAGGCTTCACACATGAAAGCCTCGAAGTCTCCGATTATGACAGCTGCCTGAAATTGAAGGAGCATCACCCTGACGTAATAATAAACACGGCGGCATTCCACAAGACTGATCAATGCGAAGATGAGCTGGTGAGAACATTTTCTGTTAACACCATCGGCGCGCGGAATGTTACTATGATCTCCAAAGAAATAGGAGCCACAATGGTATTCATAAGCACAGACTACGTGTTCGACGGTAACAAAAAAGAACCCTATACAGAAGATGACCCGACAAACCCCATCAACAGCTACGGAATCTCGAAACTAGCAGGCGAACTCTACACAAAACAAAACCCAAAACACTACATTACCAGAACCGCGAGCTTGTTCGGCAAAGCAGGCGCAAGCGGCAAAGGAGGAAACTTCGTCGAAACAATGATAACCAAAGCCAAGAACAACGAAGCCATCAATGTTGTTAACGACATGTGGATGAGCCCCACGTACACGAAAGATGCGGCAGAAATCATCAAAAGAATTCTGGAGTCAGAACTGCCTTTTGGGATCTATCACGCATCGAATCAAGGGTTTTGCACATGGTTCCAATTCAGTGAAGAAATATTCAGGATGGCGGGTTTGAGTCCAGTTCTAAGACCCGTAGAAACTGGGCAACTGAATACAAAAGCTAAAAGACCTCGGTTCTCCGCTTTGAAAAGCGCGAAGCTTCAAGAATGTGGTATAACCGTGAGAGGATGGAAGGAAGCACTTCGTGACTATCTATTCGAAAAAGGACATTTGCAAGCCACTTGATTAAGAGACTCGACAGTGTACCCCATTGGCTCTTAAGGTCTAGATGAATTTTCGTTCGACAATTGTCAAGCAAGTTTTTCTTTAACCCTTGTAGAGGAGACTTTACCCATATTGCTTTTTCGCGATGATTTCTTCAATAGAGCCGACAGGATTTTCCAACTGCTCAAGTTTTGCTTTGACATCGAATTTCTTCCCGACGTATTTCTTGGCGAATTCTAGGACCTTCGATGAGTCTACGATGAATAGGGGAAAACCTTTCTTTGAAAGGTATCTGTTCGCGGGAATGTCGAATTCGGCTATTACAACGCTTGGAGTGCCTTGAAGGGCTGCTTCCCTTGCAATGGTTCCTCCTACGCTTACAAGAAGGTCTGCTTGGGCAACCAAGCTGGCGGTATCTGTGAACTTGTCCATGACCGTCAACTTTTCGCTTTGCAGTTTGCTGTATCGTCGTGCGAGAAAGACAACATTTCCGAGCGGAGTAAGTTCTTTGGCAAGTTTCATTGTAATGTCTGCCTTCCCAAGCGCATAGGCTGCTTTGGTTTCTATCTGTCTGATGACTATTAGGGGTCTTCTGAACTCAGAAATTCTTGATGGATTGAAGTCTTTAATCCAAGCAACTTCGTCTACGCCGTCAAATTGGACAATTTTGGGTGCACCGTACTTCTTGAAGACGCTCTTTGGAATTGCTTCAGAGATTACGAGTGTGTTTGCTAATGGTATGGTTAGTCTGTTTACTGCTGTAGCATACGGCGTGTCGGCTGTTAAGATCACGGGAATATTTAGTCCGAAGGCAGCTCGGCACAACTCAACGGACTGAGAAGAGACAGCCACATCGGGCAAATTGTCCTCAAAGATTTCAGAAAACTTGAGTACTCGATTTGCACTTTCCTTCAGCCTTGCAATGAGAGATTGTGGACTGTACTTCCCAACAACGATAGGTTTCTCACCTAGTGCCTTGGCCAAGGCTAAAGTGTCAGGATGCTCCCTCGTAGTGAATATTACTTCATAACCAGCCTTTCTAAGCTGCCTGGCTATTGCTACACCATATCTGACGTGTTTGCCAGTGCAAGCGTCATACCAGATCTTCATAACTTCACCGTTCACGCGTTCTAATGAAGTGAGCGCGCTTTCCTTCATATTCTTCAACAGTCATTACAACCTTGGCAGGAACCCCCATGACAACTTTTCTCGATGAAACATCTTTGGTCACTACGCTTCCAGCAGCGACAACGGAGTTTTCCCCCACCGTGACATTCGGCAATATTATTACACCTCCGCCGATCACAGCCCCGTCTCTCAAAATAGGAGGTGTAAGAAGAGTGCTCTTTGGATATTTGTCATTGAGCAGACTGCTGTTGGGAGCGATAAACACGCCATTACCGATTACACAACCGTTTGAAATCGTTGCATGCGCCTGTATGTTACAGTTCTTGCCAATAACAACGTTTTTGCCTATGTCAACAAAACTCCCAATAACCGTGCCATCACCGATTTTGGTCCCGTCTCCGACTATGGTGTAGTTCCACATGACGACGTTTTCGCCAAATTCAACATTTTTGCCCATTATCACGCCGTTTCCTACTCTCGGTTTCAACAAGACTTCACTCCGATGCCTCGTTCTTGGGAGACGAGGTTTAAATAGTTTAATAGACAGTCTGGCGCTTTTGTGCGCGCCTGCTGTGTTGATTGCGTACGCAACCAGTCGTCTAAACGCCTCAAATTGCTATCATATCAAAAGGTTGATTTTTCTTGAAACCCGGTTTTCTCAGGTGGCAATTACTAACGCTTGTCGAACTGTCGTCTAGTCACATGCCTTCATCAAGGTCATTGGTGATTAAATACGAGTTGTCCATTATGTGAGCGATAGAGTGGTATCGATGACTATCAAGGTTGTCTATGCACACCATGGTCTATCTACTTATGACGAACTCTTTCTCAAGGCACTGGCAGAGAGGTACAGAACTTTTTTGTTGACTTTTGAGCGTAGCCCCAAATATGTTCCGCCTGGAGTGAGTTTAGCTAAAATGCTTGACCCGCTTTCTTCTTCTCGAAGTCTATTTAGGCACTCTAGATATATGCGAATGCTCTCACGTCTATTGAGATTAGTCCTTCTAAGACGCTACTTAGATGCTCTTAGCCCAGATGTCCTAATTGCGTGTGAGACGAGAGAATACGGGTTTTCATCAGCGATATCTCGCTTCAGACCCTTGATCGTCTTCGTTTGGGGTTCGGACGTTCTTATCGCCCCAAGAAGGTTTCTTCCTCGCTTTTCCGCGAAGTATTCATTGGCCAAGGCAGACGCCGTGCTTGTTGACAGTGAGGTGCAACGCGACGCTGTCATTCAGCTTGGATGTGACCCTAGTAAGATCATCAAGTTTCCTTGGTTTAACCCCGAGGATGTTTATACAAGCTTTGAGGACAACAGAGAAGAGATTCGGAAACTACTAGGTTGGGAAGACAAGGTCATAGTTGTTAGCTGCCGATGGCACGAACTAACTTACAACGTTGAATCCTTGGTCGATGCCATCCCGATTGCAACAAAAGAAAACGATGCCTGCCGATTCCTGATAGTCGGCGAAGGTTCTTTGACAGCACACTTGAAAAGGAAAGCCTTGGATATGGGTATCGACAAGTATGTGAGATTCACCGGCAGAGTGGCACGTAATGACTTGATTAAATACCTGAACGCTTCGGACATTTATGTTTCAACGTCTCTGTCAGACGGGGCATCCGCGAGCCTTCTAGAAGCCATGTGTTGTAGACTTGCAGTAGTCGTTACGGACATACCAGCCAACAGAGAATGGATAACAAGCGGGCAGAACGGCTTTCTTTTCCCATGTAAAGATTCTGCAAATCTCGCCAAGGACATACTGTATTTGACCAACGAGGATCAACGAAGAATACTTGGTAGTGAGGCTCTAAACACAATAAGAACCAAAGTGAACTGGCACAAGAATTTACAAATGCTAAACGATACTGTAGAAAGGCTGACAAAGAAGCGAATTTATCAAAACTAGCACGCTCTTCCGAACAACCAAACCAGAATCTAGTTACTGCTAAAAAGCATCCCCGTAAGTAATATACCAGTTGCTTGGATTTCTAACAAAATCCTTTTCGATGCCCTCACCGTTTATTCGGGCAATCAATGGAACATAAGAAGTCAACTTGAAACCGTTACTCAACAGGACATCAACGAAATCCTTGTTGCCAAGAACAAAAGTAGTAACCTCGTCAACAGAATTACTGCCAAAATACTCCATAGCACTAGAAACCAACATGCTAGTTACGTCTTTCCTCCCTTTCAAAACAAGAACATCTGCAATAGCTCCAATCTTCCATTTCTTCTTGATTAAACCAGCAATCAAGTACCCAAGAACTCTTCCATGCTCTTCAGCAAAAAACACTTCATAATTGTACCCGTCCCACTTGTTGCATTTGAAGTATCTCCAGTTCAAATACTTCCTATCTCTAACAACAGCTATGCCATAATCATCTGAAGACTCTCCCAAAAGCCTATCAACACCATCATCAAACTCCGATGCTCTCCTAATACTCACACTTCCAGAATCCGCGGAAACAGACGCTACAGACATGCTTCCATTACGATGTTTAATGAGATTTCTCACCAAACCACGGTTAGTCAAGAACCTGCCTATCCTGTAAAAGAACATATTCTTCATCCTATACTTCTCCAAATAATGATACAGTATTAGGGCATTACTGCAATACTTCACGAACAAAGGTATGTTGCACACATCAAACCAACCGTACTTCAAGTGCCCCTTATGAGCAAAAGCATTAGGCACACCATACGAAAATGGAACACCAGACTTCTTCGCTTCTTCAGTCACGTGCTCTCCGAGGCTCAGAAATATTCCTCTATTCCTGTAGTTTGGATGTACCAGTAATGCCATAGCCTGAGAACCCATCACCACTTTTTCTCCAATCTTCATGCGCGCTGGAACAAGTGACATGTGACCGATCACTCGATTGCCGTAATCGGCAACAGAAACAAACAGCCCGAATGGATTCTCAGCATACAACGACCTCCAGTCTTCTAAACTGTGGCTTTCCCCTTCGATTCCGAAAAGCTGTAAGATTCCAGTCTCGTCGCCTGACCTGTATCGTCTGATAACCCATTTCTCTTCCACAACGTTCAAACTCCTTTCGTCACCTTTAGCAGGTGAAAACTCGGATTCGCTGTATCCTATCCCAACAGTTCTCCCTTTGCCCAGAGCCGAGTACCAGACTTTGATCTTACCGTTCTCAATGATAAATGAAGACCGGTATATCCCGTTACAGTCAAAACCGTCAAGGCTAGGAGACAGAATGGGTTCATCAGAAACAGTCCAATCCAAACCGTTGGAGCTTTCGCCGAAGTGTAGAACGTTACCTTCGTCTTCCCCGTAGACAATCAAAGCATAGAACTTACTTCCGACTTTCTGAACGTCAATATGCCAACAGGCTCTACCCAGTAACATCCTCGGAATATTCGCCATCCCACAGTATTCCCAGTCCAAACCGTCCGAGCTTTCCCAATTATCCACGGCGTAAGAAGCAGGGTTAACGCCCCACAATTTCCACGTCCCGTCAAACAAGACGGAAGGACTGACTAGCTTTCCGATACTTGGTGGTTGACAGATTTCTCGATTCGACCAGCGAACTAGATCACTACTTCTCGTCCTAAGCAAGACCATACTATCATCCCTCTTGTCACGGTGCTTCCAAAACAGGCTAAACCGCCCGTCTTTGAAAACGATGTCGGGATCAGCATTATGCTTCCAACGACCAGAACTCTTGTCAATCGGGTTCTTGATATGGTCAGCGGTGAAAGTCCCGTTTGGAAGGTTTGAAACGACTATGCTTGGGTTCTCAAGTTTGTCGTTGTGGTTCCTGTACGGAGTCATTGCCATGATAAAGACGCACTTGGCGCTGAGACCTCCCCTGAAACCATTTACGAACTTGATGATGTCAGGGTGGGCGGCTTGACCGCTACCATCCAATGTTTCAACATTTAGACGGATGGAAGCGTTAGGCAAGACGAAGGGAGCTAGACTGTTCAAAGTCTTCATTCAAAGAGCACCGCCTGTCTTGTAGACCTCCACCGTCAACTCAACAGGCAAGCGAAAAACACTGAAGAAGTCGCTTGGAAAATGGTGATACTTTGAGACCTCGATTCTTCCGCTAAAGCCCAAAGCCTTAATCGCCCGCGCAAACCACGTCGCATTAAGGAACTGCCTGTGAAGCCCATAATCGCGCTTAGCAAACCTCTCCCCCAGACGATGCGGACATTTAACCAGAACCTTGAACTTAGAAACTCGACACAGCTCCTTCAACAAAAGTTGTGGATCATCAATGTGCTCAATAACTCCAATCGCAGTTACAAGTTCAAAGACTTCGTCCTTAAAAGGCAAGTACTGACCATCACAAAGCACAAAATTCTTGATTTTCTTCGGATTAAGCATGAACTCGTATCTATCTGGATCTCCTGATGGGTGATTCGCATCCGCTGTCCTATGCCCTATATCCCTGATGAATAGGTCGCAGTTTACGGATCCACTCGGGAATGTTCCACAGCCAACATCAAGAGTTTCGTAGTCGCCAGTCATCATCATTCGCCTTTCCTATTGATGAATCCACTAACCCAGTCGTAGAACTCCTTCGCGCGCGCTCGTTGTCGACGCCAACGACGTCACCATATTTAGAAAGCGAATTAGCTATCCATCCAGGTCCACAACCCAAGTCAATGATTTTCAACTTGTGTCTGGATCTATATGCCCGTTTCTTCACATTTTGTACAATAAATTGCCCTCTGCAAAATTCGTCCTCGCCTAATCTTAATTTGCCCGAGCCTAGTTTCCCATTTAGCCAGCTACCCCATTCTCTATCATAATACTTTCTTTGTTCTTCGTACGTTGGATATTCTCTAAGTGACAAGGTTCTTCATCATTCTGAGACGGAACAAGGTCAAATCTCGATAATTAACTTTTGTGGTTACGAGTTCTGTACAATGATCCCACCTATGTATTGTCTCAGAAACGCGGGATTCTGAAACTTGACTTTTGTCATTTAGTTTGAGCATCTTTGAGATGCCTGAGCTTTTTGATCAGTGTATTCATGATATAGGAATCCTAGCAAAACGTTTATTTCGACTAAGTGCCTATACCAGCGATACTTGCTGGTGAAGAAATTGTCCAAGAATATTCCGCCAGTGAAACCCTATTTCCCGCAAGAGGACATTGAACAGATAAAAAGTGACGTTGAGAAAATCCTTCAATCCGGAATGCTCACACTTTACACGTACACGAAGGAGTTTGAAACCCGATTTGGAGAGATGTGCAAAGTCAAACACGCGATTGCAGTCAACTCGGGAACAAGTGCTCTTGAGATTTCTCTGCGCACCATGAAACTTAAGCCCGAAGACGAAATTCTAGTACCGACGAACACTTTTTCAGCCACAGCCGCAGCGGTGATTTTCGCTGGAGCCAAACCTAAGTTGACTGACGTCAGCCCAAAAACCTTGTGCATAGACATGGAGAACGTTAGGAAGAATGTGACAAGGAAAACGAAGGGAGTGATACCAGTTCACACCGGCGGATTGATATGTCCAGAAATCGAGGAAATGAGAGAATTCAGCGAAGAAAAAGACCTGTTTCTCATTGAAGACGCTGCGCATGCTCACGGGTCAACCATAAATGGTAAGCCGGCCGGCTCACTTGGCGATGCCGGGTGCTTCAGCTTCTACCCCACAAAGGTCATGACCACAGGCGAAGGCGGTATAATAACAACAGACAATGACGAAATGGCTGAAAAAGCACGCGTACTAAGGGATCAAGGCAAAGAAAACTTCAACAGTAACATAATCATCGAGCTAGGCTACAACTGGCGACTCCCAGAGATAAGCGCAGCCATCGGACTGACTCAACTCCGAAGACTGCCCGAGATAATTGAGAAACGCAACAAGGTTGCAAAGTACTTCGACAAAGAACTGGAAAAAATTGATGGAATAAAACCTGTAAAAACACCGCCGAACATCCTCAACAACTACTACAAACACATATCACTCGTGCAGAAAGGCAAAGACAGAGAAAAACTGAAGAGCGACCTCAGAACACTGGGGGTCAGGTGCAGCGGCGAAGTTTACTGGCCACCATTACATCTTCAACCGATCTACAAAAAGTTGTTAGGCGTGCGTGAGGGAGACTTTCCTTTGGCTGAAGATGCGTGTAAAAGAATGGTTTGCTTGCCACTTTATGCTCAGATGACCACAGAGGATATACAATACGTGATAAAAAACGTGAAACAAGCGTTATCCTTTCAGTGAGTAGGCAAGCAGCCTTCACTGTAACGTTTAAATATTCTCTGGTTTTACCATAAGACAATATCGCTGAAAAGTTGTGATTGCCATGAATGTTCTCGTAACTGGTGGTTCAGGCTTCATAGGAAGTCACGTTGTCGACAAGTTGGTAGAACACGAGTGCACAGTCAGGGTGTTTGATGAAAGAAAACCACACCGAGACGACGTGGAATGGTTTAAGGGGGATTTGCTTAAAGAAACAGACCTCTTAGAAGCGTGTAAAGACATCGAATTCATCTATCACCTCGCAGCCATCGCTGACGTAAACATAGCACTGTCGGACCCAACGCTATGCTTACAAGTAAACGAAATTGGCACACTCAACTTGCTCAAGGCAGCCTCAGCGATGGAGGTTGAACGAGTCACACTCGCTTCGACAACATGGGTTTATGGAAAAACAACTGGAGAAGTCACCGAGAACACGCCAATACCACCTCCAGACCACATATACACAAAAACCAAAATAGGCCAAGAACATCTGGTCATTGCCCACCATGAACACACAGGACTTCCGTACACTATTTTGCGATACGACATTCCTTACGGCCCGCGAATGAGATCCAACCTAGTAATGGCTGTTTTCGTGAGGAGAGCAATGCAGAAAGAACCCATCACGATTTTCGGAGACGGAAATCAAGGTAGATGCTTCATTTACGTTGAAGACCTGGCAAGTGGAAATGTTGCCGCACTACAAAATGCTGCACGCAACCAAGTCTTTAACCTAGCTGGAACAGAGTTTATCACCGTCAACGATATAGTGAAATCTTTGAAAGCCAGCTTCCACGATCTGAAGATAGAGCATTCACCGCCAAGGCCTAACGACTTCAAAGGAATTATAGTGAACATTGACAAGGCTCGAAAGCTTCTAAAATGGGAGCCCAAAACAAAATTCAAGACTGGGCTAAAGAAATACATTACATATGCGCTAGACCAAAAATGCTAGAACAGGATTAGCTGAAGTACTCTACCAATTCTTTCAAGCTTGGCGGATTGAGATGCTCGGCTTAAACCCTAATGCTCTTCCTGCTTTGCCAATATTAGCGCAAGTAGCGCACTAGCGCTATAACAGTCAAAATCCAAGAATCTCTCGTATTCTTCTCACGGTCATTCTTTTCTGAAATTTTGGCACAAATCCACCAAGGTCTCTATAGCGGGGAACGTCAGATACGTATCCTTTCAGCATCGCTAAGGTCTTAAGCGGATTTGTTGCGCCGTTTAGGAAAGCTCTTCCCAACGCATATAGCCACCAGTAGTTGAGGGCTTTCATGCCTTTGCCCCACAGGTATAGCTTTCTTCTTGAAACCTGGGTGCCTCTTGACACTTTGAACTTCAAATCCAAGAAAGCAGTCACTTTGCAGCCTTGAGAAAGAGCCTTGTACACTAAGTATACTTCGAAGCCGAAGTTTTCAGGATACTTGAACCCGACGCTTCTGAACCATGCCGCATTCAAAATTCGGCCGCCTCCTCTAGGTGATAGAGAATGGGAACTCTCCCCTTCCACTGCACCAGAAGCCAATACGTATTTGCCCTTCTTCATTCGGCTTATAACTTCCTCAACATAGTTCGGAGGATAGATGTCATCTGCCCCGCTGATCAGGACGTATGGGATGTCCTTCTCCCTCAAAACCTGAAACCCCGCATTAAAAACTCTTGTAAGCTCGGGCCGCCCAGTCCAGTTTTCCTCATGTCTAGGCAAGGTTACAACAGAGTCTGCATAGTTAGAAGCAATCTCACGGGTCCGGTCCACACTGCCGTCATCTACAACTACCAAAAATACTCTAACGGTTTGGTTCCTCAAGCTTTGAAGGCACTTTTCGACAAGCTGCTCCTCATCACGAGCTGATACCACAGCTCCACAAAGCCAACCTGCCAATTTCATTTCCTCGCATTACACATGATCAACAAGTATTTAAGAAGTTAGAACCTCCTTATGAAAGCGCGAAACCCCAAAGCATAAGCTGGAGATGAAACTGGAGCCCTGACGGTGACTATATGAAAGTATTGATCTTGTCTCCTCACACCGATGATGCTGAGCTCGGTGCAGGCGCTACATTGTGCAAGTTTCTGGAACAAAAGCACGAAATACGATGGATGGTCCTTTCAACAGCAGAAGAGTCCTTACCAAACAGCCTGCCAAAAGACACGCTGAAAAAGGAATTTCTTGGTGTCATGAAATTCCTAGGCCTAAAAGAAGAGAGCTATAAGATCTTCAACTTTCGAGTCAGAAGACTCCACGAACACAGACAAGAGATCTTGGAAGAGCTCATAAAAACCAGAAAGGACTTCTCTCCAGATCTGGTTATTGGATCCTCTCCAAATGATCATCATCAAGATCATCAAGTTGTCACAAATGAGATGATAAGAGCCTTCAAGAACACTTCTTCAATTATCTGCTATGAACTGCCCTGGAACCAGATAAAATTCGACGCTCAAATGTTCGTGAAGCTCGAGAGAAAGCACATTAAAGAGAAAGTTGATCTCCTCAAAAACTACAAAAGTCAGATAATGCTTAACAGGCCATATTTTTCAGAACAATTCATTCTCGGATGGGCAAGAGTAAGGGGAGTACAGGTCAAGTCTGAATTCGCTGAGGCTTTTGAGGTTATAAAGTGGATACTATGAAAGTTCTAATTACGGGAGCTGGAGCCCCCGGAATTAGAGGAACCCTCTACTCTCTGAGAAATAACTGGGAGAGACGAAAACTCGCAACTATTGGAGTGGATATGAAGAGCGAAGCTGTTGGAAAGTATCTCTGTGACAAATTCTATCACGTTCCACCTGCCAAAGATGAGGATTTTATTTCAACTTTGTTGAATATCTGTGAGAAAGACCGTGTAGATGTTGTTCTACCTCAAGTTACCAGTGAGCTTCTTCCATTAGCAAAGAATAAGAAGAATTTTGAGAAAATTGGAACGATAGTTGCAGTTTCAGATCTTGATACAATAAACCTGACAAATAACAAGCACAGACTTCTAGAAACTGCAAAAAAACTTGAAATCCCATGCCCCAGATTTTTCTCAGTGAGGAATTGGAAAGAACTTGAGAAAGCAGCTGAAGAACTCGACTTTCCGTTTGTCGTCAAGCCACCAGTGGCCAGTGGAATGAGGGGGTTCAGGATTATTCATCGCTGCGTTGATCGCAAGAAAGCGTTCTATGAAGAAAAACCGGATAGTTCAACGATAACTATTGATGAACTCCATGGTATCTTGGGAGCGGATTTCCCCGACCTTATCGCTATGGAATTCCTCCCAGGAAAAGAGTACAGCGTGGATGTTCTTTCAAGCAAGCAAAGAGTCTATGCAGTCGTGCCGAGAAGCAGGGACTTGATCAGAACTGGGATAACCTTCAATGGAACAGTACAAAAAAGAGACGACATAATAGAGTACAGCCAAAAGATAGTGACCGAGACGGGTCTGGAATTTGCTTGTGGACTGCAGTTTAGAGATGACTGTGAGGGTGTGCCAAAGATTATCGAGTCAAACCCGAGAATCCAAGGGACGATGGTACTATCCACACTTGCTGGGGCGAACATCGTCTATGGCACAGTTAAGCTGGCCATAAACGAGAACGTCCCCGAGTTCAGCATTAGATGGGGAACAAGGCTGTTCAGATACTGGGGAGGAATCGGAAAAAATGGCAAGGTATCTGAAATATGAAAACCTGGGAAAAGTATGAGAAGTATCTGCTGACTGGTGAGTGGCACATCCATACTAATTATACAGATGGGAAAGACAGCGTCTTTGACCTTTGCGGAAAAGCACTTGAGCTTAGAATACCATTAGTAGCCTTCACAGAGCATGTCAGTCGGCAATTGCGCTACGATTTCAACAAGTTCCAGAGTGATATTGAAAAAGCTAGAGAAGAATACCCCGGCCTTATCATCCTGAGCGGTTTGGAAGCCAAAGTCTTGGCTGACGCCACATTAAACGTTGATGAGGAACTTCTAAGCCTCGTGGATTACCCGGTTTTTGCTTTTCACTCCTTCCCAAAGGATTTACAAGTTTACGTTGACTGCTTAAAGACTGTCCTAAAGGACAGCAGAATTAATGCTTGGGCTCACCCAGGACTGTTTCTTAGAAAGATGGGCCTTACCCTTAGCCAGCGTGAGATAAGCGAAATTTTCGAAATGATGAAAAAAGAGAAGGTACTGCTTGAAGTTAACGAGAAATACAATCTCCCTGAGAAAGAATGGATTGAAACAGCTTTGAGAAATGAAATTAAGATTGTTAAGGGTAATGATATTCACAGTTTGAAAGATCTTGAGTATTTCAACAAAAAATGAGAAACTGCGAAAGCGCAAGCAAATTGATTTCCGCGCACGCGTGTTGGAAAGGAAACCTATAAAGAGTCTGGGAAAAAGAAATATCGCCAAATCATGAAAGCAAATGGAATGCACTTTGATTCGAATACGAATTGATGTTGATTATCCATATGCGTCCAGAATTAGGAGCTTCATCTACACATCTCTGGGCATAAGAACCAGTGGAGAATATCTGAAAAACTCCAAAATAGTTGCAAGAATGATCAACGAATCAACCAGGGAAGTTAAGGCATACTGGTTCTTCACGCCTAAAACAGTTCCAGATGAGGAACTTCTCAAGATGATAGACAACCCGAAACATGAAGTGGCGCTTCACGTAGTCAATAACCCGTACAAAGAACTAAGAAACTTGGAGCAAAGAACAGGAAAGAAGATTAACTACTATTCTATTCACGGAACATCCAGCCTGCTCGCCAGAATCATGTGGAGACGCTTGAAGACAGAAATTCCAAGAATCCCAGAAGACTTTCCATTGCAGTCATTTCACCAATTTCCTGCGATTGGAATAGATAGCCTATGCTACTTGTACCCAGCTGAACAAGTCAGGCAAATGGCGGAAGACGAAATCAGAAAGGGCAACGCCGTCTATTTTCATCCTATATGGCTTTTTCAACGTGGAAGACTGAATCGCAGGGGCCCATTCTATCAGGTATTGAAGGAGATCCTAAACGATGGAGACAGAGCCTGAAACCCTAGTGATTCACAAAAGAGCCTTCTTCACGATTGCTAGAGACCCAAAGGAGTATCAACGAAGCATTGTCCCAACAGAAGAGTTCATTGAGAGGCTCAGAAAAAGGAATGTGGACATCTTCACTTTCATCGAAAGAAGATGGTGTTGCCCCATAGCGTCTCCGTCAAAATCATGGTTAAAGACAAAAGACAATATTGCACTTCTCAACATAACGAGCTATGATGAATGGTTAAAGATCATAGGGAAAAAAACGCGCAACATGATTCGCAAAGCAGAGAAAAGTGGGATAGCCACAAGAATAGCTGAACGCAATGAGAAGCTGGCTGAAGGAATCTGGAAGATCTACAATGAGACCCCAATAAGACAGGAAAGAGGTTTCCCTCATTATGGAACCCCATTGAAAAGCGTGATCACAAATGTCCTCTCGGCGCACGATTGTGTATACATAGGCGCCTATCTTCAGGACGAGCTTGTCGGGTTCGTTCAGCTTGCTCAGGGCGACGATGTCGCCATGATTTCTCAGATTTTGTCTACGCAGAAGCACTGGGACAAGGCGTTGAACAATGCCCTAGTGGCCAAGACAGTTGAAGTCTGCGCTACTAGAAACTTCAGGTGGCTAATGTATGGCAGGATGGGAAATCACCCCACGCTGGATGATTTCAAACAGAACAACGGATGCGTGCGGTTTTCGTTGACTAGATATTTTATAGTTTTGACTGGAAAGGGAAGGTTAGCCGCGAGACTGGGATTGCACCGCGAGATGAAAGATTCACTCCCCATGTGGTTGAAGCGCCCCCTCTTTCCGATCTACAATTGGGTGAGCAGGACTAAGATGAGGATTAAGGCACGTTCGATGCATATGTCATGAGAACATGTCTTGCATAGACAGGCATTCTTGACTGGTTTCTCAAGATTTTCACTTTGACAACACAGAAATATATGCACTAGGCTACTATGTTTGAACCGAACGGAAAGGTGCTTGCTTGCCGGAAAAAGACCTCAGACTGCAGTACTCAGGTTTCACCATTTTTGCTGCTAAGCTGGTCGGTGTAGCGACGGGCTTGGTTTTTCAATTCATGGTAGCTCGTGCAACGTCGTTATCGGAGTATGATATTTGGTTTAACGTTAATGACATAGCTGCGTATTTCACGCTGATGGCAGGTGTGCTTCCCTTCTGGGCCATGCGGTTTGTGGCTAGAGGGAAAGAGGGGGCCGTGAAGGCGG
>Ga0209048_10000877_pt1 | contig 31938 bp, 30 predicted proteins | sample FrelakmetCRP12CR_FD_187146 | JGI IMG/M metagenome (GOLD analysis project Ga0209048, IMG submission 187146) | Freshwater lake sediment microbial communities from the University of Notre Dame, USA, for methane emissions studies - CRP12 CR (SPAdes)... | ecosystem: Environmental > Aquatic >...
GGGCGATAGACGGCGATAGATGCCGAAACGAGGCTGAACCACTACTGCAATGCGTACCACGTAGAGCGACCTCCCCCGTGGCGCACGAGCAAACGTTTCTCAACTAGGCTACTGAACGTTGCCTTGAGCGTATTTGCGCTAGCGCCATGCTCACGCACCATGTCACGCGTCGTAACCCGGCCATGGTCCCTGGCGTAGTCAAGAATCTTCACGGCCAGATCGGTTAACGTGATAGCGGATTGCTCGCGCTCAACCTTGGCGGCAAGACGACGTTTCTGCTGCTGCAACGCCCGAAGGAAAAACAGCAGCCATGGCTGCCAATCCGGCGTGTTGGTGTTCAGCGTGCTCTGCGTCTGCCGCAGGGCAAGGTAGTAGGCTTCCTTGCTGTTCTCGATCACGCTCTCAAGGGAACTGTATGGCACATACGCATAGCCCGCCTGGAGCAGCAGTAGTGTCGTCAGTATCCGGCTAAGCCGGCCGTTGCCATCCTGAAATGGATGGATCGCCAAAAACACGACCGTGAACACTGCGACCATCAGCAGGGGATGCTGTGTCTTTTTTGCTCGTACATCTTCGAGCCACGCCAGCAATTCCGACATACGCCGTGGCGTGTCGAAAGGCGTTGCAGTCTCGAACACGATGCCAATCATCTTGCCTTCGGAATCGAATGCAGCAACGTCATTGCGGAGCGTCTTGTATTCGCCGCGATGACGCTGGTCCTTTTCGCTGTAGCGCAGAAGGTCGCGATGCAGTTGCTTCAGGTGACGCTCGGTCAGAGGAATGTCGGCCCATGACTGGAACACCGTCTCCATGACTTCTGCGTAACCCGCCACTTCCTGCTCGTCGCGGGTGGCAAGCGCTTTGATGTTCAGCCGCCCCAGCAGCGCTTCCACCTCCCGGTCCGTCAGGCGGCTGCCTTCGATGCGCGTGGAAGACCCGATACTCTCGATGGTTGCTATGCGCCGCAGTGCGCTCAGGCGCTCAGGCGCAAGGATGCCGAGCGCGCGCCAAGCTCCCTTGAACTCATCCAGCTCCGACAGCAGAGCCAGAAGTTGGGGCGTAATCTGGAGGGTATCGGTGTTGACCATACCCGAATATATACCGGTTTAGACCGGAATAGTCACCGGATAAGCCACCTGAATGAACCGGAACAAGCGGGCGCCGCCGCTGGTTTATGACAACTATGATTCTCCCGCCGCGCGCGGGAAGCTCCTTAATTCTCTTATAAACAATTACTTATGCAGGTTACTCCCACTCAATCGTTGCCGGCGGCTTTCCAGAAATGTCGTACACGACGCGCGATATTCCCGGCACTTCGTTGACGATGCGGTGCGCGACCCGGTCCAGAAATTCGTACGGCAGGCGCGCCCAGCGGGCCGTCATGAAATCGACGGTCTCCACGGCACGCAGCGCGATCACAGGTTCATAGCGCCGCCCGTCACCCATCACGCCGACCGAACGCACCGGCAGGAACACGGCAAACGCCTGACTGACCTTGTCGTAAAGATCATGGCGGCGCAGCTCTTCGATGAAAATGGCATCCGCGCGGCGCAATAGATCGGCGTACGGCTTGCGGATCTCACCCAGGATGCGCACACCGAGTCCGGGCCCCGGGAAGGGATGGCGGTGCACCATGTCGGCCGGCAGATCGAGCGCTGTCCCCAGCTTGCGCACCTCATCCTTGAACAACTCGCGCAGCGGCTCCAGCAATTGCAGCTTCATATGCGCCGGCAATCCACCCACGTTGTGGTGGGATTTGATCACATGCGCCTTGCCGGTTTTGGCGCCCGCCGATTCAATGACGTCCGGATAGATCGTTCCCTGCGCCAGCCACTTCACGTCCTTGAGTTTGGCGGCTTCCTCATCGAACACCTCGATGAACACGCGGCCAATGATCTTGCGCTTGGCCTCCGGGTCCGCTTCACCGGCGAGCTGGCGGAGAAAGCGCTGCTCCGCATCGACGCGCAGCACGCGCACCCCCATGTGCTCGGCGAATGTCGCCATCACCTGGTCGCCCTCGCCGAGGCGCAGCAACCCGTGATCGACGAACACGCAGGTGAGCTGGGGTCCGATGGCCCGGTGCAGAAGCGCCGCGAGCACCGAGGAATCGACGCCGCCCGACAACCCGAGCAGCACTTGGTCGCGGCCCACCTGGGCGCGGACTCGCGCCACGCTGTCCTCGATGATGTTCCCTGTCGCCCAGGTCGCTTCGCAGCCGGCGATCTCGCGCACGAACCGCCGCAGGATCTCACCGCCCTGCAGGCTGTGCGTCACTTCCGGATGAAATTGCAGCCCATACAGGCGGCGAGACTCGTCCGCCATGGCCGCGAGCGGGGCGTTGTCGCTCGCGGCAATGACGCTGAATCCCGGAGGCAGCGCAACCACGCGGTCGCCGTGACTCATCCAGACGTCGAGTACGCGCCGGCCGGCCGCGTCGCGATTGTCCTCCAGACCGTCAAAAAGCCGCGACGGGCCGCTGGGTCTGACCTGGGCCGCGCCGAATTCGCGATGCGCGGATGACTCCACTTGTCCGCCGAGTTGTGCCGCCATGGTCTGCATGCCATAGCAGATTCCGAGAACCGGCACGCCGAGCGTGAACACCTCCGGCGGTGCTTCCGGGCTTTTCGCCGCGTAGACCGACTCGGGACCGCCGGAGAGAATCAGCGCCTTGGGTGCGAAGCGCTCGATTTCTCCCGGATCCGCATCGCAGGGGTAGATTTCCGAGTACACGCCCAGTTCGCGCACCCGGCGGGCAATCAGTTGGGTGTATTGGGCGCCGAAATCGAGTATCAGGACCCGGTCCGCATGAATGTCGGGCATCAACTAATCCGGTAATTCGGCGCTTCTTTGGTGATCGTCACATCGTGCACATGACTTTCGCGGACGCCGGCGCTGGTAACGCGCACGAATTGCGGGCGGGTACGCATCTCTTCGATGCTGCCGCTGCCGGTGTAGCCCATGGCCGCACGCAATCCGCCCGCCAGTTGGTGCAATATCGACACCAGGGTGCCTTTGTACGGCACCCGGCCCTCGATCCCTTCCGGCACCAGCTTTTCCAGCTCCGTGGTCGTGTCCTGAAAGTAGCGGTCGCTCGAGCCGTGCGCCTGCGCCATCGCGCCCAGAGACCCCATGCCGCGGTATGCCTTGTACGAGGCGCCCTGATACAGCTCGACGTCTCCGGGAGACTCTTCGGTGCCCGCGAACATGCCGCCGATCATCACGCAATGCGCGCCGGCCGCCAGCGCTTTGGCGATATCGCCGGAGTAACGAATTCCGCCGTCGCCGATCACCGGCACGCCGGTGCCCTCGAGTGCCCGGGTTACCCTTGAAATCGCGCTGATTTGCGGCACGCCCACGCCCGCCACGATGCGCGTGGTACAGATCGATCCCGGCCCGATTCCCACTTTGACCGCATCGGCCCCGTACTTGACCAGATCGAGCGCCGCCTCCGCCGTGACTATGTTGCCGCCGATCACTTGCAGATCCGGATACGCCTTCTTGATCCGTGCGACCGTCTCCAATACGCCGCGGGAATGCCCGTGCGAGGTGTCCACCACCACCACGTCGACGCCGGCTTCCCGCAACGCCGCGACCCGGGTCAAGGTGTCCGGTGCCGTGCCCACCGCGGCGCCGACCCGCAGGCTGCCGACATGATCCTTGCAGGCATTTGGAAACTCGGTGGCCTTTTGGAAATCCTTGACCGTGATCATGCCTTTCAATTCATCGTCACCGCCCACCACCAGAACTTTCTCGATTCGGTGTTTGTGCAGCAGCAGCAGCACTTCTTCCTTGGGCGCGTTCTCGCGCACCGTGACCAGGCGCTCCTTGGGAGTCATCACCGAGGAGACGGGCGCATCGAGCTTGGTCTCGAAGCGCAAGTCACGATGGGTCACGATGCCGACCACCTTTTTGCCGAGCACCACCGGCACGCCGGAGATGTTCTTTGCCCGCGTGAGCTCGATCACCTCGCGAATGGTCATGTCCGGCCTGACCCTGATCGGATCGCTGATGACGCCGCTCTCGAACTTCTTGACCCGATCGACTTGCCGCGCCTGATTCTCGATCGACATGTTCTTGTGAATGATGCCGATGCCGCCCTCTTGCGCGATGGTGATCGCCAGGCGCGCCTCGGTGACGGTATCCATGGCGGCCGAAACCACCGGCAGGTTGACTCGGATATCGCGGGTCAATTGACTGGCCAATGAGACTTGGCCCGGCAGCACTTCGGAGTACGCCGGCACCAGCAGTACGTCGTCGAAGGTGAGTGCCTCTTCCAAAATACGCATGAGCGTTCACTTAAGGTTCGTCTAAGAGGCGGCGCATTGTACCTTGCGCCCCGGGCGCGGTAAACCGCTATCATTTCGCCATGGAGACTGCTCAATTGCCGGGTCTGGCGGCGCGCGCCGACCGCGATGTCTACAGCGTTTCACGCCTCAACCGCGAGGTGCGGGTCCTTCTGGAGCGGGGTCTCGGCAGCCTGTGGCTGGAGGGCGAGATCTCCAATTTCTCGAGGCCGAGTTCCGGACACTGGTATTTCTCGCTGAAGGATGCCGCCGCGCAGGTGCGCTGCGCGATGTTCCGGCAGCGAAATATGTTGTGTTCCTTTACCGCCCGCGACGGCCAAAAGGTGCTGGTCCGCGCGCGCGTTGGGCTTTACGAGCCGCGCGGCGAATACCAGCTTATCGTCGATCACATGGAGGATGCGGGCCTCGGCGCCCTGAAGCGGCAATTCGAGGAGCTGAGCGCCCGGCTGTCCGCCGAAGGCCTGTTCGCGCCCGAGCGCAAGCGGCCCCTGCCCGCCCTGCCGAAGCGTATCGGCGTGATCACATCACCCACCGGCGCCGCGATTCGCGACATCCTGCACGTGCTGGCGCGGCGCTTTCCTGCGGTGGGAGTGCTGATCTACCCGGTGGCGGTGCAGGGCGCCCAAGCGGCAGGGGAGATCATCGCCGCGCTGCGCCTCGCCGGACGGCGCGCCGAGTGCGACGTATTGATCCTGGCGCGCGGCGGCGGCTCGCTGGAAGATCTGTGGGCCTTCAACGACGAAGCATTGGCGCGCACCATCGTTGCCTCGCCGATTCCGGTGGTGAGCGGCATAGGCCACGAAATCGATTTCACCATCGCCGATTTCGCAGCGGACGTGCGCGCACCCACCCCCTCGGCGGCCGCCGAACTGGTGGTCCCGGACGCGCATGAATGGCTGGCCGCGTTCGTGCGCCTTGGCACGCAATTGCGGCGCGGCATGCTGCGGCGCCTCGATGAGCGGCGCGGACGCCTCGATTGGCTGACCGGCCGCGCCGCCCTCGTCAGCCCGTCGGCGCGGCTCATCCAGCAAACGCTGCGTTTGGACGAATTCGAGCAGCGCATGTGCCGCGCGCTCGGGAATCTGCTGAACGCGCGCATTTCCCAATTCCGCGAGCGCGAGAGCCGGCTTTGGAAGGCGAGCCCCCTCGCCCGCGTGCGCGATGCCGCCGCGCGCCACGCGGCGCTGCTGCTGCGCTTGCGGGCCGCCGGCCGCGAGCATGTGCGCCGCGCGCGCGAGCGCCTGCTGCCGCTGGCGCGCACCTTGAACGCCGTGAGCCCGCTCGCGACGCTCGAGCGCGGTTATGCCATCGTCAGCGCGGAACACGGCGCGATTCTGCGCAATGCCGCCGATGCGTCTCCGGGCACGGTCATCGAAGCGCGGCTGGCGAAGGGCATCATTCGCGCCAAGGTGGAGAAATCGTGACCGCGAAGCGACGGCGCGCCAGCCTCCGCACATACGCAGCGGCGCTCATCGTCGCGACGCTCGCCCTGGCGCCGCGCCTGGCGGGCGCCATGGAATTGCCGCGCGAGAACTCGGTTCCGGGCGGAATTAAGATCATGCGCTTGAGCATCGACGGAGAAACCCCACCCTATGTCGAAGCCGATGGGCATCGCGTATTGGTGGTGCGGGATGAAGCGGGCTGGGTCGCGGTGGTCGGCATTCCGCTCGCGGCGCCCTTGGGGCCGAGGCGGGTGACGATTCGCGGGCCCGCTGGCTCCCAAGAGATCGAATTCACGGTGGGCGAAAAGCGCTATGCCAGCCAATCGCTCAAGGTGGCGCCGCGTCACGTCGATCTATCGGCGAAGGACCTGGCGCGCGTGAATAGCGAGCGTGTGCGTATCGATCGAGCGCTACTCCATTGGAGCGACGCGCCGCCGGATGCCTTGCGCTGGCCGCCGCCGGTACCCGGCACGCACAGCAGCTCATTCGGCATGCGCCGTGTTTTCAACGGCGAATCGCGCAATCCGCACAGCGGCATGGACATTGCGGCAGCTGCCGGCACGCCGGTGCTGTTGCCGGTGGCGGGCACGGTCATCGACACGGGAGATTATTTCTTTACCGGCAATACCGTGCTCGTGGATCACGGCCGCGGGCTCATCAGTATGTACTGCCATCTGAGCGCCATAGACGTCCGTCCGGGACAACGCATCTCGGCCGGTTCGCGCATCGGTGCGGTCGGGATGACCGGCCGCGCCACCGGTCCGCATTTGCACTGGGCGCTCAGCCTGAACCGCGCCTTCGTCGACCCCGAGTTGTTTCTGCCTTAGCCGGTGCTCAGCATTTGATCGACGGCGGCTTCCTCGATGACGGGCGCCGTCAATGCGGCTTGCCGCAACCTCGCACTGTGCTCCTGCACCGCTGCGCCGGAAGGCTGCATGTCGATTTGGCCCTGGAAGAAAGCCCCCTCGGTGATCGCGATGCGGGGCGCGAACAGATTGCCCTTGACCTTGGCCGTCGCGCGAATGCTCACCGACTCGGTCGCGTACAGATCGCCGTCCACTTTGCCGTCGATGACAATCACCCGCGCACGAATGTCGCCCTTCATGCTGCCATCGGTGCCGATGGTGAGACTCTGAGTGTGGGTAATCGATCCATCCACGCTGCCCTGGACGATCAAGTCCTCTTGCGCCGACAGCTCGCCGCGGAATCGCAGGGTCGGACCCAAAACCGAGGCGCGCGCCGCGCTTTCCGGCGCGCGCGCATCCGCCGCACGCGGTTCCTGGGCGCGGCTTTCCGCTGCACGCGATGACGGCGTCCGCGGCTCGGTGCGGGGCTCTCGGGGTTCGGGGCGCCCCATTGCAGGCTCTTGCGCACCGGCACGACCGCTTGCATTGGCATTCATCATTTCAAGATCTCCCTCGTCGGATTTTTTGAACCAGACCATGGCTACACCGCACCGGTCGATGCTTTCTGCATGCGGACCGGAGCAGCCTCGGGTTTGCCGGGACTCTGACCGGACTTCTTGCCGTCCATGTCGATGCTGCCGCTGAAACTCGCGCCCTCACTGATGCTCACGGAGGGTGAGGTGATGTTGCCGCAGACTTTCGCGGTTTCCTTCACGAAAACGGATTTTTCAGCGAGCAAATCGCCCTCCACAGTACCCTCCACAATGATCAGTTGCGCCCGGATGTTGGCCTTGACGGTGCCCTGCGGGCCCACGGTCAGGCGCTGAGTGTGCGAGACCGATCCCTCGACCCGGCCCTGTATCAACAGGTCTTCCTCGGCGCTCAAGTCGCCCTTGAAATACAATGTTGGACCCAGGATTGAGGCGCGCTCGGTGGCGCTGTTGTAGGGATTGCTCATGCGGTTACTCCAGGTGTCGAGGAATGCGGCCAAGTGGGGTGCAGATTACCTGGCATAATCGGCCGCCGAACGGGACGGCGGTCACGAAATCCAATCGCGGCCTTCTTGGCGGCGACCTTGGATCCTCGGTCGGGCGCTGGCGAACCCCGCCGAGCGTCTCCTTTCGACCCTACTCGATGCTCTCACCATGCAGCGAGATATCGAGCCCTTCGCGCTCCTGATCCTCGGTCACGCGCAAGCCGACGAAGAGGTCGATGATCTTCAGGATCGCGAAACTGGCCACGAAGCCATAAACCACCGTGGCGGCCACTCCCAGAAGCTGGGTGAGCAGCGAACCTGTTGCGCCGCTGATTTCCTTGCTGGCGAACACGCCGGTGAGCAGCGCGCCGACGATGCCGCCGATGCCGTGAACCCCGAAGGCGTCCAAGGAGTCGTCGTAGCGCAATGCGCGCTTGAGCGAGGTGGCGGCGTAGAAGCAGATGATTCCTGCAGCGGCGCCTATGATCACGGCGGAGCTGGGGCTCACGAATCCTGAGGCCGGAGTGACCGCGACCAATCCGGCAACCGCGCCCGAGGCGATGCCGAGTACGCTGGGTTTACCCTTGCTGGCCCACTCGCCGAACATCCAGGCGAGCGCCGCCGCGCCGGTGGCCATTTGGGTGGTCAGCATGGCCATGCCCGCACGGCCGTCAGCGGCCAGGGCGGAACCCGCGTTGAAGCCGAACCAGCCAACCCACAGCAGGGAGGCGCCGGTGAGCGTCAGCGTCAGGTTATGGGGCGCCATCGCTTCCCTGCCATATCCCAACCGCTTGCCGAGCACCAGACAGCTCGCCAAACCGGCGATTCCCGCATTGATGTGCACCACCGTGCCGCCCGCATAGTCGAGAACACCGGCGGTATTCAGCCATCCGCCAGTCTCCCACACCATGTGCGCGATCGGCGCATAGACCAGCAGCGACCATGCCGACACGAACAGCAGCATCGCGGAGAACTTCATCCGGTCGGCGAATGCGCCGGCGATCAGCGCCGGCGTGATGATCGCGAACGTCATTTGAAACATGGCGTACACCGTCTCCGGAATGGTGGGTGCCAATGTCGATACGCTCAGTTTGCTGTCGGTCTCGCCGTGCACGTAGGTCATGCCGTTGAACAGTGCGCGCGTGGTTCCCCCGATGAATCCGTTGCCCGGGGTGAACGCCCAGGAATAGCCGATGAGCCACCACAGGATCGTGACCACGCAGGCGCAGGCAAAGCTTTGCATCAGTGTCGCCAGCACGTTCTTCCGGCGCACCATGCCGCCGTAAAAGAGCGCCAGACCCGGCACGCACATCATCAATACCAGCGCAGTGGACATGAGCATCCACGCGGTATCGCCGGCGCTGATCTTGTCGGCGCCGATCATGGTTCGCGCCCCGTTGAGCCCATCCAAAGCAATTCGATCATGGTCGAGTCCCCCCTTGAATCTGCAGCCAAGCACCCACCGTGCCATCGTTATTTTGTACATATTAATCAATCAGTTATTATGTTTTCACGGGTTTTGAGGAAACCCGTTCGCACCAAAATGAGGCATGAACGGGAATCCTCGCGCATCGCTTTGACGCGCGGTGCGGGCAGGACCGGCAGCCCGGTCGCCTCGCTTATTTCAGCGACAGCTCCAAGCGCACCAGGCCGTCCTTGCCGGCGGCGGCGTCGCGCGCAATCAGGAACACGCGCTCGGGGTCCAATTGCGGGTCGGCGAGCAACGCCTGCTGCATGGCCGTCGCGCGCTGCTCGCCCAGCGCCTTGAGGTCGGCGTCGCCGACGGTCATATGCCCGCGAATTCCCGAGCTCAAGAAATCGATTTCTGCCGACACCACGTCGGCCGGCTGCTTGAGGCTGGTCACGGTCTCGGGATACTTCGGCTCGGCGCCGACCTCGCGCGCATAGAGTCCCGTCAACAAGTCGAGCTTGGCGTCGGGGCTCAGCCGCTCGAAGGCGGGCGGGACGGCACCAGGCGCAGCGCCCTTGCGGCCGGCTTTGAGTGCCTGGACTTCGCTCAACTGCGTGGCGAATTTCGCGGCAACCAGCGCCGGCCGGTCGATGTCGGGCACCACCGCGATCGGCAGCTCGATCTTGAGCTGCGGACGCTCCTTCATGGCCTTGGCGACCGCCTTGATCTTGTCGGCGGCGGCCGCATCAAGGACGCCGGAACCAGGTCTGAAATCGATGAACTGCAGTTCGGGGCCTCCGCCAAACAATGCGCCGAGCAAAGCGAACGGCGCGGTCACCGCCTTTTCCAGAATGTTGACGAAGACCTTCCAGATGATCGGGGCCAGCCGGAAGTTCGCATCGTCGAGCGAGCCGCCCACGGGCAGATTCAAATCGATGACGCCGTTTCGATCCTTGAGGAGCGCGACCGCCAGCTTGATCGGCAGCGACACCGCCTCTTTGCTCGCCGTCTTGGCGCCGAACTCGAGCTGATCGATGACGATGTGGTGCTGCGCATCGAGCTTGCGGCCGTCGATCTTGTAACGCATCTCGGTGGTGAGCTTGCCCTTGGAGATGTTATAACCGGCGAACCTTCCCGAATATGGATTGAACATGCTGAGATCGATATTGCGAAAACTCATCGCCACGTCGGTATAAAGCGCCGCGCTCAGTATATTGATCTCGCCCTTGATGGTCACCGGCGAGAATCTATCGATCTCCCCTTTCAGATCCACCTGCGCGCGCGACTCCGGCGTCGAAGACAGGCCGAGCACGGTGCCTCGCAGATTTTGAATGCCGGCGGAGAAATTCGGGGCCACCGACAAATCGGTGAAATTTGCCTGGCCGTCTTGCACCGTGATTTTCTTGATCGACATCGGCAGGATTTGCGGCGCGGGTGCCCGCTCCGCTGCCGGCTTGGCAGCCGCCGTCTTGATTGCGGCGGCTTTGGTCGCACCCGGCTTGTCCGCGCCCGGCGCGGACACCGCCGAGGCGTTGGCGGCGGCGCCGGGGCCGGTCAACACCCGCTTCACGTTCAGGGTGCTGTCCGATTCGATGATGACCCGAACGTAGGGTTTGCTTGCCACGATCTCGGCGATGTCGAGCCGGTCGGGCGCCTGACGGTAATTCAACCCAAGGACGTCGAGGCGCCCCCAGTGATGAAATCATTCCGCAGGTCGTTGTCGACGGTGTGGAGCTTTTCGACATGCATGTCGCCTGCGAATTCCAGCGCGGGTTTTGACTTCGAGGCGCCGTAGCGCAGCCGCGCCTCCCCGCCCAGCAGGCCGCTCTGCACGGTCAGCGCCGAATGTTGCGCGATATAGGGTTGTAATGCCGCCAGATCGATTGCGGCGAGCTTCAGGTTCAAGGATGCCGCCACGGGTTGTGGCGTCACCTCGCCGCTCACACCAAGCGAACCCGTCCCATTAAGACGCGTATCGAGCGCGATCGTGAGCGGCTTGGTCAAATCAAGGCTCGCGCCGCGGATCTGCAATGAAAGCGGCGCCAGTTCGACTTTGACAGCCGGGCGCACGCTGCGATCCTCGGCCGAAATTCTCGCCTCTCGCAGATCGAATTGCCGCAGTTCGAACTGCCAGGGCGGGTTTGCGGGCGGCGCCGCGCGGGTTGCGCCCGGCGCCCGCTCGTCGGGCGGCGCGGAAGGCGCGGCCGGGGCGTTGGGCGGCGCAGCCGCGAGTTTCAGCAGATTGAAACTGCCGTCGGGCTCGAGCCAAGTCGCGACCTTCATGCCGGTCACCGACAGTGAATCCACCCGCGCCTGGCGCCGCGCCAAATTCAGGCTTGCACCGCTCAAGGTCATCGCCGGAATGCCGATCCAGTCGCTTTGCGAATCTCTCGGCCTGACCGCAAGACCGGTCACCGCGACCTTGGGAACCTCGACATTCAAATCGACATCGTCCTTCAGGGAAAGCCGGTATCGCGCATCCACATCGATGCTTCCCGACGCGATCACGAAATTCAACCGGTCTTCGAGATACCTCCAGATCGTGCGGGCCTGCAGTCCCTCGATGCGCACTTCGCCGTCCGATTCGATGGGCTGCACCGACACGTGTCCGTGCCAGTCGACTCGCTCGCCGAACTTGGAGGATCCCGCGAGCGTGAACAGCCCGCCCTCCCGGCCGGTGGTGAAGTTGCGAAGCTCGAAGTCAATCGGCTCGAGATGCGCCGCAAACTCGGATGGGCGGCTGTGGTCCACATAGTCCGCCGATCCGCGGGTGATCTTGAGCGCATCCACTATCACCGACGGCAATTTCCCCTGTTGCTCCCGGGTCTGCAGCGGCTTTGATTTCGGGCGCAGCTTGAGCAGATTCAGCGTTCCGTCCCGCGCCACCCTCGCGTTGAGGTACGGCGCCGTAATCTCGATGTTGGCGAACGAATACGCGCGGCGCCACAGCGAAGAGAACTCAAAATCGACGAACAGGCGCTCGAACCCCAGCGCCTTCTCGCCGCCGGTGTCGGAAAGGGCGAAATCCTTGACCTCCACCTGCAGCAGAAACGGGTTGATATGAATACCGCCCACCGCCGCCCTGACGCCAAGAGTCTTCGGTATGTCCTCGAGGAGCGCCGAACGGAGAATTTTCGGTGCGATCACGAATCCGGCTACGGCATACGCCACGACCGCCAGGGCTACGGCCGCGAAAATGCGTGCGATCTTCGTTCTAACGTTGTTCGGCACGAAAGACCCGCCCATCCGCCTTCGGGACGACCGGCCGCCAGTCTATCAAAGAGCCCTCAGCGCTTGTTGCGCTGGATGAGACGTTTGCGCTTGCGCATTTGGCGGGGCGTCAGCGGATTGCGCTTGCCCGCGAAGGGGTTTTCCTCACCGCGAAAGGTGACGCGAACCGGCGTGCCCATCAGATCGAATGCCTTGCGATACACGTTCACCAGGTAGCGGCGGTAGGCGTCGGGCACGTGGTCGGTTTGATTGCCGTGAATCACGATCACCGGCGGGTTGCGGCCGCCCTGATGCGCGTAGCGCAGCTTGATGCGCCTTCCGCTCACCAGCGGCGGCTGATGGCTCTCGATCGCAGCCTCCAGCACGCGGGTCAGCTCCGGCGTACTCATGTCGCGCATGGCCGCGGCATATACCTTGCGCACCGACGCCAGCAATTCCCCCACTCCGCTGCCGTGGCGCGCGGAAATGAAATGCAGCGGCGCAAAATCCGCGAACTGCAGCCGCTGCTCGATCTGGCCGCGAATCAGGTCGCGCTGTTCGGTCGGGATGTTGTCCCACTTGTTGACGGCCAGCACCAGCGCCCGGCCTTGTTCAACTACCGTGCCCAGAAGGCTCGCGTCCTGCTCCGCGACATTTTCCTGCGCGTCCATGACCACCACGACGACGTTGGCGGTCTCGATGGCCTGCAGTGTCTTGATCACGCTGAATTTCTCGATCACTTCTTCCACGCGCGCGCGGCGCCTCACGCCCGCGGTATCGATCAAGGTGTAGCGCTCGCCGTCGCGCTCAAAAGGCACCATGACGGCATCGCGCGTGGTGCCGGGTTGGTCGAAGGCGACCAGGCGATTCTCGCCGAGCAAGCGGTTGATCAGCGTGCTCTTGCCCACGTTGGGGCGGCCTATGACCGCGACTTTGATCCCGGTAATTTCCGGACCGTCTTGTGGATCCGCGACCAGCCCATCGAGCGTGGCCTCGAGCAGCGACACGACGCCTTGATCATGCGCTGCCGCGATCGGATGCGGCAGCCCAAGACCCAGTTGATGAAAATCCGCGACCGCGATGTCGTGATCGAAGCCCTCGGTCTTGTTGACCGCCAGCAGCACGGGTTTGCCGCTGCGCCGCGCCAGCTGCGCGACGTACTGATCCTGCGGCGTCACCCCCGCACGGCCGTCCACCAGCACGACCACGCGGTCAGCCTCCGCAATGGCCCGCTCCGTCTGCTCAATCATCAGGGTTTCGATGAATCCAGCGTTCTCGACCAGGCCGCCCGTGTCGACGACGATGCAGGGCACGTCGGTGCGGCGCGCGAAACCGTATTGCCGATCGCGGGTCAGCCCCGGCAGATCGGCGACCAAGGCATCGCGGGTGCCGGTCATGGCGTTGAACAAGGTCGATTTTCCCACATTCGGCCGACCGATCAGTGCGACTACGGGCAGCACGCCGTGATTACGGTCTTGGAGGGGTCGTTGCGCGAAATGCGGCCAGGCTGCCGCTGTCGGTGAGGACCACGACGGTGTCCTTAACCGCCACCGGCGGATTACTGACGCGGTATTTGGCCACACGCTGCCGCGCCACCAGCATCCCGGTCTTCTTGTCCAGCCAGTGCAAATAGCCCTGATAGTCCGCGACCGCAACCGCAGTGCTGGTCACGGCCGGCGCGCTCAGACCTCGGCGCATCAGCTTGTCGTTGCGCCACACTTCGGACCCGTCGCGCTGACGCAGAGCCACCACGATGCCGTCGGATTGGGTCACGAACAGATTGTCATCGTCGAGCGACAATCCGCGCTCGCTCGACATGTCGTGCGCCCACCAAATCTGACCGGAATCGATCGCGAGCATGGCGGTGCGGCCCTGAAAGCCCACGGCAAACACATTGTCGCCGAGCACGCGCACCGACGAGTCGATGTCGACCAGACGGTCGAGTTCGGTCCTGCCATGCGGCGAAGCGAGCGCCGTGTCCCACACGGTGTCGCCGGTGCTGAGCGAAACCGCCATTACCTTGCCATTGTCGAAGCCGCTGATGGCCATTTCCCTGGCGATCACCGGAATCGCCGTGCCGCGCAAGCTCAAGCGCGGCACCTGCTGCTCAACCGACCACAGCTCGTTGCCATTGCGCGCATCGAAGCCATGCAGATGACCGTCGACCGCACGCATCACCACCACCTGTTCACCGATGGCCGGCGCCGACAGCAGCTCGGAATTGACCCGCGTTTTCCAACGCACGTTGCCGGTCTCGGCGTCCAACGCGATCACCGCCCCCTTGGTCGAGCCGACCACCACCATCCCGTAACCCGCGCCGGGACCGGCGGACAGCGTCAAACCGAGCTTCTTCAGCCAGACCTTCTTGCCGGTCTCCATTGAAACCGCAAGCACTTCGCCCTGATCCGAGCCGGCGAACACCATCCCATTGTCGACCGCCGGTCCCAGACCGAGCCGCAGCACCACCTGCTTCTTGCCGCCTCCGACGTTGTAGTCCCAGATCTTCTTGACCGGCAGCGTGGCCGGAAATTTCACCAGTGCCGCCGGGGGTTCGACGTCCTTGTCCTTGCTGCAGCCGGCGGCGAACAGCAGGGCGGCAAGGGCTAACGGGAGCAACAGGCGCATCAGGGTTTGACCTTGTTCGAGGTGTCGGCGGGCGGCGCGACTGCGAAGGAACGGGCCGGCGACGCGGGCAGTCCCAAGTCCGCCAGTTTCAATGTCAACAAGGTTGAATCCACCCTGCCCGCCTGATCCTTTTCCAGCGCCGCCTTATATTCGGACTGCGCTTGCTTGAGGTCCTTCTTGGCGACAAACGCATCGCCACGCACTTCGTGATAGCGCGCCGCGAACGCACCGGGCTCGTCGGCGAGCGTCTTCAGCGCATCGTCCGGCTTGCCTTGATCGATCAGCAGCCGCGCGAGGCGAAGGCGCGCAATGTGCCTGAGTTCGGTATCCTTCGACTCGCTCATGACCTGGGTCAGGGGCGCGATCGCCCTGGCGGCTTGCCCTTCGTCGACGTCCAGTCGCGCGAGCATCAATCGCGCCTGATCAGCGTACGGCGATGCCGGATAGCTCGAGATCAGGCCCTCGGCAATGCGCCGCGTCCTGGCGCGGTCGTCGTGCTGAAGCGCGGATGCCATATCGCCGAACTGCGCGGCCGCCTGCAGCGCAATCTCGTTTCGATGATGTTCGTAATAGCGCAGGCCGACCGTAAGGGCCACTCCGATGACGACCGCGCCAAGCATCCAAGGGCCGTATTCCGCGCCCAGGCGCTTGACGTGTTCCAGCTGTTCGTCGTCGGTCAAATATTCTTCTGCCATGACTTCTCCGATACCTCGAGCCCGTCTATAGACCGAGCAATGACCCCAAACGTTCACCGATTCTGTCCATCGGGCATGCCTCCTGCGCCGATTCCTGGCGCAAGGCCTTTAACGCAACAACCCCGCGAGCGACTTCGTCATCCCCCAAAATGAGTGCATATTGCGCGCCGCTCTTGTCGGCGCGCTTGAACTGCGTTTTGAAGCTGCCACCGCCCAGATTGATTTGCAACCGCAGAGCCGGCCACGCTTCGCGCAATTTCTCCGCCAGTTTGAAGCCTTGAATCTCGGTTCCTTCGCCGGCAAGCACCAGGTAGATCTGCGGCGCGGCGCGCGGCGCGTTCAACCCCTGCTTTTCGAGCAGCATGAGGATGCGCTCCTGGCCCATCGCCCAGCCGATGCCGGGCGTGCCGGGACCGCCCAACTGCGCCACCAACCCGTCGTAGCGCCCGCCGGCGCACACCGCGCTTTGCGAGCCGAGCGCGTCGGTGGTCCATTCGAACACTGAACGCGTGTAGTAATCCAGTCCACGGACCAAACGCGGCTCGACATGATACTCGATGCCGGCGCTGCGCAGGTGGGCGCATAGCCCCTCAAAATGCGCCTTCGACTCGGCATCCAGCGCCTCGCTCAACAGCGGCGCGCCGGCAACGACGGACTGCATGTCCGGGTTCTTGCTGTCCAGGATGCGCAGCGGATTGCCGCGCAGGCGCCGCTTGCTGTCCTCGTCGAGAAGCGCTTCGTTTGCGCCGAAATACCCCGCCAGCCGCTCCTTATACACGGCGCGCACCTGCGGCGTTCCGAGCGAATTGACCAGCAATTTGATCCGAGTCAGCCCGAGCCTGTGCAAAAGCCGCGCGGACAGCAAAATCAATTCCGCATCGATGTCTGGCCCTTCGAAACCGAACGCCTCGGCATCGATCTGATGGAACTGGCGGTAGCGTCCCGCCTGCGGCCGCTCCCGCCTGAACATGGGTCCCATGCACCAGACGCGCAGCCGCCCCTCGCGCAGCAACCCGTTCGATATCGCCGCACGCACGATTCCGGCGGTCGCTTCGGGCCGCAGCGTGATGTGATCCTCGCCCTGATCGACGAAGCTGAACATTTCCTTTTCGACGATGTCGGTGAAATCGCCGATCGAGCGCTTGAACAATTGCGTCTGCTCGATGACCGGCACTCGGAATTCCTCGTACCCGTAGGCGGCAAAGACTTCCCGCGTGATCCGTTCCAGATGCTGCCACGCGGCGGCCTGCGCAGGCAGCACATCGTGAACACCTCGCAGGGGTTCGATGATCTTGCTCAAGTAGGCTTCCCGCTCAGTCGTGTGGCGCGTCGCTGCGCGATTGAGCGCCGCTCGCCGCCACGGACCGTGAGTCGCGCCTCAGGACCGCGTCGGCCCCGGCCTCGAAGCGCGCCACATTGCCGCTGAGGAATTGCGGCCCGATCGCGACGGCGCGGTCGTTGATCTCGAGCTGCACGCCGCCGGCATATCCCAAGTACACCTTGAGCGGCGCCGTGCCGGCAATCGTCCTGACGCTGTTGGCGCGGCCGTTGCCGGCAAAGAGGCGGCGGCCCGCCGAGTCGTGCACATCAACCCAAGAATCCGCCGAAAAGCTCAGGCGTATGCGCGCCGGTCCGGCTCCCGGCAGCGAATCGGCGTCATGGGCCGTAGCGGCGGATTGCGGCAGCGCCGCGGGACTCGCCTCACTGGTCGCGGGCGCCGCGTTCGGCGGTGAATACGCTGTGGACGGCGACATAGCCGCGGCGCCGGGGGCGACCGAATCTTCGTCCGGACGCTCGGAGTTGCCTTGCGCGCCGGACGATTCCGCGCCCGCCGACGGTACGCTTGCCGGCAGGCCGGCCGGCGCCGCGGCGCTCACACTCGATCGCTGGTGCCACGGCCGCCACCAGATGATGCCGCCAACCGCCACGGCAATGGCCGCGACAGCCGTCATTTTGGTCCACGGTCGGCCTGCAGATTCCTGCGCGCTAAAGCGCATCCGCACATTCGAGGGCTGCAATTCGGCCGCGGCCTGCGCGGCGGGCTTGGTGCCGTACCCGGATGCGACCTCCTCGGAGGGCAACCCTAAGCTGGCCGCGTACCGCTTCAAATGCCCCTTGGCGTACACCGGCGGACCGATGCGCTGATAATCGCCGGTCTCGAGCGCATCGATGACCCAGGCATCGAGATGCATCTCGTCCGCGGCCTTTTGCTTGCTCACGCCGCGCCGCTCGCGCTCCGCCTTCAGCCGCTGTCCGAGCGTTTGCGCGACCTCGCTCATCGGTCCGTGCCGGAGCGCAACGCCTGTGCCTGTACGGAATTGGGAAACTCGGCCTGCAAGCGCCGGGCATAGCCCGCCGCCGCGGCGCTGTCGCCGAGCTTGCGTTCCGTCCGGAACCCCAACCAGATAATTTCGGGAGTCGGCTGATTCACTGCCAGAAAGCGCTTCACAAAATCGAGGGCATCCGGTGCATCACCGCGCTGGAGCGCGAGATTGCCCGATTCCAGGAGCGCCTCCGGCATGTTCGGGCGAATGGCCAGTGCGCGGTCGAAATAGCGCTGCGCATCCACCGCATCGCCCGAGGCCGCATCGCATACGCCGGCATTGACCAGCGCCACCTCCGGGGTTTGATAGATCGGGTTGCGCGCGACTTCGATGAAGATCTTCTCGCCGGCCGCCGCCTTGCCGGTGCGGCACAGGAAGCCGGCATAGCTGTTCATGATGTCCGGGTCCTTCTTGCCCAGACGCACCGCCGCCGCGAACGCTCGTTCGGCTTTCGGCATTTCGTTGAGGCGTTCGTACACCAGACCGGCGGTCTCCTGCACGTTCGCATTGTCGGGAGCTTCCTTCAAAGCCCGCTCGGCGCGCTCGCGCGCCTTGCCGAGGTTGTTGGTCCTCATGTATTCAATGGCCATCTGCATGTTGGCGATCGCGGCCTGTTCGGGTTCCGGCTTTCTTCCGCCGCGCTCGGCGGGCTGGTAAGCGGGCGAAGCGCTGCGGCAAGCCGACAGCACCGATACCAGGATCAGCGCCAGAGCCGAAAGCGTTCGCCGTGTCGCGCTTCGACTCATTGGACCTCCGCCGGCATGCGTGACCCCGTCAATTTGGCGCCGAGCCGAACCAGCGTGCGATCCTTGACCCTGCCGGCGAGCTGCCCGCACGCTGCGTCGATGTCGTCGCCGCGCGTGCGGCGCATCGTCGCGATCAGGCCGTGCTCGTTGAGAATATCGCGAAACCGCACGATGGTTGCCGCAGGCGAGCACCGATACCGCGTGCCGGCAAATGCGTTGAAAGGAATCAAATTGAGCTTGGCCGGCCGGCCACGCATGAGACGGGCCAATTCCCTGGCATGCTCGGGCCGGTCGTTGATGCCGTCGAGCATGACGTACTCGAAGGTGACGCTGCGGCCGTTTTGCTTGTCGATGTAATGCCAGCATGCCGCCAGCAGCTCGGCGATGGGGTGCTTGCGATTGATGGGAACGAGCTCGTTGCGCAAGGCGTCATTCGGCGCATGCAACGACACCGCGAGCGCCACATTGCATTCCTCGGCCAATTTGTAGATTTGCGGCACCAGGCCCGACGTGCTCAGGGTCACCCGCCGGCGCGACAGGTCGTATCCCAAATCATCCATGAAAATGCGCATCGCCGGCACCACGTTGCGATAATTGGCCAGCGGTTCGCCCATTCCCATGAACACGATGTTGGTGATGGTTCGTCCGTCGGCGCGCGCCTCGGTGAGTTCGCGGTGCGCGAGCCATACCTGGCCGACGATTTCCGCGACGCTCAGATTTCGGTTGAACCCCTGCTGCGCAGTCGCGCAAAAACTGCAGTCCATGGCGCAGCCCACCTGGCTCGATATGCACAACGTCCCGCGGCCGGGTTCCGGAATGTACACCGTTTCGATGCCCTGCACCTCGTCCATGCGCAGCATCCACTTGCGCGTGCCGTCGGAGGAAATCTGTTCGGTGACGATCTCCGGCACGGCAATCTTGGCCGCGTCCGCCAATTGCGTGCGAAAGTCCTGCGCCAGATCACTCATGGCGGAGAAATCCGCCGCGCGGCGGCGATAAATCCACTTCATCAGCTGGCGCGCGCGAAACGGCTTGGCGCCGAGGCGCTCGGCGACGAACGCCTCGAGTTCCTTACGCGGTAAGCCGAGAAGATTGACGCGCTCGCCGATCACGCTCCATTGCTCCTGAAGGCGCTGCCCAAATACGCTAGCGCGTACGCGGGCATACCTCAATCTCGCGAAAGAAATAGGCGATTTCCCGGGCGGCCGTCTCGGGTGCGTCCGAGCCGTGCACGATGTTCTCATCGATGCTGGTGGCAAGATCGGCGCGGATCGTGCCCGGGGCGGCCTTTTTGGGATCGGTCGCGCCCATCACGTCGCGATTCTTGGCGATCGCCGCATCGCCCTCGAGCACCTGCACCATGACCGGACCCGACGTCATGAATTTCACCAAATCCTTGAAGAACGGCCGCTCGCGATGCACGGCGTAAAAACCTTCCGCCTCGGCCGCCGACAAATGCATCATGCGCGCGGCCACCACCCGCAAGCCATTCTGCTCGAACCGGCGCAGCACCTCCCCGATCAGGTTACGGCCGACACCGTCGGGTTTGACAATGGACAGTGTGCGCTCAATGGGCATGATGACCTCGAATTAGGTTGCGGGATTGCCCTTGCAGGGGGCCGACAAAGACCGCGAAGTGTACTGGAGAGGGCGCCTCCAGGCAATCAGAACGACGGCCGAAGTGCCTGTATTACCTGGAAAAAGCGCGCTTCAGCGAGTTGCGGCCCTGCGGCCGCGGCCAGACGCGGACTCGCCCGCGGCGGCCCTCAGACGTTGAAGCTTTCGCCGCAGCCGCATTCGCCTTTGGCTTTGGGGTTCTGAAACTTGAATGCCTCGTTGAGACCCTGTTTGACGAAATCGACCACCGTGCCGTCGATCAGCGGCAGGCTTGCCGAATCCACCACCACTTTGACGCCGCTCGCCTCGAATACCGCGTCGCCGGGACGTATCTCATCGGCATAATTAACCACATATGCAAACCCCGAGCAGCCGGTCTTCTTGATGCCGACACGCAGGCCGATTCCCGCTCCCCGTTTCGCCAGGTGCGAGCGAACTCGATCAGCCGCCGATTGGGTCAGTGATATCGCCATGCCGCGCCGCCTTTGTTCAATGCCAGATACCGGATTCGAGGAATACACATAGCACGCGCACGGCGCTTGTGCACGTGACTCAATCGTAATTTTCGCATCGTTCAACGCATTGCGCCGTAAGACGTGCGACTCGAGGAGGCGCTCGCACGCCGGGGACGAGCGTTCCAGGGTCGCGATTGTTCCGCCCCCCCCCTTAGGCCCTGGCCGCCTGCGCGGCGCGCGCAGCGGCGATCCACGCGTCTTCGACGATCAACAGCCGCCCGAGCTTGGGGATTGGCACGTCGAAGCGCTCGCGCAGGGACTGAAGGCTCTCGGGCAACTGCGCCTCGATCTCGCGCCCCGGCGCCTGCTCCGCCAGCCAGGAACACACGGCGATGATGTGCGGGCATGCGAAGGTCAGGAAGCGTGCCGCACGAATGGTTGCCCGGGCTTCGTCCGATTCCGCTTGCACATCGAATTGCACCCAGGTGCCTTGCGCCCGGCTGCCCGATTCGCCGCGGAAGCAGTCCGGCCCTGTCAACACGCCGGCACCGGGGGCCTGCTCGAAATACCGCCGCGTGAGCTCGCTGTACCTCATGCGCCGCCGATCCGGCGCAGCCGCTCAACGGCCCGCCTCACCACGCCGACTGCGGTCTCGGCGTCGGTCTCGGTGGATGATCGGCCGAAGCTGAAGCGCAGGCTGCTTTCGGCAAGACGATCGTCGCGGCCCAAGGCTCTCAACACATAGGACGGCTCCTGATTGATCGAGGTGCAGGCGGAGCCGGTCGACACGGCGATATGCGGCCGAACCGCCGCTAGCAGGCTCTCCCCCTCGACGCCCTCGAACGACACGTTGAGCAGATGCGGCACCGAGCGCTCGAAATCCCCGTTGCACAGCACGCCGCCGATCGAGCGCAGCCCCTCCCACAGCCGATTTCTGAGCAGCGCGATGCGCAGAGTCTCCGCCGGCGGCGTGGCGTCGACGAGAGCGAACGCCGCCCCCATGCCCACCACCTGATGCGTCGCCACAGTGCCGGAACGCAGACCCCGCTCCTGTCCGCCGCCGAATATCAGCGGTTGCAGCGGTACGCCCCGCCGTCGGGACACGATGAGGGCCCCGACGCCCTTGGGACCGTAGGCCTTGTGCGCCGAAAGGGACAGAAGATCGACGCCGAGCTCGCCGAAGTTCACCGCGCACTTGCCGATGCTCTGTGCGGCGTCCACATGCAGCCGCGCGCTGCCGCAGCGCGCGCACAGCGCCGCAATCGCAGCAATGTCCTGTATGACGCCGATTTCGTTGTTGACGTGCATGACCGACACCAGCACCGTGTCCGGCCTGAGCGCCGCCGCCACCTGGGCCGGATCGAGGACGCCGCTCCGATCCGGAGTGAGGTAGGTCACGCGCCATCCGCGGCGCTCGAGTTCCCGGCACGGATCGAGCACCGCCTTGTGTTCGGTGCGCACCGTGACGATATGCCGGCCGACCCCGGTGTTGTACTGGGCAACCCCAAAGATCGCCAGGTTATTCGCCTCGGTGGCGCCCGAAGTCCAGATGACCTCGGCAGGTTCCGCACCCACGGTTGCCGCCACCTGCGCCCGCGCCTCCTCCACCCTCTCGAGTGCGGCCTCCCCGTAAGCATGGCTGCTCGATCCCGGGTTGCCAAAGACGCCCTCGCGGCCCAGGCACTCGGCCATGCGCACGGCGACCAGCGGCGCAACCGGCGTGGTCGCCGCATAATCCAGATACACGCAGCCCGGTATGTTCATTCCAGAGTGCGGCTCATTCACGCGCCCGGCGCGCCGATTGGCCGCGCCGCCCCTGCACGGCGCTCAAGATGCCGCGCATGATGTTGAGTTCGTTGCGATCGAGCTGCGCTCGATTGAACAGCCGCCGCAGCCGTTCCATCAGGTGCCCGGTACGGTCGTCGAAATCGATTTCGTCGAGAACCTGATGCAGGTGGGCGTAAAAGTGTTCGACATCGCCCGACGGGGCCAACGGCATCTCCAATTGCACATGCGACACGGGCTGCTCGCGCGCCATGAATATTTCGTACGCGAGCAGCTGCACCGCCATCGCCAAATTCAGCGAGCAATAGTCCGGATTGGCGGGTATCCGCACCAGCACATTGCAATAATTCAAGTCCTCGGTGGCAAGCCCATAGCGCTCGGAACCGAACAACAGCGCCGCGCGGTTCGCATTCCCGAGACCGGCGATGCGCCCCGCCAAGTCGCGCGGAGTGGTGAATTCCCAGTGATAGGAGCGCGGGCGCGAGGTGGTGCCGGCGATGAAACCGCAGTCGCCGATCGCTTCGGCCACCGTATCGGCGATGCGCGCGCCGCGCAGGATGTCGTCCGCACCGGCAGCCAGCGCATCGGCTTCGGCGTGCGGGAACGATCGCGGCCTGACCAGCGTGAGATCGGTGAGCGCCATGTTCTTCATCGCGCGTGCGACCGAGCCGATGTTGCCGGGATGGCTCGGGTCGATAAGTACGATGCGAACGGGAGCAGTCATGCTCTGCTATTCTAGCGCCACCTTATGCAACCGCTCCTCAATATCGGCATGCGTGCCGCGCGGCGCGCCGGTGACTTGATCGTGCGCAGCCTGTCGCGCCTCGATTCCTTGAAAGTCGACACCAAGGGCCGCAACGACTTCGTCACCGACGTCGATCGCAAGGCCGAGGCGGAGATCATCGCGACGATCCGGCGCAGTCATCCCGACCATGCGTTTCTCGCCGAGGAGAGCGGCCGCGGGGGCGGCGACAGCGAATATGTCTGGATCATCGATCCGCTCGACGGCACCACGAATTTCCTGCACGGCTTTCCGACTTTCGCCGTATCGATTGCCCTGCAGCACCGCGGGCGCCTGCAGCACGCGGTCGTCTACGATCCCATGCGCCAGGAGTTCTTCACCGCATCGCGAGGCGACGGCGCACAGCTCGAGGGAAAGAAGATTCGCGTCAGCAGCCAGCGCACCCTGGAAGGCTCGCTGATCGGCACCGGCTTCCCGTATCGCATGGAGGCGGCCCACATCGATGACTATCTGGCCATGCTCAAGGTGGTCATGGCCGCCGCGGCCGGTGTGCGCCGGCCCGGCGCCGCCGCACTCGACCTCGCCTATGTGGCGGCAGGACGCATCGACGGCTTTTGGGAGTTCGGCCTCGCGCCCTGGGATACGGCGGCCGGAACCCTGCTCATCCAGGAAGCAGGAGGGCGCGTCGGCACCCCAACCGGCTCTGAATATGCGCTCGGGCCCAACATCGTTGCGGGCAATCCCAAGGTGTACCAGGGATTGCTCGATGCCCTCGGCCCCTTGACGCCGGCGGCCTTGCGCGGCTGAGCCGTTCTTGAGGCTGGCGGAGGGCGCGGCCGGCCGCTCAGTGGCTGGAGTTCTCGGGGCGGCGCAGCCGGCTATTTCGATAGCCGTAGATGAAATAGAACGCGATGCCAAGGACGCTCCACAGCACCAGCCGCAGCCACGTGGCGGCGGGGAGCGAGGCGGCCATGCCGGCGCAAAACACCACGCCCATGAGCGAGGTGAACCACACCCACTTGACCCTGAATGGACGCTTTAAATCGGGCCGCGTGTAGCGCAGCACCAGGACCCCCAAACAAACCACGATGAAGGCGATCAGCGTGCCGATCGATACCAACTCGCCCAGAATACCGATGGGCAAAAGACCCGCCAACGTCGCCGCACACACGCCGGTGATCAGCGTGGCAATGTGCGGCGTGCGAAACTTCGGGTGCACGGCGCCGAAGAACTTCGGCAGCAGGCCGTCGCGCGACATGGTGAGCCAGATGCGCGCCTGCGGGATGATCATGGTGATGATCACCGAGGTCAATCCGAACAGCGCGCCCCAGATGACCCAGCTCGACAGCCAGAACAATTGCGGGTGCGACTCGAGCGCAACCGCCACCGGCGCCGCGTCATCAAGCTGCTTGAAGGGCACCAGGCCGGTCATGACGCTCGCCATGAGGATGTAGAGCACCGTGCAGATGGCGAGGCTCCCCAGCATGCCGATCGGCATGCCGCGCTGCGGATCCTTGGCCTCCTGAGCCACGGTGGAGACGCCGTCGAAGCCGATATAGGCGAAGAAAATGATGGCCGCGGCCTGCAAAATTCCGCTCCAGCCGAACTCGCCGAAGGTGCCGGTGTTCTTCGGGATGTAGGGCACCCAGTTCGCGGTATTGACGTACACGGCGCCGAAAACGATCACTGCGATGACGATGCTGACCTTGATCGCCACGATGATGGTGTTGACCACCGCGGATTCTTTGATGCCCTTGTAGCACAGGGCCGTCGCCGCGGTGATGATGGCGATCGCGGGCAAATTGAGGAAGGCGCCGGTTTGATGCACTTGATAGCCCACCTCGGCCGCCTCGAACGGCGCCGAACTGAGCCAGTTCGGGATGAAATTGATGCCGTAGTGATCGAGCAGCTTCACGAAGTAGCGGCTCCAGCCGACTGCCACCGTGGAGCAGGCCACCATGTATTCAAGTATCAGATTCCAGCCGACGAACCAGGCCACGAACTCGCCCAAGGTCGCGTAGCTGTAGGCGTAGGCGCTGCCGGCGACCGGCACCATCGCGGCGAATTCGGAGTAGCACAGGCCCGCGAACATGCAGCCGATGCCGGCGATGACGAAGGAGATGACGATGGCGGGTCCCGCGTGCTGTGCGGCAGCCACTCCGGTGAGCACGAAGATGCCGGTGCCGATGATGCCGCCGATGCCGAATGCGATCAGGGACGGGATGCCGAGCGCCCGCACCAAGGTCTTATCGGAGGCCTCCTTCTGGTAGGCGGCAATCGGTTTGGTTGCCAACATCCCTTCTAAATTCATGTCATGCACCCGGCGTCATCACTGGTATCGGCACTCTACACGTTAACCCCGCCGCCGCAAACGCAGACGGAGCCAAACGACGGCGGCCGACAGCGCCATCGAACCGTACAGGTAGGCGCGCGGGACGTGCATGTCCAGCGACTCGGCGATCAGGGAAGCCCCTACCATCACGAGAAAAGCCAGCGCCAGTCCCTTGATGACCGGGTGGCGCTCGATGAAGCCGCTGAACGTCGAGGAAACCACCATCATCATGGCCACCGAGACGATGATGGCGCCGACCATCACCTCCACACGGTTCGCGAGTCCGATCGCCGTGAACACCGAATCGATCGAGAACACGATATCGATGAGCCCGATCTGCAGGATGATCAGCCAGAAGCCGTCCATCAACCCCACTTTGCGCTGCGCGCTTGTGCCTTTCAGCATGTCGCGAATCTCCGCCGCGCTTTTCGCCACCAGAAAAGCTCCGCCGGCAAACAGAATCAAACTGCGGGTCGATATCGCCTTGCCGACCAGCGCGAACAGCGGTTCGCGCAAGTTGGCCAGCCACAGCACTGAAAACAGCAACCCGATGCGCGTCAACATCGCGAAACCGAGTCCCACGAGGCGCGCGCTGCGGCGCTTCGCCCGCGGCAGGCGGTCGACGAGAATGGAGAGAAAGATGATGTTGTCGATGCCGAGAACGATCTCGAGCAGCGCGAGCGCCGCGAAAGACAGCCAAGTCTGCGGATCGGCGAGCAGTTCCATCGAACCACTCTATTGAGGCCGCCGCTCTAAGGCAAACCGTCGATTTCTTCCGGCTTGGTGAGCTTGCGCTCCAGCAGGTCCTCGGTCCGAAGTCCCAGATCCAAGGCGAGCGCGGCGGAGATATAAATCGACGAATAGGTGCCGGCCAGAATGCCTATCACCAGTGCAGCGGAGAATCCGTGCAGCGTTTCTCCGCCGAATATCAAAAGCGCCACCACCACCAGCAGCGTCACCAGTTTGGTGATTAAAGTTCGCGACAGCGTCTGATTGATTGACTCGTCGATGACCTGGGCGATGCCGAGTCTGCGCGCGTTGCGCGCCCGCTCGCGCACCCGGTCGAAGACGATGACGGTGTCGTTCAGCGAATAGCCGATCACCGCGAGGATGGCCGCAATCGCCGTGAGATCGAAGGTCATCTGCGTCAACGCGAAGAATCCCACGACGCAAATCGGATCGTGCAGTACGGCGAAGATCGCGCCGAGCGCGAGTTTGGGCGTGAAACGAAACAAAACATACATCAGGATGAGCACCAGCGTCGCCACCAGGGCCCATCCGCCCTTGACGAACAATTCCTGGCCAACCTGCGGCCCGACCACCTCGGTGCGCAGCAGCTTCACGCCGTCATCGACCGACTTGAACACTTCCAGAATCCGCGCGCCGATCTGCTCGCCCTTCACGTTCGGGTCCGGCGGCAGACGCACCAGGATGTCGCGCGAACTGCCGAAGGCCTGCACTTGCGCGGCGGGCACGCCCGATCGGGCCAGTGCGGCGCGCAGCTGTTCGATGTTCGGCGCCTGCGGGAAACTGGTTTCGACGACCACCCCGCCGGTGAAATCGACGCCCAGATTCAGGCCGCGCACCGCCACCAGGGTGAACGAGGCCAGGATCAGCACGGCGGACAGCCCGTACCACACCTTGCGGGTGTTCATGAACGGGAAGCGTGTTACCTTGTGAAAAAATTCCATGGAGCTTAACCTCGAAGCGAACCTTATATGGACAGGCGCTCGACCTTGCGCTTACCGCCGTAGATGATCTGCACCAACGCGCGGCTGCCCATCAGCGAGGTGAACATCGAGGTGGCGATTCCGAGCACCAGCACCACCGCGAAGCCGCGCACCGCGCCGGCGCCGAACAGCCACAGCACCAGGCCCGCTATCGCCGCGGTGACGTTGGAGTCGAAGATGGCGGAGAACGCCCGCTCGAATCCGGCGCTGATCGCCGCGCGCGGCGACACGCCGTTGCGCAACTCTTCGCGAATACGCTCGTAGATCAAAATATTGGCATCGACCGCCATGCCGACGGTCAACACCACCGCCGCGATTCCGGGCAGCGTGAGCGCGGCCCCGACCAGGGACAAAAGCGCGGTGAGCAGCACTACGTTGCAGACCAGCACCACGTCCGCGATCAGGCCGAACACCTTGTAGTAGATTGCCATGAACACGAAGGCCGCCAACATGCCGAACACCATGGCGTTGACGCCCTTGTCGATGTTGTCCTGACCCAGGCTCGGACCGATGGCGCGCTCTTCAACCGCGGACAGCGGCGCGGCCAAACCGCCGGCGCGCAGCAACAGCGCGAGTTCGCGGCCCTCTATCGGGTTCACTCCCGTGATCTGAAAGTTATTGCTGAATACGCCGCGAATGGTGGCGCGGTTGATGACTTCTTCGGTTACGCGGTCCACGTCGATGCCCTGCGCGTTCTTCTCGCGCGAACGGTCGATGAACACCACGGCCATCAGATGGCCGAGGTTCTCCTGGGTATTCTTCAGCATCTTCGACGCGCCGCGGCTGTCGAGGCTCACCGACACGGCCGGGCCGTCCTGGGTGTTTGGCTGGAACGAGGCGTCGGTGAGCTGATCCCCGGTGACCACCACGTCGCGCTTGAGCAGCACCGGCTGCTTGTCGCGGGTGTAGTAGAGCTTGGAGCCCAGGGGCGCGCGCCCGGTGGCCGCGGCTTCGAGCGGATTGTTGGTTTCGTCGACCATGCGAAATTCCAGTGTCGCCGTCTTGCCGAGAATCTTCTTCACCTCGGCGGAATTCTGCAGGCCGGGCAATTGAATGGCGATGCGGTCGACGCCCTCGCGCGCGACCTGAGGCTCCGAAACCGCGAGCTCCGGGCTGTTCAAGCGATTGCGCAGAATGATGATGTTTTGCTGAACCGCATAATCCTGGCGCTCCTTTATTTCCTGGGGCGTCAGCTTCAAGTCCAAGGCGGGCGCGGTGCCGACCACGGTTTCGGTCAGATTCAAGTTGCGGTTGTCAGCGAGGATGGCCGCCTTGCCCTTGGCCAAGCTGTCGGCGTCGCGGAACAGCACCCTGACGCGAGCCGTCGGATAGTCCACTTGCACATCCTGGTAAGGCACGCGCGCGTTGCGCAACGATGCGCGAAAATCCTGCTCGCGATGATCGAGCTGCTGCCTCACGGCGCCTTGTACGTCCACTTGATAGACGAGGTAGACACCGCCCCGCAGGTCGAGACCCAGCTTCAGGGGACTCAATCCCAAATTGCGCATCCATTCCGGTACCCGGGAGGCCTGCGACAAGGCGACCGTGAACTGGTTGGGACGCGCTTCGGCAATCAAGTCGCGCGCCTTCAGCTGATCTTGTTTGCTGCTGAATCGCAGCGTCAGTCGGCCCTGCTCCAGAAATGCGCCGCTCGGCGTCACGCCTTTGGACTTGAGCAGATCCTCGATCGCGGTGCGGTCACTCGCCTGGACGGCCGCGCGGTCGCGCGCCAGTTGCAACGCGTTCTCTTCGCCGAACAGATTGGGCAGCGCCAGAAAGAAACCGAACAAGACGACTACCGCGACCAGCGCGATCTTCCAGCGCGGATATGAAATCATGCGCTCTTGACCGTGCCCTTCGGCAGCAGCTGCGCAACCTGGAATTTTTGCAGCTTGATGTTCACGCCGCTGGCGATTTCCAACGTCAGAAACTGATCGCCGATCTCGACCACCTTGCCGAGAATTCCGCCGGTGGTCGCCACCTCGTCGCCCGCGACGATTTTCGTCAGCATCTCCCGCTGTTCTTTGGCGCGCTTGTTCTGCGGCCGGATCAACAGAAAATAAAACACCACCAATAGCAGCACGGGCAGCAGCAAAGCGCTCATCATGCTTTGCCCGCCGGAGCCGCCGGCGGCCTGTGCATGGGCTGAATTAATGAGGAAATCCATAGCGTTACACCCGTTTATCGCGGCGGACGCCGCGGCACAAAGCCGTGCAGTATACAGCAGGCCGCCCTAAAAATTAACGCATCCGAGACGGCGGGCAGGCGCGGCGCGGCGCCTGCCCGACGCCTGACGGGTTACCCTCAGGGCGTGGTCTCGACGGGGGTGCCGTCCGGCCGGCATCCCTTGAGCGCGTAGAATTCTGCCGCGAAGTCCTCGAACCGTCCGGCCTCGATCGCTGAGCGAATTTCCGCCATCAGACGCTGATAGAAATACAAATTGTGGACCGTGTTGAGGTGCGAACCCAATATCTCGCCGCACTTGTCCAAATGACGCAGATAGGCGCGGCTGTAGTTGCGGCAGGTGTAGCACGCGCATCCCTCTTCGACCGGACCGGTGTCCTTGTGGTGCGCCGCGTTACGAATATTGAGCACGCCCGAACGGGTGAACAGATGCGCGTTGCGGGCGTGCCGGGTCGGCATGACGCAATCGAACATGTCGATTCCGCGCCGCACCGCCTCGACGATGTCTTCAGGGCGCCCGACGCCCATCAGGTAGCGGGGTTTGTGAGCGGGCATGTGGGGCATCAAGCAATCGAGGACCTCGCTGCGTTCCGTTTCGCTCTCGCCCACCGCGAGACCGCCGACCGCAAGCCCCTCAAAGCCGATGTCCTCGAGCGCTTCGAGCGAGGCGATGCGCAAATTTGCGTGTATTCCGCCCTGAACGATGCCGAACAGGGTACCGGGCGGTTGGGTATCGTGATACTCGCGGAAGCCGCGCAGCGCCCAGCGCATCGACAGCTCCATGGAAGCGCGCGCCTGCGCCTCGGTCGCCGGATACGGCGTGCATTCATCGAAACTCATCGCGATATCCGAGCAAAGGACGCGCTGGATGCGCATCGACTCCTCGGGCGACAGAAACACCGGCGCGCCGTCGACCGGCGAGCGAAAGCGCGCACCTTCCTCGGTGATCTTGCGCATTTCCTTGAGGCTCCACACCTGGAACCCGCCGGAATCGGTGAGGATCGGACGGCGCCAGTGCATGAAGCGATGCAAGCCCTGATGCGCTTCGATCACTTCGAGACCGGGGCGCAGGTACAAGTGGAAGGTGTTGCCGAGAACGATTTCGACGCCGATGCCCTCCAGCTGTTCCGGGGTCATCGCCTTGACCGTGCCGTAGGTCCCCACCGGCATGAATGCCGGCGTATCGACCGCGCCGCGCGCGAAATCCAGGCGTCCGCGCCTGGCGGCTGCGTCCCGCTGCAGCAGTTCGAAACGCATGCCGGAACGGGCTTTCACGCGCGCTCCGAAACAGCCGCCGCCGGCGTCAACAACATCGCATCGCCGTAGCTGAAGAACCGGTACCGATCCTTGATCGCGTGCTCATAGGCCGCCAGCAGCGCATCTTTGCCGACGAATGCCGCGCACAGCATCAGCAAGGTCGATCCGGGCAGGTGAAAATTCGTCAGCATCGCGTCCACCACTCGAAACCGGAAGCCCGGCTTGATGAATATGCGGGTCAATCCGCGATACGGCGCGAGAACGCCGCTGCTCGCCGCCGTTTCCAAGCTTCTCACCACCGTCGTGCCCACCGCGATAATGCGGCCCCCGGCGGCGCGCGCGGCGCCGATCGCATCGCAGGTGGCCTGCGGCACCTCCAGATATTCGGCATGCATTTCGTGTGCGTCGATGTCATCCACCCGCACCGGCTGGAAGGTGCCGGCGCCGACGTGCAAGGTCACGAATGCATGCCTCACCCGCCGCTGCGCAAGCGCGGCAAGGACTTGCTGGTCGAAGTGCAGCCCCGCGGTCGGTGCGGCAACCGCGCCCAAGGCGCGCGCGAACACGGTCTGGTAACGCTCGCGATCGGCGGACTCGGGCGCGCGATCGATATAGGGGGGAAGCGGCATGTCTCCGTGAGCTTCGAAAAATGCCAGCACCTCTGCCGAGAACTGCATGCGATAAAGGTCCCCGACCCGCTCGAGCAGGTGCGCGCTGTGGCCGCCGGGCAAATTCACCCGCGCCTGCAGCCGCAGCCCTTTGCTGGCGCGGACATGCACCAGCGCCGTATTGGCGGTGAGCGCGCGCTCGAGCAGCATCTCGACCCTTCCGCCGCTGTCCTTGGTGCCATGGATTCGCGCCGGTATCACGCGCGTGTCGTTGAACACCAGCAGATCCGCGGGCGTCAACAGCCCCGGAAGATCGCCAAAACGCAGGTCCCGCCACAATCCGGCACTGCCGTCGAGCGCGAGCATCCGGCTGGCGGAGCGCGGCGTGACCGGGCGCTGGGCAATGAGTTCCCCGGGGAGATCGAAGTGAAAGTCCGTGCGCTGCATGCTTTAAGATCAATACTACCTTGCGACAATCGCATATACTGCGGGATCTGGCATGCCCGGATGGCGGAACTGGTAGACGCGCCGGACTCAAAATCCGGTGGTGGTGACACCGTGTGGGTTCGATTCCCTCTCCGGGCACCAGA
>Ga0209048_10000878_pt1 | contig 31874 bp, 25 predicted proteins | sample FrelakmetCRP12CR_FD_187146 | JGI IMG/M metagenome (GOLD analysis project Ga0209048, IMG submission 187146) | Freshwater lake sediment microbial communities from the University of Notre Dame, USA, for methane emissions studies - CRP12 CR (SPAdes)... | ecosystem: Environmental > Aquatic >...
CCCCGCGTTTCGCGGGGCCGGCCAACAGCGTCTCTGGTTCTAGCGAGGCGGGCGTTGTCGCCGGGCATGCTTGGCGGTCCGAGGCCCGCCTCGCTAGAACTTGAAATCGCATCTACCGGGAGCTGAAACCGAGCATCTGGGCCGCGGCGGCGGTGTTCTGGCGCCAGTGCTGCGGGTTCAGCGTGAGAACCCTTCGAAGGATCGCACCCGGTCGGAAGTAGAAGGATCGCAGGAGGGACCGGCGTCTGCGGCTCGCCTCTTCGGCGTCCACGACGCTCCGACCCTGGAGGGTTCGGTGGAGTTCCGTGCCCGGGTATGGCACGAGCACCTGCACGTTCAGGTGAGCCGGCCGGATCTCGCGGACGAGGCGCCGGGTCCGTTCGATCGAGTCCCACGTCTCGCCCGGCGAGCCGACCATGAAGTTGGCCACGGTTTCGATTCCCGCAGCGCGCGCGGACCGAAACGCCTCGCGGACGTGGTCGAGTGAGATCCGTTTCTTCAGCGCCTCGAGGACGGCCGGATCCGCCGACTCGACGCCGAACTGGATCACGCGGCATCCCGCGGCCGCCATCTTGCGCAGGAGCGGGCCGTCGATGTTGGTGACGCGGCTGCTGCAGGTCCAGGTGACGCGCGGCCCTCCCCGGGTCATGAGGTCACAGAAGAGCTCGACCCGGCGATGGTCGAGGGTGAACTCGCTGTCCTTGAATACCACCTCGGCGACGCCGAAGTTCTCCACCAGGTGACGGATCTCGCTGACGACCCTCTCGGCTGACTGCGCTCGGTACTTCTTTCCGTGGACGACGAACGCGTCGCAGAACGTGCAAGGGTAGGGGCAGCCTCGACTGGTCACCATCGACGTCACCGAGCCGGCGGCCGAGAACGGGGTGGAGTAGCGGCCCATCGGCAGCAGGTCGTAGGCGGGCAGCGGGAGGGCGTCGAGGTTCGCGACGAGTGGCCGCCTCCCGTTGATTCTCGGTTCACTCCCGTCCCTGAACGCGACTCCGGCAATGGCGTGGAGCGGCTCGGAGCGGGCCACCGCCGCGAGCAACTCGGTCGCGGTCTCCTCGCCTTCCCCGTGCACGGCGACGTCGATCACCGGTTCCTGCAGGACCTCGGCGGGGAACAAGGTGGCGTGCACGCCGCCGAGGATTGTCAACGTGCCAGGGTTCGCTCTCTTCACCCGCGCGGCCAGGTCGAGCGCGGGCGTCATCACCGCCGTGGAGGCCGAGATGCCGACCGCGTCCGGCCGCCACCGGGACAGCGCGTCGCCGAGGCGGGGTTCCCATCCCGGCTCCACCGCGGCGTCGATCAGGCGGACCTCGTGGCCGGCCGCCCTCAACGATCCCCCGATGCAGGCGAGGCCCAAGGGGGGCAGACGGATCAACCGGTCGATCGTGTCGTTCCGCGCCGGGTGGAGGAGGAGGATTCTCACCGCGACGCCCTCGGCCGCGCCATCACGTCGGTGGCGGCGAGCGGCGCGCACGACTCCGCGATGTCCTTCCCGTCGCGGAGTACGTCGTGGATCCACGTGTATTCGAAGCGCCCGCTCCGGCCGGCCAGCATGAGATTCTCGAAGCCGCCGAGATAGCCGACGATGGCGCCGACGGCGTCCTCGATGTCAAGGGAGAGAACGGGGTAGGCGCGACGAAGCCTGACCACCCGCGCGCCCAGGTACTCGGCCTCGCGCAGCCACCCGACCGTCTGCAGCGGCGCCCTCACCAACTCCATCAGCTCCCGATCGTCCGCGCTCCAGAGGCGATCCCCGGACGCACACGGAATCTCGGCCACGAGAGAGGTCTGTCCCGGCGGGCTCATGACCGCGCTCCGGTTCCTCGGCTCGGTGATTCGGGTGAAAGGGACGCTCGGGTCGGGGAAGTAGACGGTGGCGGCGTCGGTCACCGACTCCTTGCGGAGGAACAGCGCGACGAGGATGAGGTCCCGGTGCGTCAGGGTTCGGGCGAGCCCGAGAATGCCCTCGGCCGGTGGAGGGTCCATCATCGCGATGAGCCGCTCCAGCGGCAGCGTGCTGGCCACCGTGTCCACGGCGATGCGGCCGGCGCCCTCCACCACGACCGCGCGGATCCGCGTGCGATCGTGGCACAGTCGCGTGACTTCGGCGCCGGTGCGGATGGCGTCCGGCCCGACGCTCTGCGCCAGCGCGCCGGTCAACATGCCGATCCCGCGGGCCGGGTAATAGAACGACCCATCGGTGTTGCGCCCGTTGCTCCGCCGCCCGAGCACGGTGTGGAGCAGGAACTGGCGCAGGTTGAGGCCGTTCAGACGGTCTCCGGAGACCCGCGCCGACAATCGCTCGCACGGCAGGCCCCAGAGCTTCTGCGAGTAGTTCAGGAGGAACCGTTCGGCGACGGTTCGGCCGTACCTCCGCACGGCGAAGTTCGCGAAGCTCGCCGGCTCCGGCAGCGGGCCCGTCAAGCGGACCGCAGCCATCTCGAGAGCGTTTCGAGCGAGCGCCGTCGGCCCGAGATGCCAGAGTGCGTCGGTCAGGCCGAAGGGGAACTTCATCAGGCGGCCGTCGTCGAAGACCATGCTGGGCCGGTCCACCGCGTGGAGGTCCTTGCCCAGCAGGCGCTTCACGTCACGGGTGATGTCGGGGTCCTTGTCGTGGAAGCGGTGCGCCCCCGAGTCGAAGAGGAATCCCTCGTGCTCGAGGGTGAGACAGAGGCCGCCGGGACGCTGCTGGGCCTCGTAGATGGTGGCGGGCAGGCCGCGTTGTCGTGCGTAGTGGCCGATGGCGAGGCCTGCCATGCCCCCGCCGAGTATCGTCAGGCTCCGGCCTGGCTCTGCGCGCGTCGCCATCGGTGTTTCGCCCTGTCGCTCGCGCCCCGGCGTCATCGGCCGACACGGCGAGGATGATTCACGCGCCTCGCGAATTGGCGCCCGGCCCGGCGATGACGCGCCGGCCGGCCCGGGCCGCTGCAGCCCTGCACGGTTTCGGGTTCAACGGAGAGCGCGTGACGTGACTCCGACAAGATCGGAGGGTGCTGATCTTACACCGTCTCGAGCCGGGCCGGGGCACGTCGCCGGCCGGACCCCGCGCCGGACGGCGGCTTCACGAGGCGGCGCGCGCTCCGCTGGGGCTGGACCGGCCTCGCGCGAACCTTATCCGGCGGCACTCCGTCAAAGAAGCAGTGACCACAGCCTTGTACGATCTGCGCCTGGCGCTCCGCGGCCTCCGCCGCAGCCCGTTGTTCGCCACCGTGGCGATCCTCTCGCTGGCCCTCGGCATTGGCGCCAACGCCGCGATCTTCCGCCTGATCGATCAGCTCCTGCTGCGACGGCTGGGGGTCAGGGCGCCCGAGGAGCTGGTCATGCTTTACCAGCAGGGCACGCACATTGGCAGCAACCTGGGCTCGCGGATGCACTCGTACCCGCTCTACCAGGACCTGCAGCAGAAGGCGAAGCCGCTCTCGGAGGTGTTGTGCCGGCGGCTGGTGCCGGTCTCGGTGAGCGTGAACAACGAGACCGAGCGCGTCGAGGCCGAGCTGGTGTCAGGGAACTATTTCTCCATGCTCGGCGTCAAGCCGGCGCTCGGACGGATGTTCAACTCACGCGAGGACGACCAAGTGTTCAAGGGGCACCCGGTCGTCGTGCTGAGCCACGGCTACTGGGTCAGCCATTTCGCGCGCGACCGCGGCGTCGTCGGGCGGACGATCCGCGTCAACGACTACCCGATGACGATCGTGGGCGTGTCGGCGGAGGCCTTCGCGGGCCTCGATCCCTCGCGGTCGCCGGCGATCCGCGTGCCGGTTCTCATGCAGCCGGTGCTGATGCCCGACTTCCCCTGGCTCCACATGGACGACCGGCGGAGCCGCTGGGTGCAGGTGTTCGGCCGGTTGAGGCCGGGCGACACACTGCGGTCGGCGCAAACCCAGCTGCAAGGCCTGTTCACGCAGGTTCGCGCCTACGAAATGACGCTGCCGGCGGCGAAGGACTGGTCGGCGTACGACCGCAAGCAGTTCATGAGAGGGCAGATCGCGGTCACTCCGGCGGCCGCCGGGTACTCGCCGCTGCGGAACGATTTCTCCGGCGCGCTGGTCGTCCTGATGTGCATGGTCGGCCTGGTACTGCTCATCGCGTGCGCCAACGTCGCCAACCTGCTGATCGCCAGGGGCTTCGCGCGCCAGAAGGAGATCGCGGTCCGGTTGTCGCTCGGCTCGTCGCGCGCGCGCCTGGTCCGCCAGCTGCTTGTCGAGAGCCTGGTGCTGTCGACCGCCGGCGGCGCGCTCGGGCTCGGCCTCGCATATGCGATCACGCGCGGGCTGCTCGCGCTGGTGCCGTCGCAGGGCCAGCCCCTGCTCATTTCCCCGCACCCGGACCTGCGCGTGCTCGCGTTCACACTGGTCCTGGCGTGCGGAACGGGGATCGTGTTCGGACTGCTGCCCGCGCTGCGCGCCAGCCGCCCCGACCCGTGGACGACGCTGAAGGACACGACCGGGTCGATCGCCGGCACGGGCGGATCGCTGTTCCTGCGCAAGGGTCTCGTCTCCGCGCAGGTGGCGCTCAGCTTCCTGCTGCTCGTCGGGGCGGGGCTCTTCGTCCGCAGCCTGCAGAACCTCAGGGCGACCGATCCAGGCGTTTCCGTGACCAACCTGGTCGCGTTCGAGCTGGCGCCGGCGTTCAGCGGCTACGACGACAGGCGCGCGACGCTGTTCTATGCGGAACTTCTCGACAGGCTGCGCGCGGCCCCGGGGGTCACGACCGCCGCGTATGCCACGGTGCCGATTCTCGCCGGCGACGAGTGGGACAGCTCGATGGCGGTGGAGGGGCACCGGGCGAAGGACGGCGAGGACATGCAGATGTTCATGAACACCGTGTCGCCGGGCTACTTCGACACGATGAAGGTGCCTCTGCTCGAGGGGCGCGACTTCAGGCCGGGCGACGCGGTCGAGTTCGAGAAGCTGCAGGTTGCCATCGTCAACCGCGGGTTCGCCGATCACTTCTTCCCCGGCCGCAGCGCCGTCGGCAGGCGCATCGGGTTCGACAACGGCCCGAACACGAAGCTGACCCTCGAGATCGTCGGCGTCGTGGGCAACGCGCTCTACGAGGGACCGCGGCAAGGCGTGCACCGCCAGGTGTTTCTTCCGAACTGGGGGAACAACGGCGCCGTGTTCTACCTTCGCACCGTCCAGCCGTCGAGCCGCGTGTCCAGCCTGGCGCGCAAGGAGGTCCGTCGGCTGGACGCCGGGATCCCCGTCTACAACATGAAGACGCTGGAAGCCCAACTCGACGAGACGCTGCTGACGGACCGCCTGATCGCCATGCTGTCGGCCGGGTTCGGCTTGCTGGCCACGCTGCTGGCGTCGATCGGGCTCTACGGCGTGATGGCGTTCCTCGTCGCGCGCCGGACCAAGGAGCTGGCCATCCGGCTGGCGCTCGGAGCGCAGCCCGGTCTCGTCACCTGGACCGTGATGCGCGAGGTGCTGCTGCTGCTCGTGATCGGCCTCGCGATCGGGATCCCCGCCGCCCTGGCGCTCGGCCGCTACGTGGCCGGGCAGCTGTACGGCGTTCAGCCGCACGACCCGGCCACCGCCGTCTTCACCGTGCTGCTGCTCGCCGCCGTGTCGGCAGCCGCCGGCCTCATCCCGGCGCGGCGCGCCAGCCGCATCGACCCGATCCTGGCTCTGCGCGCGGAGTGATGGGCGGAAGTCCCTCGTCGCGAACTGGGGCGGCGCGACCTACTCCGGTTCCCTCCCTGGCGAGGCGTCGGCCCGCCGCTCCTGGCCGCTGTGGCTCGGCACAGGTTTCTCGGGGTGGTCCGCGGCCTCCTCAAGGCCTTGCTCGAGTCCCGCCTCGTAGTCTTGTCCGCCGGCGGGAACTACCGTCCTCGCGCCCCACCGGGCTGCGAACCGAGCAACGGGTTGCCCGCCGTCGCACCGGTGGTGGCTGTCGCAGACGTCTTGGTGCTGGTGATGGCGGTTACCACCAGCGTGCCCGCCGCGAGCCCCGGCTCGAGCAGTTCGGTGAAAACGCCGTCGGTGATGCCGAGACGGACCGACGTGGCGGACAGCGCGCCCCCCGAGGACGTCCAGATGCGGCCCTCAGTGGCGGAGCGCTTCGCGGTCGGGGCGGCGGCAGCGGCCGGCTGCCCGAGTGCCGTGAGCATTTCGGTGGTCGGGCGGACCCGCAGCGCGCTGTTCGGAATCCGCAGGACGTCGGGACGGCTCGCCACGACCACCTTGACGGTCGCCGTCATCCCGGGCCTGAGCTTCATGTCAGTGTTGGCAACGTCGATGATCGTGGGGTAGGTCGTGACGTTCGACACCACGGTCGCCTGCAGCCGCACCTGCGACACCGTGCCGCTGAACTGCGTCTCCGGGTACGCATCGACGCTGAAGGTCACAGGCTGTCCTGGTCGGACCTGGCCGATGTCGGATTCGTCGATGGTGGCGTTGACCTGCATCTTGGTCAGGTCGGCAGCGATCACGAAGATGGTCGGCGACGACATGCTCGCGGCGACCGTCTGGCCCACGTCCACGCTGCGCTGGACGACGGTGCCGGAGATGGGCGCGGCAATCACCGTGTGGTCGAGCGTCACCTGGGCCTGGTTCAGCGACGCCTGGGCCTGGACGACCAGCGCCTCAACCCCCTTGAGCGAGGCTGCCGCCGACGCCACAGCCATCGACGCCGCATCGAAGTCGCTGCGGGAGACGAGCTGCCGGTCCGAGAGGTCCTTCGTCCGGCCGTATGTCAGCTGCGCATCGGCGAGGCTCACCCGGGAGCGATCCAGGTTCGCGTTCGCGATCGCGACGCCGCTCCTCGCCTGCGAGACCTGCGCATCGAACAACGACGGATCGAGCCGGGCGATGATCTGGCCCTTCTGCACGATGGAGTTGAAGTCGGCGCCGAGCCACGACACCGTGCCGGAGACCTGGGTGCCGACGGTGACGCTGGTGACCGGCTGCACAGTGCCGGTCGTCGCCACGGCCTTCGTGACGGCGCCTCTCGAGATGACGGCCGTCGTGACCTGCGGCAGCGCAGGTCCCCGGCCGATGTAGTACGCGCCAACCCCGACACCGGCGGCGACGACTGTGACGGCTGCAAGGATGAGACGCAGGCGCGTGGCATTCGTCATGCCGCGCGCCGGGCTCGCAGCCGGCTGCGGTTCATCCCAGAGGCTCCGGACGGCGTCCACACCTATAGTCCCGGGCAACGGCATCGGGGCAAGGACTTGAAGCTGAGCGGGCTGTGCGGTGACGGACATAATGTCACTTCCGATTCACAGGGTGCGTGCAGCATGTCGGCCGCGGTCGCGGGACGCGACCTGTCCAAGTGTGGGCGCAACCTCCGGCTCCGCGCTGTACACTTGAGCACAACGCGAGGTCGCTAGCTGCTCCGGTAGCGGGGCTCGCCACACGCTCGATCCAGGCGGGCGCGATCAGCACCTTGCGTCCCGACAGCCACTCCTCTGCCGAGTACGCGGTCGCGGTGTCGTCGCATCGTCGCCCGCAGGAGATGACGTGGTGTCCAGGCGTACGCCGAGTGTCTGGTTCACGGTTGATCCAGTGTTGCAGGAGTGTCGCGCTCCCGCTGTCGCGTCTTGAACAGGAACCGGTGGGTGGCAGGCAGTGTCCCCAAGTGCACAGACACGCCCGGTTGCTCCGCCTAGCGGTCGCACGGCCGGATCGGCCCCACTGTCCAGGCTACTCGAGGAGGGCGTCCGTGAATCCGAAGCCGGCCTCACTTGTCGTTGTCATCGCCACGCTGCTCTGATCGTGCGCCGTTGAGGCGGCGCCGATTCGCGTCCAGCTAATCGAGGGGACCTTTCGAGGTTTCCTCGTGCTCCGATCGCTGGACGGGACGGCACTCAGATGAGCTTGAGCGTGGCCACTGAGACAGCCTCAAGTACCACAAGCCCTCCAGGAGTCACTCCAATGAGGTTTGTGTGGCCGAGGTATTGTCAGGCGGGCCTGGGAGGTCTATAAAGGTAGAACGACCAGGCTGACATGGCCAACCACCAAGCGCGGTTACCTCTCCCGACCGAACGCGCATTCGATCTCAAGGAGTTTCTCGAGTCGGGAGGCGTGTCCGCGAGAGTCGTCCACCATCGAGCGGGAGACGTCATCTACTCGCAGGGTGACCCCTGTGACCGCGTGTTCTATGTCCAGAAGGGGGAAGTGAAGCTCGCGGTGTTGTCCCCCTCGGGCAAGGAAGCGATCGTGGCGATGTTTCAGCCCGGCGACTTCTTCGGTGATGGGGCGCTGTCGGATCAGCCGCTCCGCCTGGCCAGCGCCACCGCCACGAGCGCGACGACCCTTCTCGTCGTCGGGAAACAGCGGATGACACAGTTGCTACACGAGCAGCACGCGCTGTCGGATCGGTTTCTCGCCCATCTCCTGAGCCGGAACGCCCGCGTCGAAGCCGACCTGGTGGACCAGTTGTTCAACTCCAGCGAAAAGCGGCTCGCCCGCACGCTGCTCCTCCTGGCCCGCTACGGTCGACTCGAAGGCCCCCACCGCGTGCTGCCGAGGATCTCGCAGGAAACGCTCGCCGAAATGGTCGGGACGACCCGCTCGCGCGTGAACTTCTTCATGAACAAGTTCCGGAAGCTCGGCTACGTGAAGTACAACGGCTGCCTCAAGATCAACAACTCCCTGCTGACCATCGTGCTGCACGACTGACGCGAGGCTGCCGCTTCGGGATGCCCGCGGCGTGACAACTGGCCTGGGTCCGGCGGCAGAGGCGGCCGCCGGACCAGCCAGGCACCCCTTCTACTGTCCGATGGGCGCCTGTGGCACCACCGCGTGATAGCCGCCCTTGATCGCGTCCTTTTCGGTCAGCCACTTGCCCTTCTTCGTCGTGCCGTACGACGGGTCACCCTGCTTGTGGTAGACCTTGGTGGGCGTGTCGGCCCAGACCATCCCCGCCTGGGGTGGCACCCTGGCAGCGCCGGTCATCTTCCGGTCGACCGCGTTTGCAGCCGACGCAGTGGCTGCGGCACCCTTCTCGACACCTCTGGCGGCTCCGCTCACGCCCTTCTCGACGCCTGTCGCCGTCGCGTCCGCACCCTTCTCTATTCCGGCTGCCGCTTTGTCGGCGCCGTTCCCGGTCGCCGCGGCGGCTTTCCCGAGGGGACTGACCTTGACGAGCGGGGTGATCGTCTCGATGGTGCTGGCCGGCACCCCGGATCTCGACAGGTCGGCCACCGACGAGTACGGCCGGTGGGCGATGATCTGTTTTGCGGTGTTCTGGTCGATGCCAGGCAGCTTCTCGAGCGTCGCCTGGCTGGCGGTGTTGAGGTCGACCTTGGCGTCGCCCGACGGCCCCGCTGCCACGGTCTGCGCCCACAGCACGGGCGCACCGGTCAACAAGAAGGCCAGGCTCAGTGATGCCGCCCAGCACGTGCGCCTCACGAGTAGTGATTTCATCTGTATTCCTCCAGAGTGCGGGTCACGATTGCCGCCAGACGGGCGTGCACCCGAGCGCACCGGCTTCGGGACATACACAGGCTAGACCACCGCACGACGACAACGCTGTACACTTCTGGACGCTTCTGGGCCGTGCGGGGGATTTCTCCCGCGTCCCGCACGGCGCGGCTGTGCAATCGGGAACAGAGGGGCTCGCACCCGACGGCTAGGATTGGACCAACTGCCTCGGGCGGCAGCGGTCGGCGGAGCGGGTGAGATGCGCCGATGGGGAAGCGACCATGTATGAGTTCGACGCGACGATTTCGAGCGCAGTGGAGACCGGGGCTTCCGTCCCGCACAGGCACGGGGCTGCGGCGGAAGGGCCCCTCTCGGCGCCTCTCCTCGGCAGGATGCACCGGTACTGGCAGGCCGCCAACTACCTGACGGCCGGACAGATCTATCTGCTCGACAATCCCCTTCTCGACGAACCCCTTCGGCCGGAGCACATCAAGCCGAGGCTGCTCGGCCACTGGGGCACGTCGCCAGGCCTCAGCTTCGTGTACGTGCACCTCAATCGACTGATCGTGGAGCAGGACGTCAACATGATCTTTCTCGCCGGACCCGGGCACGGCGGGCCGGCGGTCATCGCGAACGTCTATCTCGAAGGCGCGTACTCCGAGGTCTATCCGGAGATCGCCCAGACCCGCGACGGCCTCCGTCGCCTGTTCCGCCAGTTCTCGACGCCAGGTGGCGTGCCCAGCCACGTCAGCGTCCCGACGCCAGGGTCGATCCACGAAGGCGGCGAGTTGGGCTACGTGCTCGCCCATGCCTTCGGGGCGGCGTTCGACAACCCGGACCTGATCGTCGCCGCGATCGTCGGCGACGGCGAGGCGGAGACCGGGCCGCTGGAAGGATCGTGGAAGAGCGTGAGCTTCCTGAACCCCGCACGGGACGGTGCCGTGCTTCCGATCCTTCATCTCAACGGCTACAAGATCGGCGGGCCGACGGTGTTCGCCCGTTCCACCGACGAAGACGTGCGCGCGGCCATCGAGGGCCACGGCTACACCGCGCACTTCGTCGAGGGCGACGACCCGGTGTCGATGCACCAGCAGTTCGCCGCGGTGCTCGATCGGTGCTACCGACGCATCCGGGCCATTCAATCCGAGGCCCGCAGGGCGGGCGTCAAGGGGCGACCGCGCTGGCCCGCGATCGTGTTGCGGACGCCGAAGGGCTGGACCGGGCCGCGGGAGGTGGACGGACTCCCCGTCGAGGGCACGTTCAGGTCACATCAGGTGCCGCTTCACCTCGTGAGGTCGGACGCGGGGCAGCTCGCGGCTCTCGAGGCATGGATGCGCAGCTACCATCCCGAAACGCTGTTCGACGCGAACGGACGGCCGGTTGCCGATCTCGCCGATCTCGCGCCGAGGGGACACCGCCGGATGGGCGCAAATCCGCACGCCAACGGAGGCACGCTGCTGGTCGATCTCCGTCTGCCCGACATCGGCGACTTCGCGATCCCCGTTCCGCGGCCGGCGTCGGCGCGTGAGGAGTCCACCCGCCCGCTCGGCAGGATGATGCGGGACATCTACGCGAACAACGCAGGGTCGGCGAACTTCCGCCTCTTCTGTCCGGACGAAACCGCCTCGAACCGGCTGGACGACGTGTTCACCGTCGAGAACCGGTGCTTCGTGGGGCCGACGATCGGCATCGACGACCACGTGGCGCCGGACGGCCGCGTGATGGAGGTCCTCAGCGAGCACCTGTCGGAAGGCTGGCTCGAGGGCTACCTGCTCACCGGCCGACACGGGGTCTTCGCCTCCTACGAGGCGTTCGCGATGATCACCGCGTCGATGGTCGTGCAGCACGCGAAGTGGCTCGCCGAGAGCACCCGGCTGGCGTGGCGGGCGCCAGTCGCCTCGCTGAACATCCTGCTGACGTCCACCTGCTGGCGCAACGATCACAACGGCTTCAGCCACCAGGGGCCCGGACTCATCGACGTCGTGCTGTCGAAGCGCGGCACGGTGGCGCGCATCTACCTGCCGCCGGACGCCAATTGCCTGCTCTCGGTCGCCGACCACTGCTTCCGCAGCCGCGACTACGTGAACCTGATCGTCATCGACAAGCAGCCGCAGCTGCAGTGGCTGGATCTTGCCGCCGCCCGGGAGCACTGCGCGCGCGGCGCCTCGGTGTGGCAGTGGGCGAGCAGCGACGAGGGCGGCGAGCCCGACGTGGTGCTGGCAGCGGCCGGTGACGTGCCGACGCTCGAAACGACGGCCGCGGCGTGGTGGCTTCGGCAGCGCGCACCTGAACTCAGGGTTCGGGTGGTGAATGTGGTGGACCTGATGACGCTGTTTCCCCCGGATGCTCATCCGCACGGCATGTCACACGACCGGTTCGTCGAGCTCTTTACCGAGGACAAGCCGGTTGTGTTCGCTTTCCACGGCTACCAGCGCGCCATTCACGAGATCGTGCACGGCCGGCCGTCCGCGGCGAGGTTCCACGTGCGCGGGTTCAGAGAGCAGGGCACCACGACCACGCCGTTCGACATGGTCGCGATGAACGGCATGAGCCGCTTTCACCTGTGCATCGAGGCGCTCGGACGCACATCGCGCATGGGCATTCGCGCCGCGTCTCTTGCCGCCGACTGCCGCGAGGCGATCGCCAAGGCGGCGGCGTACGCCCGCGTGCACTTCGAGGATCCGCCGGAGATCCGCGACTGGGTGTGGGGCGCATAAGCGCCCAACACGGCCGGTTCCCGGGGATACCGGCCGTGCGTGCAAACCACGGCGTCGGGACGTCGGACAGCCCGGCCGCGACGTTGCCGGCGGGCCGCCTCACGCGAACGGCGCTAGGCGATCGAGCGGCGCCCGCTCAGAAGCCTGCCGACAAAGACGATCAAGGCTACAACCAGCAGCAGGTGGACGAGCGGGCCGATGGTGTAGGTCCCGACCACTCCGAGCAGCCACAGGATCAACAGCACGACGGCTGTGGTGTACAGCATCTCAATCTCTCCTGGTCATGCGCGGGTGCGTCTCGCGTCTATTCCTCGGACGCCGTCGCCCCACCACTTCTGATAGACAGCGTACGACACGCGCCGACGGGCGTCTGTCCCGTTGAGAACACTCCCGACCGTCTGTCCGAATCGCGGCGAGATTGCGGAGGGGCGACTTCGGGCGGTGCCGTTCGCGGTCCGTTGCACGGCCTGCGAATACGATCCGCTTGGCGACCATCTTCACTTGGGCAAGTCGTGCTTCGGCGGGACAGGCTTCGGGTGCATCGGGTCACGCAGCTTCGACATCAGCAGTCTCAGCGCGGCGACCTCTGTCTCGAGCGGCGGCCGTTTCGCGTGCTGGTCCTGACGCTTCATACTCTCCCCTTTGGAAACAGACGCCCGATCTTGAACGCCACCCGGAGCATAGCCTCCTCCACACGAAGCCGCTGTCCAGGACTGCACACCGGTCGATCAGTCGTGCAGGACTACGCTCAGGAGCGAGTTGTTGATCGTCAACCCGCCGTCGCCCCCGATGAACCCCAGCTTCTTGAACCGGTTCATGAAGAAGTTCACGCGCGACCGGGTGGTGCCCACCATCTCCGCGAGCGTCTCCTGCGAGATCTTCGGGATCACGCGCTGCGGGATGTTCTCGCCGCCGTAGTGGGCGAGCAGCAGGAGCGCGCGGGCCAGCCTTTTCTCGGCGGAGTTGAACAGCTGATCGATGAGGTCCTCTTCGGTGCGGATGTTCCTGGTGAGGAGGTGAGCGATGAAACCATCCGAGAGCTCGTGCTCCTCGTGCAACAGCCGGTGCATGTCGGCCTTCCCGACGGCGACAATGGTGGTTGCCGTGTGCGCCGTCGCATTCCCGAGGCGGAGCGACTGACCAGCCAGGGCCCCTTCGCCGAAGAAGTTCCCCTCGCCGAGGATCGCGACGATCGCCTCCTTGCCCATCTTCGAGATCACCGACAGCTTCACCTCGCCTGACCTGATGAACAGCACGGTGTCGCAGGGGCTACCCTGGGAGTAAATGGGTTCCCCCTTTGCATACGCCACCACCGTCTTCGGGACGGCGGTCGCTACGAACAGGGCCTCCGGGTCGAACGGGCGTTGGCTTTTGGGGCTCATGCCCCATGATGGCGGGTCGTCGTCCACGTGGCTGTTCAAAACAGAACACCAGACGCCGGGGTCTGTCTGCGCCCCGACGGCACCTACAGACGCCAGAGCGCTCTCGCAGCCTGCAGCCCGAGCCGGACGAACAGTGCGATGGGCATGCCGATGGCAAGAATGGCAAGAGGAAAGGCGTAGGCGACGATGAGTATCTCGCCGAATCCACCGAGCACCTGAAGCACGCGGCTGAGGCCATGGCGGAGGCCGGCGCCAGGGACTGACGAACCGGCAGCCACCGGCGAAGCGAGCCGGACCCCAGATACGGTGGCAGGGGCGAGCGCGACGACGGCAGCCGGAGAAGCCGTGGGTGACATGACGGTACCTTTCACTGTATCGGCGACGTGGAGATGTGTCTGTGCCCGATTGCACAGACCTGCGGCCCCCTCGGGACCGTTGGCACGCCAGCAGATTACGACCGGTAGAAGCCCCGTTTCGCCAACTCGGCGGCCGCGATGTAGAGCACCACCACCGCGCCGAGCGCCCCCAGGTACCGAAGCCCCAGAGGCGTGAACCCGAAGACCGCGCCGAGTGGTGTGTAGGGAAGGGCGATTGTCGCCGCGACCACCGCGGCAGTCGCCACGGCGAGCGAGCGACTCGGCCGGCTCAGAAAGAACGGTCTCCGTGTCCGGACCACCAGCACGACGAGCGACGCCGACACCACCGATTCGAGGAACCAACCCGTTCTGAACTGCTGCGCCGTCGCACCAAGGACGTGCAGCACCCCAAAGGTGGCGTAGTCGAACACCGAGCTGACCAGGCCGAACGTCATCATGAAGTTGCGGATGAACCGGGTGTCCCAGCGCCGCGGTTTCTCGACCATCTCGGCGTCCACCGTGTCGGTGGCAATCGTCATCTCCGGGAAGTCGGTCATCAGGTTCGTGAGCAGGATCTGCTTGGGCAGGAGCGGCAGGAAGGGCAGGAACAGGGACACGCCGGCCATGCTGAACATATTGCCGAAGTTCGCGCTCGTGGCCATGAACACGTACTTCAGTGTGTTGCCGAACGTGATGCGGCCTTCCTGCACGCCCTGCACCAGCACGCCGAGGTCGCGCTCGAGGAGCACGATGTCCGCCGCCTCCTTCGCCACGTCCGCCGCGCTCTCCACCGAGATCCCCACGTCGGCCGCATGGAGAGCCGATGCGTCGTTGATGCCGTCGCCCATGTAGCCCACGACGTTGCCGGCCTTCCTCAATGCGAGGATGATCCGCTCCTTCTGGTTGGGCTCGATCTCGGCATAGACATCGACGTCGTTCACTCGGCCCAGGAGCGCCTCGTCGCTCATGCGCCGGAGATCCGAGCCGCTGAGAAGCTGAGGATTCGAAAGCCCGACCTGCGCGCTGGTGTGGGCCGCCACCAGCCGGTTGTCGCCCGTGATCACCTTCACCAAGACGCCGAGGCGCTTCAAATCCTCGATCGTGGCGCCAATCCCCGCCTTGGGCGGGTCGTAGAGGACCAGCAGGCCGGAGAACACCAGGTTCGACTCCTGGGCCGCGGTGAGGTGCGAGTCCGGGCCGACGTCGCGGTAGGCGACGCCCAACGTACGGAATCCCTGGCCGGAGAGGTCCGCGAAGCGGGTCACAATCTGGTCGCGAACCGTCGCGATCGGGACGTCCGCGCCCCCAGCCGTCTTCGCCGTCGAGCAGACGGCAAGCACCTCCGCCAGCGCGCCCTTGGTGACCATCACGTGCCGGTCGTGATCCGCGACCAGAACGCTGAGGCGCTTGCGAATGAAGTCGTACGGCAGTTCGTCGAGCTTCGTGCACCCGCCAAGGTCGAACTGGCGGTGGGTCCGGATCGCCTCGTCGATCGGGTTGACCAGCCCCGTCTCGAAGAACGCGTTGAGGTACGCGAAGCGCAGCACCTCCTCGCTCTCCTGGCCCTCCAGGTCCAGGGCCGAGCGGACGCGCACCGCCCCCTCGGTCAACGTGCCGGTCTTGTCGCAGCAGAGGACGTTCATGCTGCCGAAGTTCTCGATCGACGAGAGGCGCCGGACGATCACTTTGCCGACCGCCATGCGCTTGGCGCCGTGCGCGAGGTTGATGCTGATGATTGCGGGAAGCAGCTGGGGCGTCAGGCCGACCGCGACGGCCAGTGAGAAGATGAAGGCCTCGAGAACCGGGCGGTGGAAGTAGACGTTGATCGCGAAGATGGCGATCACCAGCACCAGCGTGACCTCCATGAGGAGGTACCCGAAACGACGAACGCCCCGTTCGAATTCCGTTTCCGGGGAGCGGAGCCGCAGTCGCTCGGCCACCTTGCCGAACTCCGTCGTCGTCCCGGTGCGGACGACGACGGCCACGGCACTGCCGCTCACGACATGCGTGCCCATGAAGAGCGTGTTCGTCCGCTGCCCGAGGGGCGCGTCGGGCGCGATCGTCCCGGCCTTCTTCGCGACCGGGTAGGTCTCCCCGGTCAGCGTCGCTTCGTCGAGATAGAGATCCTTCGACTCGAGCACCAGACAATCCCCCGGGATGCTCTTGCCGGCTGACAGGAACACAACATCGCCCGGGACGACCTCCGCGACTGGGAGCTCCTGTTGCGCGCCGTCCCGCAGTGCCGTCGCCTTGACCTGCACGACCGCCAGCAGCTTGTCTACCGCGTGGGCGGCGCCGCGCTCCTGCCAGAACCCCAGCATGCCACTCGCGAAGACGATAGCCAGGATGATCAGCGTGTCAGCGGAGTCGTGCACGAAAAACGACAGGCTGGCCGCGAACAGCAGGATGAGGATGAGTGGGCTCTTGAACTGGCCGAGCAGGAGAATCAACTCGCCGGATCGTCTCCTCGGCTGCAGGACGTTGGGGCCGTCACGATCGAGCCGCCGTTTGGCGTCGGGGATTGTCAGGCCCTGCCTGGTCGTCTCCAGCCGCTGGAGCACATCGGCGAGGGCAGTGCTCCAGAAGAGATCGAGGGGCTCGTTCATGCGCCGAAACCTCCGGATGGGATGGCCTCGTGCTCAAGGGTATCGCCGACGTGGGGCAGCCGCTGTTTCATTGTGAACAGACGGCAAGGCCTGCGCCGGTCACGATGAGCCAGGATGCCGCTGCGGCAGGAAGGGGATGCCATGTCGTTTGGCCTGTATTCGATTGGGTTCGCGATCGTGATAGGCGGCCTGACGTCCGGCAGGACATGACGCGCGTTCCCCGGCTCGATGACGCGGATGGCGGCAGTGCCTTCAGCGCGGAGGTGCCGGCGACGCGGCCGGCGGCGGACTACACGGTGCGGGCCGCAAGGATCGAACCGCGATCAACCCGTTGCGAGGCGGTCATAGCCGACCTGGCAGCATGCGGTGCGCATGCATTGAGCCCACGCGCTCCAGCAAGCCGTAGCCGGGAACGAGCGTCTGTCCGCTCTTGAACACGCCTAACGCGCCACCCCGAGTGACGGTTGTTCGCTTCTGAACAGACGCCCCGCCGGCGGCCTGCCATGCTGGAAGCGTTCACTCGCCAGCGAAAGGACGTTTTCTCATGACCATCACGTTGCCGGGACTCCTGCTCCTCATCGTCATCGCGGCCGTCTGCGGCGCAATCGGGAAGGCGATTGCGGGCGGGGTCCGCGGCGGGCTCATCGTGTCCACGGCTCTCGGGTTCATCGGCGCGGCCATCGGGCCGTGGGTCGCGGGGAAGCTCGGGCTGTCGGAACCGCTGATGGTCCAGATCGGCGGGCACCCGTTCCCCGTGCTGTGGTCGATCATCGGCGCCGCGATCTTCGTCGCGATCATCCACCTGGTCTCGAGACGATAGGCGGTGGCCGACGCTCGGGATCGGGCTGCGGAGGGCGTGGCACGGTCGGACAGGAGGTTGGTATGCGGTTGGTCGGCATCGTGGTCCTGGCCGTCGGGATCCTCGCTCTCGCCTACGGCGGGTTCAGCTACACGCGGGAGACCCACGACGTCAAGCTGGGTCCCGTCGAGTTCTCCGTCAAAGAGAAGGAGCGCGTCAATGTGCCGCTCTGGGCGGGCGTTGTGGTGGCGGTCGTGGGCGCGGGACTCCTGATCGCAGGCAAGAAGAAGTAGCAGGCTCACGCCGCGGGCGATACCGGAATCAGAATCGCACGGTCGGCTTGCCGCTCCGCCTGCCGCTCCGCGCACATGCGGCTCAAGCCGGCGCAGGCCTCCTGGTTGAGAGCGAGATTCCGCCGGTACGACAGGCCGCCGAACAGGGCGCTCAGCGGCTGGAGTTCCGACTCCGCCAGCCGGCTGCGCTCGAAGATGTTGCCCGGCCAGGCGAAGCACATGGGATCGGATTGGCCACTTGCAGGGAATCGAGCGATCTCGTCCGTTCGTGCTGTCATGGTCTTGCTGGTATTCGCTTCGGAGCCGCTCTGCCAAAACGACTCGCGAGCGTTGGCTTGGTGCGGGCTCACAGTAGTTGGCTCAGAAAGGTCTTCGCCGGAACGACGACCGGCCGGCGGATCGCGAAGCAGTCGGCCGGCTCGAACGTCAGGTTCATCACCACCTGAAATGCGTGGGGGGCCTTGGTCTGGTCCTGGAAATAGCCGAGTGACGGGGAGAGGCGCGTATCACCGAGCTTCGCTTCGACCAAGAACCACGGTTTGCGATCGCGCACGACCAGGAAGTCCACTTCGCGCTTCTGTTTGTCGCGCAGGTAGCGCAGCTCGAAGTCGCCGAATCCAAGATCCGTCCAGCCTTCAACCGCCTTGAGCAGGTGGCACGCGATGAGCGTCTCTGCCCGCGCACCCTCGTCCGCCACGCCGCTCCAGTCCCGTAAGAACCACTTGGGCTCCTTGCGCAGGGACTTCGCGACGTTCTTGAACCACGGTCGGGCGATGAACCCGTAGTGCATGCGGGCGAGTAGGTCCACCCAGCGCTTGACGGTGTCCACCGACACCTGGATCTCGTCGGCCAGGTTCGCGTACACGAGCGCCTGGGCGGTGCGCTCCGCGAGCAACTCCATCAACGTCTCCATCGTCCCGAGGTCCGTTACTCGTGCAAGGTCGCGGAGGTCTTCTCTCGCGAGCTGTTCCTGCCGCAGCGACCGCCAGCGGCGTGTGAAGCGGCGGTCGCGCCTCAGGAACGGCTCCGGAAACCCACCGTGCATCCACAGCGCGTCCCAGTCGGGTCCGGCGATTTCGATCGGACTCTGAATCTCGCGTGCCGGTAAGGCCGTCCGCAGGCTTTCCGCGACGCTCCACGGATGCATGTGGTAGAGCAGATAGCGCCCCCTGAGGCTGTCGCCGCCGCGGCGGAATACGTCCAGGCGGGAGCTGCCGGTCACCACGATGTGCGCGCGGCCGCCGTAGGTGTCGAAGGACCCTTTCAGGAGAGTCTTCCACTTCGAGTACTTGGGCAGTTCGTCGAGTACGACGATGGGCGGACGAACGCGCAGCTGATCGAGTTGCAGCCGGTCGGCCAGCGATGCCGGCCCGCGCAACAGCAGCCGCCGGTCGTCGGAATTGTCCCAGTTCAGATAGTCGTCGGCGATGGACCGGCACGCGGTCGTCTTGCCCACCTGACGCGGCCCCGCGATCATGGCAATCTGGCGGTGCCTGCTCAGATGATCCTGCACGATGGAGGTGTAGAGACGCCGACGTTCAATCATCGGACCATTATCGCGAAGATCGTAAGATGGTCCAGACTACATTGCGGCATACGTGAATACGGTCCTCGATTCAGTCGAGTGGTTCCGACGATCGTGTGGGTCGTCGTTCAAGCCGTTGCCGCGCGGCGGCCTCCCACGACCGGGAGTCGAGGCTCTTACTCTCTTAGAAACGAAAGAGCGAGACTCACCGAGCAAATACCTGTTCCAGCAGCCTCGATGCCCACGAGGACGCCGAAGACCGGACGGCTTTGCCAACGGCGTGTCTTGGTGGCGCCGAAGCCGGTCTGACTCCAAGCGGTGGCGGCGTGGGCCGGCGACAGTCCGTGCTGTGTTTGACGGTATCTAGCGCTCTCCCGGCGACCAGCGTCGCTGCCCACGCAGTCCCGGGCGTCCGCCGCGGACATACCCCGCGGGCTTGCGACTTCTCACTACCCGAGGCCACCGCGCGCCGCTCCGCGTTGTCACGTTATTGTCACGCGAGGCGTCCGCAGGCAACCGGGACCCGCGGTCGGCATTGACAGCCAGCACATTTACCGTCAATATGCTGGCGATGTTTACACGTCGATACGCCGCGCCCAATCACACCTTCTTCCTGTTCGGACCGCGCGGCACCGGCAAGACGACGTGGCTCAAGCAGGTGCTGCCCGACGCCCTCTGGTTCGACCTGCTGCGTACTCAGGTCGTGCTCGGGCTCAGTCGTCAGCCAGCGTCGTTCGGCCAGCAGGTGGAAGCTCTCCCGCGTGGCCGCTGGGTCGTCATCGACGAGGTGCAGAGGATGCCGACGCTGCTGAACGAGGTGCAGGCGCTCATCGGCGATCATGGCAGTGCCTACCGATTTGCGCTGAGCGGCTCGAGCGCCCGTAAGCTGAAGCGCCTGGATGTCAATCTCCTGGCCGGGCGCGCCATCAACCGACAGTTCTTCCCGCTGACGGCCTCGGAGTTGGGCTACGACCTCGATCTGGACCGTGTGCTGCGTTTCGGCTTGCTTCCGCAGGTCCACGCCGAGCGCGAGCACACCATCGACATCCTGGATGCGTACGTGGCGAATTACGTTCGGGAGGAGATTCTCCAAGAGGCGCTCGTTCGAAACCTGGAGTCCTTCGCCCGGTTCCTCGAAGTGGCGGCGCTCATGAACGGGCAGGTCGTCAGCGTGGCGGGCATCGCCCGGGACGCCGCCGTCGCGAGGCCGACCGTCCAAGGGTACTTCGCGACGCTCCAGGACACGTTGATCGGATTCTGGCTCCCAGCGTGGCGTCGTCGGGCCAAGGTCAAGGAAGTGGCGAGGCCGAAGTTCTATCTCTTCGATGCTGGCGTGGCACGTGCATTGGCCGGGCGTCTGCGGGAGCCGCTCGACGGGCTCGAGCGGGGATTCCTCCTCGAGACCTGGGTGTTGCACGAGTTGCGGGCCGCAATGGCCGCACTGAACACTGGAGGTCAACTCCACTACTGGCGTACCCCGTCGGGCACGGAGGTGGACTTCATCTGGACTCGGGGCGGGCGGGCGGTGGGGATCGAAGTCAAGTCAAGTTCGACGTGGCGACCCGAGTACTCCACTGCCCTGAAGGGCCTCGTGGAACAGGGCGTCGTGAAGCACGCGCACGGCATCTACACGGGGACGGCCGAGCGGAAGGACGGCCCGGTCCGCGTCTGGCCGGTCCTGTCGTTCCTGCGAGAACTGACGAAGGGAACGATCCTCGCGTGACATCCGTGCGGATTCGACCGGTGGCGGGAGATCCGCGCCTCACCGCCGCCGCCGCCGCTCTTCCCAATAGCGCCGCATCCTCTCGGACGCAACTTTCCTCTGGGCTGCAGTCTTCGTCGTCTTCTTCTTCCGGGGTGGGGCGGACTTGTGCTGGGGAGGCGGGACCGCCGTGACGCCCGATGGGCGGACCTTCGGTTTCCGGCCACGTGGCGGTGCGGCGCCTGACGCCGGCACGGGCGTCAGGCGGCTCCCAGCAGCGGGTTTGCGTCTGGCGGCGGTTGCGGCGGGCGGCCGGACGACGCCGGCGCGCGCATTGGCAGCAGCGATTCTCGTCGACGCTGTTGGCGCGAGCTCGACGCCGAACACATCGGCGAGGTCCGTGCCCTCGAGAACCCTACCGGCCGCCGGGCTCTTCCTCGACAGCGGCACTTCGGTGCCCGCCTTGGCGATCATTTCCTGCTCGTTGACCTGGCGGAGGCGGAACAGCAATTCGGGACGGTGATCGAGACGGGCGCCCACGCCGTAGAGCACCGCCGCCACGTGTTTGCACATCGAAGCCCAGTCGGGGCAACTGCACGTGAACTCGATCTCGGCGGGTGTCGGGAACAGTCCGGTGCCCTGCTGGCAGAGGTGCTCCATGACTCCCTTCGAGAACCGTCCCTGCAGCAACTCGACGAGCGAGTCGATGCCGCCCGCGCATCGACCGCAGATTGACCGCCACCGAGGGGCCTCGAGCGGCGCCACCCTCACGACGACGGTGTAGAGGCTCGATCCACTGACGAGCGCGTCCACCTGGCCCGCGCCGACTTGCAGGTCGATCACCGACCCGTTGCGCACGTACGTCCGGCCGCGGGGAATGCGGTTCGAATAGTCCGAGTAGCGCTCCAGGTTGTCGCACCACGCGCCGCCCCAGAACGTCGTCGCGATCTTGCGGCCCGTGATCTCGACGGGCGACACTGCGTGACCCGACTTCTGCAGGCTCTGGAGTTTCCTCCTTGCCTGGGCCTTGCGGGCGGCCACCGGCACGTACGGCGCAAATCCGCCCCAGGCGCCGGAGTCGCCGAACCTGTCGTACCGGCTGTACCCGCTTCGAGAACGTCGATGCGCCATCAGCCCTCCCTGAGCGCGGCATTCACGTCGAGGGCGACGAGCCGCAGCAAGTCTTCGTCCTTCATCTCGGTGAGCAGCAGATCGGCGCCCCCTTCGAGCAGGTCCCTGGCGAGGCCGCGCTTGGAGGCAATCAGCTCGTCGATCCGTTCTTCGACCGTGCCCCGGCACACGAACTTGTGGACCAGCACGTTGCGGGTCTGCCCGATTCGAAAGGCGCGATCGGTCGCCTGGTCCTCGACCGCCGGGTTCCACCAGCGGTCGAAGTGTACAACGTGGGACGCGGACGTCAGATTCAACCCGCTGCCCCCGGCCTTGAGCGACAGCACGAAGAACGGCACGCGCTCGTCATCCTGGAATCGCTGCACCACGTCGCGCCGGGCCTTGACCGGCGTTCCGCCGTGCAGGACGACACCGGGCCGGCCGAAGACGGTGCCGAGGTGCGCCGCAATCGGACCGGTGATCTCGCGAAACTGCGTGAACACCAGTACCTTCTCTTGCCTCGCCGCGATGACCTCCGCCACCTCGGATAACCGCGCCCACTTGCCGCTGTCGGCCGCACGCCACGCGCCGTCGCCGAGCCACTGTGAAGGGTGGTTGCAGATCTGTTTCAGGCGCATCAGCGATGCGAGCACAAGCCCTCGCCGCTCGATGCCCTCCGCGGAGGCCAGCCGATCGCGAAGGTCGCGCACCGCCTGCTCGTAGAGCGCCGCCTGGGTCCGGCTGAGCAGGCAGTAGGCGTTGACCTCCGTCTTGTCGGGCAGGTCGGCAATCACCGCGCGGTCGGTCTTCATCCGCCGCAAGATGTACGGCCGCACCAGGTCTCGCAGCGGACCGTAGGCGTTGTGCGGGCGCTCCCCGAGGCGTTTGGTCAACGCCGTGAACTGCTTTGCGGACCCCAGCAGGCCCGGGTTGATGAAGTCGAAGATCGACCAGAGGTCGCCCAGGCGGTTTTCGATGGGCGTGCCCGTCAGCGCGATGCGCGCCCGCGCCCGAAGCGCCTTCACCGCGCGCGTCTGCTTGGCCTCGGGGTTCTTGATGGCCTGGGCCTCGTCCACGACGACGAGGCTCCAGCCGAGGCTGGAGATCCATGGCAGCGCCCGCACGGAGGCGTAGGTCGTGATGACGAGGTCCGCCTCTTTCACCCGCGCCTGGTCAATCGTCTTGAGCGCGTCGGCCGGCATCGCGGACGGGTGGGCGACAAGGGTCGAGAGTCCGGGCGCGAAGCGGGCGATCTCGGAGGCCCAGTTCGCAAGCAGCGAGGCCGGGGCGACGAGAAGGCTCGGCTGCCGTGCGGCGCCCGCACGGGAGGTTCGCTGGCGTTCGAGCACGAGCAGGAGGGCGAGCACTTGGATGGTTTTTCCCAGCCCCATGTCGTCGGCCAGGCAGGCGCCCAGGCCTAGCGAGGACAGGAAGTGGAGCCAACGAACGCCGACCTGCTGGTAAGGCCGGAGCGTGCCGTGCAAGGCGGCGCCCGGGTCCACGTGCGACAGCGTCTCCGGTCCGCGCAGGGCCTGCAGCACCCCGGCCAGCCAGGGTCCGGCGACCGTCCCCGACCAATCCCGGTCGTCGTCGGCCGTCTGCCCGGCCGCGCGCCTGTCGGCGCCAGCCAGCAGGCGCATCGCGTCGGCGAATGTCAGACCGTTGTCCGCGGCGGCGCGATCGACGCGGCGGAACTCGTCGATGAGACGGCGCAGCTTCTCGCGATCGACTTCCACCCAACGCCCGCGCAGCAGCGCCAGGCCGTCCACGCCCTCGAGGAGCGCGCGAATCTCGGCTGGCGTCAGCATCTCGCCGTTCAGCGTCACGTCCATCCGGAAGTCGAGCAGCGCGGTGAGCCCGAGGCCGGCGGGCGGCCTGGTCCCGACCGTGGCCATGACGGTTGGCCGTGGCGGTCGCCCCGCCTTCCAGCTTGCGGGCACCCGGACGACGACTCCCGCCTGCTCCAGCGCGGGGACGTCGCGGAGGAACGCCACGGCTTCGCGCGGCGTCCAGCGAAGCGGATGAAAGATCTCGCCCTCGTCCACCATCGTCTTCAGCCAGGCGCACTGTTCGGCGGCTCGCTGCACCGGGAGCAGCAACGAGAGCAGGCGGTTGTTCTTGCCGGCGCCGGCGTACTCGCGCAGGGCCTGGCCGAGCGGGACGTGCTGCGGCGTCGCTTGGGCCGACAGACCGTGAGTGTATGTGGCCAGGAACGCGAACGGCGCGTCCGGGTCCTTGCGGTTCTCGGCGAGGTGGAAGTGCACCCGCCCGACCGTGTTCCACGCCGCGTTGAAGCCTCGCAGCGTGTCCTGGACCGACACCTTCGACGCTGCGAGTCGCGCGGCGAAGGCCTCGTCGACCGCCGTCCACAGGCTGCGCAGCACGTCCGGATTCAGGTACTCCGCGCCGGTCATTGGCGGTGCGGCGACGACGATCGCGTCGATCTCCGCCTCAGGCGGCGGGGGGAGCCCGGTCGCCGCCACCGCGGACGCGGGCGCTGCGGCTGCGTCGGGCCGGGCGCAGAGCGCCGTGACGAATCGTGTCGAGAAGTCGCGCCAGTAGCCGAATGTCGGCGGGAGAGGCGTGGCAACCTCGCCGGCGCCGAGTTGGAGGAGCCCTTCACCCGTTCCGCGCTCGAAGGCCTGGCCGAGGCGTTCGGCCACGTTCGCATCCAGCCGGGGTGCGCCGTCCATCTCAGCGAGGATGAGGTGCCCGCGAGGTGTCAGGACGAGGTCGAGCGAGGCGTCTCCGGTTGGACGAGTCCGGGCCATCGGAGAATTCTATCCCGTGGCCACGTCAGCAACTCGGCGCGACTCAGCGTCGAACTGGCGCCAGGTCAGAGACCGAAGTCCGGCCTTCCGAAGTCCACCCGGGACCGCTCCGAGCCACTCCGCAGTGTGACGGTCTTGTCACGCCGGCCAGCCTGCCGATTGCGTGCCCGCTGAATCCGCCGATTTCCACCCCTTTTCGCGATCAGAACCCCGATTGAACCGACGACACGCTCAGAAGTCGTCAGTAGGCCACCCCGCCAAGATCGACGGATCTGTGGCTGTAAGGTATTGATTCGAGATGTTCGTGGAGCCGGCGGTCGGACTTGGACCGACGACCTGCTGATTACGAACGCGTTGCGGAGGGCCACCGGAGGCAACTGGATACCACCGAAACAGGCCTGTTTCTCAACTTCCCACCGCTCGAGGCAACTCGGAGCCACTCCCGTACGTCACGTTTTTGCCACGCGAGGCAACCTGAGGCCACCGGCCGATTCACTCCCCGCCCCCCGTCTCGAGGATGGCCTGCAACTGGTCGATGAGGGCCGGAAGGTCCTCCTGGACGGTGTTCCAGAGCACGTCGAGGTCCACGGCATCGTAGCCGTGAGCGAGGCGATGTCGCATCGCGGCGACCTCGCGCCAGGGAACGTGCGGGTGTTTCGCCCGGGAGTTGTCGCTGACGCGAGACGCTGCTTCACCGATGATCTCGACAAGTCGGACGAGTGCGAGCTCCAGCAGCCGGTTCGCACTGAGGCTCGCGCGCGAATGACCGCTGGCGAGTGCGACAGCCTCGCGGGCGTGCTCGAGCATGTGCACGAGGCGCAGCCGGTCGTCAGGCGGCTTCATATTCGACGATCGCTTCGGCGAGGACCTTGTCCCGGAAATGAGGACTCAGAAACCCGGCGGTATTGAGGTCGACCGGACGGCCAATCAAGTCGCCGAGTTCGAGTTCGAGTGCTGCGAGCCGGATCAGGCCGATGCGAGCTTCAGGCTCGAACTCCACCAGGACGTCCACGTCGCTTGTGGGGCCGAAGTCGTCCCGAAGGACGGAGCCGAAGAGAGAGAGGCGACGGATGCGGTTGCGCCGGCAGAACGCCGCCACCTCCGTAGGCGGAATCGAGAGACGAGGCCTGGCGTTCATGCGCACAGTCTATCCTGGTCCGCAGTGTTCACCAAGCTGGCAGGCCTCGATCACGAGAGCGGCGTACCCCGGCCGTCGAGGACTGTCGTCTCGAGAATCAGATGACTCCTGCAACAAGCCGCGGCGCCCGCCCAAGACCCGATGTGACAAGCACGTAGTGGAGCTTGGTAACGAATCGCGCGACAGAGGTTCGAACCCCCAAGGGGAACCGACGATCTGTACACGATTCGGCTGACCCGCTGGACCCCGTGGAAGGGCGGGCGTAACTGTCGCGCCGAGGGTCTCGGGGTGGCGGGGTAGCAGGGTCCGATTCGTACCGAACCCCCGGCGCCCACCAGATCGCCTCCTCGCGACGGGCGAGCGGAGAAACTCGGGGGGCTCAGTGAGGCGTTGGCGCCGTTCTGGGATGATTCGGCGCATCGGCTGGCGGTCGAACGGGAAGACGACGATCGGGCCGTGCTGCTGGCGAGTTGAGGAGCGAGCTGACGGTCGACGGGGTGGCCGTGCGCTCACGCTGGGTCGGACGGCCGGTGTCCGACAACTGAACAGCCGAATAGACAAAGGGCCACCGCGATGGTGGCCCTTCAGAGCACGTATCCCACGGCGCCGTGGACGACCGAGGGTGCCGGCTAACGTACCAGTCGCGTCGTGTGGCAACCGAAGCCGGCGAATGCACCGGGCACGGGCTGTCCGCTCACGAAGGCGAGTATCGGCCCGCCGAACGCCTCCTTGCCATTGTCGTAGAAGACGCTCCTCGCCACAATCGTCGCACCCGGCAGCGCGTCTGTCTGCATGGCCGTCTGCGCCGTGCAGTCGGGGTTCACCGTCATCTGTCCGCTCACAGCGAACCCCTCCACCGGATGGTCTCGCGAGAAGTGGCGGCCCGTCATCGCGCCGTTCGCCGCGACGTCGAACACGAACAGCGGCAGCACGCCCGCGAACGTCGGTGGCGGCCCAGGTGAGGCTTCGAAACCATCACAGCGCATGACGTAACTGCCGCGGATAGTGTTGGGGCTGCACATCGGCGTCGATTCGGCTCCGCGGGAGATCCGCACCATCGTGAACTGCCACGCGAATGGGGCGCCGGAAATGCCCACGGATCGAATCTCGCCGCCGTTATCGAGGATGACGAACTTGTCGGTATTGATGCCGCCGAAGCCGTTCGGCCCCTCCAGTTCCCCGGTGCAGTCGGAGTGGACCCTGAAGGTGGCGGTCATCGGCAGCAGGCTCGGAATCCCCAGCGGTACCAGTCCGAACAGGCCGGAGTAGCTGCCCACAGCAGTTCCGTCGCGTCTCACGGTGAACAGTCCGGTCATATAGACGGGAAACACCGTGCCTTGGAGCATTGGAACGCCACCCGGGAGTGAAACTCCGGCGATGCCGCCCTGGAACAGCTGCCCCTTCATCTCAAGGGCGTAGGTGCCCGCGACTGTGTTGAGGGAACAGGGCGCTTGGGCCGCGGCGGGCACGACCGCCACGCCGAGAATGAGGAGAACGGCAACGAACAGGGCCCGTCGATTCATGAGACACCTCTTGAAGAAACGGTGGGAAGCATCAACGAACGCCTCCTGGGCGTTACTGGTACTGCCTCCGCCGACGGCAGGAGCAGGGCTACGCGACGACTGGGGTCTGAGCATCTCGGATGTGGGACGAGCGTACGACGCGCGGAGCTCACCCGCGGTTCCTGGTGTTCAGGACACGCCAAGTGACATTCGGACGCAGGGCGAGTTGAAGTACGTCAATTACGGGGAGGGCGTCACCGGGCGGGGCGCGGCCGACGGCAAGCGGGCAACGAAACCGACGCACCATAGCGAACTTCCGTTGGCGCCGGGTTGCTGAACGGAGAGAGTTGAGACGTTACGCGTCGGCTGCGAGGCTGTCAAACGCACAGTGTCACCGCGATGCTGGCCCTTGCAGGCACGACCGGTCGTTCATTGTCTCCGGGCCTGGCTTAACGTCTCTGCATGAATCCGTCCTCGGGAGTGCGCAGGAACCCGTGAGACACGTTATTCGAGTCTAGGTAGTATCCCGTGACCGCGCCCGCTGGGTCGATCGTCAAGGGGAACGTGCCCTGCCCGGCTCCGGTGCCCGCGCCCGGAACATCGAACTTCGTGATTTTGCCGTCAGGGGCGCGCACGAAGCCGTGACTTACATAGTCCGCGTCCAGGTAGTAACTCGTGATCGCTCCCGCGGGGTTCATGATCACATACCCTGCGATGCCCTGCCCGGCGCCTGTGCCCGCCCCAGGGACATCGAAACTGCGGATCTTGCCGTCGGGAGCACGCAGGAAGCCGTGATACACATCGCTCGCATCTTGGTAGGCACCCGCGATCGTGCCCTCCGGGTTGATGCTGTACCCAAAGCTACCTTGCCAGGCGCCTGTGCCTGCGTGCGGATCGTCGAAGGTGATGATGTGGCCATGACTAGTTCGCAGGTAGCCATGAAACACACTATTCGCATCTTGGTAACCCCCCGTACTCGCCCCGTCCGAGATGATGGCTGCGAATACGCCGGGGTAGGTGCCCTCACCAGCGATCGGCGCCATCCCCGGAGGATCGAACGTGGTAAAGGCGCCGTCCGGGGCGCGCAGGAGGCCGTGCCACACCCCGCTCGCATCCGCGTAGGTCCCCAGGATCAACCCCTCTCGGGTGATGCTGAGACCTGCGGTGCCCTGCCAAGCGTCTGTGCCCGCCCACGGAGCGTCGAACGTCGTGAACCTGCCGTCAGGGGCGCGCAGGTAGCCGTGATACACGTTCTTCGAGTCTACGAAGCACCCCGTGATCGCCCCGTCCTGGCTCATGCCCCGGGCCTCGACGGTACCCTGGCCGGGGCGTTTGCCCGCGCCCGGAACATCGAACTTCGTGATCTTGCCGTCAGGGGCGCGCACGAAGCCGTGAGACACGTTGCGCGCGTCAATGTACCAGCCAGAGATCGCCCCGTCCAAGATGGCCCCGAATGGAAGAGTGCCCTGCCCGGCGCCGGTGCCCGCGCCCGCGACGTCAAACCTAATGACCGCGGGTTCCTGAGCGGGGTGGTTCTGAACGGTGGCCCCGGCGGCCGCCAGTACGACGGCCAACGAGGCGATCCATGCGGCAGATGTTCGCCACTGTTTGATGTGAATCGTCATGACGTCTCCCTCTGACCGTGTTGTTCACACCTGGTTTCGTTCAGCGCACCTGGATGTTTCCGTGGATATAGTCGAACAAGGGAGGCTGATGGCCCGAGTCACTCAACCACTGGACGAACTCCCGAGGGGTCATGTCGATGAAGTCCTGAACACTATAGAATGCGGGATCCACAAGGTAGCCCCACGAAATCTGGTCTGGTCCGTTCCTGCCCTGTCCGTTGTCGACCGCGACGACGACGGCGAGAGTCGGAAAGTAGTCGGGCTGGCAGGCCTCTTCAGGGCACTGCCACCCCTCGGGAAGCGCCGCACTCAGCTTCGCCCAGTTCCCTTCCACCTTCAGGTCGATCACGCTGGCGTGAAATGAGAAGTCCGCTTCATGGTCGTGATACTGGAGCTGGCCCGAGACGGACCCATTCGCACGCTGGATCGCCGAGAACGACCACTCATCCCAATAAAGCACGCCATTATTGTCTTCTGACATGGAGCCATGTCCCGTGGCGGAGTGGACGGCGCTCTGTTGCGCGAACCCTATGGTTCCCGCGAGGACGACCGCCACGACCACCGCGACGACGAAGCGGATCTTCATTCTGCACCTCCCGTCCGCTGCAAGTGCCGCCTCCGCCGACCATATGAGCAGGGATACGCGATCACCGGGGTTAGTACCCGGTCGTAGACGGAGTGCGAAACAGGTGAGCGGGCGGGGCGCGGCCGACGGCAAGCGGGCAACAGGACCGACGCACCATAGCGAACTTCCGTTGGCGCCGGGTTGCTGAACGGAGAGAGTTGAAACGTTACGCCTCAGCCGAGAGGCTGTCAACCGCGAAGGGCCACCGCGATGGTGGCCCGCCGAAGCCGGGCTCGTTCGGCAGATGCAGGAACGGGTACTCGCGCACGCCCGCGTCGACGGCGACGCGGACCCTCATGGAGGCGCTCGATGTGCGCTTCCTGGTGCTGCACGACTTCGACAAGGCGGGGTTCAGCATCATCGGCACCCTGCGTCGGAACACGGCCCGGTATCACTTCCGCCGGCCACCGGAGATCGTCGACTTGGTGCTGCGCCTCGCGGACGTGGTGGCGGAGGGGCTGTCGGTTCTCCCCGGCGAGCAGTGGAACTGGCGGGCGCCGTTGCACGTCACAGGACACGGCGGTCGAGCGTTCGGGAGGGACAACTACTGAGCCATCGGGCCGAGTCGTCCGCCTTCCCCGGATCCGCGGGAATCGCGCCGCGCAGCAATCACGCCGTGGATCTTCATGATGTTCGCGTTCGATCTGTGGGCACCTGGACGGTCTCCGCTCCGGGGTGTATCCTCCGGGAACGGATGGCTACAAGGAAAAGGGACGCGGCGGGATTCCGGCGGTCGACACGCACTGTGAAGACGTCCGGGACGACCGACGCGATATCAACCTGCACGGTCTTGCGCCCGCGCTGAGTAGCGCGGTGCCTCAGGAGGAGCACCGATGCGAGTCAGTCACCCGATTGTCTTCATCCTGCTGCTGACCGGCTGCGGCATCGCCCGCGGCCAAGCGCCGCAGAGACCCACGTGCCAACCAGGCCAGCCCATGGGCCTGTTCGGTCCCTACCTCGGGCAGCGACCCCCGGGGAAGACGCCCGTTCTCTTCGGCGCCGGCATTCCCGCGCTCACCGCCTCCATGCACTACGGCTCGGGCTTCACCCCCGACGGCCGCGAGTTCTACTTCGATCGCGGAGGCACGACCCTCATGGTCAGCCACCTGGGGAAGGACGGCTGGACCTGCCCCGAGCCCGCCTCCTTCGCGGCGGGCTACAGCTCCTTCGAGCCTCACGTGGCCGTGGACGGCAAGCACATCTACTGGCACTGGGACCACCCCCTGCCTCCCGACGCCAAGGGGCCTCAGCCTGCGGGCATTTGGGCGGTGGACCGCACCCAGCAAGGCTGGTCCGAGCCCCACTTCATGGGATTCGGGATGTTCGAAAGCACCACGTTGACGGGCGAGGTCTACACGACGGACGTCCTGGCGGAGCAGGACGGCTTGGCTCGAGTCCGCGTGGAGAACGGAAGATTCGCGGGTCTCGAGCGGCTCCGGGGCGGCATGGATGCGCTGATCACCGGGGACACCGGTCCCGCTCATCCCTGCATCGCCCCGGACGGCAGCTACATCGTCTTCGACGCCCACCAGGGCAATCACCTCTACGTCTGTTTCAAACGAGCGGATGGTACCTGGGGACCGGCGATCGATCTGGCCAAGCACGGCGTGGATCCCAGGGCGGGCGGAGGCAGCATCACCCCGGACGGCAAGTACCTCTTCTACCACCAGGAGAGCCACCTCTACTGGGTGAGCACTCGGCTCATCGAAGAACTGCGATCGGCGGAAAGTCGCTGAAGCGCGTCGCGGCTGCCGCCGGGACTGCTCCCCCCGATCCTTGTCATGCAACGGCGTGCATCAGCTCCGGTGGCGTTGGATTGATAGATGTATCCTGAAATCGCCAGGATGGCTGCCAAACCGGCGAACCCGACTAGCAGACGCAAACTCCATCGTCCTATGGCGGCAAGCTTCCAGCCGGCAACAGACAGCAGTGCTGCGGATCGGGTCTGAGCAGTTCGTGAACGGGTCCCAAGCCTTCTGCGTCCGCCCCAACTGGCATGGTCGCCGTTAGCTACCCGACATCGTGGCCCTCACGGACAGGGTAGACGCATCTTTTGCAGCAGACGGACGAAATTGGGCTCAGAGTGCAGGTGATCGTAGAGGGGATTGCAGGGCAAGAGGACGATCTCCGGATCACGATCTTCGACCGCGTGATCGAGCCAGTCAAGTGCGTCAGCGGCTTCCCCAAGAAACGGCACCGATGTCTGGTTCTTTGGCGACCGGTCGTTCACTTTCAACTACGCCCTGCCAGATTCCCGGGTCGCCGCCGCGATGTTGGAGGTGTTCACCGGGGCACAAGGTGTGAATGGTCCAACGTCCGTCTACTTGAACGGAACGCTAG
>Ga0209048_10000879_pt1 | contig 31851 bp, 22 predicted proteins | sample FrelakmetCRP12CR_FD_187146 | JGI IMG/M metagenome (GOLD analysis project Ga0209048, IMG submission 187146) | Freshwater lake sediment microbial communities from the University of Notre Dame, USA, for methane emissions studies - CRP12 CR (SPAdes)... | ecosystem: Environmental > Aquatic >...
GCGGGCCAGCACCGCGAACCGGGCGCGGACGCAGCCCGCGGCGGTGTGGATGCGCAGCGGGTCGCCGGTCTCGACGCGCCTCACGCGGGAGTGCTCGAATACCTGCACGCCGGATGCTTCCGCGGCGCGGGCCAGGCCGAGCGTGTAGTTGAGCGGGTGCAGGTGGCCGCTGCCCGGGTCGTACAGCCCGGCCACGTAGCGCGAGGTGTCGAGGAGCGATCGCAGCTCCTCGCGCTCGAGGAAGCGCAGCGAGCGGTAGCCGTAGGTCTCTTCGAGCTCGCGTTGCAGATCCTGCAGTTCCCGCCGCTGTCGGCTCTTGACGGCAGCGTGCAGGTGGCCCCACTGCAGGTCGCAGTCGATGCCGTGGCGCGCGACGCGCGTCCTCACCCAGTCGAGCGCCTCGACCGAGAGGTCCCAGAGGCGGCGAGCGGTGTCGACACCGGCCTCGCGCACAAGCGTTGCCTGTGCAGTGCCAAAGCCGAAGATCGCCTGACCGCCGCTGCGGCCGGAGGCGCCCCAGCCGACCTGCTCGGCCTCGAGCAGCACCACCCGGTACCCGCGCTCGGCGAGCTCGAGCGCAGCCGCGCAGCCGGTGATCCCGCCGCCGATGACACAGACATCCGCGCTGAGGTCGCCGGACAGTCCGGGCCGGGCGGGGCTCGCGTGGGCTGTGGCGGCGTAGTACGACGCAACGAGTGCCATGGGACGTCACTGTACTGGAGGTGGCCCGCCGGTTGGGTCACGGAAATCCGCGCTGCGCACCGGATGCGCTAGGCTCACCATCTTGGCCGAGCCCGCCTGAATCGGGAGAGAAGCTCGTGGCGACGGCGCCGATGGTCCTCTGCGTGGTGGCCGTGGCGGGCCTGCTTGCGGCGGAGGCCCGCGGTTCGCAGCGCGGCATCTGGATCGCCAAGCCCATGGCGTCGCTCAGCTTCCTGGCCGTGGCCTGCGCCTCCGGCGCGCTCTCCAGTGCCTACGGACGCTGGATACTGCTGGCCCTTTCGCTGTGCCTGGCGGGCGATGTCCTGCTCATCCCCCGGGCGCGTCCCGCGGTGTTCCGCGCGGGCGTCTTCGCCTTCCTGCTCGGTCACGTGGCCTATGGCCTCGCCTTCCTGACCCGGCCGGTCGCGGCCTGGGGACTCGCCGCCGCCGGTGCACTGCTCGCGGTGTCGCTGCTCGCGGTCTGGCGCTGGCTGGCAAGGTCCCTGCCCGCCGACATGGTGGTCCCGGTGCGTGCCTACCTGGTGGTCATCGGCGTCATGGCTGCGCTGGCCTGTGGCGTCAGTGCGGCGGGCGGGCCGTCAGGCGTGGCGGTCGGCGCGCTGGCCTTTGCGGCATCCGACGTATCCGTCGCGCGCGACCGGTTCGTCCGTCACCAGTTTCTGAACCGCGCCTGGGGGCTGCCGCTCTATTACGCGGCGCAGGTATTGCTGGCGACGACGCCCGCAGCGCTGCTGCGCTAGGGGATGCGCCCGGGCCGCCGCCCTTCCACGCAGTTGCGATCCCGGCCGGCGCGACCCGTCCCGTCCCGCCCGTCCGCTGCCGTTCGTGCGGGCGCGGCGCCTGCGAGTTCCAGCCCTACGCCGCCTTATCGACCGGCGCCGCGCTGTCGATGGCGGCTTGCGCGGCGGCCAAGCGTGCGACCGGCACCCGCGGAGCCGAGCACGAGACGTAGTCGAGGCCGATCGAGTCGCAGAAGCGGATCGAGGCGGGATGGCCGCCGTGCTCTCCGCAGATGCCAACCTTCAGTCCCGGCCGGCTCTTGCGGCCCCAGTCGACCGCGAGCGCCATCAGGCGACCCACGCCCTTGACGTCGAGGACCTCGAACGGGTTGTCCTGCAGGATGCCGCGCTCGTTGTACATCGGCAGGAACTTGTTCTCGGCGTCCTCACGCGAGAACGAGAAGGTCGCCTGGGTCAGGTCGTTGGTGCCGAAGGAGAAGAACTCCGCCACCTCGGCGAGGTTCTCGGCGCGCATGCAGGCGCGCACCACCTCGACCATCGTGCCGAACTTGCAGGCCACCTTCACGCCGTAGGTGAGCTCGACCTCCTTCTGCACGGCGCCCACGTAGTCGCGGACGAGCTTCAGCTCCTGGGCCGTGCACACCTGCGGCACCATGATTTCCGGGTGCACCTCGATGCCCGAGCGCAGGCAGTCCGCCGTGGCCTCGAGCACCGCCCGGATCTGCATCGTGTAGATCTCCGGGTAGGTGATGCCGAGCCGCACGCCGCGGTGGCCGAGCATGGGGTTTACTTCGCGCAGCGCGCGCGCCTTGCGCAAGATGGCGTCCTTGCGCGCGAGCGTCGTATCGATGAGCCGCGTTTCGCCGAGTTCGCGCAGCGCGGAGCCGATCGGGTGGTCGGCGGCCGCCCGAACCGACTCCGCCAGGACTTCCATGCCGCGCGCCGCGCCGCGCAGGTCGTGCAGCCGCGCGATGTCATCCTCGAGTTGCCGCTCGGTCGGCAGGAACTCGTGGATCGGCGGGTCGAGCAACCGGATCGTGACCGGGTGCGGTGTCATCGCCGTGAAGATGCCGACGAAGTCCGCGCGCTGGATCGGCAGCAGCCGGTCGAGCGCCGCGCGCCGCTGCTCCGGCGTGTCCGCCACGATCATGTCGACGACGATCGGCAGGCGGTCGGCCGCATTGAACATGCGCTCCGTCCGGCACAGGCCGATGCCCCGGGCCCCGTAGCGCAGCGCACGCGCCGCGTCCTGGGGCGTGTCGGCGTTTGCACGCACCCCGAGACGGGCGTGCTGGTCGGCCCAGCTGAGCAGCTTGACGAGGGATGGGGAGAAGTCGGCCTCGACGGTCGGCACCTCCCCGCGGTACACACGGCCGGTGCTGCCGTCGATCGTGACGACGTCGCCTTCCTTGATGACCTCGTTGCCGACGAACGCGACGCGCATGGCGACGTCGACGGTGATGCCCTCGGCGCCAGCGACGCAGGGTTTGCCCATGCCGCGCGCGACGACGGCGGCGTGCGAGGTCTTGCCGCCGCGGCTGGTGAGGATGCCCTGCGCGGCGAAGAACCCGTGGATGTCCTCGGGCTTCGTCTCCTCGCGCACCAGGATGACCTTCGTGCCCTGCTTCCCGAGCGTCTCGGCGCGATCGGCGTCGAAGACGGCGTGGCCGCTGGCCGCGCCGGGCGAGGCCGGCAGTCCGCTCGCGAGCGGCTGTCCCCGGTGCCTGGGGTCCAAGCGCGGGAACAGCATCTGCTCGAGGTTCGCGGGATCGACGCGGGTGATCGCTTCCTCCTTCGACAACAGGCCTTCCTCGTGCATCTCGACCGAGGTGCGCACCATCGACGCGGCGTTCATCTTGCCGTTGCGCGTCTGCAGGCAGTAGAGCGTGCCGCGCTCGATCGTGAACTCGAAGTCCTGCACTTCGCGGTAGTGGCGCTCGAGCCGGTTGCGAAGCTCCGCGAGCTGCGCATAGATCGCCGGCATCTCAGTGGAGAGCTCCGCGATCGGCTTGGGCGTGCGGATCCCGGCGACGACGTCCTCGCCCTGGGCGTTGGTCAGGTACTCCCCGTAGAGCAGGTTCTCGCCGGTCGCGGGGTTGCGCGTGAAGCCGACGCCGGTGGCGCTGTCGTTGCCCATGTTGCCGAACACCATGGTGACGACGTTGACGGCCGTGCCGTTCGCCTTGGCCGGCGTGATCTTGAACTCGCGCCGGTAGTCCACGGCGCGCTTGCCCATCCAGGAGTTGAAGACGGCCTTGATCGCGATCTCGAGCTGCTCGTAGGGATCGGCGGGGAAGGGGCGGCCGGTATGGCGCTGCACGACCTGCAGGAAGCGCTCGCCAATCTCGCGCAGGTCATCCGGGCCAAGCATCACGTCGTGCTTCACGCCGACGCGCCCCTTCACGGCCTCGAACTGCTCGTCGAAGAGCGCGTCGGGCACGCCGAGGGCGACCTTGCCGAACAGCTGGATGAAGCGCCGCCACGCGTCGTAGCCGAAGCGCTCGTTGCCGGTGCGGCGGATCAGGGCACCGAGCGTCGTGGCGTTGAGGCCGAGGTTGAGGATGGTGTCCATCATCCCCGGCATGGACATCGCCGACCCGGAGCGCACCGAGACGAGCAGCGGGTCGTCGCTGGCGCCGAAGCGCTTGCCGGTCTGCTGTTCGAGCGAGGCCATGTGCGCGCGGACCTCGGCGAGCAGGCCGTCGGGAAGCAGGTGCTGCGAGTCGCCGAGACACGCGAGGCAGGCTTCGGTAGTGATGACGAATCCGGCCGGGACGTTGAGCCCGATGCGGGTCATCTCGCAGAGGTTGGCGCCCTTGCCACCGAGCAGCATCTTGTTGCGGCCATCACCCTCGGCAAATGCATATACCCATTTCCGCGCCGTTGTATTCATCGCGCATCCCCGACGCCCCGATCCATGCAGGGGCAATGGGAGCCAGAGATAGCGCCGGCCCGGCCGCGGGGGAATACGTGAATGTAGGCGTCCGGCAGCGATTTCTCGCAGCCGCGCGCTGCCGTCGCCTCGTCGCGGGGCGGGCTACTTGTGCACCCTGTGGCGCCGGGCCACCATGCGGCGACCGGCACCGCACGGAGCTAGCAGCACATGGGTCTGACGTTGGGAATGATCGGGCTTGGCCGCATGGGCGGGAACATGAGCCGCCGCCTCGCGCGCGGCGGGATCGAGGTGGTGGCCTGGGATCGCGCCGCCGACGCGCGTGCCGCCGTCGCCGGGGAGCTTGGCGTGCGCGCGGCTCAGACGCTCGAGTCGCTGGTGGCCCTGCTGCCCGTGCCGCGCATCGTCTGGCTGATGCTTCCCGCGGGTGCGCCGACCGAGGAAACGCTGCGACAGCTCGAGGGGCTCCTCGCCCGCGACGACATCGTCGTCGACGGCGCCAACGCCATGTATCGCGACAGCCAGCGCCACGCCCTGGAACTCGCGCAGCGCGGGCTGCGGTTCGTGGATGCGGGCGTGTCGGGCGGCGTGTGGGGCCTGGAGAACGGCTACGGCCTGATGGTCGGTGGCGCGGCCGAGGCGGTGCGTGCCGTGGAGCCCGCGCTGCGGGCGCTGGCGCCGGCCCCGGACCGCGGCTGGGTGCACTGCGGGCCGGCTGGGGCGGGACATTTCACCAAGATGGTGCACAACGGAATCGAGTACGGGCTCATGCAAGCGTACGCGGAAGGCTTCGCACTGCTGTGCGCGAAGACCGAATTCGGCCTGGACGTTGCGAAGATCGCGGAGGCCTGGCGGCACGGCACCGTGATCCGCTCCTGGCTGCTCGACCTGACCGCCGAGTTCCTCGCCGAGGGCGCGGCGCTCGAGACCGTCGCGCCGTTCGTGGCGGACTCGGGAGAAGGACGCTGGACCGCCGCCGAGTCGATCGATCTTGGCGTGCCGACGCCCGTGATGACGGTCGCGCTGATGGAACGCTTCGCGAGCCAGGGGCGGGCGGACTTCACGAACCGGCTGCTGGCACGCATGCGCCAGGCGTTCGGCGGGCACCCGGTGAAGAAGGAGTAGTCGGCCGCGCAGCACTTAGGCGGGGCGTTGAGCAAGGCTCACCGGCGCCGCGGCAAGGTCGGCGACGACCGTCGCGGCGTGGCGTGCGACGCGCACGCTCGGCGCCTCGCCGGTACCCGACAGCAACTCCGCCAGCCGTTGCGCCTTCCCGGCGCCCGTCACGAGCCACAGCCGCTCGCGGGCCGCGGAGAGCGCGCGCAGCGTGAGCGTCATGCGGCGCAGGCCCAAGTACGGCCCGGCGACGCCGACGTCCCGGTCCGTCGCTGACAGCACCGGATCGCCCGGCACGAGCGATGCGGTGTGCCCGTCCGCGCCGAGTCCGAGGTGCACGAGGTCGAGGCACAGCGGCGAGCCGCCGAGGCCCGCGAGCCGCGATTCGTAAGCTTTCGCCGCGCCGTCGAGGTCGAGCATCTCCACCGGCATGGCGAGCAGCTGCGAGGCGGGCAGCGGGCCCGGGCGGAGGAGCAGTGCCTCGAGCCGTGTGAGGTTGCGACGTTCATCGTCGCGGGGGGCGCAGCGCTCGTCCACCTGCGCCACGTGGATCGATGCCCATGGCAGGTCGCGGGCCACGAACTCCTCGAGCATCAGCCAGGGCGTCTCCCCGCCGCTTACGGCGATGAGCGCGCGTCCACGCAGTGCGACGGCCTGGCGGCAGGCCCGGGCGAGCTCATCGGCGGCGAGGCGCGCTGCGGACCGCGCGTCGGGGCCCACGATCAGCCGCAAGGGGTGGCTCCGGGCGCGGAGGGCGGGTCGTACCAGCCTCCGTAGCGCTCGACCATGCGCTCGGCCGCGGGTGGCCCCCAGCTGCCCGAGGCATACGGTTCCGCCTGCGGCCCGCTCGCGAGCAGCCGGTCGACGATCTCCCAGGCCACTTCGACCGAGTCCTGGCGGGCGAACAGGGTCGCGTCGCCGCGCATCGCGTCGCCGAGCAGCCGCTCGTACGGCGTCATCTCGTCGGCCTGCGAGTTGCACGCATAGAGCTCAGTCTCCTGGCCCCTCATCGCTTCTCCGGCCGTCTTCACGCGGGCGCCGAGCGCGATCGCGACGCGATCGGGGCCGAGCCGGAAGCGCAGGTAGTTGGCCCGGGGCGGCACGGGCTCCTCGAACAGCCGCTGCGGCGGGCGGCGGAACGTCGCCAGCACCTCGGTCGCCGTCACCGGCAGCCCCTTGCCGGTGCGCACGAAGAACGGCACGTCGGCCCAGCGCCAGGAATCGATCTCGAAGCGCAGCGCCGCGTAGGTCTCGGTGTCGCTGCTCCGCGCCACGCCGTCTTCCGCGCGATAGCCCACGTACTGGCCGCGCACGATGTCGCGGCGCTCCGGGTGGCGCACGGCGCGTAGCACCTTCATCTTCTCGTCGCGCATCGCCTCCGCGGCGGTGCCGACCGGTGGCTCCATCGCCAGGATCGCGAGCACTTGCAGCAGGTGGTTCTGCACGACGTCGCGCACGGCGCCGAGTTCCTCGTACAGGCGCCCGCGGCCCTCGACGCCGAACTGTTCGGCCATCGTGATCTGCACGTGCTCAATATAAGTGCGGTTCCAGATCGGCTCGATGAACGCATTCGCGAAGCGGAAGTAGAGCAGGTTCTGCACCGGCTCCTTGCCGAGAAAGTGGTCGATGCGGAAGATCGAGCGCTCCTCGAACACCTTGTGCAGGGCGCGATTGATGGTCTGCGCGCTCGAGAGGTCGCGCCCGAGCGGCTTCTCAACGACAACGCGCGCGTTGCTCGCGCAGCCGGAGCTGCCGAGCAGCTCGGCGACGCTCGCGAACAGGCTGGGCGGGATCGCGAGGTAGTGGCAGGGCCGGCGCGCGCCATCCAGCGCCTGGCGCAGCGCCGCAAACGTCGCCGGCTCGCGGTAGTCGCCGTCGACGTGCCGGAGTTTCGCCTCCAGGCGGCGCACCGCATCGGGGTCCACGCCGTCGCCGTACTGAGCGAGGCTGTCGCGCATCCGGGCGAGGACCGCCTCGCGGCCCTGTCCGCCGCGCGCTACACCGACCACGACGCCAGGGAGGCGCCCGCGGCGCTCGAGATTCTCGAGTGCCGGGAAGATCTTCTTGAAGGCCAGGTCGCCGGTGATCCCGAATACCACCAGCGCGTCCGCGTAGTCGCCGTTCATGCAGGCTCGTCCTTCGGCGGGGCACGGTTTGCCACGTTGCAAGCTTGGTACTGACAAGTCCATAACTTTGCAAGGGCCGGCGCGCAGCCGGCCGGACTCGAGCAGGACGACCGTCGAGATGCCAGCCAATCTAACGCCCGAGTACAAGGCCGCGGCCGAGGCCTTCCGCAAGGCGCGCGACCCGCAGGAGCGGCTCGACTGCCTGCGCGAGATGCTGCGCGTCATCCCGCGTCACAAGGGCACGGATCACCTGCAGGCGGACCTCAAACGGCGCATCCATGAACTGGACGCCGAGCTGCAGGCGCCACGGCGCGGCGGGGCGCGCAGCGCTCCGGCACTCGTCGTGCGGCCCGAGGGCGCGGCACAGATCGCGCTGCTCGGGCCGCCGAACAGCGGCAAGTCCCTGCTGCACGCGCGGCTCACCGGCTCGGCTGCGAAGAGCGGGTCGTACCCGTTCACGACGCAGTATCTGGAACCCGGTATGGCGCGCTGGCAGGACGTGGCATTCCAGCTGGTCGATCTTCCGGCGATTTCTCGCGAGCACCCGCTGCCCTGGCTCGGCGGTACGCTGCAGGCGACGGACGCCGGACTGCTCGTGATCGACCTGAGCGATGCGGATTGCCTCGACCAGGTTGCGGCTGTGCAGGCGGAGCTGGCGTTGCGCAAGGTGCACCTCACGCCGCAGTGGCCCGGCGCAGAGGAGGCCAGCGCCGCGGGTGGCCCGGCCGCGCAGTCGGAGGACGAACACGACGTCTTCGCCGTGCACCTGCCCACGCTGCTGGTCGCCAACAAAGCCGACCGGCTCGAGCACCCGCAAACTGACCTTGAGGCGCTCGGCGAACTGGAGGAGCCGCACTTTCCGATCGTACTGGCATCGGCGGAAACCGGGCAGGGACTCGGCGACATCGCGGCCTGGCTGTGGCGGGCGCTGCGACTGGTGCGTGTGTACACCAAGGCCCCCGGCAAGCCAGCGGAGCTGCAGCGGCCGTTCACGCTGCGCCACGGCGAGCAGACCGTCGGCGACGTCGCGCGGCTGGTGCACCGGGACATGGCTCGGACGTTGAAGTACGCTCGGGTCTGGGGCGCCTCCGTGGCGGCCGAGGGACAGCATGTCGGACGCGAGCACGTGCTTGTCGACCGGGACGTCGTCGAACTGCACGTCTGAACCGCCGCGCGCGCGTTCGGCGGGCGGCGCCCGTTGGGTGATGTCGTGGCAGCGCTGACTATCCCCGAGTGGTTCAAGCTCGCCTACACGGCGTTCGTGCTGTACGTCATGGCGGTGTGGTTGAAGCACTACGGGTGGAAGAACTTCCTGTGGTTCTCCGATATCGCGTTCATCGGCGCGGTACCGGCGCTGTGGCTGGAGAGCGGGACCCTCGCGAGCGTGCTCACGGTCCTGGTGCTGCTCCCGGAGCTGCTCTGGAACGCGGATTTCCTCGGTCGCCTGCTGCTGCGTCGGCCGATCACCGGCCTCACCGACTACATGTTCGAGCGCGACCGCCGGCGGCTGCTGCGCGGCCTGTCGCTCTTCCACGTGCCGTTGCCGCTGGTGCTGCTGTGGCTGCTCGCCGCCTACGGCTACGACGCGCGGGTCGGGTTGCCCGGAGCCATCGCAACTGCGGCCGTCGTGCTCCCCTGGAGCCGCTGGGTGGGCGACGCCGAGAAGAACATCAACTGGACCTATGGGCTCGGGCGGCCCCAGACGAGGATGTCCGGGCCCGCCTATGTCGCGGTGCTGTTCGCCGGGTTTGTGCTGCTCGTGTTCGTTCCGACCCATTTCCTCCTGCGTGCCGCCGGCCTCTGACCCGGCCGCTCACCCCCTGGGGGCCGGCGGCCCGGCGATTTCGGTTTGACACATTTGCATCCGGCCACGCGGCGTGCATAATCCCGCTCAGCATCCAGAACGGGGCCCGTGCCCCGGCCAACCTGCCTCCCCGGGCAAGGTGGCGCGCACCGCAAGGTGCGGATGCGGCCGGAAGGCAACGAAGCGGGTGAAAGCTCACTGAACCCTCCGGCGCTCGATGTGGCCCCGGAGGGTTTTTCGTTTCCAGCCTCCGCCACCCCGCGCGCCGCTCGTTGGACCCACCGGTCAGGTCTGCAACGCCCGCAAGGGCCTTGGAGGTTTGACCATGACGACACATGCCAGTTCGCAGCCGGTGCCGAGCACCGGCGCGCCGCAATCCCTAGAGACCGTCATCGCCGCCACGGGGCGTCGCCACCGGGTCCAGCCGGACCTGACGGCGGTCCTCGTGCGCTACTGGCGCGAGCTGCCACGGCACGATGCCGAGGCCCGGCGCGCGATCTTCGCGGCGATCCGCGCGCGCGTGCGCTCGGGCGAACTCACTGAGCGGGCGTTCGCGGCGTTCGTGCTCGGCGATGGCGAGGAAGACATTGTTTGCGCCGCGACCGCCGAGTACGTCGGCCGCCACCCGGTCAGCGTCGAGTGGCGCCAGGCGGCCATCGACGATGCGCTGCTGTGGATCCGCCGCGGCCTGCCGCTCAACCGCGGCGCGGCGTTTGCCGCGCTGCTCGGCATGAACGACGAGGCCATCAACGCTGCGCTCGCCTCGCTGCGGCTGCTGCTCGGGCACGCCGAGATCGAGACGATCTGCCGGCAGACGGGGGCCAAGCCATCGCGCGCGAGCCGTGACTTTCTGGCGGACTGGCTGCAGCTGCTGACGGCGAGCGAGACCCGGGACCCGGTGGCCGAGCAGCTGCTCGCGCGCACGCTGCAGGCTTAAGGCGTGGCCGGGGCGAGGGCCGCGTCCGGCGCTGGCGTGCGGATCGGCTCGAGGAGCTTCGCGAGGTCGCGCGGCGTGCGGTCGCTTAGCCATGCGAATACCAGCGAGTGCCACGTGACGCGCTGCACGTAGGTGCGGGTCTCGTTGAAGGGGATGTTTTCCACCCAGACGTCCGTGTCCATCGGGCTCCCCGGCAGCCAGCGCCGCACGGCACCCGGGCCCGCGTTATAGCCGGCAACGGCGAGAGCCGTCTGCCCGGCCGCGCGATCGAGCAGGCTCTTCAGCGTGGCCGAGCCGAGCGGGATGTTGACCGCGGGGGTGAGCAACGACGAGCGGGTCGGCGGCGGCAGGCTCGAGCGGATCGCGGTGCGCCGGGCCGTCTCCGGCAGCAGCTGCATTAGGCCGAGCGCCCCCGCGCGCGAGAGCGCGTCCGCGCGGTAAAGGCTCTCCTGGCGCAGGATCGCGTAGATCAGTTCCTCCGGCAGCCCGGTCCGCAGGGCGGCCGCGCGGACCTCCGTGTCGTAGGGCCGCGGATAGAGCAAGTCGTAATCGTTGAACAGTCCCTGGCGTGCCGCCGCCGTGATGGCCTGCAGGTGCCAGCCCCAGCGCGAGGCGAGCCCCACCGCCTGAACCTGCTGCGCGGCTGGCAGCGGGTCAAACGACGCACGCCACTCGCTGGTGGCCTCGCTCATCATGGCGCAGAGCAGTAGCTCGTGCGCCCGGACGAATCCCGGCGCGTTGCCGAGCCGCGCCACTTCGGCGCCGTCGATCGGCAGGGGCTGGGGGCTCGGCGCGAACGTGCGACCGAGGCGCGCCGCGGCGAGCATCGCGTACCAGTTGTCGGTCGGCAGCAGCGCGGCATAGGCCTGCTGAGCGGCCGGCGCCTCGCCGAGCTGCTGCGCCGCGCGAGCGGCCCAGTAGCGCCAGCGATTCTGGTTGCGCAGCGCCTCGGGCATCGCCGCGATCGCGGCCCGTACGCGCGCCCAGTCGCCTGCCCACAACGCAGCCCGCACGTACCACTCGTGGGCGCGTTCGTCGAAATCCTCCGGGTCGGCGCGGCCGAAGAACTCGAGCGCGCCCGGCTGGCGGCTCCACGCCTTGCTGACGGCGACTGCGAGGGCATAGGGGCCCGCGGCGCGCGGCTCGAGCTTGCGCGCCGCCACGAGCGCCGGGTAGGCGGCGGCGGCCGCCTCGGCGTCGGAATGGGCGAAGCGCTCCCAGCCATCGAGCAACGCCCGAGCCTCGACCGGCCTCGCCGGATTGGCAATCAACACCTCGACACTGCTGCGCGGCTGCTCGATGAGTGCGGCCCACTGCAGCAGTGGTGCCGCGGCCTGCGGCGTCAGCGTGCGCGTGAGGAAACGCCCGAGCGCCGCATCGCCGGCCTGCAGCGCGAGGCGGGCCCGCCGCTCGACGAGTTCGTCGCCGAGCGCGTTATGGGAACGCAGCCAGGCAAAGGCGGGCTCGCAGGCATCCGGCAGGGTCTTCGGCGCGAGCCAGGTCGCGGTGATGGAGTCGGCGAGGGCGTCGGTGCGCCCGAGTGCAATGCCGGCCGCATACGAGTGGCAGCGCAAGGTCACGTTTTCCCCGTCGCGGTCGAGCTCGTACACCTCTAGGAACTTCGCCCAGGCCTCGCGGCGGGCGAGGCTCAGGAGCCAGTCACGCCGCAGCTCACGGGTGACGGGCTGGCGGCCGAGCGGCGTCAGGAACGCCTCGATCGCGGCATCCACGGGTTGCAGCGCAGCACTCGCGGGGTCGCGCGTGCGGGGCGGCAACGCGGCGAGCCGGCGCTGCAGGCGCGCCGCCTGCAGATATGGGTACAGCGGATAGGCGCGCAGGGAGTTGCCGTCCGTGACGGCCTGGTCGGGCGGCAGCACGGGGACCGCGGCGTAGGCAGCCTGGAACTGCATCCGGGCCTCGGCGAATGCGTCGGCCGCCTCGGCGCGCGCGGCGACCGGCGCGAGCGAGCCGAGCAGGACGAGGGCGGTACGCAAGATGCGATGCAACATCAGCCAATTCTATCCCCGCCCCCGCAGGGCGGCGGGCGCCGCTCTCTTACAACAGTAAGAGAACTCGACTGATAATCCAACTTCCGCAACAAGAGCGAGATCCTGAACGCCATCTGCGAGGTCGGCATCACCAAATCGTTCGAGGCGCTCGAGGAGGCGCTCGCGACCTCGCTGCCGCCCCAGGAGAAGCTCCGGCTCATCGTCGAGCGCGTGACGACAATCATCATCCTCAACCAGAAGTACATCGTCGTGTAAACGCCTGCAGAGAAGAATCTCGAGCCGAAGGAAGCCGAGTGCCTCATCGGCTTGCGGCGCGATTTCGACCAGCCTCTGGCGCGCCTGCTCGAGGCCGGCAATGAGAGCGGAGAATTCGAGCTCGAGGACGCCGCCATGACGGCGGTGTCCATTGGCGGCCTCATCACCTGGGTGCCAGCTGGTACGGCCCGGGCCGTCACGTGCCGGCGGACGCCGTGATGCACACCATCCGCCTCGGGGATCGCATGGTGTCGAAGCGGCCCCGGCGGTAAGCCCGCGACGGGGCGCCTCCCATAAGCGACTGATCCGCAAGGCCTCTCGGTCCGCCGACCGGGGTGGCTGGGCCGCGACTCCCGAGGCGGCGGGCGAGGGCCGGACAATTCCTGATTAACAACATTGGTGCGCTGCCGCACTATCTGCCAGTCCCCGGCCGCGCTCCGTCCGCGGAGCGGCCGCTTGCCTGAAGGAACTGACGAAGGGAGACCACTCATGCTGTATTCCGGACCCGCTTTCAGCGTGACCGCGCTGGGCGACGGCATCGTCGAACTCAAGTTCGACCTCGCCGGCGAATCGGTCAACAAGCTGAACCAGGCCGCGGTGCGGGATTTCGCCGCCGCCACCCAGGCGATCGCCAAGGACGGCAGCGTCAAGGGCGTCGTCGTGACCTCCGGCAAGCCGGTGTTCATCGTCGGCGCCGATATCACCGAGTTCGGCGCGATGTTCGCCGCGGGCGAGGAGGCGATCGCGAAGACCGTGCTGGACGTGAACCGCGTCTTCTGCGACTTCGAGGACCTCCCGGTGCCGAAGGTCATCGCCATCAACGGCGTGTGCCTCGGCGGCGGCCTCGAACTCGCGCTCTGCGGCGAATACCGCGTGATGTCGACCGCGGCCTCGGCCGGGTTCCCCGAAGTCAAGCTCGGCATCTTCCCCGGCTTCGGCGGGTCGGTGCGCATGCCGCGCGTCATCGGCATCGACAACGCGGTCGAGTGGATCTGCACGGCCGCGGACAAGAAGCCGGATGCCGCCCTCAAGGACGGCGCCGTCGACGCGGTCGTCGCCCCCGAGCAGCTGCACGGTGCCGCCGTGGCGATGCTGAAGCAGTGCATCGCCGGCAAGCTCGACTGGCAGAGCCGCCGCGCTGAGAAGCTCGCGCCGGTCAAGCTGAACCAGATCGAGCAGATGATGGCGTTCACCTCCTCGATGGCGGTGGTGGGGGCGCAGGCCGGTCCCAACTTCCCCGCACCGATGCTGGCGCTGCGCAACATGCAGGAGGCGGCGGGCAAGGGCCGCGACGAAGCGCTCGTCATCGAAGCGAAGTACTTCGCCAAGGCCGCGGTGACCCCGCAGGCGAATGCGCTGATTGGCGTGTTCATGGCCGACCAGGCCCTGAAGAAGAGCTCGGGCGCCTGGGAGAAGAAGAGCGCCAAGCCGATCAAGCAGGCCGCCGTGCTCGGCGCCGGCATCATGGGCGGCGGCATCGCCTATCAGGCGGCGTTCAAGGGCACGCCGATCATCATGAAGGACATCCGCGAGGAGGCGCTTGCCCTCGGCATGACCGAGGCGGGGAAGCTCCTCTCCAAGCAGGTCGAGAAGGGCAAGATGACGCCCGCCAAAATGAGCGAGACGCTGGCGCGCATCCGCCCGACGCTCAACTACGGTGACTTCGGCAGCGTCGACATCATCATCGAGGCGGTGGTCGAGAACCCGAAGGTCAAGAAGGCGGTGTTCGCCGAGGTCGAGGGGCTGGTGCGGGAGGACACGATCATCGCCTCGAACACCTCGACGATCTCGATCAGCTACCTGGCCGACGGCCTGAAGCGCCCGCAGAACTTCGTGGGCATGCACTTCTTCAACCCCGTCAACATGATGCCGCTGGTGGAGGTGATCCGCGGCAAGCAGTCGTCGGAGGAGGCGGTTGCGGCGACGGTCAAGCTCGCGACCAAGATGGGGAAGAGCCCCGTGGTCGTGAACGACTGCCCGGGATTCTTCGTCAACCGCGTGCTGTTCCCGTACTTTGACGGCTTCCACCTGCTGCTGCGCGAAGGGGCGGATTTCCTCGCCGTCGACAAGGCGATGGAGAAGTTCGGCTGGCCGATGGGTCCGGCCTACCTGATGGACGTGGTGGGCATGGACACGGCGGTGCACGCCGGTGCTGTGATGGCCGAAGGCTTCCCGGACCGCATGAAGCCCGGGTTCAAGAGCACGACGCAGGTCATGGTCGAAAACCAGCGCCTGGGGCAGAAGAACGGCAAGGGGTACTACCTCTACGCGCCGGACAAGAAGGGCAAGCCCAAGAAGGCGGTGGATCCGGCGGTCGCGGAACTCCTCAAGGACGTGGTGGCACCGCGCAAGGATTTCGCGCCCGAGGACATCGTGGCACGCTGCATGGTGCCGATGGTGAACGAGGTGGCTCGCTGCCTCGAGGAGAAGATCGTCGCCTCGCCCTACGAGGCCGACATGGCCCTGCTGTACGGCATCGGTTTCCCGGTGTTCCGCGGCGGGGTCTGCCGCTACGTGGACCAGATGGGTGCGGCGAAATTCGTCGCCCTGGCCGACAAGTACGCGGCCCTGGGCAAGCTCTACGAGGCGCCGAAGCTGCTGCGTGACATGGCGGCCGCCGGCAAGAAGTTCTTCGGCTGACCGAAGCGGCACCAACGAATTCACGGAGAGATCAAGATGAGTCTCAATCCTCGCGATGTCGTCATCATCGATGGCGTCCGCACTGCGATGGGCCGCTCGAAGGGCGGCATGTTCCGCAACGTCCGTGCCGAAGCGCTGTCGGCGGAACTGATCAAGGCACTGTTCAAGCGCAACCCCGGCGCGGACCCGAACGAAGTTGAGGACGTGATCTGGGGCTGCGTGCAGCAGACCCTGGAGCAGGGCATGAACGTCGCGCGCAACGCGCTGCTGCTCGCGGGCCTGCCCCACACGGTGCCAGGCCAGACCGTGAACCGGCTCTGCGGCTCCTCAATGCAGGCGCTGCACACGGCGGCCGGGCAGATCATGACCGGCCAGGGCGACGTGTTCGTAATCGGCGGCGTCGAGCACATGGGCCACGTCGCCATGATGCACGGCATCGACCTCAACCCGGCGGCCTCCAAGCAGTACGCCAAGGCCTCCAACATGATGGGCCTCACGGCGGAGATGCTCGGCCGGATGCACGGCATCACCCGCGAGATGCAGGACAAGTTCGCGCTGCGCTCGCACCAGCGGGCGTGGGACGCGACGCTCAAGGGCCGCTTCGCGAAGGAGATCGTCGGCATCGAGGGTCACGACGCTGCCGGCGTGCGCTTCCTATGCGAGGTGGACGAGGTGATCCGTCAGGATGCCACGCTCGAGGCCCTTGCCGCCCTGCCGCCCGCCTTCGACCCGAAGAACGGCACCGTCACCGCGGGTTCCTCCTCGGCCATTTCCGACGGCGCCTCCGCGATGCTGGTGATGAGCTACGAGCGGGCCAAGGCGCTCGGGCTCAAGCCGCGGGCTAAGGTGCGCGCCATGGCGGTGGCGGGCTGCGACCCGGCGATCATGGGCTACGGCCCGGTGCCGGCGACGAAGAAGGCACTCAAGCGGGCCGGCCTCAAGATGGAGGACATCGAGATCGCCGAGCTGAACGAAGCCTTCGCGGCGCAGTCGCTGCCGGTGATCAAGGACCTCGGCATGCTCCCGATGATGGAGGAGCGCGTGAACCTGAACGGTGGCGCAATCGCGCTCGGGCACCCGCTCGGCTGCTCCGGCGCGCGAATCACCACCGCGCTGGTCAACGTCATGGAGCAGAAGGGCGCGACCCTCGGCCTGGCGACGATGTGCATCGGCGTGGGCCAGGGCATCTCGACGATCCTCGAGCGCGTCTGACGGTCCCGACGCCCCCTCCCGCCCCGGCGGGAGGGGGCGGGTCGGGGTCGACAACGGGCCTCATCCGCGCCCCGGCGCAGGAACGGGGTTCCGCCGCGTGGGTGCCCGATGCTGGTGCGCGGCCGGCCCCTTCGCCGGCCGGCCGGAACTTCGGCTGCGCGATTCCCGGTCGCCCTGCGCAGCACCGCTATCCGCAAGGCCGCCGCCTGTGCATATCTCCGAATACCTCGCTGCGCAGATGCGAGGAAGATCTTCTTCGCGGTCGGACAGGCCGGGGAGAGTCGCATGGGCAGCAAGGACAAAGACGTCTCAATGCAGCTGGCGGAAGACGCGCGCCAGACCGAGTGGGAAAACATCAGCTTCACTGCCGAGGTCTTCAAGGGCAACTTCCGCTGGGATCTCGTCCACCCGTTCCCGGCGCAGTCGCCCGCGGAGCAGCGCATCGGCGATGAGTACCTGGTCAAGGTGCGCGAGGTGCTGGAGAAGTACGTCGACCCCTGGAAGATCGACGAGCAGGGTGAGTACCCGCCCGAGGCGCTCGAGGCGATGGCGGCCATCGGCCTGTTCGGCATGAAGATCCCGAAGGAGTATGGCGGCCTCGGCTTCTCGGTCACGAACTATGCGCGCGTGCTGGGCCTGATCGGCAGCTACTGCTCGAACACGGTCACCTACCTGTCCGCACACCAGAGCATCGGCGTGCCGCAGCCGCTGCACGAGTTCGGCACCGAGGCGCAGAAGCGCAAGTTCCTGCCGCGCTTGGCACGCGGCGAGATCTCGGCCTTCGCGCTCACCGAGCCGGACGTCGGCTCGGATCCGGCGCGGATGACGACGGTTGCCGTGCCGACTGCCGACGGCAAGGCGTACGTGCTCAATGGCGACAAGCTCTGGTGCACCAACGTCACGGACCCGAAGACCACGCTGGTCGCGGTCCTGGCGCGCACCCCGGATAAGGAGCTGCCGGGCGGCAAGAAGATCCCCCAAATCTCCTGCTTCGTCGTCGAGATGGCCTGGCCCGGCGTCGAGCGCGTGCGACGCTCCACCTTCATGGGCCTGCGGGGCATTGCCAACGGTGCCGTGACCTTCAAGGACGTCGTCGTCCCGGCCGAGAACATGATCGGTAAGCCCGGGGAGGGTCTGAAAATAGCGCTCGCGACGCTGAACGTCGGGCGGCTCGGGCTGCCGGCCGCAGCCATCGGCGTCGGCATGGCGTTCGTCGAGGACGCACGCTGGTGGATCACGACGCGGCAGCAGTGGGGCCAGCCGGTCGGCAAGCACGAGGCGATCTCGAAGATGGTGGCCAACTACGCGGCCCACCTCTTCGCAATGAAGAGCATGGTGTACCTGACCTGTGCGTTAGCGGACCACAAGAACGCCGATATCCGCCTCGAGGCGGCGGCGGCCAAGTATTTCTGCTCCGAGACGCTCTACCGCATTCTGGACGACTACCTGCAGGTGCGCGGCGGCCGCGGCTACGAGCGCGCCAAGTCGCTGTATGAGCGTGGCGAGCGCCCCACCAACGTCGAGATGGCCATCCGCGACATGCGCGTCGGCCGCATCTTCGAGGGCTCCTCGCAGGTCATGCACCTGATCATGGCCCGCGAGGCGCTCGACACCCACTTCAAGCTCGTCATGCCAATCCTGCAGCCGAAGCCCGGGCAGAAGACGACCAAGGGCGAGGCGATGAAGAAGGCCGCGGCGTTTTACGCGACGTGGCTGCCGAAGCTCTTCCTGCCCGAGGCCGGACACCACCTCGAGGCGGGGCAGCTGAACGCCGTGAACCGCAAGCACTTGGCCCACGCAGGCAAGACCAGCAAGCGGCTCGCCCGGCGCCTGTTCGCGACCATGGCCAGGTTCGGGGCGAAGCTCGAGAAGGAGCAGTTGATCCTCGCCAACTTCGTCGACATCGGCGTCGACCTGTTCGTGATGGGCACGGCGCTGTCCTACGCCGACCACCTGCTCGCGACGAATCCGGCCGACGAAAGCCCTCAGGAGCTCGCGGATTTGTTCTGCCGCGAGGCGCGCCGCCGCATCGAGGCGAACTTCCGCGCGGTCAAGTCCAATCACAACCGCGTCTATCGCAAGGTTGGCGGCCTGCTCATGGACGGCAAGCTGGGCTGGCTCGCGGACGGGGCGACTGACCCCATCCCGCCGCAGTACCGCGACTGGGAGAAGAACGACTACGAGCACCCGGCGGCCACCGCCGGCGAGCGCCGCAAGGCGCAAGCCGAGACACAGGCTGCGGCCTAGCGTCGTCGCCACCCTCTCCCGCCTCGGCGGGAGAGGGCCGGTCGGGCGGCGGGGGCCGCTCACGCGGGAACCGTGCCCGCCTCCTGGATGATGCGCACGACGTCGCTCGCGGTGTCGACGCGCTGAATGAAGCCGATGTCCTCGAGGCTCACGGTGCCGGTCTGCAGCATCGCGTCGCGCATGAACGCCATGAGCCGGTCCCAGAACTCGCTGCCGACCGCGATCAGCGGGAAGCGCTCGATCTTGTCGGTTTCCATGAGCGTGGCGATCTCGAACGCCTCGTCCAGCGTGCCGAAGCCGCCCGGCAGCACGACGAACGCGCACGAGTACTTCACCAGCATCACCTTGCGCGCGAAGAAGTGCTCGAACTCGATGAACTTGTCCAGGTAGCGGTTGGGCTTCTGCTCGTGCGGCAGCTGGATGTTGCAGCCGAGGCTCAGGCCGCCGCCTTCCTTCGCGCCGCGGTTCGCGGCCTCCATGATCCCCGAGCCGCCGCCGGTCATGACGGCGTAGCCCGCCCGGGCGAGGGCCGTGCCGACCTCGCGGGCGAGCTGGTAGTACGGGTTGTCCTCGGCGAATCGTGACGAGCCGAACACCGTCACGCAGGGCTGCTTGAAGTCGAAGCTCTCGAAGCCGTGGAGGAACTCGAGGAAGAAGCGCACGGCGCTCTCTAGGTCCGCCTCGCGGTTGCGCCGGCCCGACAGGAACAGCTTCTCCGCCCCCTCGACCTGCCGGAGCAGGCTGTGCCCGGGGGCGTGGATGTGGACGTCTTGGTTCATCGCGGCCTCCTCTCCGCCGAGGTTACCAGAGGGAAAGGACATGCGATCATGCGGGCCCCATCCCCGCTGCCAGGAGGCTACGCCATGATCGGTTATGTCACGCTGGGCACCAATGACGTGCCACGCGCCGCTCGTTTCTACGACCAGCTGCTCGGCCTGCTCGGCGCCGGCCGGATCATGGAGTCCGAGACCTTCGTCGCCTGGGCCGTGGTGCCGGACCAGCCGTCGCTCGGCGTGATCAAGCCGTTCGACGGCAAAGCCGCGACCGCCGGCAACGGCACCATGGTGGCGATCACCGTTGATAGCAACGAAAGGGTCGACGCCGTCCACCGCAAGGCCCTGGAACTCGGCGGCCAGGACGAGGGTGCGCCGGGCCCACGTGGGGATACGGGGTTCTACGCCGCGTATTTCCGCGATCTGGACGGCAACAAGCTGAATTGCTATTGCTGGAAGCCGCAATCGTGAGGCGGTGGCGGGAATCAAGGGGCAAATGGGGCGCATCCGCAAATGCCCTGATTGATGCCCCGGGTCAGCTGGCGATAAATGCCTACCAAACTAGGGTACGCACATGAGCAATGCAGCAGGTGGGCCCGGCTTCGAGATCGTCGCCCGCCAGGACTTCTCTGACGTCACGTTTCTGCTGGAGATTCGTCACCCGATGCTGGCGAAAGCCGCCCGTCCGGGGCAGTTCGTCATCGTCATGGCGAGCGAGCATGGCGAGCGCATCCCGCTCACCATCGCGGACTTCGACCGCAGCCGCGGCACCATCACCCTCGTCATCCAGGCGGTCGGCAAGACCACCCGGGAGATGCAGCGTGACTGCCAGGTCGGCACGAAGCTGCTCGCGCTGGTGGGGCCGATGGGCATCCCGAGCCACATCGGCAAGGCGCGCAAGGTCCTCTGCGTCGGTGGCGGCCTCGGCGTCGCCCCGGTCTACCCCCAGGCGAGGGGCTACAAGGAGAGCGGGGCCTACGTCATCGGCGTGCTCGGGTTCCGCAACCGCGACCTCGTGTTCTGGGAAGACAAGTTCCGTGCCTGCTGCGACGAACTCATCCTCTGCACGGACGACGGTTCGGCCGGCTTGAAGGGCATGGTCACCGAGGGCATGCGCCAGGCGATCGCCAAGCACCCCGACATCGACGAGTGCGTCGCGATCGGCCCGCCGGTGATGATGAAGGGCTGCGCCGAGGTGACCCGCCCGCACCACATTCACACGATCGTGAGCCTGAACCCGGTGATGGTCGACGGCACCGGCATGTGTGGTGGCTGCCGCGTCAAGATCGGCGAACGCGTCAAGTTCGCCTGCGTCGACGGTCCGGACTTCGACGGCCACGAGGTGGACTTCGACGATCTCATGTTCCGGTTGCAGCGCTACAAGCCCACCGAGCGCGAAGCGCTCGAGCGCTTCAACGACAGTTGCCGGCTGCGAAGCCAGATCCCGTGATGGCCGCCCCGAAGAAAAAAAAGACGATCCGCATGATCCCGCAGGCGCGTACGCCTGCGCACGAGCAGGAGCCGCTGGTCCGCGCTCGCAACTTCGAGGAGGTCAACTGCGGCTATCATATCGAGGACGCGCTGCTCGAGGCGGAGCGCTGCCTGATGTGCCCCGAGCAGCCCTGCGTGAACGGCTGCCCGGTCGGCGTGCGCATCCCCGACTTCATCCAGAAGCTCACGGAGAAGGACTTCCGCGGCGCCTACGACGTCATCACGGCGACGAACCTCCTGCCGGCCGTCTGCGGCCGGGTCTGCCCGCAGGAGAACCAGTGCGAGGGCGTCTGCACCGTCGGCGAGTCGCTCGAGCCCGTGGCGATCGGCCGCCTCGAGCGCTGGGTCGGCGACCAGGCGATCAAGGAAGGCTGGGCGAACGTCCCCTACATCGAGCGCAACGCCTTTCGTGTCGGCATCGTCGGCTCCGGGCCGGCCGGCATGGCCTGCGCCGCCGACATGGCCAAGGCCGGCTGCGAGGTCACGGTCTACGAGGCCTTCCACCAGGCCGGCGGGGTCCTCAAGTACGGCATCCCCGACTTCCGCCTGCCGAACGAGGTGGTGGACGCCGAGATCGGCAAGCTCGAGCGGCTCGGCGTGCGCTTCGAATGCAACACGCTGGTCGGGCGCCTGTTCAGCATCGAGCAGATGATCGAGGAGATGGGGTTCCACGCGGTGTTCATCGGCACCGGCGCCGGCTACCCGAGCTTCATGGGCATCCCCGGGGAGTCGCTGAACGGGGTGCTCTCGGCGAACGAGTTGCTCACGCGCTGCAACCTCATGCGCGCCCGCGACTTCCCGAACTACGACACGCCGCTGCAGCCAGGTAGGCGGGTCGCCGTGATCGGCGCGGGCAACACGGCCATGGACGCGATGCGCGTCTCGCTGCGGCTCGGTGCCGAGAAGGTCATCTGCCTGTACCGGCGCAGCCATGCCGAGGCGCCCGCCCGCGCCGAGGAGATCCACCACGCCGAGGAGGAGGGCGTCGAGTTCAACTGGCTCGTGAGCCCGGTGGAGATCCTCGACGACGGTAAGAAGGGCGTGCGCGGCGTGCGCTGCATCCGCATGGAACTCGGCGAGCCCGACGAGTCCGGCCGCCGCCGGCCGGTCGCCGTCCCGGGCAGCGAGTTCGAGGTCGAGGCCGACATGGTGGTCTACGCGATCGGCACGAACGCGAACCCGATCATCGGCCAGACCTCCAAGCTCAAGCTCAACAAGTGGGGCTACATCGCCACCGACGAGAACCTCGCGACGTCGATCCCTGGCGTGTTCGCCGGTGGCGACATCGTGACCGGCGCCGCCACCGTCATCGAGGCAATGGGCGCGGGCCGTCGCGCGGCGGGCGCCATGAAGGCCTTCCTGGGCCTGCTCGACACCGACCGTGTCTATGCGGAGCGGCCCGCCACGGCCGACTCCACGCTGTTCGGAATCGATCGCGCGGAACGCGGTTACGCGCGGGTCCGCCTGCCGAGGTGAGTTCATGAACGCCGTTACGAAGCTCAGGCCGCGCACGACTTCACGCTCCGCGGCCTCCCAGGCCGTGGCGAAGCAGGTAGTCACGCTCGAGGAGCACATCATCGAGATCATGAGCGACTCGGGCGAGGGCGCGCAGAAGTGCGGGCAGTCCTTCGGCTCGATCGCCGCCCGCATGGGCAACGGGGTATGGACGGTCGAGATCATCCCGGCCGAGATCCAGCCGCCGGCCCGCAGCGTGGCGGGTGCGAGCGGCAACCGCATCCGCATCGGCTCGAAGCGCATCACGAACGGCGGCGACGAGGCGGACGTCGCGGTCGCGTTCAACGAGCAGGTGCTGCTCGGGCGCGTCAACGCGGGCGAGTTGAAGCCCGGCTGCATCATCCTGCTCGAGAGCATGTGGGCCGAAAGCGCGGACCCGAAGATCGCCGCGCAGTATGCCGAGACCCGCGACCGCCTCGTGGCCGAGGGCTACCGCCTCTACGAAGTGCCGATGGAGAAGGAGTGCCGGACGCTGGTCTCCGATCCGCGCAAGGGCAAGAACATGTTCGTGCTAGGGATGCTCTGCAATCTCTACAGCATGGACATGGGCCTCGCGCGCGAGCAGATCGCCTTCATCTTCGGCAAGAAGGACGAGAAGGTCATCAAGAGCAACGTCGCGCTGCTCGAGGCGGGATCCGCCTGGGCCGAGGAGCACCTCGAGTTCAAGTACCGGGTGCCCGCCGAACGCGCCACGGAGCCGCAGGTAGTCATCAACGGCAACACGGCGATCGCGCTCGGCGTCCTGGCCTCCGGCATGGACATCTGCGCGATGTACCCGATCACGCCGGCCACCTCGGCGTCGCATTATTTGAGCGACATCTTCGAGCGTTCGGGCGGCATCGTCCACCAGGCGGAGGACGAGATCGCCGCCTGCGCCTTCGCGATCGGCGCCTCCTACACCGGCAAGGTCGCGGTGACGATTACCTCCGGCCCCGGCTACTCCCTGAAGCAGGAGGGGCTCGGGCTCGCCGTGATGGCGGAGATCCCGCTGGTCGTCGTCAACGTGCAGCGCGGCGGCCCGAGCACCGGGCAGCCGACCAAGGTGGAGCAGGGCGACCTGCTCACGGTGATGTTCGGCAGCCACGGCGATGCCCCCAAGGTGGTGCTGGCCGTGAGCACCATCGAGGACTGCTTCTACTCGATGATCACGGCGCGCCGGCTCGCGGAGGCGTTCAACATGGTGGTGGTCGTGCTCTCCGACGCGAGCCTCGCCACCGCGCAGCAGCCGTTCCCGCGCCCGCAGTTCAGCGCCGACTGGCTCGCGCCCCCCGTCGACCAGAACCCGGTGCCCGAGGGCGCCAAGCCCTACGACTGGGATCCCGTGACGGGACTGAGCCACCGGTTTGTGCCGGGGCAGCCGGGCGGCATGCACACGCTGACCGGGCTCGCGCACGACCGCGCGAGCCGCGTCGCCTACGATCCGGAGATCAATGAGCAAGGCATGCACGCCCGCAGCCTTAAGCTCGCGGCCCTGCAGAAGATGCTCACGCCGCCGCCGGTGGTGGGCGATAGGACCGGCGACCTGCTGGTCGTCGGCTGGGGCAGCACGCGCGGCGCGATCGAGGAGGCCGTGGAGCGGCTGCGCGGCGAGGGGCGCAAGGTGTCCTCCATGCACCTCACGTTCCTTCAGCCGATGCAGCCCGGCATCAAGGAAGTGCTGCAGGGGTTCCGGCAGGTCATCACCATCGAGGGCAACTGGTCGGACGACCCGGCCGACCCGCTCATCGACGAAACCAACCGCCGGTACACGGCGCTCGCCATGCTGCTCAGGGCCCGTTATCTCGTCGACGTGGACTGCTGGAGCGAAGTGCGCGGCCGACCGATCAATCCCGGCACGATCTACCGGGTCGTCCGCGAGCGCCTGGAGAAAGAGGAGTCGCGCTCATGAGCACCGCGAGTACCTGCCTGCACCACCTCTTCGAGGAGCACCACGTGCTCGAGGACTACCAGGGCGGCGTGCCGCGCTGGTGCAAGGGCTGCGGCGACAACGCGATCCTCGCCGCCATGCAGCGCCTGTGCCGCGACGAAGCGCTGCGCCCGGAGAAGACCGTCTTCGTGTCGGGGATCGGCTGTTCGAGCCGTTTGCCGCACTACATGCGCACGTACGGCTTCCACGGCATCCACGGCCGGGCGCTGCCGATCGCGCAGGGCGTCAAGATGGCGCGCCCGGACCTGAACGTGTTCGTCAACACCGGTGACGGCGACTGCTGCAGCATCGGCGCGGCGCACTGGATCCACGCGATCCGCTACAACATGAACCTGACGCTCATGCTGCACGACAACCACATCTACGGGTTGACGAAGAAGCAGGCCTCGCCGACCTCGCCGCTCGGGACCAAGAGCAATACGACGCCGCGTGGCTCCTACCTCGACGCGCTGAACCCGCTCTCCGTGACGCTCGGCGTGCAGAACGTCTCATTCGTCGCGCAGGCTGTCGACTGGATCCCCGAGACGCTGTTTCAGATCATCACCGCCGCCTACCGGCACAAAGGCTTCTCCTTCGTCCGCATCTTGCAGCGCTGCCCGGAGTTCGTCGGCAGCATGTTCGAGCCGTGGGTGCACGACCCGCAGAAGATGATGATGCTGATGCACGACGACGGCATCCGCCTGAGCCCGGCACTGCAGAAGATCTACAAGAACGTCGAGGAGCACGACCCGTCGAACATCGACCGTGCGCGCGAAGTCGCCTCGATCGACGACCCGATCCCGGTCGGCATCATCTACCGCAACCCGCAGGTGCCCTGCTACGAAGAGCTGCGCGGAGCCGGGGCGCTGCGCACGGCGGACTCGATACGTACCTCGCTCGACGCCGAATTCGACAAGTTCACAATATGGCCGCAGTAGTCATGGACACTCAACTGCGCGACCAGGTCGTCTTCCACCTCACCGGGCGCCGCACCGGTGCCGAATCCGCCGCCGCGGCCGGGCTGCGACCTGCGCTGCTCGCCGCGTATCGGCACCTCGAAAGCCTCCGCTACGACTTCCCCGTGGTGCTGGCGGAGGGCGAGGACTGCGTCCAGTCGCTCACCGCCATGGTCGATGCGGCCTTGCGCGCCGTGGCCCCGCAGGGGACCGCGGGGGAGGGGATGCGGCGACGCGCGCTCAGGATCGAGCGCGAGATCCGCAAGCTCGTGGCGGGCGGTGCTCGCGGCACCCTGTTCAAGCTCTGGGATGCGGCGGCACAGGCCGCGGCGGAGGCCGGCGAGGAGGCGTTCGCGAAGGACGTAGCCCGCGTCCGCAGCGCGCTCAAGCCGGACGGCGAGGTGGCGGGCTGCGATGCCGATCTGCCGCGTCGCCTGATTCGCCATGCCTGGTCCGTCGAGCAGCGCGTGAAGGCGCGCCAGGCGCGCGACCGGATCGGCAAGCTCGTGATCCGCCTCGAGAACATCCTGCGCGCTGACCACATGCGATCGGCGCAGGCGTTGCAGAAGCCTGAGCTGCAGTCCTCATTCGGCGGTGCCCACCAGACGCTGTTCGACTTCGATGCGATGTCGCGGCTACTGTCGCGGGGCGGCCCGGTCAGTGGCCTCGAGGAACGGCGCCGTCGCCGCATCGAGCAGGTCGTCGCCACGCTGAAGTCACAGCGATTCTTCCCGGCGGCGCCAGGCGCCGCCGCCGCCGCGGCCCCTGCCTACGACTTCGAGTTCCCGGACCCGGAGGCGGCGCTCAAGGCGTTCCGTGACCGCCTGCCGCAGCTGGTCGAGCTGTGGGTCGCCATGCAGCTCGCCGAGATCGAGGTGGAGGGCAACTTCGTCGAGGACGTCCACGAACCCCTGTTCGCGGGTCTCGATGAGCAGGCCATCACGCCTCAGGACCTCGAGTTCTTCCCGGACTACCTGGTCTGCCTCGCGAGTGCGGAGGCGCCCGAGCGTGCGGCACTCACCGCTGCGCTGTCCTCCGGCGTCCCGCTCAAGGTCATGGTGCAGGTCGACGACCTGCTCGAGGAGGCCGTGCTCGGCCACGGTTCCCTGGCACTCGGGTTGCGCAGCGTGCAGCTCGCCAGCACGGCCATGACGCTCGGTGACGTGTTCGTCCTGCAGTCCTCGGCGTCGAACCTCTACCAGTTGCGCGGCCGGCTGCAGCGCGGGATCGGGCATCACGGGCCGGCCCTGTTCAGCATCTACGCCGGGCCTGCCGGCGGTGCGCCAAAGTTGCCGGCGTACCTGCTCGCGGCTGCGGCGATGCAATCCCGTGCCTTCCCGGCGTTCAGCTACGACCCGGGCGCGGGCCCGGACCTGGCGTCGCGGTTCTCGCTGGAGAACAATCCACAGCCCGAGCGCGACTGGCCCGAGGAGTCTTTCAGCTACGCCGATCAGGTCCTGCAGTCGGTGACCGAGACCGTCGCCTTTACGTTCGCGGACTTTGTCGCCTGCGACCCGCGCTACGTGCACCACTTCGCGCTCGCGCCGCGCGCCGCCTGGGGCGAGACGATGTTGCCGGTGCGCGACTGGCTCGCCTCGCCACCACAGGATCCGGCGAGCCGCGTCCCGTACGTGCTAGCGGTGGACGAGGCCGACCTGCTCTGCCGGCTGGTCGTCGACGATCGTCTCATTCGTGCGGCACAGCGCTGCCGCGAGAGCTGGCACCGGCTGCAGGAGTTCGCCGGCATCCACGACTCGCGCGTGGAGCGGATCCTGACACGGGAGCGCCAGGCCTGGGAGGAACAGCACCGGCAGGAGCTGGCCGCCGCGACGGCGCTGATCGCCGCACCTGCTGCCGAGCCGCCGAAGGCGGAGTCCCGCCCTGCCGCGGCGGCGGCTCCCGCGGTCGAGGCCGAGCCCGCCCGCAATCCGGACGAGCCCTACATCGAGACCGCGCGCTGCTCGAGCTGCAACGAGTGCACGCAGATCAACGCGAAGATGTTCGCGTACAACGAGAACAAGCAGGCCTACATCGCTGACCGCAAGGCCGGCACCTACCGCCAGCTCGTCGAGGCCGCGGAGAGCTGCCAGCTCTCGATCATCCACCCCGGCAAGCCGCTCAACCCGGCCGAGGACGGTGTCGCGGAACTGCTGGAGAGGGCCAAGCTATTCCTCTGACGGCGCGGGTCTGCCTGTGGCTCGGCCTGGCGTGTCTGGCGGTCACGGCTCGGGCCGGTGCGATCGAGGCCTACGCGGCGGGGGACATCGCCGACTGCGGGTCGGTTCAGGCGGCCAAGACCGCTGCCGCCGCCACGGCTCGACTGATCACGCCCGGCGCGCTCGTGATCGTGGCCGGCGACGCGGTCTACGGTACGCCCACGGCCGAGAATTACCGCACGTGCTACCAGCCGACGTGGGGCAGCCATCTCGCCACGACGCTCGCCGTGCCTGGCAACCACGACTACAGTGACGGCCGGGCCGACGCGTTCCTCCAGTACTTCGGCGCGGCTGCGGGCGGCAGCGGGCGGTTCGTCCGGCGCATCGGCGCCTGGCAGATCATCGGCCTCGACAGCGAACTCAACGGTGAGGACCTCGAGCGCCAGCTGACGTGGCTGCGCTCCACGCTCGAGGCCGGTCGCGACTCGCCCTGCACGCTCGCGTTTTGGCACCGGCCGCTGTTCTCCTCGGGCGGGCACCACGGATCGGGCGAGAAGATGCGGCCGGTCTGGCGGCTGCTGGATAAGTTCCAGGCGGACCTCGTGATCAACGGACACGAACATTTCTACGAGTCGTTCGATCCGCAGGACGACGCCGGGCATCGCGCGCCGGTGGGTCTGCGCGAGTTCGTCGCCGGCACGGGTGGCGCCACGTTGCATGGATTCTGGCATCCGCCCTACACAAGCCGGGCGCGGATCGAGCGGCACGGCGTGCTCCACCTGACCCTCGGCGAGGACTCCTACACGTGGGCGTTCATCGACGTGAACGGCCAGGTCTCCGATCCCGGGCACGCCGCCTGCCGTCGCGCGAGCGCCGCGTCGGCCGCGGACGCTCCGGCACCGTGAGTCCCGCCCGGCGACCACGGCGGCCCAGACCTCCGGCGCCTAGCCCTTCTGGTAACCTTCGCTACGCGCTGTCACACGCGCGGGGGAAGTTCGACTGAACGTCAAGCTCGGGCTGCCATTCGCCAACTCGCGGCGGCTGACCGGCGGCAACCTGTTCTTCCCGGGCACCGGCGCCGTACTGGAGGTCGTCGGCATAGAGCTCGACGAGTCACTCCTGGGGGAGTGGCAGCGGCGGATTCACCGCGTCCGCCAGCTCCTCGGCTGGGATCGGCCGCCGCTCGCCATTCCGATCCCGAACGCGCTCGTCGCTCGGCGCCATGCGTCCGGGGCCTCGCTCGCTATCGCCGCGCCGTTCGATCAGCTCCTCACCGCCACCGAGGTCAACGAGTGGGCGCTGTGCGCCGCGCTGCACGGACGCGATCCGGCGCACTGGTGCGGGCTGCCAGGGGCGATGCTGGCGGCGCAGCGCGCGCAGGCGCCGCACCCGGACAGGATCGGTCCCCCGGTCCTCGAGGAGCCGGCCGCTCCGCAGCGGCTCGTACGGCTCGCGGCGGCGGAGGCGCGCCCGGACCTCCACGAGCTCATCGACGCAGCGGAGTCGCGCGGCGTGCGGCACGTGCTCGACGAGCGGCAGCTGACCCTCGGCGCGGGCTGCGGCGGAGTCACCTGGCCGCTCGAGTCGTTGCCCGCGGTCGACGAGGTGCCGTGGGCGACGGTGCACGAGATCCCAGTGGTGGCGGTGACCGGCGCGAGCGGTGCGGCGACGACCGCGCGGCTCATTGCCGCCTGCGCGTACGCCCGCGGCTGGCATGCGGGCCTGAGTGGCAGCGACGGCATCCACGTCGGCGGCCGGCGGATCGACGCTGGCGACCACCGCGGGCGGTCGGGCGCGCGCCGCGTGCTGCGCGACCGGCGCGTCGAGGCGGCGGTCCTTGAGATGTCCCGCGCCGGCATCCTGCGCGGCGGACTTGCCATCGACCACGCGACCGCCGCGGTCGTCACTGCCGTCGGCGGGGAGCCCGGCGGCGAATTCGGGGTCGACGACGTCGAAGGACTCGCGGACGCGCGGATGGTTGTTGCGCCGCTGGTCCCGAGGAACGGGCTGCTGGTGCTGAATGCCGATGAGCCGACCCTGTGCCCGCGGGCGAACGGGCTCGAGCAGCGCCTCGGTTGGCGTCCGCCCGTCGGCTGGTCTGCCCTCGATTACGACCACGAACGGCTCGCCTCGCACCGCGCGGGATCGGGCTCGACCTGCGGCGCGAGGAGCGGGCGGCTCTGGCTCTCTTACGCCGACCGGGAGTACGACCTGGGCGCGATCGAGGCGATGCCCGTCACGCGAGGCGATGACACGCGCCGCAACGTCGGCGCCCTTGCGGCCGCGGCCCTGGCCGCTGCGGCGCTCGACATCGCGCCCGCCACGATCGCCTCAGCATTCGCGCGCTTCGGGAACGAGGCTTGACGCCCGCCGACGCCCTGCGGGCGCCGCTGACGATCACCGACCGCTCCTCGAAGCGTCGCGGTGCGTTCATTGCGTCGCCTTCCAGACGCCCTCACGCCGGGAATCCGCTCCGGTCTCGAGGCGGCCCGGGCCGCGCACGATGACGCCGTGCAGCCCGGACTCCTCGCCGCGCCCGGCCTTGACCTCGACGCCTCGGGCGAGCAGCTCCGCCCGCAGCTCCGGCGCGAACCGGCCGACTTCGCCGAAGAAATCACTCCCCCGCGCGTACAGGTTGGGCAGCTCGATCGCCTGCTGCATGGTGAGGCCCCAGTCGAGCAGCCCGACGAGCGTCTTGGCGTTGTAGGCGAGTATGGCGGAGCCGCCGGGCGAGCCGAGGGCGGCGAGGAGGCGGCCGTCGCGGCCGAGGACGATGACCGGCGACATCGAGGAGCGTGGCCGCTTGCCAGGCGCCACCGCGTTCGCCGCCGGCCGCCCGTCCTCCACCGGGCGGAAGGAGAAGTCGGTGAGCTGGTTGTTGAGGAAGAAGCCGTCGACGGCTCGCCCGGAACCGAACAGCGACTCGACCGACGTCGTCATGGAGACGACATTGCCCTCGCGGTCGACAACCACGAAGTGGCTGGTGCCCGCCGCCTCGCTGGTCGCGTCCGGCCCGCGGAGCAGGCCCGCGACCGGCTCGCCGGCCGACGGTGCGGCGGGCAGGGCCCGCGCGCCGATCAGCGCCGCGCGCACCGCCACGTACCCCGGGCTGAGGAGCGCGTCGACCGGGACGTCCACGAACGCCGGGTCCCCGACGTAGCGATCCCGGTCCGCGTACATCAGGCGGCTCGCCTCGGCAAACAGGAACCAGGCTTGCGGATCGGAGGGCCCGCGCGTCGCGATGTCGGTGTGCTCGAGTATGGCGAGGAGCTGCAGCAGCGAGACGCCGCTCGACGGCGGCGGCGGCACGCAGACGATGTAGATCCGATGCGGACGGCAGATCGGCTCGGACTGTCGCGGGCGGTAGTCCGCGAGATCGCGCGCGGTCAGGGTCCCTGGACGCGGCTCTGCGTGCGTGCGCGCGGCGATCCGCTCGGCAATCGGGCCCTCGAGCAAGGCTCGGGGGCCCCGTGCCGCGAGGCTCCGCAGGGTCGCCGCGTAGGCCGGGTTGCGGATCGTCTCGCCGGCCTGCACCGGCGTGCCGTCCGCGTGCAAGAACAGCGCCTTCGCGTCCGCGAGTCGCGCCTGCGGGAAGTCGCTGCCGGCGAACCGCGCCAGTCGCTTTGGCACGGTGAACCCCTGCTCGGCGGCCCGTTCGCTGCTGTCGAACAGGGTCTTCCAGGGCAGGCGGCCGAACTTCTTATGGGCCAGGCCCAGCATCGCGATGGCCCCCGGGGCCCCGGTCGAGCGCCCGCTCGTGACCGCCTCGACGAACGTCAGTGGTTTGCCGTCGGCGCCGAGGAACATGTCGGGCGTGGCGCCCGCCGGCGCGGCCTCCCGGCCATCGAACGCGGTGACCTTGCCAGTGCGTGCGTCGTAGTGGAGCAGGAACGCACCGCCCCCGAGGCCGGAGCTCTGCGGCTCGACGAGCCCGAGCGCCGCCTGTACGGCCACCGCCGCGTCCACTGCGCTTCCGCCCGCGCGCAGCACCGCGACCCCTGCATCGACCGCGAATGGATTGGCCGCGACGACGCCGGCCGGCAGGTGCGCTGCGGACTGACTGCCGGCCGGCTGGTGCAGGCAGCCGGCAAGGAGGATGAGGAGCAGGCCAGTGACAAGGCGGGGATATCGCATCGCGCGAGTTTAGCGAACCTCGCTGCCGCAGGCGCTCGAGCGTCACCCACCGGCTCCGCCGGCCGTGGCCGGCCGTGAGCAGCGAGTCCGCGATGCCGGGCACGTTGGGTTTCAGCAGCGAAGGAACCACGGACGGTGACGACCCGGCCGGCTTGAGCAAGGCGGAGACAGTGCTGGGAGGCTCGCGGGCGATGCAGCGCGATGCCGGGGCGCGCGGC
>Ga0209048_10000880_pt1 | contig 31841 bp, 28 predicted proteins | sample FrelakmetCRP12CR_FD_187146 | JGI IMG/M metagenome (GOLD analysis project Ga0209048, IMG submission 187146) | Freshwater lake sediment microbial communities from the University of Notre Dame, USA, for methane emissions studies - CRP12 CR (SPAdes)... | ecosystem: Environmental > Aquatic >...
TGCACGTGCGAGGGTAGGAAAGCCCGGCCAACTCCGATGGACTTAAGATCCATTCCTGTAGAGGTTCATGCGTTCGAATCGCATCCCTCGCATTGTTGTTTTGGGTTACAGGTATCAAGCAAATTGCATCCCATTACATGAGATATCACTCTTTAAAAATTAGGATTCGGACGTTTTTCGAGTTTTATCATTAGCATGGATCAAAAAATGGTACAACAACATCTTTTCATGAGTCATTTATAGAACGACATGCACTGCGCCGATGCCATGCCAAATTTTATTATTATAAAAAAGATTGGATAACTATTTAGGAAGATCCGGGTAGTTCGTCACTTCCCTAGACGTTATGCCTCATACATCATACATCGGATCTTCCTGTTCCTTCTTTTTATATTTTTTAATATTCGCGTTCTGGTGGCAGATTTCATATGGCCGTGGGGAATAGCACACTCACGATCCTCGGACGGTTGCATTCAGTATGGCGGGTATTTCTCCAGAACCGTAACGTTCACCACATATCAAGGAAATCTCTTCTCCATTAAGAAGATTGTGATTAGCAGAACCTTTATCGCTCTTTTCCTCTTAGCAGGATTAATGCAAAAAAAAAATTTGATTTTATTAAGTGCACTATGCATTGTCATGCTGGTGGCAGGATGTACTACGCAGGCACCATCACCTCCACCTACGTCTCAACCCAATATATCTGAACACAAAAATGCAACAGAACCAGGAATTGTACAAACACAGCACACACCAGTCACGACCCTGGTTCCCGATACAATCAGGACGCAAAACCAGCCTCCGCCCACCAATGCACCCACGGTGGGACCATCGTTACGAACGGGAGAACCCGAGCCGTATGTTAACAGCCTTGGGTTCACCAGTTACTACTTTTCATTTGATATACCGGGTTGCGATATGAAGGAGATATTCCCGGCAATTGCACATGATCCCGATTACGGAATAGAACAACCGGTTCCAAAACTCTCATCAGTGTCTGCAGCTGAAATACGTACTTTTATCAGGGATTATACTCAGGGATCGAACGAAAATTCCCCGTTTAAAGGGATATATGGATGCCAGGGGGTATCCATGTCTCCAATTTGGAACTTCGCAGAAATCAGTGCATCAATAACGCCGAGAAACGCCCGGCCTGCTAATTATGAAATTTCCCTGATAATAAAATCACAGGGCAAGAATATCACAGTGTTCACCACACAGGAAAATCTGACGCCGGATCAACCCATGGCTTTTATACGGTATATTCCCATGAAAACGGATGAAATTGAGTTGCTTGACATTCCTTATATCACATTTAAGCTGCTACCCGCACCAGCTCTCACGACACCGGTCCCGACACAACCGACACAACCGGAGATTGTTGACCCCAATGTGCTGGTGTTCAAAACATACTCAAATCAGTACTATACAATCCGGTATCCTCAGCAGTGGACGGTTGAAGAAAATGCTCCTGCACACACCACGGTTCTGAAAAGTGCACAGGGCCGGATAACCTATACGTTAACCGCGATTCCCCATGAGGCGAATGCATGGGTTGTAAAAACGGACAGAGAGACCTATGTGAATGACCTGGCAGGCGATTACCCGGGCTATCTCCCGGATAGCATCATGCGGGATTTCGGATCTTGCTCGGTTGGCGATACCCGTAGTTGTATGCACTACTCGGTGTATATGCCCGACGGGAGCTACGCAAAAAAGGTCTTTATTGCCACGATGCACTACGGGCATGTGTTCCGGATTCAGTGCCCCGATGACGGGTGTAAGAATCTTGGGGAGTATATGACGAACAGTATTACCGTGAAAGATACCCGATCGAATTAATCACGGTCGTTCTTTTTTATTGTTTTAAGAAAAATAGCAGGGGTGATAGGGTAATTGGGGGCTCTGGAGAACGGTTCTTAGACCCGGTTCTCATGATCGGGATTTTTCAAAGATATTGCCTGGTTTGCAAAATAAACCGGACAATACACGAGAAAAAAAAGAACAATCAATTCTTATTCAAGACTGGACTCACAACAAAGGATGCTGATGAATGTGATTTCGGTACCGGTATTTTTGTCTTTTTACGAGGCCCCGGATATGCATTTTGTATCGCTTCATGCATCGGTTCTTTTAGCTTCTTCTCTGTGTTTTTCCTGTCGCTATGCATCCCGGGAGATCCGGAGAATAGGCAAAAATAGTTTTTTCCGGCTTTTTAAAATTACTATCAGGAACCTGTGAATAGGTTTAAAAAAATAAGAGGTGATCACACAGCGACTGTCTCGACTCTTACACGGCTGATGATAAACTCATCATCAACCGGGATCTCTTCCTTATCTTCCCTTAAGGAGGAGATATGGAGTTCTATGGTATCTTTGGTATTCGCGATCGTCTCTTCAACCGTTTCTCCCTGTGAGAAACACCCGGGAAGTGACGGTACTTCAGCCCAGAATCCCCTTTCCTCAGCCTTGTGGATCAGAATTGTGTATTCCATGATTTCCCTCTTAGAGTAATTTTTCAAATTCCTCTTCATTCAGCCCCGCCTTTTTAATCGCAGCTTTTAATAGGCCTATCTTTAATTCACCGGACACAGGGATCGTGATCAATTGACCGTTTGGCATTTTGATATTTACGTGATCCCCTTTACCCTTACGAACCTTTCCTCCTGCTTTTATAAATACGCGGACTGCATCTTCTCATGGAAGAGGGAATAACAATCTGTCCTTTTGAACTCATACGGATAATACTGACTTCCATACACAACCTGTAAGATATATCTTACAAACTGCTCTATTACCTTTTGGTTTCCCTTGAAAAAAGCATGCATGATAATGCAGTGCGAGATAGAATAGTTATCCTACTACTCCCCTTTTTTGTGACTTCATCTCTGGTATTGGAAAATAACCTCAAAACGGGCCCCGTTTCCTCTTCTGGTGTTCCGGTGAACAGGGTACTGGAGGCTGTGTGTTCACCAAAGGAGTAAACTCTTCTATAATCGACTGGATTGGTAAAATACGCTCTTTTCAGCAATGAAATAATTTCCCTTTAATGGTGTTTTAACAAGGCATTTTTTTAGACCCTGGTATCCATTGAAAGGGATATGATCCTGTCACCGGATACTGCTATAACCCTTGTTTTTTTTAAACAGGAACAGGAAAAAATGGTCAATAACCGAAGGTTCAAGGGAAAAACACCTTCATTCAGGCGTGAAGGTCATTTTTGTTCTTTTCAGGAAACGCTTGCATTTCACTCCGTTTCTCCAGAATCGTATAATACGGTCGTTTTTTTACCTGAAAAATCGTGTGCCTTCAGCAAGACATATTTGTTAAACTCCACATAAGTAGTAATGCCATACGGCCTGGCACAGGGCAGGACGGCAACCGGCGAAAAACTCTCCTCTGGTGGTATCAGCGGATAGCGTACGCTCCGGATCCCGTCACTATGCTCTCTGTCAAGTACGCGGGCAGGAAAAAGAAACTATGAAACTCAAATCAGAGAATCAAAAGAACCGGGCGATGAACGGGAGCAGGTGCGGGGATCATATCCTGCCTGACCGTTACCGGACCGGTTCAAAGAACGGCTATTACGGACAGGTGACATATCCGTCCCGTATGGCCGGTGTAACGAAGCGGGAATATCCCTCATGTTCAGCGGATATCCGGTCAGCGATCCCGGAAGGATTTGGTAAGGAGGGAGACACCTGATGGCACGGGGCATACGCCCGGTCGTTGCGATCGGTGAAGCAAAACGCAGGGCGATTGTGTGGGGATTTGCGTTGATCGACATGGTTATTGAGGCAGGGACCCCGGTTGATTTCGCGTTCCATGACAACGGAAGAATCAGTTTTGTGCGGGTCAGGAGGCTGAAGTATAATGCCTACCGGGTCGAGACCGTCCGGGTTTCCTGTGCACAGGAGATCAGGGAGTTTCGGGAACTGGCCCTCCCGGAAGGGGTTATCCGGGAACTCTGGGTACGAGGAATGAACCGGGAATGGCACCGCTACCGGATATTACCGGACACGATTGAAGAAGTAAAGGACATCCTGCAAACCGGGCTGTTAACCGCCGGAACAGGAACGGGCGAAGAAAAATGACTACCCGGGCAAAACAGGGCCCGGATAAACTTTTTTTTAGGTCTGTCCCTATTGGGAGGCGGATCGTTTCTCAGATGGCCTGGAGCAGGCACAAGAGCAAAGAACCCCTGTTTTGACGATCCGTATTTTTCAGGATATTACCTGGTTTGCATAATTAACGGGATATTATACAAGAAAAAAGAGAATTATCAGTCCTTATTCAAGTCTGGACGGCAACAAAGGATGCAGATGAATGTGATTTCGGTACCGGTATTCCATCTTCAACGAGGCCCCGGATATGCATTTCAATCGCTTCATGCATCCGTTCTTCCGCATCCTCCCGTGTTTTTCCTGTTGCTACGCATCCCGGCAGATCCGGAGAATATACCGAATAGTTTTTTCCCGCTTTTTCGATTACTATAAGGAACCTGCGCATAGGTATCATTCCTTTATTTTTGCTTGTTTGAAAATACTGTTCATAGTACCTGGAGCGAGGTCATCAGCCGGGTGCCCGGCAATGGTGATCCTGCCGGGTTTTACAAGATGTTTATATTGGCGATGACTCCCTTTTGTTGTTACGAGGGACCATCCATCGGCTTCGATGACTTTAATGACGTCCCTGACTTTCAGGAGGATACCTCCGATACTGCATAATTTTATTAGATGTATCTGCACTTTAGGTTTCTCTATCCCCCTCCACCCCTTCCCGAATCGTCCCGGTATCGGCTCTTGGGGGATACAGGAAAAATACAACTCAGGGTCCTTCATAGGGAGGATGATTTTCCTGATTCTCGTCTGAACTGAAATTTAGGTTTCTCCAGTCCTGAAACAAGTGCTTTAAACAATCGTTATCTGGTGGATTATCGTATAATTATGATAAACATAATATATGTATTCTGGTGGAATTATTGACCCATACACTATGCAAAGGGAAAAAAACCGCTGAAAAATGGTCACAACGGTAAAAAGGATGATTTCCCGCTTTTTACCCGAAAATCCGACAATAATCTTTAAAAAGCGTAAATCTACCAAAAAAAATACATGCCTTGCAACCTTACTAATATTTATATAAGTTAATAAAAATATACACTAGATAGAGATAAGGGTGTTCTATGGAAGTTGGCAATGAGGAGCTCACGCAGATAAAAACCCATCCCTATGACCGGGAACTTGCCCGGATCAAAAATTTCTTAAAAGGGAGCGCTAAGGGTTATACCGTCACAGAGATCTCCCACGCCATTGATATCAACCGCAATTCCGTGGCAAAATATCTTGACGTCCTGTGCATTTCCGGAGCCGTCGAGCTTAAGGTCATTGGATCGGCAAAAATATACACCCTGACAAAAAGGATCCCAATATCCTCGATCCTTTCCCTTTCATCGGATTATCTCTTTGTGCTCGATGATGAGTTTGTCGTTACCTATGTCAATGAACATGTGCTGAATTTTGAAAAAAAGACATCCGAAGACGTGATAGGAAAATCCGTTGACAAAGCAGGTTTGCTGCTCTTATCCCTTCCTGATATTGACAGCACCCTCAAGGAATGTACGCAAGGAAAAGACATCTTAAAAGAGATCGAGGTGAACACTGAAGGGAAAATCTGGTATTTCCGGGCAAAGTTTGTTCCCAGCATCCTGGAAAACGGGAAACGGGGCATCCTGATTATCCTTGATGACATCACCGAGATAAAACAATACCAGCGGGATCTCGAAAAGACCGTTTTGGATCGCACCAAAGAATTAACGCAGACTTCAACAACCTTAAAAAAGGAGATCAAAAGTCACCGGGAAGTCAGAAATGCGTTTGAAGACAGTGAACGGAAATACCAGACCCTGATTGAACTGGCAGAGGAAGGCATCTGGACGTTTGACGCAGACAGTAACACTACGTTTGTAAACCATAAGATGGCTGAAATTCTCGGCTATTCCGCAGATGAGATGCTGGGAAAATCCATAATTTCGTGCACCGCTGTAAACGACCGGGTCTATCTCGAAGAAAAACTCGCCCGGATAAAGACCGGGAGCAACGCACACTTTGATCTTGTGTTTCTGAAAAAAAACTCGACACCCGCCTATACACGGCTGTCAGCTTCCCCCCACATCGGTGAAAAAGGGAAATTCATCTATGGCCTGTTTGTTGTTTCAGATATAACTGCCCTGAAAAAAGCTGATGACGCACTCGTGGAAAGTGAACTGCATTACCGCACGATCATTGAAACTTCACCGAATGGCATTCTTGTGCTGGATCTTGAGGGTATCATACGACTGGGAAATATCCAGGGTGCGACACTGCTGGGATATACCACTACCCGTGAACTGGAAGGGAAAAATTTCTTTGATTATGTTACCCCCAATGACCTGGAAAACAGCAGGGCACATTTAAAAAAGACACTGGAAAAGGGTTTTTCAAAATATTACGAATGCCGGCTGATCTCAAAGGACAGCACAGCATTCTGTGCAGAAGTCAGTGTTTCTACCATTCCTGACCATACGGGTAGACCAAGCGGATTTGTGTGCGTTCTTTCGGATGTGACCGAACAGCGCAAGGCAGATTACCTGGTCCGAAAATCCGAAGAAAAACACCGCTCGTTAGTCGAAGGCATAAGTCACATTATATTTACCACCGACACCAAAGGACGGTTTACCTATGTAAGTCCGGTTATCCGGCAGGTCCTGGGGTATAGCTCCCCGGAACTGATCGGGAAATATTTCTACACACTCGTGCCTTCTGAGGAACGACACGTCCTTGGAGAGAAATTAAAAGAGGCCCAGGAAGGAAAAATCAGCCCGAATGATTTCAGGATGGTGGACAAATCCGGTGGTATTCACTGGGGCCGTATCATTGCCCAGCCACTCCTAGAGGGAGAGAAAATAACGGGCATTACCGGCCTTATCGGAGATATCACGGATCTCAAGCACAGTGAACAGGCGTTGCGGGAGAGCGAGGAGAAACTCAAACTGGCAATCGAGGGCTCCGGCGTAGGCCTGTGGGACTGGCGGGTGCAGAGCGGCGGGATGGTCATCAACGATCGCTGGGCGCAGATCCTCGGTTACACGGTGCAGGAGCTCTCGCCGGTAACCATCGATACCTGGACCTCCCTGACCCACCCGGATGACCTGCAAAAATCCCATGAATTACTCCAGAAGCATTTTACCGGAGAAGCTGCGGATTTCGCCTGCGAATCACGAATGAAACACAAAGATGGCCACTGGGTCTGGGTGCTCGACCGCGGTATGGTCACGGAACGGGATAAAACCGGCCAACCCCTTCGCATGACCGGAACACACCTCAATATTGCCGAACGAAAATCAGCAGAAGAAGCACTGCAGCAGGTGAACAGGAAGTTAAACCTCTTATCAAGCCTGACCCGGCATGACATCCTCAACAAGGTATCCGTGCTGCTGGGATATCTGGACAAAGCAAAAGCCATGGCACAGGATGCCACCCTTCTTGACTATCTTGACCGCATGGAAACCTCAACAAAGGCAATCGGGAAACTGGTCAAGTTCACTCGTGATTTTAAGGATCTTGGCATGAACCCTCCACGGTGGATTACCCTTAAGGACTGCATGAATGAGGTCACGGAATGGATTGATCCGAATGCTGTCAGGCTTACGGTTGATGTTGAGGAGTGGGAGATCTATGCAGATCCCCAGGTTACCCGGGTCTTCAGGAACATTTTTGAGAATGCCGGGATCCATGGAAAGAACGTAACAGAAATTTTTGTTAAATGCACAAAAAATGACCGCGGACTGGACGTGATTATCGGGGATAATGGTATAGGTATACCTATTGAGTTGAAATTAGAAATTTTTGAACCGGGTATGATGCAGAACAGGGGTCTTGGTCTGTTCCTGGCAAAAGAAATTCTTTCCATCACCGGTTTAACCATCGAAGAGACCGGTGTGCCGGGTAAAGGTGCCCGGTTTGAGATCCATGTCCCGTTAGAGTGTTTCAGGGTGCATCAAATCCATCCCGGCGAAAAAAAGAACCATACTTCTGTACCTGAGGCTGCACCATGATCCCGGTTCTTCTTGTTGATGATGACGCTGATATGCTCGACCTGATGCACATGGCGTTTACGGAGAGCGGGAGTTTTAAGGTGACCGCATGTCTGGATGCACGGGATGCTGTTGAGATATTAAAAAAACAACCCATTGAAGTCGTCATTTCTGATTACCGCATGCCGGTAATGAACGGCGGGGTATTTGTCAGGGCTGCCCGGGAGACAGGATACAGGGGTTTGTTTATCATCTATTCCGGTAGAGGTAAAGATCCCCTTATTGACCAGGCCCGTCGCGAGGGTGCGGATGTGTACATACCGAGATCCGGTGATTTTATCAAAGAGTTTTCGTCTATTAAAACATTCATCTATAATCGGCTGACGATTTAACCACCTTGTAATGGTTCTGGGGACAATGCCGGGAACTCTGAACTCGTACCCTTGCGTTTCTGGTAAGGAATTTGTGATCTGTTCTTCAGCTCCGTCCAGCGATCCATTACAAATATATGCTTCCCTGCTATGAGCCTGTAGGTATCGGAAAGTATCCGACAGGGATATTATTTACCATCAGCGATTTTTGCAGGGGTCGCATCTCAAGAGTCATTTTTTTTAACAACGGAATTCGGGTTTTCCTTTACGCTAAAAAATCCACCCTGGTCATCAGTTCCTGAAATTATTGATGTAAAGGGTACACGCTTTGATAGGTCGTGATGCGAATTTAAAAAAAAAGACCGGGTCGTGTCCCGGAGATTTAATTTAGAGTTATTTTCCCGATTGTCGGGGGATCAAACATATAGGCGTTTCCATCGGCAAAATAGAGATGTATCATTTCCGATGTACGACGACCGGCACCTACATCGCTGTAGGCTTTACCTCGTACGGATTCTCCCACTCTCTGGTTGGACCTACTGCTGATAAACGAATACCCAAGACTGATTTCCGCGGTCATTTGGAGGTCTTTTCCGGATGGATTTATGAACTCCACAACAACAGCGACGCCATTACCCTCCTTATAATAATCGGTGATACGCGCTATAGGTTCAGGAAATTCCACATCATTTTTTAATCGGTCTCCAAAATCAACAAAGGTTTTTTTTGCGAAGATAATATTAACGTAATCCACCTCACAAATCGCACCTACACAGACTTTGACTGAGTGGTTCCCCTCCTCTACCAATATATCGAGGGGTTTTGCCGTTGTGACAAAACCAATAGTCTGATTGTCTAAAATAACCGACAGGTTGGCATTAAAACTACTAATGGATACTCGCAGCGGTCCTTTTAATGCCGAAACATTGGTCGCATTGGTGGAACTATTGGTAATATTCATCGTGGTATTATTGAACGGAGTGAAGGTGTTTGAAGCAGATACCGTAGTATTATTGACATCCTTTTTCGTTTGAGCTATACATCCTGTTGCAAGGATACAACCGACAGCAATGAAAAGGGCAAGCAGCGTGAATATCTTCATAGGAGGTTCACCAATTTGATGCATATGGTATCGAAATTACACTATTATATGTACTATTTCCTACGTTCCTATTAAAGTATTAGTGCCATACGCCAGTGCTTTGCATGGTATAACCAGTACATAACGTAGTAATCCTGTTCCCGATAATAAATATCGCAGATAAACGGGCAGTAGCGAAAATCCTAAAATCACTATCCGTATCTTATACCATGAATACCTCAAACTGGTTTAAAAAAATAGAATTAAAAGATAATCCAATCTACTATGTACTAAATAAAGATTTTTTTATAGAGGAGAGATAGGGTTGGAAATACCATGTGATACCGTTACTGCCATACTACCTCCTCTCAGATCATGGTCCAGAACCATACGGAACCGCTGTGCATTTGATGAGATTCCGGCGTGCTGGAAGGCACATGACGCCATCACGTTCCTTGTCGATCTGGGGGTATATCACCCCTCTCTTAATGATTTTCTCACGCATGGTGAGAAAAAGCAGGAACTTGGTTATAAACCGGTGATTTCCCGACAACGGTTTGTCGTGTCACGAACCATCCTCAAGCATATTCTCCGCGAAATTCTCTCAAAAGAGCACATTGCTGATATTGTCCTTATCAGGAATGAAGATGGGAGGATACTTGTCAAGGACCATTTCTCCGTTTATATCTGCCTGTCCTATTCCGGTGCCAGCATTGCAATAACCGTAGGAAAAAGGAAACTGGGTAGTGACATTGAAGTTGTGCGTCCGCTCCATGACAAAAAAATTATTTCCAGTCCCTTTTTTAGCGATATGAGTTGTAAAGGTGAGAAGGAACGCATACGGCAGGTCATTCATGTGTGGACACTGGTTGAAGCCTACGCAAAATTACATGACATAAATCCTTACCCTCTCTTAAATAACCGCTCTCTTTTTAAGGATGTGAACTTTGTGTCCTATTGTATCAATCAACACTCCATCTTCTCACTGGCATCTGGTCCGGATCAATGCACCGATGCTCTGGTTTGGCTTGATACTTCCGGCAGTGAAAAATCATCGTGTAGTGGGGATGGTGGGATGGGACGATCAGACTTTTTTGCCGGGAACATGCTTGTCCATACCTGATTTTAAAAAAAAAAGGACACACCGGTTTTCCTTTTCCGACCAATTGATACCCGGTTTTTTTTAGAACCCGACATCCAGGTTGCCGGTATACGTCGCTTTACCCCGTATCCCTTAGAATTTGAAGACGCACATCTATCCTGCTGCCCCAGCCCGTCTTTCAGGGTCCAACCCCCCTGACCGGTGACGCATTGCATCGATGCCTCGCAAGGATTTATTATTCCATAAAAAAGGTAACGGGTACGGAAGACCTCCGGATCCGGTTTAACGTAAGACACCTTTCACTCTGGTCTTCCGGTGCATGTGCAAATCTTAAAACGATCGATCAGGCTCGTCCCGGGTTCTCTCCTGAACCCGGGCTTTCATGATATTCTATCCCGGTAGAACGTTCGCGGCATTTTTAAAAATCCTGCGATATTTTTCATGCATCCCGCGAAAGAACAATTTCTTTCAAAGCAGCCAAATCCATCTTATTTGATGAATTTAAGGGAAATTCATCGATAAAATAGATTTTTTTTGGAACTTTATAAGAAGGGAGTCTCTGGTTGCAGTATGCAACAATCTCCCTGCGAAGATCATGCTGATCCACGGTGTTGGGTGCCTGGATGACGGCAACAACCGCTTCACCCATGATCTCATCCGGTATTCCAAAGACCACGCACCCTTTAAATTTTTCTAAGGAAAGGATTTCGTTTTCAATTTCATTCGGAGAGATCCGGTACCCTCCGGATTTTATGATATTTTTTGACCTCCCAACAACATAGATGAACCCGTCATCATCAATCGTGGCGAGATCTCCGGTATACAGCCAGCCATTCTTCAGTACCGCTTCTGTCCCTTCAGGGTCATTATAATACCCCTTCATGATATTATCTCCTTTTGCCGCGATCTCCCCCATTTCGGAGTGTTTCACAACATGTCCGTTCTGGTCCAGCACTGCAAGCGTGACACCAGGGATGCCTTTACCGATAGATCCCATTTTGGTAATGACTAATTCCGGAGGGAGATAGGATAATCGGGCAGTCGCTTCCGTTGCACCATACATAACATAAAATTTTTTTTCGGGAAAATGTTCAGTAATTATTTTTATGTATCTGTTCGGCAACTGACCCCCGGCCTGGGTAAAGTATCTCAGGCTGGGGAATTTCAGCTGCAGGAACCGTGTTTTATTGATGAGAATCTGGTAGGTACTGGGAACACCTGCAAAGCCAGTACACTGATAGGTATCAATATCGTTGATTACCGAACCAAGGAAGGGTTTCTGGTTCAGAACGATACTTCCCCCTGAACGGAGGTGCGTGTGGAGTAATGAAGCACCATAACAATAGAAGAAGGGAAGTACAACACACATCCGGTCTGTTTCATCCAGTCCGAGATACTCAATAATTGAACCCGTATTGGTGATAAGATTTTTATGGGTGAGCATGACGCCTTTTTTTGTACCGGTGCTTCCTGATGTGAAGATAATAACAGCAATATCATCACCCTGCATATCAGGAATAGGATTTAAAAAAAGGTTTTTATCGGAAATCTCATCAAGAATTGTTTCATTGATGATAGCAACTTTTAACCCTTCAAAATTTTTACTAAACTTATTCTGGACAAATGCTCCGGAAAGTGAACTTGTTTCACAGATCTGTGTGAGATCGGTTTTGCTCATTTTTGTTTCAACAAGCACCGCGATGTTCCCGCTATAGATGATAGAAAGGTAACTGATGATAAAAAATGGTGTATTGTCTGCCATTAAAAGAAATTTTTTTCTGGTGCCGTATCGGTTATAAACAACTGATGACAGAGTCTCCAGTTTTCCTACAAACTCCGGATACGTCAGAGTTCCATGATCACCGGTAACGAATAATTTTTCCTGACAACGACTTTTTTGTAGGAGATAGCTGACAAAATTCATTATAAACCCCTTAAGAACGGTAATTCATCCAAATAACTTCACTAAACAAGGTATATTTCTTCCGGGTAATGATTCCATCCACTTCCCGATCACTGGTAGAATAGTTTACCATCCAGAATTTTTATATCTTTCATGAGTGATTCCTGCACGGTATCGATTCGTTCAGTAATGAAAACATGGGACGAAAAAGCATGGGGACTATATCCAGTGATCAATTCCCCGGGGAGGGGCGATCATAGATGGACACATGGTAGGGGAACCTGAATTTTCTTCATGGATATCAGGAAATCTGATAAGGTTTTGCTGTTCCGAGTACATTCTCAACGTGAAATTACGCTGGAAAAACATTTCTGTTTCCTGACTGTCTGCCCACACTACCAATATTGCAGCATTATGCTGTTTCCCGATTTCAATGGCAAATGCGAGTAATGACGCCAGGACCTGTGGATCATACTTCTCAAGACACAGGTCCATTAGCTGCATCTTAACCCCGTCTGATGTTTTTTTCCGAACTATATCAAACACCATATACCCTGCGAGTGAATTATCGCGGGATCGCCGGCATTGAATTACCACCCTTTTATTTGGTTCAATGGATGAAAAATAAATCCAGTTCAGTGTTTTTATATCACGCGATAGGGTAACATCGCATGAATTCTGATAGGGTTCCCAAATCCTAAAAAAAGCATCATCACAGAACGTACAAAGAGAAGTGGTATATTCTTTCTCTGGCAGGGCACCCCCTCGAATGACTGGTTTTTGATATATGTATACACACAATAACAGCCCTAATCTTGTAATAAACGCTGATAACTCATTTAGACGGGGGAACCTTCCGGAAAAAAGGAATTCTCTTAAAATATAATCCACCTTTATCCGGTTTAAGAGATAGAAATATTTTGTTCGGAATCTGGGGACGATATATCCTTTAAATTTATTTTTGGTTACTATTTTCAACAAATTCTTATCATCCGAGTTAAATAAAAAGAGAGATGCATGTTTCTGTTTCAGGTATTCATTGAAAAGCATGAGACTGGATAAACCCCGAATAGAGGGATCTACATACCAGGAAACTGCGGCGACAGCGGTTTTTATTTCTCCGCACATTAAGAATTTTACCGGTATATTTCCAATGAATCCAACGAGTTTCGTCTCATTTTCAAGGATCCATCCCTTTGGGATCTGAGACGTGAAGGCTGGATTTTGGGTCCACCAAATTAGGAACCTCCGTAACCATGTTTCTTTTGTTGTGTATTTAAAGGGGAGTCCTGTGGGTAAAAATTCCGCCAAGGGAATAATATCCTTTTCTGCAACTTCTCTTACGGTTATCATAAATACCTAGGTACATCCTACATAGTTTTTTAGCTCGACCGCGTTTCCTAGTGAACACCTTTGTTCCGAACTTTTACATAAATACCGGAGGGGGTCCCTGGAGAATTCTGGCAGCATTCTTCAGACTGAGTATATGTTTATTTGCCCATTCAATTTGTTGCATATCCAGGTTCGTGCTCTGTTGGATTATCTCTTTGGGAAGGTGGTTTTCTTCAGCATACAGAAGTTGGTCGAGAATATCATAGGGTATCCTCAACGAAACTTCTTCGTCTGACGTGAAGTGGCTCCAGGTATCCGGGCTCGGTGCCCGGGAAATGATCCTTTTATCAATACTCAACAATTCTGCAAGCTTATATACCTGCAATTTATAGCAATTTGCTATAGGTTCCAGATCAACACCCCCGTCTCCATACTTTACGAAAAATCCCGTGAGTAATTCAGTTTTATTGGTGGTCCCGCACACAGCATAATTCATTTTTTCTGCATGCATGTACTCAACAATCATTCTTGTTCGCTGTTTGACGTTCTGGAGACTGAGAACATATAAAAATTGTGACGCAGACAACCGTTTCGTGCTGATTGCTTGGCGGTTTTTCAACAGTATCAGGGAGGGTATATTGAGCACTTTTTCGGCAGCTATCATGGGAGGACGGGATAATGACGTCGTATGAATAGCGGGATCATAGTGAGGAAAAAGTTCCCTTATGAGGGCTTCTTTTTTGGTATAGATAGTGAATGATTCCAGCATAGGTGTGATCGGGACATCCTCATAGCGAATATTTAACGCCTTGCACAAATCTATCCCCAGTTCCCTGCTGGAGGGAGAGGACTCCTTCTCCGGGAGGATCAGACCGTACACCCTGTCAGAACCCAATGCATCAACGGCAAGAGCGGTAACAACAGCAGAATCCACCCCGCCGGAAACACCGATAACAATGCCATCTTTCTTGAACTGATCACGAACCGTTTCTTTGATAAACAGGGATAATTTTACTTTCAGATCTTCGCAATTCCTGAGCATCTCTTTTTTTATGTCAAAACCGTTTTTTAAGGTTATATTATTCATCTGACACCACAATTCCTTCAACCTTATACTAGAAAAACTATATCAAATAATTGAACCTACCAGATATTTATAAGTCAAATGATGTGACCTCATGAGCGAAATACTCGAAGATGTGCGATACTTTTTAAAAACAGAAGGATTTCTCAATGAAAAAATCTCGTTGAAGGAAAACGACTCTTTAACTGAAACGGGAGTGATAGATTCAATTATATTGCTCCAGCTTGTTGATTTCCTCGAAAGCAAATACAAAATCGAAATTCCTGTAGAAATGTTAACACCTGAAAATTTTGATACCCTGGCCGGGATTAATCAATCAGTAATGAAATTGAAAAAAGGATGAGTGCTTCGTAATGGCAAAGGATACACTTACGTGTAAAAAATGTGTTTTGGATTCAAAGACTCCCGGGATTTCCATCAATGCTAATACTGGTTTGTGCCAGTTCTGTGAACATTACACCCCGCTCTCAAAGGAAAAAAAAGAGGAATATCGTTCCCGGATGGATAAACTGCTCAAATCCCCTCCAAAACAGGGGAAGTACAATGTGATCTTTGCCCTGTCGGGAGGTGTGGATTCCTCTTATACTCTCCACCGGTTACATAAGGAATATCCCCACCTGAAAATTCTTGCGGTCCAGTTTGACAATGGTTTTATCTCAGACACTGCACTGGAGAATGCCCAGAAATTTTGCGATCTGACAAAAAGCACCTATATGCGCCTTGCCCTGGATCAAACCATACTGCAGGATACGTTTTCCAAGGCAGCCCGTTCCACAGATGCCTATCCCGGGTCTGCAAAATACCGGGCGAGTGATATCTGCAATACATGTATAAGTATCATCAAGCAGAAAATTATTGAATTGGCCGTATCCACAAAATCACCCTTTATTGTATTTGCTTTCTCGCCGGGCCAGACCGATGCTCCTTTCGTGACGCTGACAAAACCATTCCTGGTATGGATGAGAAAACTTTTTGAAGGGAACTTAACGGCTATGGGAGTTGCTGAACGGGATGCGTACCTGATCGATGCACGTCTTATCCAGTCAGGTTCTTCGGAACCTCAGGTAACGATTATTCACCCTTTCCTTGTATGGGATTATAATAAACCAAAATTTAAAAAAGAGTGCATTCAGCTTGGCTGGATCGATCCGGACCTGAAGGATCATAATTCATCCAACTGTCTGCTGAACGCATTTGCGATTAAGAACCACCTGGATAAGTATCATATTCATTCATATGCCTATGATATGGCCGCACTTGTCCGGCAGGGAAATATGAAACGGGAAGATGCACTGCAAAAATTAAAAGTTGATGCATCTGATACGTCCATAGAAGAAGTACAACGTAAACTGAATCTCTAAAAAAATCAATTGTACTCACTGCGAACAATCATCCTGGTGTCTCCCGGGTAATATTGGTAATTCTGTTTCTTTTTTTAAAAACCGTATGGCTCTTCCCATTCTCGGCAGAAAAATCTGGACAGGGTAATCCCCCCACCTAGGTTATTATTAACGATACATACCATAGTACTACTGCAGTCACAGGTTATTTCGACGGCACCCGGATCCCCTCAAGAAAATCATCATCAAAAACAAGTCATGTTCAGAATGCAGGTGCTCTTACCTTGAGACAATCAACGACATACGGTAACAGTTCCACGCTTTTCTATTCTGGTTATTGTTTAGCGACAGTTATGGTATCAGGCATTAAATTTGGTGGTGATTTTTTTGTCTGAGATACCACGTACAAAAAAGGTCAGTTCAGCCTTTTTCAGGCAGAGGTTTCCCCCTGACCTTATCCTTGTGGTGGTATGGCTTGCAGCAAGTATCGTGGCGATCTATCTCCCTTACCTGAATGCAACATGGGTAAGGTTCATACTTGCCCTGCCAGTTATTCTCTTTATCCCGGGATACTGTCTTATCGCTGCACTATTCCCAAAAGAGAGTGATATCGATCTCATGGAGCGGTTTGCACTCTCCTTCGGAATCTCCGTCGCAGTTGTCCCTCTGATTGGTTTTGGATTAAATTTCACCCCTTGGGGAATCCGGCTTGACCCGATTGTGATATCATTAACCTTATTCACGCTTGTGATGGTACTTATTGCATTCTACCAAAGAGCACGCCTCCCGTTGAACGAACAGTTCAGGATACCTTTTTCTGAGATAGCGGGTACAATCAGAAACGGAATTTTTCCCCATAAAGGAAACAGGGTCGACCAGCTCCTCGCTGTCACTCTTTCACTTGTCGTCGTTATTGCAATAATAACCACCATCTATGTGTTTACTGTCCCCAAAGAGGGAGAGCATTACTCCGATTTTTTTGTTCTTGGTGAAAACCGGACAGCTGCCAATTATCCTTTCCTGATCAATACATCGCAGAATTATCCGATATATATTGGTATCGGGAATCATGAAGACCGGGATACCAACTATACCATCGAAACCTGGGTAATGCGCACCGAATTTAATAACATAACAAACACCACCCAAATTCTGGCGATGGATCCCAATGACCGGCTGCTGCTTACTCTTTCACATAATCAGACAAAAATAATTCCTTATAACCTTTCTGTTAAGAAAACCGGGTACACCCGCGTGGAGTTCCTGTTGTTCAAAGAGATCGTCCCGGGTTTCGAGGTTGCGGGAAGTGATCGTATCAACGCGAGCTACCGTAACCTCCATGTATGGGTGACCATCGAGGACGTACTAAATCTGGAAGACAGCAATTACATCCTTATTTGAAGCGCTTATTGAACACCGGTTCATGATGACTACCCTGCCTGTCCCCTCGGCAATCAATGTCCCGCAGAGGCTGCAAACCGGACAGGGGTTCCTGGTACAACAACCCGGGGATTCCTGCGCAATGACCTGGCAGCCAGCTATGAACCTGTAGCGATGAAAAGTTATCGTAACCGTCCTGCCCTGCCAGGTAGCAGACACCTGTGGAGCGAACTCAAAAATATCAGCGATGATTTCGCGGAGAAGCTGGGTTACCTGTTCCTCTTTATTGGGAATTATCAGCGCATTTCTCTTTTTGAGATCCTGGATCAACGGGTCGCAGGACGGGATGGTAACAAGCCCTTCAGGTCCTGTTTGAGGAAATGACCTTTCTGCAGAAACATCGCTTCCATCATAGGCAGAGGTTGGGTTAAACTGCATGACCCGTGATTGTCCGCACATTCGTCCGGGAAGGAAATACGCATTCCCGGTAATACCAAGATCGGATGATATGCGGCAAAGATTTAAACAACCCTGTGCAGGAAGGATTCCGACGAGCCGCGGATCTATTGGTTCCCCCCCGGAAAACGTGAGGACAAAAATCCCGGTTACAGCGCAAACCATGCCGGAAATCACCAATGCGGCAGTTACGAATTCGCCGAGGTTAGTTGTAAGGGCGAGCGCAACAAAAGCGGCCGCCACTGCCAGGAGGAGAATGGCAGCAGCGGAGTACTTATTCGGCAATTTCATCTTCATTATTTTCCCTCGGTAAAAGCTCACGGTCGCGCATCTCTATCACCAGCATCATATCTCATTAGTATTACAAAAGCTATTTCATATTCTTCACCAAGGTGAAATGCTTTTGTGGGGATATCATTGAGCATTCAGAAACGTCTCTCAACTATCCAAAGTGGCATACACACTATCAGAAAACAATTACCAAACCCAGCGTTTCCATGGCTACCTGCACAACAATAACACCAAAGATCACGATACCCACCGCTATGAGATATCTCACGTACCGCAGGTAACCGGGATGGACGTAGGTTGGTTCTGTCAGCTCCACGACTACGAGCAACCCGATGAGTCCAAGGACAAAAAACTCTACAAAGTCGAACCGCTCCGCAATAAGCATCAAAAAAGTGATAATGGTAAGCCATAGAGCTATAACGATTGCGGCGATCTGTTTTTTCATCATCCGGATTCCTGCTGTATATACGATATCATTGTTCCCGTAACAAGGTTACCGATCAGTAACCTGCAAGGCATGAAATACAATGATACGGCAGATGTACCCAGGGGAATTCAAGGTATCAGATACAGGAAATATCAAATTTCTCTCGTTAAAAAACTTTCTTTGGGTAAAATAAGAATTACGTTGTCTTACCCATCAATCCGCTCGTTTTTATTTGTGCGTACCCTGCTCGTCAAACACAGACGGGCAAGGGAGAGGTGTATTCCCAGGAATACGAATTTGTCCAGAATAATCCCAAAGTTGTCCCAGACACTAGGTCATTCATCGCATAAGGGCCGGGGTTCATTCGATGTTTGCGATGTTCTTTTATAGGTAGCAGGAGAAAAATAAGAACGAGAGATATTACGAGGAATTTTGGTATATTTTCAGGTAGTTAATAAAAAACAAAGGATGGGATACTATGCAAAGTGATCCAACTTTTCCTATGTGTACCCGTTGTATCTTAGATTCAACGATACCCCACATACACTATGACGAAAAAGGCGTTTGCAATTTTTGCAGAATGCATGATGTTCTGGACCAAAAATATCCTCTGACTGAAGAAGGCAGGAAAAAATTTGAGCTGATTATCGAAGGAGTGAAAAAAAACGGTCGGGGAAAAGAATATGATTGTGTTGTCGGAATAAGTGGTGGCCGGGATAGTTCCTATACACTCTATATTGCTAAAAAAATGGGGCTGCGTCCGATCGCTGTTCATTTTGATAATGGGTGGAATACAGAAATATCTGTCCGCAATATCAAGAATTCAACCGATAAACTTGAAGTGGATCTCCATACGCATGTTGCTGACTGGGAGGAGTTTAAGGATTTGCAAATTGCATTCCTGAAGGCATCGGTATCAGATGTTGAAGTACCAACGGATTTTGCAATTATTTCTGTACTTTATGAGGTTGCGAAAAAATACGGAATAAAAAATATTCTCATCGGGCATTCATTCAGAACAGAAGGTATTGCACCGCTGGAGTGGACATACATTGATGCACGATATATCCGCAGCATATACAGAATGTTTGGGAAAAAGAAAAAGATTACCAGTTTCCCGCTCATGTCGATGACTCAGCTCATCTACTATACCTTTATTGTGCGGATGAACTTCATTCACGTTCCTGAATTCATTGAATATGAACATGACAGGGTGAATAAAGTGTTAACAGAAGAGCTTGGCTGGCAGTACTATGGTGGTCACCACCATGAATCAAGCTACACGGAATTCATCCAGTCCTATCTTCTCCCTAAAAAGTTCAATATTGATAAACGTAAACTTGAATTCTCGGCGCTGATCCGTTCGGGGCAGATGACACGGGATGATGCCCTCAACGAGCTGAAAAAGCCGTATCCGTACCGCGAGGAACTGATCCCGTACGTGTTGAATAAGATGGGACTTAGTCAGCAGGAATTTAAAGAAATACTCTCTGCACCGCCCAAATCTTTCCATGATTACCCGTCCTATTACCCGATCATTCAACTGATGAAATATCCTATATGGATTGCCTGTAAATTTGATCTTCTTCCTCAGGTATTTTATGAAAAATACATTAACTAATCCTACCAGACTTCACCTGCAAGTCATAGCAGAAAATTTTTAAACACGGATCTGATAATGTGATTGTCGTTGTCGATTATGGTATGGGTAATCTTGGGACCGTGGCTACAAAGATAAAAAAGATGGACACCTCCGTTGTTATAACCTCCAATCCGGAAGAAATTTCCCAGGCAGATAAAATCATTCTCCCTGGTGTGGGATCATTCAAAGCGGGCATGGAAAATCTTAAGAACCGGAACCTGATCCCTATCCTTGATAAAAAAGTTGTCAGGGAAAAAACACCCATCCTCGGAATTTGCTTAGGAATGCAGCTTTTCACGAAGAAAAGCGAAGAAGGGTTTGTTGATGGTCTGGGATGGATTGATGCAGAAACAATCCGGTTCAGATTTCATGATACCCGGAATGGATTAAAAATACCCCATATGGGCTGGAATACTATTACCATTAAAAATCACCACCCAATACTGAGGGATGTCGGAGACCAGCCCCGGTTCTATTTCGTTCATTCGTACCATGCTCAGTGCAAGAATCCGGAAAATATTGTAGCCCAGACTGAATACGGATATTCGTTCCCGTCCGTGATCACCCAAGAGAATATTATCGGGGTTCAGTTCCACCCGGAGAGGAGTCATAAGTTCGGCATGAAGATCCTGAAAAATTTTGTAGAGGGGTGACTTTGATATTCTCCAGATACGCTTGATTCCCTGCCTGCTCCTGCAGGATAAGGGGCTTGTCAAAACCGTCAGATTCAAAGACCCGACCTACATCGGTGACCCCATCAATGCAGTCAGGATTTTCAATGAAAGCGAGGTTGATGAATTAATCTTTCTTGATATAACCCCGGCAAAGCAAAGAGGTATACTCCGAAACCCGAAAAAATACCCGATCCCTCTCGACCTGGTATCCAAGATCTCTGAAGAGTGCTATATGCCACTTGCCTTCGGAGGAGGGATACAATCGATGCAGGATATCCATGGAATTATGAGTACTGGTGTCGAAAAAGTCGTGATAAACTCTTCTGCCGTCGAAAAACCTGATCTCATTCAACAGGCTGCTGATCAGTACGGCAACCAGAGTATTGTAGTTTCGATGGATGTACAAAAAAATGCACAGGGTTCCTATGAAGTAATGACCAGAGGCGGTTCACAGCCCACCGGTCTTGATCCCGTCACCCATGCCACAACCATGGAATCTTACGGGGCAGGAGAAATCTTTGTCAATGCTATTGACCGTGACGGAACAATGAGTGGGTATGACATTCCATTGATTCAGAGTGTTGCTTCCTCAATCAGCGTACCTTTGATCGCATGTGGGGGAGCCGGGCATCTCCACCATTTTGTCGAAGCTGTACATGAGGGAGGTGCTGCAGCGGTAGCCGCAGGATCATTTTTTGTCTTCCACGGGAGAAGAAGAGCTGTACTTATTTCGTATCCGCCACGGCAGGAACTGGAAGAAATATTTTCAGCGGAGGTACAAAAAAAATGAAGATTGTTGTCGATATCAATCATCCGGCGCATGTTCATTATTTTAAAAATTTCATCTGGGAGATGGAAAAAAGGGGACACGTACTACTGATCACAGCAAGTGAAAAGGAGGTCTCCTACCGTTTACTGGATAATTATAAATTTCACTATGTGAAGTTCGGGACGTATGGGAAGTCTCTGGTTAAAAAAATGTTCATGATTCCTCTGCTCGACATGAGGATGTATTTCGCGGTGAAAAAATTCAAACCGGATATCTTTCTTGGTTTTGGCTCTATTCGGGCTGCCCATGCTTCAAAATTGATGGGAAAACCCTGTATTGCACTTGATGACACCGAGCATGCCAGGTGGGAACATTTACTCTATGTTCCGTTTACCAATGCAATTTTAACCCCGACATGTTTTAATAAGGATTTTGGGAAAAAACAGGTTCGATACAATGGATACACAGAACTCGCATACCTCCACCCCCGCTATTTCAAACCAAATCCTTCCGTTCTCCATGAAATCGGTGTCGGAAAGAATGAACCCTATATGCTCCTGCGGTTTGTGTCATGGAGCGCAAGTCATGATGTCGGTCAGCATGGAATCCGGAATAAATATGATCTTGTTAAGAAGCTGGAAAAATATGGACGTGTTTTCATTTCCTCAGAAGAACCGCTTCCTTCAGAACTCAGGGATTATTCTCTTAAACTCTCGCCTGAAAAAATTCATGATGTGCTCTATTTTGCGCACCTTTACCTGGGAGAAGGAGGGACCATGGCTACCGAAGCGGCACTTCTCGGAACGCCGGCGATATTTGTCTCATCGCTTGCCGGGACAATGGGCAATTTTATTGAACTTGAAAAAAAATACGGCCTGATGTATAGTTATAAAGATCCCGACAGAGCCATTGAGAGGGCGATTGAATTATTGCATCAGAATAATTTGAAGGAGTGCTGGCAGCAGAAAAGGGATAAACTTCTCAATGATAAAATTGATGTTACTGCATTTTTAATCGATTTTGTCGAAAAATATCATGATACCCACAATCCCGGAAAAGCAAAATGGGTTTGGAAACATTAAGGTCATTTAAATAATATTACAGATTGATTTTATTAAGAAGAGGAACACATTTTTGATTGAATGATAAAATTTTATGAAATCGTGTTTTTATTATGAACATTTTGTCAATAACAAAGAATCTCTGTTGGTTCTCCATAGATCACCCCCACGATGAAGTATTCATTAAACTACAATTCCGGGGCGGAAAAATATGAATATTGATATCATAAAAAAAGATCCTCATCTATGGAACATCTTCACATTGAAACATGAATACCTATCCGGTCAAAATAAAAAGGAAAATGAAAAAAGTAATCACATCGTCATAAATGAGCCGGGAATTTCAACCTATTTAATTCATAATGGTATCGGATTCAGATATCCGGATAACAAACCGTTTGGTGTCTGCCTGACACACGATGTTGATGAAATCTATCCCCCCATCTCTCATATTTTATATTCATCTTTTCTGTGTCTAAAAAGCCGGAATATCAGCCTGTTAAAAAAATTTCTTCTTGGTAAAAATAAGGAATATAGTCCGTACTGGAATTTCAAAAAAATTGTCAGTATTGAACGAAAGTACGATGCGGTTTCTTCGTTTTACTTAATTTCTGCAAATAGGGACATTAAAAGATTCAGATATAATGTTGAAGATTTAGAAGAGGAATTAAGAAATTTAATCGATATGGGATGTGAGGTAGGATTACACGGGGGGTATTATTCCTGCAATGATCCTGATGCAATCAAATCTGAAAAAGGACGATTAGAATCGGTTTTAGGGAAAAAAATTATCGGTTATCGTAATCATTATCTCCAGTTCAAAATTCCAGAAACCTGGGAAATATTACAGGATCTCGGATTCAAATACGATACAACACTGGGATATAACGAAGGGATCGGTTTTCGAAACGGGATGTGTCATCCCTTTAAACCCTATAATTTGACTACAGAAAAAGAGATGGATATTCTCGAAATCCCGTTAATTATTATGGATAGTGCACTATTTTTTGAAACAAAAAACTTTGATATAGCCTGGGCAACTGCGAAAAAAATGATTGATACGGTAGAACAACTGAATGGAATTATCACATTGAATTGGCATAGCGATACATTTAATTGTCCCTTTAAAAGAGATCGGGAAAGAATTTATGATAAAATTTTGGATTATTGTTATAAGAAAAACGCCTGGTTAACAAACGGATGTGAAATAACGAATTGGTGGAAAATAAATTCATATTAAAGATCCTGACGGGATATCGGCAATTTTTAAGAGATATAGTGTCTAATATTACTATCTATAATTATCAAAGGTATTTATTGTTATGAAAATAAGGTGATAGGTGTTTTCATAAAATAGAAAATTCATATTTACCGGGATATCAGAATGAATGTTTGTTCAGGAATCAAAAGGTGATTTTGATGTTCAATAAACCATTATTTATTCTGGCTCATGAGATGGGTTGTTCGAGGTTCTATTCTGACTACAAGCAAGTGATGAATAATCAATGGAAATCCTTTGGAGAACTGAAAAAAGAACAGGATTTGAAATTACAGCACATGATTACTTTTTGCAATGAACATGTTCCCTATTACCATAATGTCTTCAAGAATTCTGGATTAAGTCCTCATGATATTAAAACAGTTGAAGACCTTGAAAAACTCCCTGTTCTTACAAAAGATATTATCAAGCAGCATTGGAATGATTTCAAACCTCTCACCCTTTCAAAAATGAAATATTCTACCCTAGCAACTGGTGGGACAACAGGTACACCTTTTTCCTACAGATTATCGAAACATGACCGGTTTTTAAGTGGAGCATTATTATATCGAGGATGGGGTTACGGGGGATATGATCTAGGAGATAAAATGGTCTTTCTCGCAGGATCATCTCTGGATATCGGAGCGAAGTCAACCCTGGGCAAATATGCTCATGAATTCGTCCGGAACCTCCGGAAGCTTTCCTCATTTGATATGGGAGAGAAAGAAATGCAGGAATATGTTCAAATTATCAATTCATTCAAGCCCAAATACATACGTGGTTATGCTTCCTCGATCTATTTTTTTGCGAGTTGGATAAAAGAAAAAAACCTTAGTATTTACTCACCTGTCGCTGTTTTCTCGACGGCTGAGAACCTGTACCCCCATATGCGAGAGAAAATTTCTGAAGTATTTGATTGTGAAATCTATGATGCATACGGTCTTAATGACGGGGGTGTGGGTGCTTATGAGTGTCATGAGCATTCCGGATTGCATATAGATACGGAACGGAGTATCATGGAAGTGGTTGACCAAACGGGGCATCAAATGAATTGTGGTGAAGGACGGATTCTTGCAACAAGTCTGCATAATTATGCGATGCCATTTATCAGATATGAAACTGGCGATGAAGGGCACATTATTGATGATGTTTGTGAATGTGGACGGGGACATCAATTATTGAAGAAAATTACCGGCAGAAGTACGGATATTCTTTTCACACCTGAAGGAAACAATGTTCATGGATGGTTCTTTCTTTATATTTTTTGGGACTACGGTCATGGCATAAAAGAATATCAAGTTATCCAGGAGACCCTGAATACCATCATTATTAAAATCGTTCCCGAGCAGAATTTTGATGAAAAACAACTCGATTTTATTCGTGAACTGATAAAAAAAAGAAGTTCTGCCTGGAATATTGAATTCCAATGTGTAGATAAGATTGAGAAAAGCAGTGCAGGAAAATATAAGTTTATTGTTAATAAACTGGTGCAATGATTGCTGATTTTTACCTTCTTCACGGGAAAATCAGATCCCTAAAAATTATTCGAAATGGTGGTTGCATCTATGTATGATTATATTTTAATTACACCCGCAAAAAATGAGGCAAATAACCTCCCTCCGGTTCTTGCATCAATCATCTCTCAAACCATTGTCCCGAAGGTATGGATGATTATTGATGATGGGAGTACCGATACTACACCAATAATACTTCAGGAGTTTCAGGAAAAATATTCTTGGATTAAAAGCATAAGATTGCCCCCCCATCCATGGGATATTTCCTTTCACTATTCATATGTCTGTAATACAGGATTTCAGTCCATTATCGATTATTGTACTGAAAATTCAATTGTCTATCAATATATCGGTTTACTTGATGCCGATACCGAAGTCAATTATGATTATTTCGAAAAATTGTTGGATATTATGCACAATGATTCGTCACTCGGTATTGTCAGCGGGGGTATTTACCATTATATAGATGGCTCACTGCATTGGAATGATAGTAATGAAAACCTTCCTGCAGGTACTGGTCGATTATGGAGAAAAGAGTGTTTTTTGAATACTGGAGGCTATTCAGTAGAACCTTCCCCGGATTCCCTCTCGAATGTTAAAGCTATCCTGCGTGGCTGGAAGATTAAAAAATTTAAAAATATCATAGCAGTAGAGAGAAGAATGACAGGAAGTGCACAAGGTTCCTGGTTAGGAGCAGAAATTGATGGGGAAACAGCGTATTATCTTAATTTTCACCCGCTCTTAGTAGGACTTAACATTTTTTATCGGTTCGTAAAACCTCCCTATTACACAGGTGTCGCATTTGGCTATGCATACTTATCGGCATTATTTAAACAGGATAAGAAAATAAATGATGAAGAGATTAAATATTATTATTGGCACACGAGAATTCGGGAGTATTTTACACATCTAACAAATTTCAAATAATTTTTACTATGGATAAGGGGGTAGCAGTTGAATCCAATCAGAATGCTGAAAGATTTTTTCAAGAGTATATTTGAGAATCTCGATGTTATTGTGGGAATCGTCGGGGTTTTTGTTGGATCAAGTATTTTTTATTTATCGATAATTGGAATAATTAATCAACATTTTATCGGTTTAACCATTGCATTGACTTCGTTAATTTATCTGGTGATCCGATCTCGATTGAAAGAGAATACCCTTCAGAATTTTCAATTATCTTCTCAACAAAAGAACATACTCAATATAATTTTTTTTGTCCTAATGATCATTACATCTTTTTTTTGGTACAACCAGCTATATTCAAGACCATTGATTTATTTTGTTCTCGTAGCTTTGCTTTCAGGTCTGATTTCCATCGAAATTATTTTCTTCAATAAAGAGGACATTGCATGGCCCATTCTTTTCAAGATATTTTATTTGACATTTGTGATCAGAATGGGAATCTATTACAATTTTCCCAGCGTCATGGGTTATGATGCGTATATTCATACTAATATTGCTAATATAATCTCCTTAAAAGGTTTTGTGCCTCCCTTTGAAATAAGTTATCAATATGTCAATTATCCGATTTTGCATATTTTCATAGCAATAACCAAGATTATGTCATTTATCGACATAAAAGACGCAGTATTCTTTTCAATCGGGTTAATCAGCATTATCTGCATGTTATTTATTTTCATTTTTGTAAAACATATTGCCGGACCGAGAATCGGGTTACTTTCTGTATTAATAATATGTTTTACATTTCAGATGATTGGAATTGGTATAACCAATATTACAGCAGGTTCCTTGGTTATAAGCTATTTTTTAGTGCTTTTGTATTTACTTTTCCATGCCCAGAGGCAGATTTCATCTTTGTTTTTGTGTCAATTTATCATGTTTATAATGATTTTTACTCACCAATTAAGTATATTTGTTGTTTTTTTAACGTTATGCCTGTTTGCTTTCAATATATTTTTATTTAACATCCTATCCCCAACAAAAAAGCAACATTTTAAATTTGAATTATTTTTAGCAATTTTTGGGATATCGATGATATTATACTGGATGTATACACCTCTCTATAATAACGAATCATTTTTCAGGGTAGTTCTTGGCCCCTTCTTTGATGTTCTCATGAGTGGGGGACAATATGGAAGTGATTTATTAATTGTCGGTCATCAATACGTTCGTCCATTCTTTGAAACAGCTTTGCTGCAGACAAGTTACCTTATTTTACCTTTTTTTGCAATAGGAGGAATCTTTTTCTGGTTATCTCGGAAAGATGGAATTAAATTTTCAATTGCCTGTACTGCTGCTGCTTTATTCTTTCTCGTATACGCTATCCCTTTGTCAGGTATAGGAAATCTTTTGACTGACAGATGGATACCGTTTCTTTATCTGTTTTTAGGAATTCTCGCAGCCGCATATATTATATCATGTACCGACTTAATCAAATCAAATCGGATAAAATTGGTGACGATATTTTCAATAATAGTAATTTTTTCATTTCTAATGGTTATCACACCCGCCATCAACAAAGATAATCCTTTAGTGGCAAAAGACACAACTGTTCGAAATCAATTCAAATATAGTGAAATAGGTGCAGTAAAGATGATAAAATCAATTCATGAAGGGACTATCATTGTTGATGCTGATTTTCTAAGTCCTTTCTTACTTTATGGGACTGAAAATAGACCAGAGAACCAGAATATGATTATGTCTTCTGTTGTTGCATTTTCTTCTGAAGATGAATTGATAAAAATTTCCGAAAACAGCGGCTTGTTAATTGTACTAAGGAAAAGCACGTTAATTGAGCCGATTTCTTTAATGTCTTCAGAATTAAATGGAGATGTATACGCAGCACCATTATCAGAAACTCCCTTTGAGTATTTGGATAACGCTGCAAATCAGAATCTTATATTTTCCAATGGTAATGTGATTGGTTACTTCTCAAACAGGTGAAACAACCATGCAATTGATTTATTTTCACACGTATGGAGGTGAAATGTATAGTGGTATCAATAAAAAAATAATTGCCCAGGCATATCAGTTAAATAAATTAGGAATGGACTTTAGATTGGTATTATTAGGGGGTATAAATAAAAAATATTCTGACGATACATTTATTCAGTATGTATTGGTTAAAGACTACTACTTTCTCAAAAATAGTATGATTCTTAAGAGATTTTACCGGCAATACCTTGCTAAACAATATTTAAAAAAAGTTATAAAATTTTCTGGATCGGATACTATACTTTATCTGAGGTATCCTTTACCGTTTTTATTATTACCCCATGAATTATTTACTAAGAGAAAGTGTAAAATTATCTTTGAATGTAATGCTATTGAAATAAATGAACAAAAACAATCAAGATCATATTTTTCTTACTACAAAGAAGTAATTTTTGGACAGGAATTTCGAAAACGTTGTGATGCCATTGTTGGAGTAACTGACGAAATTACCCAATATCAAGTTAGACGTTCTGGAAATCTCAATAAACGACACATAACTATTGGAAATGGATTCGAAGTCAGTTCAGTTCCTGTAAGGCTAGTTCCACCCTATAGCGGGTCAAATTTCCATATATTGTGTGTAGCTAATATTTCATTCTGGCACGGGGTTGATAGACTTATAAGGGGAATTGCTCAATATAAAGGTCAGTTGAATATCAAACTTCATATCGTTGGAGATGGAGAGGATTTACTCAATCTCAAAAAATTAAGTAATGATCTGGAGATTAACGATCACATTATTTTTCATGGGTTTACCCGAGGAAAAAAATTAGATATACTATTTAATCAATGTCATATTGCCGCAGGTAGTCTTGGCATCCACAGAAAAGGTTTGACCATGACATCAGAATTAAAATCTCGCGAATACTGTTCCCGGGGCATTCCCTTCATTATAGCATGTGGTGACTCAGATTTTCCCAATGATTTTCCCTACATATTAAAACTTCCGTCAGATGAAAATCCAATAAATTTGGAGCAGGTAATTACCTTTTCCTACGGTATTTCTCACGATTCTGATCATCCTCTAAAAATGAGACAATATGCCAACGAGAATCTTGATTGGTCTGTCAAAATGAAAAAATTGAAAGGTTTTTTAGAAGACCTTGTCAGAGGAATACCACCCGGATAGATAAATAAATGGATCCAAAATCAATGACTTCCTCAAGCTTCACCTCAAATGTTGTTACCATTGTCACGGGAACAGCAATCGCCCAGATCATTGTAATTTTGGCCACCCCCGTTATAACACGATTATTTGGTCCTGAAGCTTTTGGGTTGTTCGCACTTTTCTCATCAATTATCAGTATTTTAGTAACTGTTGGATGTCTTCGCTATGAACTCGCGATCATGCTCCCCAAATCAGATGAAGACGCTGCAAATGTATTCGGGTTGTGTTTTCTCATCCTGATCGTGATAAGTTTATTATCTTTCCCTATCCTCTTGGTCTCTCAACAACCTATAGAACAGTTCCTGAATGCTCCCCAACTAGGTGAATTTTTCTGGTTAATTCCACCAATGTTTTTTTTATCCGGCGCTTTTGTTGTGCTGAATTACTGGAATACCCGGACAAAGCTATTTCAAAGACTGGCAATTGCCCGGGTGATGAAATCCTGTTCAACTACGGGAACACAACTAGGGATGGGATTTGCCGGATATGCATCCGGGGGGGTTCTCATCATAGCGAGTGTTATCGGGCAATTGGTATCAACATCAGTACTCGGTATTCAAATCCTGAGGGATCACCTGTCCTTTTTTAAACAACATATAACGACAAAAGGAATGATTGAAGTTCAAAAAGAATATATTAAATTTCCCAAATATGATATTTGGGCTGCTTTAATAAACAATATTTCCGGCATGCTGCCAATTTTTATTTTAGCAATTTATTTTAACGCAACTATTTTGGGATATTATTCTCTCAGTTTGATGGTTTTACAGCTTCCTGTAGGATTGATAAGTGACGCAATTGGGCAGGTTTTCTTCCAAAAGGCAGCAGAAGCAAAAAACATAAGTAAGACGAAATTAAAAGAATCTGTTGAAGAAACACTCAAACCCCTCATATTTTTAAGTTTTTTCCCCACACTGTTATTAGTTGTTATAGGACCTGAGTTATTTGGTGTTGTATTTGGTATGCAGTGGCAGGAATCCGGGGTGTATGCAAGATTTTTATCTTTTTGGATGTGCAGCGTCTTTATTGCTGCTCCACTCTGGACACTGTTCAGTATTTTCCAAAAACAACAATTAAATTTATTTTTTAATATCCTTCAAACGGGAGCTCGCATTATTGCATTAACAATTGGTGCAGTGATGGGAAATGCATTAACAGCGATTATTCTCTTTGCGATTGCGGAATTTATTTTCAATGTTATACCCGTGATATATCTACTCAAACTGGTAGAGATTTCACCTTTATATCCTGCAAGGATTTTGTTAAAATACTTTTTATTAAGCGTTCCGTTCATTATACTTATCCTGTTTATTCAATACGTAGTGTCGATGAATGATATAGGATTGGTCATTATTTCAGGTCTGTTAACAATAATCTATTATTTCCTGGCAATGAGAAATGATCCTGAACTACTCGGCCCCCTAAAAGCCTTCACTTCAAAAATTCCCATAATTAATAAATTCTTGAATTAATCACTATTCAGATAAATAACAGAGTGAATACATTATGGATAAAGTGTTAATTTAGCACCTGATTTTTTCATAAAATCTTCCGTACATAATACTCCAATCAATTGTTATCACGCTCCCGGGGCTTTTAGCAAAGCCTCCGCCTCCGCCGCTGTGGCGACCTCTACGATGCGAGAGACCTGTATGCAGGGTCCATCACACAAAAAAGTGATGACGGTGAATCATAATCACTTTTTTCATTGTTAGTGTTAATTACGAAATTTTTTGGCTCTGGAGAAACAGACATGAATCAATTCGGTTCACACCCGAACCATGAAAATCGTCCTCTCTACGAATGACCCCCGCCACAGGGCCTCTCCGAGACACGGCGGGCAAAGAGTTTTTTTTGAATTTTTAGTCACCGATCCGCCTCGGGGGCGCCCCGTCGGGGGCGGCGGCAATCATCGTAACTGATGGATAGAAGGGTAACAATCCCCGCGTCATATCTG
>Ga0209048_10000881_pt1 | contig 31837 bp, 25 predicted proteins | sample FrelakmetCRP12CR_FD_187146 | JGI IMG/M metagenome (GOLD analysis project Ga0209048, IMG submission 187146) | Freshwater lake sediment microbial communities from the University of Notre Dame, USA, for methane emissions studies - CRP12 CR (SPAdes)... | ecosystem: Environmental > Aquatic >...
CGAGCTTACGGCGTTGAAGGGTTTCGCGAGCCGCTTTGACCATCTGAGGGGAATGTTCGACAGCATGGCAAAGATATCCTGCTTCGCTCATGTCTGCCAGTAAATCACCTAACCCGCAACCTAGTTCCAGCACATCATGACCATGTAAGCGTGGCAGCACCAGGCGCTGCCAGACACGCCATTGGCCGGCAAACGGGACGCTACTGGCAAAGCGATAGAGATATTTATTCTTGTAAAGCGTCTCAAACAGAAATTTTCGCAACCGTGGCGCCACTGTACACCTGCCTTAGTAAGTAAGTTCAACCATACAAACAGATGCTCAATGATTCAATCAGGAGGAGTGTTATAACAAGCATAGAATGAAGTTCAAGATGCCTATCAAAGCCATCCTGAACTTCAAAATGTACATTTACCGAGAACTGACTTCTTCTTGAGACAATACCTCATCTACAAGGCCATACTCAACAGATTGCGGAGCGGTGAGGAAGTAGTTACGATCCGCATCTTGCATGATACGCTCTCGTGTCTGGCCAGTATGGTGTGCAAGAATGTCATAGATGCTACCGCGTAGTCGCAAGATTTCGCGAGCAGTTATTTCAATGTCGGCAGCCTGGCCTTCTGCTCCACCAAGAGGCTGGTGAATGAGCACCGTAGAGTTAGGAAGGCAGAAGCGCTTGCCCTTCTCACCGGCAGCCAGAAGTACCGCACCCATACTCATTGCCATACCTACACATACTGTCGAAACATCCGGCTTGACCCACTGCATAGTATCGTAGATAGCCAGACCAGCATAAATCACTCCACCAGGAGAGTTGATATACAGGTTGATATCCTTGGTTGCATCCTCACTCTGGAGGAACAGCAATTGTGCTACAGTGAGGTTGGCAACATTATCATCGATTGGTGTGCCAATAAAGATGATGCGTTCCTTCAGCAAGCGCGAATAGATGTCCATCCCACGCTCTCCACGAGGCGTCGACTCGATAACATTCGGAACAATTATCCCTTTTGGCTCCATTACTTCACGTGTGTCTTTGATCCACTTTGGATCGTTTGGGTTAAAAATGCTACCCATCTTTACTCCTTTTTAATATCCGAAACGATCTGTCCCTCTTCCTTATTTACCTGGATGAGTTTGACTATCGGCAGAGACGAAATGTGCAGAGGATCCTTGCTTTCGCAAGGCCATGTAACATAATGATAGCACCTGTAACATGCAAACGCAAGAATTACAGGCACTGATTTAGCACTCTCGAGGAAAGTCTGCTAAAATCATAAAGTTCTTCTGGGATTATTTGGACGGAAGTCTTTTGCGCGATCCATAATAACTGTGGTCACCAGACTCGCATCTGTCAAACGTGAGCGTATGCGCTCATCGATCCCCTGCAACCCCCTGGAATTGGCAGTGATGACGGTTGGGAAACGAGAATTATAACGGTAATTAAGTAATTGGAAGAGTTTCTCGTTTGCCCATGGAGAGCTTTGTTGCGCACCGAGATCATCGAGAACGAGCACTTCCGCCTCGCGCATGCGTGAAAACAGTTGATCGTACACCTCGTTTGAGGTTGGAGCGAAGGCAGCTCGCAGATGATCAAGCAGGTCGGGAACAGTCGCGAAGAGTACAAGTGCGCCATCTTCCAGACTCTTATTAGCAATTGCTGCTGCGAGATGTGTTTTTCCACTTCCATTTGGCCCTATCAGGAGAAGCCAACCGTTGGGATCCTGGGCAAACTCACACGCACAACTATAAGCTTCTTGTATTCCTGGCACATGCACATTAAAGTTTCTAAAACTTTTATCGTAAAATGCGCCAAGGTCTGACATCTCTTGCAACTGACGGCGCCTCTTAGCCTTGCGTTCAGCCTCTTTACATTCACAGGCTATTGGTTTCCCAAAACTTGGATGCCCATAGGGGACATCAGCCCGTAAATAGCCAGCGCCTTTGCAAATAGGGCAGGAATGTAATGGTGTATTCTGCTGTACCTGCCCATGCACGTCCAACTGTGGTGCAGATGTTTGGGTGTGAGGCCTATCTCGTGTACCTTCCTGACTGGGACGGGCAATCGACTGTGGCTTTAGGGGCTGGGTCATACGGATAGAACGCTGAACTTCCTGCGATGTAGACTGGGTCGGCACATGTTGTACTGATTGGACGTAATAATCTCCTGGATGAGGTGTCGACTGAAATCTTGAGTCTGCGTTGGAAGGCATATGTAAATCTCGCGTGACAAATGAACGGTTGCTCTCGTGATACGCTTGAGTATCTCTCGCCGGCGCCTGGTAGATTGAGTTTCGTTCGCGGGCAACTGTTCCTGTTACGTGTTGATTGAACCGTGAGTTTGTGTCGTTTCCATCATCCTCCCAATCGCCATAAAGCATATCACCGGTATCATCATCCCAATCTTCGCGCACATCACTTCCTGCCATAGTTGAGTATACATCTACCGAATCGGCTGATGTATTCCCTGTCCTTCCCCTGCTACGATCTCGACCAGGTACAAAATCTTCATATTGAGTATGGTTATCAATATCTACTTGATGTTGGAGACCCTGCTGATATGGAATTCCACCTGCGGGCGATTGTTGCCTGGAATAGGCAAGGTGAGGTCCCCGTTGCGAATATTTACCCTGCTCGTAGCGTGCGCGCTGTGGTATTTTGTGCTGGTATTGCGGTTGGGAAGAATGTGAACCGGATCCAGGATGAGATGTTTGCTCTCTTGATGGGTAGCGCGAGGGAGGTGTATCTTGCCCCTGTGGAGAAGAAACATGATGGTGTTCCATATTCTGTTGGCGATGCTGTGGTGTTCTCCCAAAAATATCATTCAGGCGTTCCATGCTTGTCTGCCTTCCGTTTCCCAGCGCCTTAAAATGGCGCGGATATAGCTCCATTTTCGTTTATTATGTTGCACTGCTTCGCGAAATGCTGCTTCAATCCACTCTGCTGGATACTGGTCAGCAGCGTCTTTTAGTTCATCGGCTAGCAGAGGTGAGAGTAAACCAATATTTTGCTCATATAATACAAAAATATTAGGACGTTCGATTTGTACCTGTATATGTTGCGGTGTATCGTATGTATGCGTTGTTGCAAGTATGCCTGCTATAGGGCTTTTGTCGTTTACTCGTTCTATGTGTCCCTGTTCAATGTTGAGCATACTGGCAGGAACCAACTCACCTCCTTGTAGCTCTTTCACGATTTTACGGCTGCGCAACGTATTAAAGAAAAACCAGTCAACAAGCTCTTCCTGATCGCCAGCTTCGTTCAACACTTTTAAGTGTATCCGCAATATAGTGCCACGCGCAACTGCCTTTTCTAAGCCCTGGTGCAAGCGTTCTTCAACAGGTCGAGGATCACCTTTACGCTTGAGGCTTTGCAACAAGACTCTGTCAGCTATCAATTCGCGCTCATTAACGCAGCGCGGGTCGCCCTGTTTTTGTGCCAGCAACCAGAAGAGGTGCAATGTCACTTTCAGTTCAGCGGTGTCCTCAATCTCTGGTAATAGTTCCGTAAAAAATACTTCCGGGACCGGCACATATGGATTTTTCCCCGATGGAAATCCTGCAAATAGTGTCATTCCTTTTCATCCAATTATTCCGCTGATGGGTTAAGCTCAAGATCGCGAAAACGGGTCTGACTGGCTTGAAAATAAAGGCTGATTTCGCCAACAGGCCCATTACGATGTTTTGCAATAATAATGTCTGCGATATTTTTCCGTTCTGACTCCTGGTTATAAAGATCATCCCTATAAATAAACATAACGATATCCGAATCCTGCTCTATACTGCCGCTTTCACGAAGATCAGACAACTGTGGCACCTTTGACTGCCTGCTCTCCACAGCACGCGAAAGCTGCGCTAGCGCCAAAACAGGAACATTCAACTCTCTGGCTAACCCCTTCAGACTGCGACTAATTTCAGAGATCTCCTGCACGCGGTTTTCGTTGCGCTTACCGCCAATTGTTGCTTGCATCAACTGTAAATAATCCACAATAATCAGGTCGATGCCATGTTCTGCGTGCAGCCGCCTTGCCTTACTTCGCATCTCCATAGTAGAGATACCCGCTGTATCGTCAATCCAGATATTGGATTCTGAGAGCGTATCCATCGCAAACACGATACGATCCCACTCGTCCTCCTCAATAATGCCTGTTCGGAGCCGCTGCTGATCTATCCTTGCATCCATTGAAAGTAGACGCTGCGCTAACTGATCCTTACTCATCTCTAAACTGAAAACCGCGATAGAATTATGATATTTTAAGGCGGTATTGTGCGCTAAACTCAATGCCATACTCGTTTTTCCAATACCAGGTCGAGCGGCCAGTACAATCAAATCAGACTTTTGTAAGCCTCCGGTTATGCGGTCAAGATCAGTGAACCCGGTTGGCACACCAACAATAGTGCCCCGGCGCTCATGTAACTGATCCAATTTGTTCATGTACTCGGCAAGAACATCGCGCAAATGCGCAAAGTCTGATCGGGCATGTCGCTGGCTAATATTGAAAATTAACTGCTCTGCCTTATCCAGAGCAATATCGGCATCCCCTTCCTCATAAGCAACCGCAGCAATCTGTCCAGCAGCATGTATCAAACGGCGTAATATCGCTGTCCGTTCGACAATGCGGGCATAAAACTCAACATTGCCGCTGGTAGGAACCTGGTTGATAAGCGACGTTATATAACTTGCACCGCCTACCTCTTCAAGTTTGTTCCTGCGCTCTAGTTCATCGCAGATTGTGATAAAGTCTGCTGGCTCGTGTTCTTCATATAACTGGAGAATCACCTCATAAATGGTGTGGTGAGCATCACGATAGAAGTCGTCAGCACGAAGAAAATCTGACACCTGGACGATGGCTTCCGGATCGATGATGATACTACCAAGTACCCCACATTCGGCCTCTATATTTTGCGGTAATAGCTTCTCCACAGTACAATTCGCTCGCTTCTTGCCTATGAGGTTAAACGCATCTTGTCCCTGCTAGGCGGATTATAGCACATAAGTTCGATTCTTTGCGCTCGAAGACTGATTTTATGGGCAAAAAATCCCTTGAGTTCTTAAATGTTGTGCGTCTCAGTAGTGTAGCGAATCTTTGTCTCGAAATCAAATAGCAAGCAAGGTATATTCTCTGTGGATATGTGGATAGACCTCTATGCTGCTCATGCATAAAGAAAGTGTTCAGGATGACATAATGCTACTTTTCCTCCACTTATCCACTACAATAGGAGACTTATCCAGGTTATCCCCGAACTTATCCACAGGCTTTTCCACGTAAAAATTGTGTGAAAAATGTGTAAGTCATGGATTTTGAATAGGAGAAATAACTTGCAGGACTTGACCCAATCACGTAGGGGGATTATTATAGCACGAAAAGATGACATTTAGTATAACAAAAGGAGTTATTACGAAACTCTATGCCAAAGACAACAAAACGTGAAGCTACAAAACGAGAAGAAAGAATCTCAAAAGCGCATGCAACGCCACCACCACCTATCCAGGACAGGCAGCCGAAGCAGCAACAAAAAGGGCCTGGTTATCAAGCTCCTAAACGTGGATTAGCCCGCTATCCGTGGGCTATTGCATTATCTATACTGGTGATCGCATCAAGCATCTTTGCACTTTCCTATTTTCATGTAGGACCTTTTGCGAAGGCAAAACCCAAAGCAGTAGTAAAGCCAACGACAACAGCGAACCTGGCGTTGCCCAACCCATCGCCTTGTCTGGCAATGGTCAAACAGCTTACCGTTACGTCACCTGCTCCAACCACTACTCAATTCAACAAAATTCAGCATACGTACAATGCGGCTCCCCCCCATGTTATAGATAATTCAAAATTTTATTGCGCTGGGATCAACACCAATCGGGGTCTCATCGTGTTAGAACTTGATCCTCAATATGCACCGAATACAGTGAACAATTTTTACTACCTGGCCAATGCTCAATTCTATGATGGAATGAAAGTCCACCGTGTTGTCCCGGGATTTATCATTCAAACTGGCGATCCCACAGGTACAGGCACAGGTGGCCCTGGTTACAAATTTAATGACGAAGCTGTAAAAGGCAATTACACGCAAGGCTGTGTGGCAATGGCGAACTCGGGTCCAAATACGAATGGCAGCCAGTTCTTCATTTGCACTGCAAACGATACAGCAAAGCTACAAAAGTCGTATAATCTGTTTGGACGTGTAGTCCTGGGTATGGATGTTGCCCAAAAAATTCAAGGTCCTGGCGACGATACAGCTAGTAAGAACATTAAACCAGACCAGATTTATCATGTGATCGTACTCCCAGCATCCAAGTAAATTACATAGCAAAGAAAGGTTATTTTATGCCAGCAAAGCGATATAACGCGCCTCCACAGATGCAGATAGAAATGAATAGAACATACCATGTTGTCATTAAGACCAACAAGGGTGATATTCACCTGGATTTGAATCCCGCCGAAGCGCCTATGACTGTCAATAACTTTGTAACTTTAGCACGCGACGGCTATTATGATGGTGTGACATTCCATCGCATCGTCCCACGTTTTGTTATTCAGGGTGGCGACCCCACAGGCACAGGCTCTGGTGGCCCTGGTTACAAATTTAATGACGAAGCAGTAAAACGTCCGTATAAGGCCGGTACTGTTGCTATGGCCAATGCAGGCCCAAATACAAATGGCAGTCAGTTCTTCATTTGCCTGGAAGATCAGCCTGGACTTCCGCCAAACTATACCATTTTCGGTGATACAGTTGCGGGCATGGACGTGGTACGCAATATTCGTGTAGGCGATGTTATGCAGTCAGTGACGATCGAATAACTTCTACAACGCAACTTTATGAGCCTGACACCTGTATTGGTGTCAGGCTTTTTTCGCGTTTATTTATGCATCGGTGCTAGAATACAGTATTCAGTTGCCAACTTGCTTTCTCAACGGAAAGAAAGGAGCCGAATCAATGTTTCCCGCATCCCTCCTGGAAACTGCTGCCGCGCTACATGCTGGTGATCTTGATCTACTCGTCTACATCAATCAACTCTGCGACCTTATCGATGCCTCAGAGCCGCGCATCCAGGCACTACTGCCTGAAACAGGGCGACGCGCGCGGTTGTTACACGAAGCACAAGAGCTTCAAATGCGCTTTCCTGACCCCACAAGTCGTCCTCCATTGTTTGGTATTCCAGTAGGTATAAAAGATATTTTCCGCGTTGAAGGCTTTCCGACTCGTGCCGGGTCACAACTTCCGAAAGAATTATTCAACGGGCCTGAAAGTGCTTGTGTGCGTACCCTGCGTTCAGCGGGAGCTCTTATTTTGGGTAAAACAGTCACAACCGAGTTCGCTTATTTTGAGCCAGGACCAACTCGTAACCCTCGCAACATCGCATATTCTCCCGGTGGATCGAGCAGTGGCTCAGCTGCAGCCGTTGCTGCCGGTTTCTGTCCAATAGCAATTGGCACGCAAACGATTGGCTCTACAATACGTCCTGCTGCCTTTTGTGGCACCGTTGGCTTCAAATCCAGCTTTGGACGAATCCCAATGACCGGAGGGATACTCTGCTCCGAAACTTTTGATCACGTTGGGATTTTTACATCGGATGTGGCTGGCATGCAACTGGCCGCTTCTCAGGTCTGTCAAAACTGGGGCAAGGTCGAAATTCAAATTCCTGGTGACCTGCCAACACTTGGAGTGCCTGATGGGTCTTACCTCCAACAGGCATCAACGGAGGGGCTTGCAGCATTCGAGCATCAGCTATCACTTCTCAAGAAGGCCGGATACACTGTTCGACACGTGAAAGCGCTGGAAGAAATCGATACCATTAACTGGCGGCACTCACGTTTAGTTTTCGCTGAAATGGCACGAGTGCATTCCGAATGGTTCACTCACTATGAGTCATTATATCGACCACGCACGGCATCAGCAATTCGCGAAGGGCAAGAAGTGAGTGCTGAAGAGCTATCCGTCCTGCGTGACAGCCCTACAAAGTTACGCACTGAATTGGAGGCACTAATGGCGCAGGCAGGTATTGATATGTGGGTTTGCCCTTCTGCTCCTGGCCCGGCTCCAGAGGGGATTACCAGTACTGGCAGCCCACTTATGAACTTGCCCTGGACCCATACAGGTATGCCTGCTATTTCCCTACCAGCCGGGTATGCTTCTAACGGCCTACCACTAGGCTTGCAGTGTGTAGGAGCCTTTATGGCAGATGAATCTCTCCTCGGGTGGACAATTCCGTTAGCTAAAGTTATATCTGAATCAGCCGATATCAACCAATAAACGTCTGGCTCAAGAACCCTGGCTTGCGTAGTAATATGGATGTTTGCGTGTCGCAAACCAGGCTCCAGCAAGGCTGACAAGCCCTCCGATTACTCCCCACACTAGTAGAAAGATGAAGGACACTAGAATACCGCTTCCCACCCCAACCAATCCACGAACACCGCTGCCGGCAAGGTGCGTTGGATAACCAGGAATGTAGTTTAAGAGAAAACTGAGCGTATAGATAATCGCCCCGGCAACAAAACCCGTGAGAAAGCCCATCTTACGCAAAACTGCAACTTTGCCAGTAACAAAACCTGCGAGAAAGCAAATAAGCATACTTATTCCAAATGTCAAACATGCTAAACCGAACAGTGTAAATGCAACAGCATCTTGTACGGTTTGTTGTGTACCTGAGGCAACATATGTCTGGTAAGTAGAAGAGTTCACCAGGGTGATTACTACGCTCTGAAATGCACAAAGAAGTCCTGCCGCTATTCCTATAATCAGCGCTTTGGTGAAGCGATTGTGAGGCAATTGAGGACTGTCAAGTCCCTTGAAATCATCTCTTTCATCAAACTCAGCCTCATTGTCAAAGTGTTGATCTGGGTATTGTTGATCTGCATCTTGCATGTATGTATTCCTTATAACGGTCAGACATCCACTTATACCTGGGAGTGCAGAGGGCAAAAGCCCTCTGACGGGAGCGCGAGGGCGTCCCTCGCTTCAATCTTATCCCCCGGGCCGAAGGCCCGCAAAAAGAATTATGAGTGAATCTCAAACAGTATGTTGACATCATTAATGCTTTGTGGGTATCGTGCTATAGACTGATGGGTATGTATTTATGAAATGCCAGCTATTGATCGGCCAATAAACAAAAACTGCTTTGCCAATTATATAACTTTTAGGTACAAAACCCCAATCGCGAGAATCATCGCTCACCAGTCGATTATCGCCCATGACAAAATACTCATTGGGTGGAACTACCCACTCTTTTCCTGCTGGATTCGTAGGCGCCATAATATACGGTTCATTCAGCAAAACCCCGTTGACCCGTACTGTCTTACTATCCACAACAATCACATCTCCAGGCACACCGATCACTCTTTTTATCAGGTCTTTATTAGTATCAACCGGCCAATGAAAAACAATCACATCTCCTCTTTCAGGTGCATGAAAAAGATAAGCCAGTTTATTCACCAATACATATTGATTGTTTATCAGACTTGGTTGCATGCTGGTGCCATCTACCATATAGTTCTGCACGGTAAAGTGAATAACAACGAATATAACAAGTGTTAGTGCGAGAGTTTCAATAATTTCTCGTACCAGATGCGATGAATGTTTCAATTTAAACCTCTATTGACTTGGATACATAGCAGCAAATACTGAACAGAAGCTTTATGCCGCGAATATGATTAGAAGAAATACTAACAGTGTGAAAGCCTTCGTTTCAATCAATTCACGGATGAGGCACGTGTGTTTTTCTGACACGTTACATTCCGATCATATCGTCTTATGCTCTGCTTTACTTTGCACATTATAACGGGCAAGCAGAACAAGGGCAACTCTTACCCCTACTTTAACTATACGCACAAAGTTAGTGAGTGTTTTGCTCCGAACAGAAAGCACGATCAGAAAACGGTTGCAATGTGGCTAAAAAGGCAAGTTGCAAGTCATAATAATAAACGGAGCCAATCCGCAAAGAATGTATTGGCTCCGTTTAACATCGTCAGGCTGGGGTGCAGGGATTCGAACCCCAATCGGCCGATCCAGAGTCGGCAGTCCTACCGTTGAACGACACCCCAATGTCATAAGTGAGAAATATGATACCTTAACACTTGCGGTTTGTCAACAAATTTTCTGCCGAAAATGGAACAAAAAACCGGGTAGCTTTTGACTACCCGGCAGGAATGTTACTACTATAAAGTACTAGTCCGAAAGCGCCTCAGCACGCTTTTCGCCGCCCGCAATTACAGCACGACGTTTGAAACCGAACCAGTAAATGGCACCAACGACGAAGATTATAACCAGCGAAAGCTGAAAGAGTGGTGTACCGCCAAGAACAGGTACATTGGCTAAATTTGAGAAAGCTACACCCACTGTCGAATTGGTATAGATGTTACGCAAACCTCCGAACCATAGGAAGTTAACGATCATCACGCCACCATAGACCAGAGCCAATATGTTAATCAGCATACCCCAACGCCCCAGGCTAAAGGGGGCTCTGGTACTGGGCCAGCCTTTCATACGCGCGCCGAGAGAGGCGACGTTGTTCAGGAAATACGAGGTGTAAATCAAGCCCGTTGCTCCTATTACGATGATACCGATAGCCGTCGGTAGATCTTTCAAAGCAATAAGAGGGATTGCAGCGAGCACTGCCACTGCGATGCCTGCCCACATAGGTGTACGGAATGTTGGATTGACAGCCCCCCAGACTCTACCAAAGGGAAGACGACCATCACGTCCCATCGAGAACATCAGACGTATAGTTGCCGACTGGATTGCCAGTGTGCATACACATACAGCGACGAGGACAACTCCCAAGTAGATATTGCCCCAGTTAGTTCCAAGCGCGTCCGTAATAATTGTAGGGAGCGTTGCAGTGAACGGTATGTTGGGGTTCGCTCCAGCAGCAATAGTCTCAATCCTGGGGAGGTCCTTGATTGAAAGAATGGTGCCACCCAGGAAGAGGATACCAGCGATGGCCGAGAGCCCAACAGCCCAGAGAACGCCACGAGGAGCGTTCCGTTGAGGATCTTTAGTTTCTTCACCAAGCGTCCCTGCCGTATCAAAGCCATAGATGACAAACAATGACATGAACATTGCTGCTGCAAAAGCGCCAAAGTAAATTGTCAAAGGTGGTGTCCACTGTGCGCCTGGAACACCAAGACTTTTGGAAAGAACTGCAGGGGCAACATTCGCAGTTGGGCCAGTAAAGAGGAAACCAAGAGACTGGTGATTGAAGAAGATCAACAGTATAAGCGCGAAAACGAACATGCCAATGATCTCAGCGGCAACGCCAATGTTGTTGATAATGGACACCAATCTTACACCCGCAATATTAATTATCGTGCCGATAACAATCGAGAGCAATGCGATGAAGACGGCATTGTTCAATCCAAGGATTGTCGGCGGAATACCAGGGAATATAGCAAGTAGTGGAATTGGGATGGTAAACGCCACCCCTGTGATTGTCAGAACACCTGCAAAAAAGTAAAACCAACCTGTGAACCAGCCCAGGGTAAAGCCAGACAGGCGCTTGCTCCACTGGTAAATTGAACCCGCGATCGGGAAATGTGATGCCAGTTCTGCGAAGTTGAGCGCTACAATGAACTGCCCTATTGCGACGATGAACCATGTCCAGAAGAACGCAGGGCCACCCGCCAGAATACCAAGATAAAAGAGCGAGAACGTGCCAGTGGAGACTGAGATGTAGGAGAAAGCTACTGCAAAGTTGGAAACGAACCCGAGCGAGCGACGTAATTCCTGCTTGTATCCTAACTTTTGGAGTAATGCTTCGTCCTGCTGCTGTTGGGATAAATCACTTTGGGCCATGTAATAACGCCTCCTTGCGGTAGATAATACCAACGATAAGAAACGAGAGAACGACCCACTCACCTCATTGTCAAAAATTTTTCATTATTGACGAGGTAAGCGTTTGAGGAATGAGGATAATTACCTAACGGCTGTAGATTTACGCTTTTCCTTTGATATTTTGTGGATGTTAAACATATGTTGTATTCCACACTGAATATTCCGAAACCTGCAACTGTTAATGGTACATAGTAGAGTCTACCATACCAGGTTGCCAATAAGCAATGTGCATATATTATAGAAACGGAATATAGATGTTTTGTAGGTTTTAAGAGAGCAAGTTGTTCCTTCAATCAGAATAGTATTCACAAACGTTGCCATTTTATTTGCACAGGGCATACAATACTCTTAAGCTAATCGGATACATCCTGGTCATACTCGACCTGTGGGTTGAGGTATTTGTACAAAGCATCAGATTTCGAGGCAAGCTATTTAGGCCTCATCATGTGCAAACTGAAAGGAAAAAGCTATGCGTAGTAAAATAACCGTTGTCGGTGCAGGCTTCGTGGGAAGCACACTTGTGCAGCGTCTCGCCGAACGCGATTATGCAGATGTTGTCATGTTTGACATAATTCCTAATATGCCTCAAGGCAAGGCGCTTGATCTGCTTCAGGCAGGGCCTGTACTTGGCTATGATTCAATGGTCGTCGGCACGAATGACTATGCTGATACCGCAAACTCGGATATTGTCGTCATAACTTCAGGTTTTCCGCGTAAACCTGGCATGACCCGTGATGACCTTGTGAAGAAAAATCAGGAGATCGTTTCACAAGTCACGAAAGAAGTTGTCAAGTACTCCCCCGAATGTATCATTATTATGGTCACGAATCCACTGGATGCTATGGCACAGCTTGCTTATCATACGAGTGGTTTCCCACGCCATCGTGTAATTGGTATGGCTGGAGTACTTGACACTGCGCGTTTCCGCACCTTTATTGCCCAGGAACTCAATGTATCTGTGCGTGACGTTCAGGCATACGTGCTGGGTGGGCATGGCGATACGATGATACCGCTTTCACGTATGTGTACAGTTGCCGGGGTACCTATTTCACAGTTGATTCCTGCTGAGCGCATTGAACAAATTGTGCAGCGCACGCGTGACGGTGGCGCAGAAATCGTCAAGCTCCTTGGTATGGGCAGTGCCTATTTTGCACCATCTGCTTCCGTATTACAAATGGTCGATTCTATTTTGCTAGATAAGAACATGATTATGCCATGTGCTGTCTATTTGGAGGGTGAATATGGCATTCAAGGGCTTTTTGTTGGAGTGCCCGTTAAACTCGGTGCTCAGGGTCTGGAGCAAATCATTGAAATCGAGTTGTCTCAGGACGAACAGTCACTACTGCAGAAATCGGCACGAGCGGTGAAAGAACTGATAGATGTAATGGGTATTTAGTCCCACATGGAGACATGGAACCGCCTGACTTTTTGAGGTTTCATGTCTCATTTTTTCCTTTTCGCTCCTCTTTTGCTACCCCTGCTATAACAACAATGAACTCTCCTTTGAGCCTCGACTGCTCCGCCACCCATTGAATAAGTGATGTAATTGTTCCACGTTGAACGAATTCAAACATTTTGGTTAAATCATTGGCGACTGCGGCTTCTCGGTCTCCCAGAACTTCATAGGCATCCTGCAAAAAAGCCTCCATTCGATAAGGACTTTCATAAAAAATGAGTGTATGTGGTGCTTCCTTATCGACTTCGATGAACCTGCGCCTGGGACCAGATTTACGCGGTGGGAAACCCCGAAAGGTGAAGCTATGCACGGGAAGCCCCGATAGTACAAGCGCCATGATCAAGGCTGTTGGCCCGGGTATCATTGTTACGTCTATACGAGATGTGATAGCTCGACGCATCAGCGTGTAACCCGGATCGGAAATACCCGGAGTTCCAGCATTTGTCACAAGGGCAACTGATTTTCCCTGTTTCAGCAGATCTTCAATGTGTTGGCCTGCCCGTTGTTCGTTATGTTCATGAAATGCTATTTGGGGCTTCGAAATAGAGAAATGTTTGAGCAGCAAACCAGTCTTGCGTGTATCTTCGCTCGCAATAATATCTACTTCACGTAATGTGGAGAGTGCTCGCAGTGTAATGTCGTCCAAATTCCCAATAGGTGTAGCAACCAGGTAGAGCATGTTATCGTACTTCACTTCTCATAGACTGTAGCCGTTCAAGCACCTCCGGGCGTTTTACCTTGAGCGTATGGGTACGCGGGAAATCTTGATCCGGCCAGATTGTGAAGCCTCGTATCTGTTGCTGAGAAGCTAGTTGCTTATTTGCTTGTTGCACTGCTGATTTCGCCTGATCCGGTTCATTCATCAAAAGCACGCCATGCACTGTCGGTCCGCCATCTTTCTCCATCAATCCAAAGACAACGGCATCTTTGATGCCCGGGTTTGTCAGGAGCACATTCTCAATATCTTCTGGATACACGTTCAAGCCGTTCGCAAGCACAATCAGGTTTTTCTTGCGTCCTTTGAGGTAGAGATCTCCTTTCCCATCCCTGTATCCCAGATCACCAGTATGGTACCAACCTTTTTCGAAGGCAGCAGCAGTGGCTTCAGGATTCTTCCAGTAGCCAGGCGATACATTTGGCCCCTTGACCAATAGTTCACCATCTTCAGCAATGCGAACCTCTACCCCTGGGATTGGCTTGCCGATTGAATTATAGACGTGCTCCTTAAATGGAGTAGCAGAAACAACTGGAGAGCACTCAGTGGCTCCGTAACCCTGTATCACTCGAAAGCCCATATTTTCCCAGCGCTTGTGCAGGTTTGGAGGTAGATATGCTCCACCACTCACAAAGAAATGAAAGTGACCACCAAAGCGCTTATGCACCTGCCCGAAGAGTACATGCCGGTATCGAAATGGGAGACGTTCAGCGATACGATGCAGTACTTCCCATTGTTTTTCTTTCTTTTGTTGCCTGACTTGCCGCTCAATACCATTGAGAAAAAGTTGAAGGGCTTGTGGTACCAGAACCATACATGTGACTCCCTGAGATGCAAAGAGTTTCATTAATGTATCAGGTGAAAGGGTACGTGCATATACAACACTGGCGCCAACGTAGAGTATAGCTATCTCGATCGTAAGTTCAAACATATGGCTGAGCGGCAGGATTGAAAGAGCGCGATCTTCCTTAAGAATATTCACAAATGAGACTGCTGCTATGGCATCGCTCGTAATATTGAAATGACTTAACATCACACCCTTTGGCTGACCAGTTGTTCCCGATGTGAAGACAATCTCTGCCAGATCGTCACCATCGATTTCTGGTAATGCAGCCAAATCCACTAACCCCTGGGGTAACATATCTATATCTATATCTATCAAAGGTGAATGAGTGTGTTTTAATCCATCATAGTGATTCTTGCTTGTGATCACATATTTTGCTTCTGTCGACTGCTCAATTTTAGAGAGGAAATCTTCCCTGGAATTTATGTCTAACGGTACGACAACAGCGCCAATGAGCATTGCCCCTAAGAATGCAACCATCCAATCTATGCGACTGGCCGACCATAAAATGAGACGATCTCCTTTTTGAAGCCCCTTATCATGTAAGGCTCCTGCAAAACCGTGCGCTCGTTCCAGCAGGCCATTGTATGAGAGAGAGATCATACCTTCATCACCTGCAGGTTCAATGAAAGCAATACGTGTGCCATACTGAGAAACTGCTGTTCGTAATAGTTCTTGAATGGTTTTCAATAGCTTTATCTCTTTTCCTATCAGATATAGAACCAGTCATTGATGATTTCAGCCAATTGATATGTAAATCAGAACACTTCAACTATAGATATCAAAAAGAACTAATTCCTGTTAGTGAAGCGGGGCTTCTTCTTTTGAAATGCATTATAAATTGTGTTGGATTTCTTTTCCAGTAGCGAGTATCTACTTCTTTTTTCATCAAAGGGAAACTTGTAGTACTTTCAACGGCTATGTGAGTTTTCTTTTTCGTTTTGGCGAATATAATATAACATGAATATCATTACCATATCATTACCTGGACAGAAATTTAATCGTATAGCATACACGCCAAAGTAGTCACAATTAATTCAGTTATTGCCCTATTTGAATTGTATGCATGTATTGATTGTAAATTATGTTAATTTACAATCAATACATGTGGTTATATCCTCCAATTTCCTATGTTATAGTATATTCATTTTTAACACAAAAAAAGAGTAATTAAATTCAAAGTCTCAACTTATACATTTATTTTTTTCTAGGTATTCTGGACTAGTTTATTGACATTTATATGATTCTATGCTATTCTGATTTCGAGAATTCTTTTGGATTCGTTACCTCTATGCAGAAAATATCATTGACACATGTGGTCTTTGTAGAAGCGGTTGTGTTAGAGATTGCTGCATAGAGTTCATTGTAATTGACACATAATACGTGTTACTGATTACAGATTTTAATAGGAATTTAATATTCAGGATATGCTCCCCCATATCCATAAAGAAAGGAAACGTTCGTATGGCTACGACAGAAACGGCGAATGTAGGTAGAGCCGTTGCAGCAAGGGTAGGCAGCAATATTCGGGAGGTAAGAACAAAATTGGGTCTTACTCAGGCGCAACTCGCCTCTCCCGAATTCTCAATTTCCTATATTTCTGCAATTGAAAGAGGAAAAATTCGACCTTCACTCAAGGCATTGTCTATCCTTGCTAAACGTCTTGATGTTCCTTTGACGTTCCTTCTTGAAGGTTCACCTTCTGGTGCTGCCGAAGCAAGAGCTGTTGGCTATTCCCCTGCTGATTCAGGCCCAGATCAGCGTATAGACGTAGATCTCTTACAGGCCAGTGTGCTTATCCAACAGCACTACTATCAAGAGGCAGCAGAGCTTCTAGCTCCTATCCAACCAGAGCGTATCACTACTGACCAGGTTTATCGCCTGTTCTTGTTGCGTGGTCAAATACATTTGGGACTTCATGAAAATCAAGAGGCCGTTGTTGATCTGCGAGCAGCCGTCACCCAGGGTGAAAGTCTCAATGATCTTGAATATATAGAGCGTGCACGAAATCTCTTAGGAAAAGCATACTTCCTCTTATATAACTACACATTGGCTTTGGAAAATCATCTCAGATGTAATACTGCCATTGAGAATGGACAGATCAATGATCCGATTTTCTCTTTAGAAGTGTACAATAATCTCGCAAATGATTATTTCAGACATGGCGAAATAGAGAATGCAATCGCGTTTTATCACAAGGCATTAGAGGCCCTGGAAGGAATGAAGCGTGACAGTCGGAGCTTTGCTGAAAAGTATATGCAGATAGGCTTGAACTACAAGTCAGTTGCCAAATTAGGAATGGCACGTGACTACCTCATGAGAAGCCTGGCTCTCTATGAAATGCGCGATGAACAGAAACTTGTTGGGCTTACTCATCACCATCTTGGGAAGACACTTGAGAAAAAGAATAACTTTGATGGCGCAGAAAATGAGTATAGGCATGCAATTGCTATTGAACAAGAAATAGAGGATGATGTTTCGGCATCCGTTTGTCATACCAGCCTGGCAGAATTATTACTGAAGCAAGGGAATGCCGACGAAGCTGAGCAAGAGGCTCAAAAGGCCCTCGCATTTGCGAATGCCAGTCAAGATGTCCAGACGCGGGGGCAGGCGCTTATGGCTCTCGGTCAGATTCGTCATAATGCTAAAGACTATGCCGGTGCAGATCAACTGTTCACCGAGGCTCTTGATTTACTCGATGCGTCCGGTGCAAATGAAATTGCAGCCAGCGCTTACTCTCGCTATGCAAACCTGCTAGAGGAGCGGGGTGAGGTGCAGCGCAGTTTGACCGCCTTCAAAAAGGCGTTCGAGCATCAACGCCAGGGAAATCGTGGTCATTTAGAATAGTACTACACTACATAAAAAGGAGCGGAGGAACAAGGATTTCATTGTTTCTCCGCTCCTTTTTATGTAGAAGTGAAAACTCATAGATAGTTCGGTTTCTATGCTAGAATAGAAGCACAAGAAACACTTATAAACATATATAATACATATTACATTCTTCAGCATGCCGCTGTCATGGAGGGTTCGCGAATGCCATTCACGGCACACGATCTCAGGTACAACTTACAAGACAATTTCCCCAAACTATGCACTTATTTGCAGCAGCGGGCTAAACATTGGCTAGGTACGTTCGCCTATGATTCTGATGAAGTCGATGGAGTAGTAGAACATGTTATTGAACAATTAACCAGATTGGGATTGTTGGGGGGAGGTAATCATACTCCCGAAACTGCGTTAGATCATTTGAATAACGCACAATTTTATGCGTTCATAAACCGAAGTGTCAAAAATAAAGCTATAGATAGATTGCGACGACATCGTTTGCCAACAAGCTCGCTTTCTGCATTTGAAGATCCGCGCAACATTGAAGAGGAGAATGACCCTCTCAATACTGTGGCTGATTCTATCTGGGGTTCTCCTCCTTTTCCTACGCCGGAAACAGCAGCCTTACAAGCTGCGTCTCAAGAAGAGTTACGCGTGTTAATAAAGCATTGTATTGAAGAGTTAAGCTCTGCTCCTCGCCAACTACTGGCCATCATCCAGGAGCTTGATGAGATGGGAATAGAAGATCTTGTTCAGGAATTGAAAGATGAATTTCACACGCAATTAGCTGATGTGGAGCTTTCACATCTAAGCCAGCATAAAGATCATGCTCATAAAAAGTTACGTCATTGTCTACAACATAGCAGCACAAATTTGGCAGTTCTCGTTTCTTTACGTTTGACAGAGTATGGACATTTTTCTACTGGTATCGATGAGATATCAGTTGATATCAAGACCCTGGTGGATGAGCGTATTTCCGAAGAAGAGGTGCTGAAGGGTCTGAATCATCTAGCTAGAGTCGGCTTACTTGATTGGCATGGTGAGGAGAATATTCGTCTCACCTCAGTTCAACTGAAACACCTTGCACGCTTCTATGAAGAAGGAGAGTAGGCAACAGACCCTGGAGGAGCAATTATGAACGAACACAAGAACGGATTATTAAATATTCGAAACGAGTACTTGCCTCTGGCACAGTGGTTACAGCACATCCTGTCAACCACTCCTCAACTTCCACAAGCTGAACTTGCTACTAACAAAGAGAATGTAAGTCAGTTTGGAGATGAATATCATGTATCCTATTATAGACAATTGCCAGATTTTGTGTATGCACTCCTCAACGATGCAACACAAGATGATATTATCCGTTTTGGCCCTTTAGTCTTTCATTTGATAGGATGCCCATCTTGTCATACGGCATATCTAGAAATATATGACGCGATGCAGGCAACAGTAGGAATTGAGGAAGAACATGCTTCCACCAGTCCATTGCCAGAATCCATAGCAACCACGTCAACACGTGTTTTGGTATTTATGTGCCAGTTACTTATCAATCAAGCTGCAGAAGTTTTACGTGATGCTCGTCATGAATATAGAGAGAATGATGCCTGGGCACGCTCGCTGTTACAGCAAGCAATCTACCTTAGCAGACATGTAATGCAAAGTACTCAACGGCAACGAGCATTACAGGACCTTGTTGAGGTCGCTTCTTTTTTCGAAGATTCAACCACACCTTCAACGCATTCGTACCTGCCTGTTTTAAGCACTGGCAGCGGCTCCCGACAAGGTAATATCAGACGCCGGGCAGAAACACTTGGTCGTCCAGATGGACAAAGTGCTATCTACCTGCAATCAGGATTATCAAAGTATGAGGGATCGATTACGCAAAATCAGCATGTACTTGAACTGCATCTAGAAGACCTTGGACAGGAACTACGAGGTCAATTCCTTCTTATCTCTATACCATTCGGTTCGCTGCTAGAACCTGTTCGTTGGATAGGCGGCAATCCACACGCTATTAGAAGCCAGGTTCCTGTTGCTGAAGACGGATCGCTTACAACACCTTTGGGTAGCACAGACTTACAGCTGAGCAATCCAGAAGATCATAATCTATTGGAAGCGACGTTTACGAAGCTTGATATTCGACCGACTGACTAACCAGGGACGATTCAGTTCAGTTCTCAGCTACTCATGCTCCAGACTACTCTCATAAGCCTGTTTATAAAATTTGAGCGCTTCTTTTGGCAACCCTCTCACCTCGAGCAATTGAGCATAGAGTGCATATTTTTCAGCAAGTTCCTTACGAGTATTAAGCCGCTCAAGCATATGTAAACCTGCCATAAATTGTGTATCACCTACTTGATAGTCTTTTCGAGCATAGGCAATGCTGCCAAATGTAAGGTAGATAGAGGCATTTACAAGACGATCTCCAAAGGCTGATGCTAGCTTACTAGCTTTTTGTGCATACTCGTATGCTTTTTTCTCTTCGCCTTGCTTCAATAGCACCTCTGCTGTACTTGCGGTAATACTGGCAAACGCGAGTATATCCTTTTCCAGCGAACTATCTTGCAATAAGCTCTCTAAATAGATCAATGCTGTTTGCTGATCTTGATGCAACAACGCTTGACCGAGGTAGTGATACATCTCGCTCCTTAGAGAATCACAATTTTCCTGAACAAGCAGCTGTAAGGTTTTGTGCCCATAAAGTGTAGCTAGAAAGTATTGTTGTGTTTCAGCAAGGTATTTAGACATATTCCAGTACATCGAGGTAAGCTGCTCTGGCGATTGCAACCCTTTCGTTTGAGCGAGCGCATGCTGGAACATTTCGATTGCTTCATCAATTTTGTCCAGATCTCTATAATGCAAACCGATGTTGGTATACACTTGAGCGTCAAAGAATGCGTCTCGTGGTTGCTCTTCCTTTTCAAGTTGATCCATGTTAAACAGTTGATATTCAAGTCCCTGAGTGTGATTGCGCATTAAAACATGCACCAATCCCAATGCATTACGTATGTACTTCACAAAAAAATCATTGAGGTGTATAGCTTTGTTTAAAGCCTCCATGAGCACGGATTCACTCTCTTGCAAAAGACCTGAATGGTAAAGAGCGATGCCGAGTAAATAGCATTGCCGTATCTCTTGTTGAGATTTCAACGTATCAGAAGAAAGAGCATGCAAGACCGTCACCGCTTGACGAGCATCTCCTTGAAGTATCAAAAGTTGTGCTTCTAACAATTGTAATTCTGTGTCTTGCTTATTTTCATTCGCAGCGTCTTTCTCGGAAAATCCTTGCAGTGCCTGTCCAGTTTGTTTTGATAATAGATCGGTAGAAGAAATGCCTAATCGCTGCGCGAAAATTTCTAGTGCGCGGAGTGAGGGATTTATTTGTCCACGCTCGATAGCTGAAACATAACTGACAGAGAAGTCTGGCTGAGCAAGCTGGCTCTGTGTCAACTTCCTGGCTAATCTTGCTGCTCGAAGTTTAGCGCCTACTGCTTGCCCTATCCGTTGAATATCTGAATGAGATGCCATATTACCCTCCAACCATCAAATAGCTTTATCACAAAATGAGTCAATAAATAGCAAAATATATTTCAAAACCATTATATAATATGTTCATGTCTTGAGTCAACATTTAAAATCAAAAATATCTAATCAACAGCAAGGTTGTTTTCTTGTGTAAAAGTAGAAACAATTTAGATCACAACATATTGTGAATACATACTTCCTGATTGTTGATGTGATTTGTTTATTTACTTTTATCCCATCAAGGATATGGGTGCTGATTACTGATCTTCAGTCATGTTTCCTGCAATCGACAATGGCCTGGTGTTTTGAAATGAGATATACCTTGTGACCTATCTTGCTTGTCAATCGATGGTAACAATGATACACTTCTTCCGAATGAAATTGAGATAATTATGGCTGCATTAAGCCAGGGATATAGATGTGAACATTAGCTCTAGTATACGTAGGCTGACGTACCTGTTTATAGTACTATTCGTTGGGCTGAGCGCCGGACTGGTTTACTGGCAGGTTGTTGTAGCACAACAAGTCGCTTTAAACACGTTTAGTACCTTTAGTCGACAATGCAGGACTGATAACGCTCCCATCCGCGGGCATATCTACGATCGCAATGGTGTATTACTCGCGTACTCGATACCAAACACTACAAATCCAACTCTGTGTGGTTGGCAACGCGTTTACACTCCAGCAGCACAGTCGCTGGAAGGTGTCATTGGATACTACATTAGCCCGCTCTTCGGGTCCACAGGTATTGAAAATCAGTTTAACACATACCTGAATGGCCAGGTAGGCTCTACAGGACTGAACAATACCATCAGAAAAATACTGCATAACCCACCTATCGGAGATGACATTTACCTGACAGTTGATTCGCGAATACAGAAGATCATCAATCAATCTTTTGATATTACGGTACCGGTTGATGGTATTACGGTTTTTCAACCCAAAGGTGGCTCAATCATTGTCTCAGATCCCAGTACGGGAGAAATACTGGCTATGTTGAGCCGTCCTGGCTATGATGCCAATTGTGTTGTGAGTTGTACCCTGGCCCAACTCACAAGTAATTTCGCTGCTAAAGGATATAATACAAATGCTATCGATCCAAATTGTGAAAAGTCATTCTCGTGCAACCTGATTTACTTTAACCAGCTTGAAAGGGACCCATCCCAGCCTTTGTTAGAGCGCCCGATTGATTCTTGTTACATACCAGGTTCAACTTACAAAACGATGACACTGATGGCTGGACTTGATTCTGGAACCTCTCATCTTGATGATAAATACTACAACTTTAACGGCTTCAATCCTCCTCAATATCCTCAAGCACTTGGCCCGGTCAAGATTGGCGATGGATTTGATAAAGAGACCTTTGGTCCGGTTGGTAATAATATCGGCGGCTACACACATACATATCCAGTAAATTTACTCTATGGTTATGCACATTCTGACAACATCATCTTTGCCCAGGCAGGCGCAAAAGCAGGTGTCAACACCTGGCTCGATTATAACCGCAACCTTTATGTTGAGAAGCAAATTCCTTTTGATCTTCCTGTGCATGTCAGCACAGTGACTCCTCAGAAAAATCTTTGCCCTCTTACCCCGCCTGCACAGGCACCAACAAGCCTGAAACAAGTTGCAGAAAATTCTTTTGGCCAGGGGGTTGACTTTGTCACACCGATGCAGATGGCACTAATTAATAACACTATTGCCAACAGGGGCCATTTAATGAAACCAACATTAATCTATAAGATCGAAGATCAAAATCAGACTATCCTGCAATCTTTCAACCCACAACAACTTGGTGCTCCGATATCTGACACAACAGCATCAGAAGTTCGTGATTCGATGTATGGAGTTGTCCAATGTGGTTCAGGGTCACTGACGCAGGTTCAATTAACTGGTTCTAAATGGTCCATTATCGGCAAAACTGGGACAGCCCAGGTAGATAATACCGGTAAAACCCCGGCTCAGTCCTGGTTTATTACCCAGGCTCCATACGTTTTCCAATCTAACCAGGTACCACGAATAACGATCGTCGCTATGAAAGAGCATGCAGGTGAAGGGGCTTTTGCGAATGGGCCAATGCTAAGGACCATCTATGACAGAATCTTTACAGAAGTGATCAAGGATGTGCAACCATCACCAGCTCCTGACCCGAATTTCTGCTTGAGCACAGGCTTAATACAACCGCATCCTTAACCCGTCTTGAAGATACATAGACTGCATTTCTGATCTATCTATTTTGCCACTTACATGGCATAATGATGAATAAGACAGAGCAAAGCACTAAGGTATCTTTGTAAACCATGAAGCAACTCAAACAAAGATTCGGCAGTATTTATAGCGAAGATGAAGAACGTGTCCTTGGCCCCTGGCAGAGGATTCGCCAATATACTCTTGCACCTATTGCCGCTATTCTTTCACGTTTAGGCATTAGTCCCAACACACTTTCCTACATATCAGTTGCCTTTGCAATCGGTTTTTTCTTCCTGGCTACATTCAACTTTACACTTGCATTCTGGTTACTCGTTGCATCAATTATTTGTGATGGGCTTGATGGAGTAGAAGCAAGACTTACAAGGACAAATACATCTCGTGGGTCATTCACAGATATGTTCTGCGATCAGGTTGTGGTGGCTTTCACTGTCGCTGGTATGGTCTGGCAAGGCAGCATTAATCCTGTCCTGGCAATTTTGTTTGTCTACGTATACACTGCTCTAGTTATCTTCTTGATGCTGCATCAAATGCTACAGGTCTCATCACACTGGATTGTGCGTCCCAGCCGCATGTTGCTATACGCCGGTGTAGCGGTTGATTTCTTCTTTAGCATTAACCTGCTCAACATCCTCTTATGCACGTACTTACTGGCATTCCCAATGCTGGCTCTTAGCTTTTGGAGGCTAAGAAAAGCACTGTAATGTGAGAACCCACTTAAGGTCGAACGGTATCATAGACCAGCGGACCCACAGTTATTGGTGCTTCACTCCATGTAAAGCAAGCTAATAATGTTTCCTGAATATCTCTGGCCTCGGACTCGCTACGAGCGTGGATTTCAACCAGCGGCTCGCCGGCTTGACGATAGTGTCCCATTTTTGCCTGCAAAATGAAACCTGTTCGATGGTCTATGTGTTCGCCTTTCTTAAATCGGCCTGCGCCAAGGCGCATACTTGCCAAACCCACCTCTTCAGCTTCAATTCCTGCAATATAGCCGCTACGTGGAGCGAGCAGCATAGTACGCACAGGAGCTTTTGGGAGTAGTTCTGGCTGTTCAATCTGCTGAGGATCGCCGCCCTGTGCTGCAATCACTTCCGCCAATTTAGCTACGGCTGCGCCCGAATGGATCGCGTGTCTAACATGTTCCTCAGCCTCGAGCATCGTAGCCATTGCCCCCGTCATTACCAATAATTCAGAGGCTTCATGATAACAGAGTTCAGAAACGTCCTCTGGCCCTTCTCCGCGTAAAATAGAGATAGCTTCGGCCATTTCCAAGGCATTCCCGATAGCGCAACCCAAAGGTTGATTCATTGCGGTAATAGCAGCGACAGTGTGCAGACCTGCTAAACGTCCGATATCTACCATCGTCTGGGCAAGTTCTCGCGCTTGATCAATATTCTTCATGAATGCTCCAGAGCCGACTTTCACATCCAAAAGCAGGTGGGAGGCGCCAATTGCCAGTTTTTTGCTCATGATACTTGCGGCAATCAGCGGAATACTCTCAATCGTGCCGGTAACATCGCGTAACGCGTACATCTTGCCATCTGCTGGGGCTAGATCACCCGATTGGCCTGCCAACACAATGCGATGTTGTGTCAGAATGCGCATAAATTCTTCGCGTGAAAGAGTTGACCGAAATCCAGTGACAGATTCCAGTTTATCAACTGTACCACCTGTATGGCCCAATCCTCGTCCTGTCATCTTACCCACTGCCACCCCGCATGCAGCTACCAGGGGCGCTACCGCCAGGGTGACCTTATCGCCAACCCCACCTGTGCTATGTTTATCTACCACAGGTGAAATGATATCTCGCACGTGCAGTTCTTCACCAGAATGTGCCATCGCTAAAGTCAGATCGCTCGTCTCACGCGCATCCATACCACGCCAGAAGATAGTCATCAACAAAGCTGACATCTGATAATCGGGGATCAACTCTCGGGTATATTGGTCAACCAGCCAGTTAATTTCTACCGTGCTGAGAATGTCACCATCTCGTTTCTTGCGAATCAGTTCAACTGCTTGCATATACATTGTCCTACCTGACTTACCAATTACTCGGTTAAAACAATACGCATAGAGTCGGCTTCAAATCCACTCCCTGTCTCGATCTGATAACGATTCAAGATTAAACCGCCCAGATGCACACCACGATCAAAAATGAGTTGACCATTTGTAAAAGCGTACGCCTCTGTGTCTTGTTCAAACACTCCCTGAATGATGATTGTATCAAAGCTATCTTCTAACTGCTCTTTGAATGCTTTGTATAACGTTGCAACTTGTTGCCAGGAAACGCCCTTTGGATAGACGATTCTCACAATTTTCTTACGGCCATCACCAACGGCACAATGAACTACAGTATAGGCCAGAGCGCCCTCTTCAAGCGCTCGTAGTTGCTCGACAGTATGCGGTGGGAACTGCGATGGCGGCTCGGGTGGCGGGGGTTCTGGTGGTAAGACAGGAGCCTCTTGTTGTCTGGTGGCCTTTGTAGGTTGAGACGGCATGGTTGGAGCACGGCGCCTTTGGGTTACTGGTGTCTGCTGCGTTTGTTGTTGCTGCGGGGACTGCGGCAAAGTAGTTGGTCGGCCTTGCGATGGAGATGGATAGGCCTGGCGTTGTTGATTGGGAGGAGGGAACGATTGCAGGTCTCGACCGCATCTTGCGCAGAAGTTTGCCTGGTCTGCATTGTAACCTCCACAGTATGGGCAGCGCATTGCTCACTCTCCCGTCTATTTTTTCTCTGTGTGTTGTTTGCTGTAGTATATCATAGAGTATAGGCTATTTCGCTTCCAGGAGAAGACGGTATAGCTGTACGTTAGCCTTGCTTCAGCACAGCTTCCACCAGCTGAGCATTCGATTTTGTTTTTTCTAGCAGTCCGATCACTTGCTCAGTAATCTCACGGCGAGGTAGTTCAGCCATTTTGCGGCGCAGGATCGCCATAGCGCGTAGCTCTGAAGGTGAAAGTAAACGCTCTTCCTGGCGAGTACTGGACGCTGGTAGATCAACCGCGGGAAAGATCCTGCGATCTGCCAGTTCGCGCGAGAGGCGAATCTCAAGATTGCCAGTACCCTTAAATTCTTCGTAGACAACCTCGTCCAGGCGACTACCAGTTTCAACCAGGCAACTTGCGATAATCGTAAGGCTTCCGCCTTCCTCGATCGTGCGAGCAGCGCCAAAAACGCGCCTCCCAACTTCCAGAGCATGAGCATCAATACCGCCTGAAAGTGTGCGGCTGCCAATATTGCCACGTCGATCCCGAGGACCGCTCCACATATCGCTGTTCAAATTGTGAGCGCGTGACAGGCGCGTGAGCGAATCCAGCAAGATCACCACATCTTTGCCCTGTTCAACCAAACGTTTCGCGTCATTTAACGCCTGTTCAACAACCCGTCCATGCCGCGCCGACTGCTGATCAAAGCTCGACGCGTACAACTTGACATTCGGCCCCTGCACCTCCATGCGCCACTCCGTCACCTCCTCAGGACGTTCATCGACAAGACAAAGAAAGAGACTGGCATCGTGGTAATTCTGCATAACAGCCGCCGCAATCTGGCGCAAAATAGTTGTCTTACCCGCCTTAGGAGGTGATACAACAAGTGCTCGCTGTCCAAAACCAATCGGCACAAATAAATCAATCAGGCGTGGAGCAATCGGAGTAGGACCCGTTTCCAACGTAATGCGCCGGTTGGGATGGATCGGGGTAAGCTTTTCAAAGGGAATACGTGATGTTGCCAATATATTAGGGTCTTTCATGTTGTATGGTTCTTCGATGGAGATAGATGTTTTTCTTTAGTGTATCACAAGACTTTAGATTCTCAATAACGATAAGGCACGCATTTTTAATTCGCTAGCGCGCACGAAAATATGATCATAACCCCATTGTGTAAAAGCTTCTCCATGGATCAAAGAGCGTTCTTTTAGCTCCTCGTGCTTAATGATACGATTAATAAGTCGCTGAATCTTCTTAGCAAGGTCTTGTTGTGATCCTTTATTATTCAGAATATGCTTTTTACTAGAAATAACTTGTACTTTGGTTACTTGAGGCGAATCAACTCTCTCGAGTTTAAAAGGTATGCGTTGTTTTTTATAGTAGCTACAAATAATATCATCGGATACAAAGTGATCATCTACTGAGGCTGAATGAGCAACACGACTATGCACTCGTTGAATGCATCTATTGATATCGGAATTGATAAAAAGAAAATAAGCATCCTTTAAGAAGCCTGGACTAAACAACTTCAGTGCTTCGCCATAATCATTTCTTGCAAATTCGATAACAATCAACTGCTCGTTTCTAACATCTGAATAGCTGAACTTTATCTTTTTCTCTAGCTCTTTTAAGACATCATCTAGCACTGAGAAATCGCGTACATCGAAGCCCCCAAGTTCTCTTGGTAGAAATTTTCTAAGTTTTTCATTCAGTTGAAAATGCTTTTCAAACTGAAACATTTCCTGAAGAATTTCATAATCAGTGAAGTGAACAACAGACCAATGTTGATGAGATTGCTGTACGTACTTATCAATTTGACGATAAGCCTCTGATTTCCCACTTCCAGGACGCCCTAATACAAATAGCTTTACTGGCACAAAATATGTAGTCCCCCTGCTCATGAGTGACCGACTACTGCCCAAAACACTCAGAACCAAAACATCAATAAGTTTAAATATATATTCCGCTCAGAGTGAAGCTGAGGATATAGTCAGGATTATTGATAATATAAACGATTTACCTATGAGAATTTATGGGGAAATGGTTGAGAGATGGTTAATTTTTTTAGTTTATGGATTAGGTTTCTTCACAGCTATACGAAGTTTTTTAGAGTGCCTTAAAAGGTTACCTATTTCGCTCCAATTCACTACCTATCTCTGCATCCTTAATTTTTTGCATTGGTTCTGTATCAGGTAAGCGATGAGCCTCGAACGCAATGATTGAATCAACAAATTGATTGATCTGAACAAATTCATTTATCAAGGTATGAAAGTCTCCCTGCGAACCACTATTGTTAATTATCCTGACTCTCAACTTATCAATGCCATAATTTCTCTCGAGAATTTGAGGCAAATGTTTCCCATTATCACCATTATAGTAAGCATCGAAGATATATTCAGAGACAATATGGTCATCTGACGTGGCTGGATGAATAATGCGTTCGCGAATACGTCTTTTACAGATCTCCAGATCAACGTTAAGATAAAGGAAATGAGCTTCCTGTAGAAATTCTTGACTGAATTGCTGGAAAGCTTTCTCATAATCATTACGCGAGAACTCAATCAAAATGATCTCTTCTAATTGTGCCGTAGAGATATGCACTTTAACCTTCTGTTCCAGTTTCTTAAGAGCTGTATCGAATACGGCCAGATCAAGTACATCGAATCCACCATACTCAGCAGGCTTAAATTTTCCTTGAGAATCTTCCTGGAACATCTCATATAAAATAGCAAAATCATTGATGTGAGCAGTTGACCGCAGTCTATTCCCTGCATAGCTCGATATATAACGAGATACAGTAGATTTCCCACTACCTGGAAGACCCAGGATAAATAATTTCACAGCCATTAGAGACACTTTCCATTTTTTCGACATTAAGCCACATCGTATAATATTAACATATATAGGCGCAAAATGGAATGTCTTGAAACGTCTGTGGGGTATTTTCTCAAGATGACAGTATACGGAAGTGTATATAAAAGAAGAGTCTGAAATCTTAGAACTAGTAAACAGTTGTCAATCTAAGTCACCAGGAGGATACCTACGGCATTGGGAGCAAACACTTCTGTATTCTGCCCTCTGGTTGAGCTAATGCATTTTGATCAGCAGATTTAAGATCAATAACCATGTCAAGAAATGGACTTAATTTCCTTAAAGCTTCTTCTAAAGAAGAATTGTTATCAATTCCTCTTAAATGTTGCTTATCAATACCATACTCACTTATGAGAATTTGAGATAAGCACTTCCCATTATCTTTGTGATAATACGTATCAAAAATATATTCTGAAACATAATAATCATCATTATAGATGGGATTATCGATACGATTTCTTATTCGCTGTTTGCACGTTTCAATTTCAGTTTGGAGGTAAAGGAAATAAGCATCTCGCAGAAAGGCATCACTAAATAGCTTGAAAGCTTTCCGATAATCATTACGTGCGAATTCAATCAAAATTACACTTTCTGGTTTGTAAGACATGAGATATTGAGCAGATTGCTCAAGCTTTTTTAGAGCAGTATCAATTACAGTTAGATCAATCACGTCGAAACCACCACGATCCGCAGGCTGAAACTGTTTGCACTCGATATCATCACGATTCATTTGTTCTAAAATGAAATAATCATTAATCCGAATGCTTTCCAAACCTCTATTGTCTATATTCTTTGCAATTTTACGGGCAATCGTTGATTTACCGCTGCCCGGTAGACCTAAAATGAACAGTTTAACAGTCATACATGCTTTCCCTGTCTTCTACTTTTCAACAGTGCTCGAAAATTTACACTAGGAATTTTCTGATGGTGACCATCGCATCCATCCCCAAATGCCTGGATCCCAGCTTATAATACAGTTTCCACCCTCACGTTGACCAATTTCGAGAATCAGATCTAGGCTTTGCATAATCAATGATCTAACATCAACTACAGTTGTTTCATTAGAAAATCTAAGCAAAATCTCTTGAAGCTTTTCATGTTTATATGAAGAGACCCCTAATCGCACAGTTACCTCAGGAATTTCCAGTAATCCTTCAGGTAACATCGGCCTCCCCATCACAATACGTCGTGCATCCAGGCGATATTCCCCCATCAAAACTTGACGCAGAAGATCAGCTCTATTTCGGGCTTCATCAAGTGACATCCCTTGCAATAAGAGATAATATCTATCAGCATTCACATGGTACAGCCGACGATACAAAGGATTCGAGAGAAGGCGAAGTTGTCCTCGAATACGCAACCCAACCTCTCTACTTAAGTTTCTTGCTACTCGTTCCCCATACTTCGTGGCAAGGCTGCCCTGATTATCTATATCAATAGCGATGAAAGAGATTATCTCTTCAGATTCTTGCTTAGACATATCTTGCGACTGAATTTCAATCAACAAGGCTTCCAGATCATTGATAAACTGGTCTTCTGACAAAAACTCCCTAAATGAAGTATCGACAACCCCAGGATTCGTTATAAGATCACTGAATTTCCCTGTTACTCCCTGGCGAGCTCGATAAGTCATCAGCAATTCCTGGATCATCCGTGTGATCAAACGCAAAACTCGTTGATCAGTTACTGGAAAGGCATCTACTTCATCAGAGGCGATATAAAGTACTGCTATCGGCAGTCCATCGTCACCTACTATTGGAATAGCAATAGCAGAACGAGTCGTTTCCTCAAGCTCTCGATAAGCCAGAATGAAATCTTGAACAGCAATCTTTGGACGGTAGACAACATGCCCACTCTGATAGGCCCTGAAACTCAGTCCCGGATCTTGTATATACACTGAAGTTGATCCTGCTTGATGGGGTGAGCACTTACTTTGTGCTCGCACCGCCAGATGGCGTTGTTGAATTGGCAAGTTAGGATCCCGCGGCAAGAATAACGAAGCAAAATGCCAGCGATCCCGTCCGTCAGGTGTTTTCCCACCTAATTCAACTACCATATCCGCTATGCTATTCAATACCTCATCGGAGGCATTTGGATTGGTAAAATCGGTGATCTGATACTCCCAGTCACGCATGCCATAGTCAAGGCAGGGCTCCCATCGATCTACATGTTGATAGAGTGAATCTAGGAGATATCGAATAGTTTCTACTAGAGCATTGCTTATATACAAAGCTTTTGCTCCCCTTTGTATCACAATCAAGACATTATCTTGCCGTTTATCATCTCCTACTATGGATAACGGTTGGATGCGAAAATCACTTGGAAATTCAAAAGAAGGTTCTTCATCGAGAAAACTATGAAACGAGCGATTCTCCCCCAGCCAACCAACAAGGGAGGGACCAACTTCCGGTTGATCACCTGGTAAGTAATCTACCTTTTGAGCGTCTCGTCTTTCTAATGGAACAATTATTCCAGCAATAGTATCGGGTATATCTTCACACAGCAATATTAATGATAAACGAAGCACTTGCGAAACAAAATATCTCCAGAATACTTCTTCATTGGTACGTCCGACACGCGTATCAATGGGAATGTGTTTGACTTCGTGAACATGCTTGAAATCATGACTATCGATTGAGGTTGTTTGACCTTGCTGCTCGACGAATAAGTGTTTCCAGATCACATCAATATTTTGAGGAATTTCACTTACTGAATAATCGTGATCAATTAGCTCACGGATGAGAGCGAGCTTGTCTAATTCATCGGGAGAATACTGACGATGCCCAGTTGACGCCTTGCCATTCTGCATGAGTGGCGGTCTATCTGTTTTGAGGAGTCTATACTTTTTCTCCCACTCCCTG
>Ga0209048_10000882_pt1 | contig 31803 bp, 29 predicted proteins | sample FrelakmetCRP12CR_FD_187146 | JGI IMG/M metagenome (GOLD analysis project Ga0209048, IMG submission 187146) | Freshwater lake sediment microbial communities from the University of Notre Dame, USA, for methane emissions studies - CRP12 CR (SPAdes)... | ecosystem: Environmental > Aquatic >...
TACCGCCACTTTTAGTGTTGCCCAGACCTCCACCTCTACGGGCGTGGGGGACAGGGTGTCGTATGGGACGCCCACTTCTACTGCCTATATTTCCGGGAAAATTTCCTCTACGGTATGGACAGTGGTTACCGCTACTGGCACCATTCCGGCCAATGTAACCGCCCAAACCGTCGGCTCCATCACCCATGAGTTTACTTCGCTTGCCTCGGCCATTTCTTCCGCAAGCGATCCTTCGCATATCAACAATACCAACCTGACCGCCGCCAACGTAATATTGAACATTCCCTGCTATTACGATTCCGGGCCTGATACAAGCGCTGTAACTGTCAGCGGATATACCACTGGCGTAAATAATTATATAAAAATTTACACGCCCAATAATACGGCTACGGAAGTGAATCAATCGCAAAGGCATAGCGGGAAATGGAATACCGGCAGATACAGGTTGGAAGTTGCCAATAGTTCTGCTATTATTCTCAATGAGGAAAATGCCAGGATTGACGGATTGCAGGTTTATGTTACTGCCGTTAGTGCTGATAACCAGATGGGGATCAAGGTTTTGGACGCTCTTCCTATAACAGGAGTGCTTGATGTGCGCATTTCCAATAACATACTCCGCGGTATCTATACTTCATCGTATGCTTATCATATAGGATTACGCACCAATGCTGCTAGCGGTAGCGGCACCTACCGGATCTGGAATAATATCGTTTATGGCTTCCAGACCTTCCAATACATCGGTATGGGGATAGCGGTTTTCGATGTCCCGTCCACCATCACAGCCTATGTTTATAATAATACGGTCACGAACGTTAACTGGGGTTATGGGCTGGGAAATTCGGTTGTATTTGTCGCAAAAAATAACATCGCTTATAATAATACCTTTAATTATACGTATATGGGATCTCCTTTTAGCGCGTCCAGCACGAATAATCTCGACGGCCCGATCACTGCAGTTGCGCCAGGCTCAAATCCTCAGAATGCCAAAACCGTCAGTTTTGCTGATTCCGCCAACAGCGATTTCCATCTTTCTGTATCCGACACCTCAGCCAAAGATACCGGCGCGGATCTATCAGCCGACCCATATCTTGCCTTTAATACCGACATTGACGGAGAAGCCCGTCCCAACGGGCTTTACTGGGACATCGGCGCGGATGAAGTTGCGCGCCTGTCCGCATATTTTTCCGTCGGCCAGAATACTACTGACCACAAGACCGGAAGCCCTACCGTCACCATCGCTACCGGCACCGCTACCTTTAGTATCGCCCAGACTGGTGCGACTACCGGCGTGGGCGATCAGGTAACTTATGGCTCTCCCGCGCAAACGGCTTATATTTCCGGCAAAGCATCAACCACTGTCTGGTATCTGGTCACCGCCACCGGCACTGTTCCGGCGAACATAACCGCCACCTCGGTCGCTTCCATCGCCCATGTATTCACCTCGCTTTCTAACGCCATCGCCGGAGCCAGCGGCGCTTCTTATCTGAATTCAAGCAATCTTTACGCCTCCAATACTATCCTTAATATTCCCTGCTACTACGACTACATGGCGGATGTTACGTCAGTAACGGTCAGCGGCTATACCACCGGACCGAGTAATTTTATCAAGATATATGCGCCCAATAACACAGCCACGGAAGTGAACGTGTCGCAAAGGCATTCGGGGAAATGGAATGATGCAAAATATCGGTTAGAAATAGCAGATAGTGCGGCTATCAATATCCAAGTTCCTTATACTGTGATTGACGGAATACAGATAAAAGTAACTTCCGCATCAATAGCTTATCTTTATGGTATTATTTCCAACAGCATAAGCGGAAATTATGCAATCGTTTCAAATAATATTATCAGAGCCTCTATCAGCGGAACCGGAGGCTCAGGAGCCGCCATAGGCATTGCCATAGGAAACAATAACACCGGTTACGTCCGGAATAATATCATTTACGACTGGATAAATGGCAATAACGATTTACAGGGTTTGAATGGTGGAGCGAGCAGCACGCCTGCTTATGCTTATAATAACACTATTTTTAATTGCCGGTCTGGAGTATGGGGCAATGACGCGATGGTTTTAAAAAATAATATTGTCCAATCAACATCTATGTCTGGATACGGAGGTACGTATGCTTCTACTTCCGACTATAATGTTTCTGATCGTGCTGACGCTCCGGGCGCTCATTCCAAAAATTCCGTAACCGTTTCCTTCGCCGACTCCGCTAATGATGATTTCCACCTCGTCCTGGCGGACACCGCCGCCAGGGGCGCGGGCACAAACCTATCCGTTGATCCTTATCTATTTTTTACGACCGACATAGACAACGAAACCCGGCCATTAATCTGGGACATCGGCGCGGATCAGTATTTCGGCGGGCATATGAATCCCGTGATTATAAATCCGCCCGGAACTCATACATCAACGAGCACTATAAATGCCTCGCAAAATAATAAAGACACCTCTGGTCTCATCGGCCTGTGGTCATTCAATGGACTTGATGTTTCCACCTCCACCGCTTATGACCGATCAGGGAGCGGAAACAATGGCACTATAACCGGCGCTGTACCTGCAATCGGCAGAGTGGAGCAGGCGATGAGTTTTAATGGAACGAATAACACTGTCAGTGTCGGTAACACTAATAAATCACTCAACTCAGTTTCTTTCTGGGTTAGACCGATAAGCAATTCCCAATATATCATGGACATGGATAGCGGGTCGCATTATATTAGAATAAATACGGGAGCGGTCAGCGCTTTTGGATTTTCTTCTCCGACAATATATGTGGATGGTACGGCCACAACGACGTTTCCTGATACTAGTTGGCATTATATTGTTGTTACGACTGCAACGCCTGTCACAGCCAATAATCTTGTCTTCGGTCTTTCCGCTGGTTCAAATTACTTTTCCGGGGCATTAGACGAAGTCCGCATTTACAATCGCATCCTCTCCACCCAGGAAATCAAAGACTTGTATAACTTTAAAGCGACGAAGAAATAATATATAATTCAAAAGTCAAAATTCAAAATGCAAAACTTCAACTCAAAATTCAAAAGTGATTTAAAAATGCGATGTTATAAATTCAGTCTGGATATCATATCTTTGGCCGATGAACTGCCTAATAAAAGAAGTTCCTGGATTATCATAGATCAACTGATTCGTAGCGCTACTTCTATCGGCGCTAACATAACCGAAGCGAAAGCTTCAAGCTCAAGATTAGAGTTCAAGAAATTCAATGAAATAGCGCTAAAATCCGCTAACGAAACAAAGTATTGGCTTTGCTTATTACGTGATACGAAGCTATCAAAAAAGGAAAGAATTGAACCGCTGTTAAATGAAGCGATAGAATTATCCAATATGCTAGCAAGCGGAATCCTCAAACTTAAAAACAAAAAGTTTTGATTTTTTAATTGCAATTTTGACTTTTGAATTTTAAGTTTTGAATTAACTTAGTTTTACGCTTTAGACTTTAGACTTATTAGTATGTTTTTCAAGCGCATATTCAACGTCCAAGTCACATCAATCACCCTGGCTGCCGGCCTGGTGGCTTTTTCGTCCTTGCTTTCCCGCCTCCTGGGTATTTTCCGGGATCGCATTCTGGCGAGCGAATTCGGAGCCGGCCATATTCTGGACGTTTATTACGCCGCTTTCAGGGTTCCTGATTTTATTTATAACCTGTTGATCCTGGGCGCGCTTTCCGCCGGCTTCATCCCCATATTCACCTCGCTGATAAAAAAGACCCCCACCACGTCTAACGACGTGTCTCCCCCTTGGCAAGGGGGAGTAAAACAAACAGATAACTTACTTCCCCTTAGCAAGGGGGAGTGGCCGAAGGCCGAGGGGGTCGAAGCCTGGGAGTTTGTGAATAATGTCTTGAATATTATCATCGTCCTTTTCTTGGGCATTTCCATATTCGGCATCATCTTTGCGCCTTGGATTACCAAACTGCTTACGCCAGGATTTTCCCCTGAAGATCAGAAAATTACCGCGGATCTCACGCGCGTAATGTTTTTATCTCCGTTATTCCTGGGCATTTCCGGAGTAGTCGGAGGCGTGCTCCAGTCCTTTAAGCGTTTTTTTGTTTATTCTCTTGCCCCCATACTTTATAACATCGGCATCATCATCGGCGCATTATTTTTCGTGCCGCTATGGGGGACTTACGGCTTGGCCTGGGGCGTTGTGTTAGGCGCATTTGTCCATATGCTGGTACAATGGCCGTCGGTGTTCGGCCTCGGTTTCCGTTATTCATTCAGATTCAACTTAAAAAGCGGAAGTATACGAAAAATCGGCGCTATGATGGTGCCGAGAACTTTGAGCCTGGCGACCACGCAGATAAATCTGCTTGTGGTTACTATCGTCGCTTCCACCTTGGCGAGCGGCTCTTTAGCCATTTTCAATCTGGCCAATAATCTGGGTTCTTTTCCGGTCGGCATTTTTGCCATTTCCTTCGCTATTGCCGCTTTCCCGACGCTCTCTGCCTCGGCTTTCAGTGCCAGAAAACTTACGGACACTTTTTCTTCCACGGCCAGGCAGATTTTATTCTTTATCGTGCCTTCCACTGTTTTGCTTCTCACTCTGCGCGCGCAGATCATCCGCGTAATCCTCGGCGCCGGCAAATTCGGCTGGCAAGATACGATATTGACTATGAACACCTTAGGGTTTTTCGCCCTGTCTCTCTTCGCCCAGGCCCTGGTGCCGCTCCTGGTCAGGGTATTTTACGCTCGCCACAATTCTAAGACTCCGTTCCTGATCGGCCTTATTTCCGACGGACTCAATGTGATACTTTCCGTCTGGCTCGGGCACAAAATGGGCGTAGCCGGCCTGGCTTTAGCCTTCACTATCTCTACGATTGCGTATTTCATCATCCTCTGGCTGGTCCTGCATGAAGAGATCGGCGATCTGGATGAAATAAAGATTCTGATTTCCATAGTCAAATTTTCCGGCGCCGCTATGCTTGCCGGCGCATCCATCCAGGCCATGAAGATTGTCGCGGCGACTTTCGTAAATATGGACAAAACCTGGGGCGTGTTCACCCAGGGATTTTTATCCGGAATGATCGGAATCGGCATTTATATTTTCGTCTGTTATATCCTGCAAAGCGAAGAACTGGCCACCTTGTGGGCTGGCGTGAAAAGAAGGATGCCCTGGAATAAACTGGAAGTTGATGATCAGGAAGAAGCGAGAGGAGTTTAGGGCCTATAAGTCTAAAGCTTAAAGTCTAAGTTCTAAATAAAGGCTAAATGCTAAATTTTATAATTTTTACATTGATAATTTAGACTTGATTTAGCCTTTAGTATTTAGACTTTAGCCTTTAATATTCCTTTTGACTTTTTCCCCAATAATTAGTATTATAAATATGTAAAAACTTCACTGGTTTGCCATTTGCTTGGCATTCCTTTTTTATATTATATTAGCATCAAATTTAAATTTGATTCCGTATATTTTTTGAAAATATTAATCCGCCAGCTGGCGGATTGAAAAAGTTTTTAAAGTTTATTATGTTAGATAAAATAAGGAATTTTTGTATAATAGCCCACATAGATCATGGCAAATCAACTTTGGCTGACCGGATGCTGGAAATTACCGGTACGATTGAGAAAAGGAAAATGATGGATCAGGTCTTGGACCGAATGGATCTGGAGCGCGAACGGGGCATTACCATCAAACTCCAGCCGGTCACTATGAATTACAACGGCTATATTCTGAATCTGATTGACACGCCCGGGCACGTGGATTTTACTTATGAAGTTTCGCGGAGCCTGGCCGCCGTGGAGTGCGCGGTCTTATTGGTTGATTCTACGCAAGGGATACAAGCGCAGACTTTGGCCAATCTTTATCTGGCGGTTGAGCAGGATCTGGCCATAATCCCGGTGGCCAACAAGATTGACCTGCCGGCCTCGAACCTCCAAAAAACCATAAATGAAATCGTACAGCTTTTAGGCTGTAAGGAAGAAGAAATAATCTGCGCTTCCGGGAAAACCGGCGCAGGGGTAAAAGAAATCCTGGATGCCGTCATTGCCCGGGCGCCCAAGCCGAAAGGCGAAGCTGAAAAATCTCTCCGTGCCTTGATTTTTGATTCAAATTACGATGAATACCGCGGGGTGGTCGCGTACGTGAGGATTATGGATGGAGAAGTGAAAAAGGGCGACAAGATCTTATTTATGGTAAGCGGCGCCAAGACCGAAGCGCTGGATGTCGGCATCTTCAAGCCGGATTACAAATCTACGGGAAAATTACAGACCGGAGAAATCGGCTATATCGTCACAGGGTTTAAAGAAGTTTCAGAATGCCGTGTCGGCGATACCGTCACTCTAAATGCCGCCTTTAACAAAGGGGGTGAGGGGGATTTAACGGTTATCCCTCTCCAAGGCTACAAGCAGGTAAAACCTATGGTTTTTGCCGGCGTTTTCCCCCGCGAAGGCAATGAATTCCACGAACTTCGCGAAGCCATTGAAAAATTGAAACTGAACGACGCCGCATTATTTTATGAACCGGAACAATCGCAAGCCCTGGGCTTCGGTTTCCGTTGCGGCTTTCTGGGACTCCTGCATCTGGAGATTTTCCAGGAAAGGTTAAAAAGAGAACACGGTCTGGACCTGATCGTCACAATTCCGAGCGTGGCTTACAGGATATACAAAAGAGACGGCACTGATGAAATCGTCCGCACCCCGCAAAAACTTCCCGAGCAGAACGAGGTTGAAAAGATAGAGGAGCCCTGGGTGACGCTGGATATCATCACGCCCAAAGAATATCTGGGCGCTATTATGTCTTTGACGCAGGACAAGAGGGGAGTTTATAAGAATACCGAGTACATTGATGAGACCAGGGCCATACTTCATTACGATATCCCGATGGCAGCGATTCTTACCGACTATTATGATAAGATAAAAAGCGTCAGCTCCGGATATGCTTCCATAAATTACGAATATCTGGATTACCGCCAGGCCGATGTGGTCAGGATGGATATTTTAGTGGCCGAAGAACCGGTTGAATCATTGTCCGTGATAGTTTACCGCGACGAGGCGTTCACGCGGGGCAAGGAAGTGGTAGAGACCTTGAAAGAGTCTCTGCCCAAGCAGATGTTTGTAATCAAGTTGCAAGCCGCGGTAGGCGGTAAAATTATAGCCGCCGAAAGGATATCTGCTATGAAGAAAGACGTAACCGCCAAACTTTATGGCGGCGATGTAACCAGAAAAAGGAAACTTCTGGAGAAGCAGAAAAAAGGCAAGAAAAAAATGATGGCCGCCGGGAAAGGTAGCGTAGAAATCCCCAGCGACATATTCGTAAAGATACTTAAAAAGTAGACACGCCACCTGTCATTGCGAGGAGCGAAGCGACGAAGCAATCTATAATACTTGGTTAATGCACTATGGCCGGAGAAAACAATCATTACGTTTATATTCTAACCAATCATAAAAACTCCGTTTTATATACCGGCGTAACCAATAATATAATAAAACGGATAAACGAACATAAAACCGGAGCAAACAAGGGTTTTAGCAGTCAATATAATTTGAACAAGTTAATTTATTATGAAACGTACGATTATATTAATGATGCAATTGCCAGAGAAAAGCAGATTAAAGGAGGTTCAAGAAAGAAGAAAGAAGATTTGATAAACAGCCTGAATCCGACATGGGAAGATTTATTCGAGTCTTTATTCTAAACCGCCTATTATAGATTGCTTCGCTCCGCTCGCAATGACAAAATATTTATTTATAAATTATATCCTTGTTTTTCTATGAAACGTAAAAAAATTGTAAAAATCATCTGGATAGTCTTGAGCACTTTTGTAATCTTAAGCATGGTGCTTTGGATGGTAGGCGTAAGTTTGATGCAATAAAAAAAGACCACCTCGTTTATGCGAGATGGCCGGACCGTAGGTGTATTTTCAAACCGCTATCCAGTGGCTTTAAGAAAATCTCCGACGGTATCGTGGGCATGTGGTGGAAGGGGTTTCATTTTTGATGTACTTTTTTCGCCGTGATAAGTCAGGCACTCTTGGCACCGAGTATTAGGCACTACTACGGCCTCTGCCCCGCACCCCTCACATTTGCAAGGAACTTTTTTTCTAAGAATCATACCGCCGCAATGGTGGCACATACATCCTCCCTCTTAGCTGAATCTGTTAAATATATTTAATCAAAAATTCACATAGATGTCAAATAATAATGGCAAGATATGGAAAATACTTCCCGAAATCAGCGAGAATCATCAAAAGAAATTTCCTGAATATAACTGCATTATTTTACAGTTGCTTTATAACCGCGGGCTTGTAGGGAAAAAAGAAATTGAGTTTTTTTTGAGACCCGATTTTTCTGAACATAATCTCAATCCTTTTTTGTTTGTCAATATGGAGAAGGTTGTCGGATTGATTATCGGGCATATCAAAGCGAAAAATAAAATTCTAATCTATGGCGATTACGACGCAGACGGAGCCACCGCCGCGGCGGTATTATGGGAAACTATGAAGGCTTTGATGGCCGATGCGGAGGTGTATATACCGGACAGGGTGACCGAAGGATATAGCCTTAATGAAAAAGCTATAAAAGAAATCGCTGATTTGGGGGCTAAGCTCGTCATTACCGTTGATTGCGGAATCAGGAATAAGCAGGAAACAGATTACGCCAAAAATCTGGGATTGGACATAATCATAACCGACCATCATATCCCCTCGGAAGAAGATAAAGACTTGCCCGATTGCCTGATCGTAAATCCCGCGTCAAAAAATGAAAAATATCCCTTTAAATATCTGGCTGGCGTGGGCGTAGCTTTCAAATTGGCAAAAGCGCTTATTTCCAAATCCAGGCTTCCCGATGATAAAAAAATAATACTGGAAGAAAAAGTCATGGACCTCGTCGCCATCGGCACGGTTGCCGACTGCGTCACCACTCTGGGCGAAAACCGGGTTTTGATCAAAAAAGGCCTGGAGGTCATCAATCTGAAAAAAAGGAAAGGTCTGGACGAGTTGATACGGGTCGCACAAATAAATAATATCAAGAAAATAGATTCCTGGAACATCGGGTTCCAGATCGCCCCCAGGCTTAATGCCGCCGGCAGGATGGAACACGCCAACGCCGCTTTTGAATTATTGGTTACAGAAGATAAAAACGAAGCCGGAGAAATAGCCCTCACTTTGAATGAACACAATGTAGCCAGGCAGGATATAACAGAAAAAATCCGTCTGGAGGTAGAAGAGCAAGTCGGCCCCGAAGATAAGATAATAATCGGCGTATGTCCCGAAACCGTGGAGAACGAATCCTGGAAAGAAGGGGTTATAGGATTAGTGGCCGGACGGATCGCTGAAAAATATTACCGCCCCACGCTGGTCGTAACCCGGTCGGGTGAAATGCTCAAGGGTTCGGGGAGGAGCATAGAGGAATTCAATATCATAGAAGCGATCGGAGATGCAAAAGAGTTTTTAGATAAATTCGGCGGCCACCCGGCTGCCTGCGGTTTCAGCTTGGAACCGAAGAACCTCGATGCTTTTACGGAAAGAATGAAAAAGATTGCGGCAGAACAATTAGCCGGCATCGATTTAAAGCCGAAACTGAAGATTGACGCGAAGATAGGATTAAAGGAGATTTCCAATGCGTTTATGGATGATATGGAAAAATTCAGCCCCTTCGGACAGAATAACGACCGCCCCAGGTTTGCAAGCTTCAACGTTGACATAGTTGACATGAACACTATGGGGCTGGAAGGACAGCATATCAAAATCAAAGTAAAACAGGATGATTCGGGGATATTCCAAGCCATAGGCTTCGGACAGGCGGAAAAGTGGAAAGATTTGCAAATCGGTGACAGGATTGATATCGTGTATTATGCGGAGAATAACGAATTTAATGGCAAATCAGAGGTGCAATTAAAGATAGTAGATATTAAAATATCAAAGTCTAAAGTCTAAATTTTAAATTCTAAATGATGAATTTTATACTTTATAATTTAGACTTTAGTATTTAGATTTTAGACTTAAACTTTTATGTCTTATAACAAACTTATCATCTACACCGACGGCGGCGCCCGGAACAACCCTGGTCCGGCCGGAATCGGGGCGGTTCTTATGGACGAACAACGGCGGGTGGTTTGTAAAATATCTAAATACATCGGAGAAGCTACCAATAATCAGGCCGAATACCAGGCCGTGATCGCGGCCTTGGCTAAGGCAAAAGAGTTGGGAGTAAAGGAAGTTGATTTATTTTTGGACAGCCAATTGGTGGTTATGCAGCTCAAGGGGGAATATAGGGTCAAAGACAAAGACCTGGCTCCGTTATTTGTCAAAGTTTATAATTTATCACTAGGTTTTAAAAAAATTACTTATACGCATATCCGCAGGGAGCTTAACAAACAAGCGGATAAATTGGTAAATTTGGCCGTTGACAAGGCGTTGGGAATAATATAATATCTGGACAATTAGCTCAGTTGGTTAGAGTGCGCCGTTCACATCGGCGAGGTCACAAGTTCGAGTCTTGTATTGTCCACTTTAAAATCGATCCTTATTAATTTAATTATCCGTCTGAAGACGGAAGAAAGGAGTAGATTATGTCAGGAGAGGGACAGGGAGAAGTCGTCGGCATGAAATATGAAGGGAAACCGGCGGAAGAAGAGCTATTGAGCATTAAATATCCGACCCCGGCAGAAGACATAGAAATATTTGATATACTCGGCACAAAGCTTGTGTAATTGTTCGAGCAAATCATGGGTGGTTAAAATCCACCTATTTTTTTATTGACTTTTTCAGCAATAAATGTTAATATAATTCAGTAATTAAAAAATTACGTGTTATTTAAATTCCAATAAAATCAGGGTAAGCGGATGATCGCTTTTGCCTAAAACAAGGCATGAGAGGAAAGTCCGGACTTCTCCCGGCCGAAGAGCCGGGGAAAATGGCAGTGGGTAACGCCCACCCTCCGATTTTTGTCGGAGAGGGAAAGTGTCCCTTTCGGGGGATCTCGTTATCATTTAAAGTAAATATTCCGAGGCCACAGAGACTATACTATCCCACACCTTTCAGCTTTTATGTGTATGAATAAAAATGCTATGATATAATCATGCATTACATTTATATATTAAAAAGCGTAAACAATCCAAAAAAATTGTATATTGGTTTTACGAATGATTTGAGACGAAGATTTACGGAACATAATAAAGGGCAATCTCAATATACAAAAAAATATTTGCCTTGGAAGATAATCTATTACGAAGCTTATTCATCCGAAAAGGATGCCAAAGGAAGAGAAAGAAAGCTCAAACAGCATGCAAGAGCATGGGCGCAAATAAAAAGAAGGATTGTGAATTCAATAAATGAAAGTTGAAAGGTGTGGGAAAAAGGTGAAAAGTTGGCTGATGTTATTCTGCGTATGCAAATTTGACGCATAATTACTACGGTCTTCGCCCTCCGGTGACGGGGGTGCGTGGCAAACCCTGCCTGAAGCAAGAGCAAACCATCCCGACATTGCGTCGGGATGAAGAAAAGTAGCTCGCAAGACCCGGCAAGCAATTGCCGGGCAAGATAGATGATCATCACTCCGACGTAACGTCGGAGTACAGAATCCGGCTTACAGCTTATCCTGATTTTATTGGAATTTAATTTTTAAAGTTTTATGAAAAAATCCGAGCTATTTTTTTCTTTTTTGTTGGTGCCGCTGGATTTTTTGATGATAGTTTTAGCGGCGGTATCGGCTTATTCCATCCGTTTCGCGCAATTTACCCGGGCATTAAGACCGGTTATTTTTAATTTACCCTTTTCCAGCTATATGCAGGCGGTTCTCTTGGTAGCCGCCGCCTGTATCGTAATTTTTGCCCTGGCCGGACTTTATAGCATAAAAAGCGCGCGAACATTGGCCATAGAAATCTATCGTGTCATTCTGGCGTGCTCTACCGGATTGATGCTGGTGGTCATCCTTATATTTTTCCGGCGAGAACTTTTTGATTCAAGATTTATTGTCCTGGTCGGCTGGGTGCTATCCATCATTTATATAAGCATCGGCAGGAGCCTGGTGCGCTCTATCCAGAGGATTCTTTTCAGATATGGCATCGGCGTCCATAAAGTGATCTTAGTCGGAGCCAGCAAGACTACCGACAGCCTCATAAAATTTTTTTCCGGCCGGAATAATTCCGGCTACGAGGTCGTCAAAAGATCCCGTGACTTCAATATCGAAACCGCCCAGGAAATTGAAGATTTTTTGAAATCAAAAGAAGTTGACGAGATAATCCAAGCGGATCCCAATTTGAGCAAGGCGGAAGTGCTGCGTATGTATGACTTCGCAGATGAACATCATCTGATTTTCAAATATGCCGCCGATCTCTTGGGCACAAAAGTATTAAAGACGGAAGTCGCGGAAGTGGCCGGCATCCCCATAGTGGAGGTTAAAAAAACCCAGCTGGACGGCTGGGGAAGGATCATAAAAAGGATTTTTGATATCATCATTTCCACGCTGATAATAACAATTTTAAGCCCGGTATTGCTGCTGACAGCGCTGATAATCAAGCTGGATTCCCGCGGTCCCGTATTTTTCGCGCTTCGGGACGACGGCAGCACCGTATACCGCGTAGGCCAGGGAGGCAGACTATTCAAATATTTCAAATTCCGGTCTATGATACCCGGCACCGATAGCATGAGGTATAAAGAACTGGCCGCTAAAAATTTGCGCGGTGACGGTCCGATGGTAAAAATAAAAAACGATCCGCGCATAACCCGCTTCGGTCGCTTCATCAGGCGCTGGAGTATAGACGAGCTTTCCGAATTATTCCTGGTATTTAAGGGAGATATGAGTCTGGTCGGACCGCGTCCGCATCTGCCGGAAGAAGTGGCTAAGTATGAAAACCGCCACAAGAAAGTTTTAACCATAAAGCCTGGCATTACCGGCATGGCGCAGATTTCCGGCCGTAGCGACCTGTCTTTTGAAGACGAAGTCAAGCTGGATACTTACTATATTGAAAACTGGTCTATCCTTTTAGATTTTGCCATTTTATTAAGGACGCCGCTGGCCATAATCCGGGGCCGGCAGGCTGAGTGATTTAAAAAAAAGCTGAACTGCAAATATTGCAATCCAGCTGATGTCCGGGGGCCATTCCTCCTTAATGAGTTTTATGAATCTGGTTGGCCACAAACATAGCGGCCGTCACGGACGAAATTAAGAAAGATAGCAACCCGAATATTACCGTCCGCCGAATAAGCTGATTTCTTTCTTTGTAGTTTCTCTCATTTTTGGCCAGCACTGCAAATCTCGCAGATACGAAGATAAAAACACAAGCTACGCCAAAACTGGCATAAACCCAAGATATAGGAATCATTGAGCCTCCTTGGTAACAGAAATTTAAACAATGAACGTTCAGTATAAATTATCATACCCATGGATTTCAGTCAAGAAAAAATCAAGATAGCCTTAGTCCACGACCACCTGGCCCAGGACGGCGGGGCCGAGAAGGTTTTAAAGGTGTTTGCGGAAATGTTTCCGAACGCGCCTATATTTACCTTGCTTTACGACAAAGAAAATGTGGAAAAAAATTATCAGGGCAGGCAGATAGAAGTTTCCATCATCCAAAAACTTCCCGGCGGGGTCAAACATTATAAATGGTATATGCCGTTTATGCCTATGGCCGTGGAATTTTTTGACCTTTCTGGATACGATATCGTGCTTTCTGACGCCAGCGCTTTCGCCAAAGGCGTAATCACTTCCACTGATACTTTGCATATCTGTTATTGCCACACCCCGACCCGCTACTTATGGAGCGATACCCATTCCTATATCAATGAGCTCAATTACAATAAATATTTTAAGAAAATTATTTCTTTGATGCTTGATTATATCCGGATCTGGGACAGGGCGGCCGCGGACCGGGTTGATTCCTATATTGCCAACTCAAAATTCGTGGCCCGGCGCATTGCCAAATATTACCGCCGCGATTCCGTAGTCATTTATCCTCCGGTGGAAACGGAAAAATTCCAGATTGCGGGTGCTATTGGGGATTATTTTTTGATCGGCGGCAGGCTGGCTCCGTATAAAAGAGTGGATATAGTCATAGAAGCATTTAAAAATCTAGAGGCTAAATTAAAAATATACGGTGATGGCGTGGATATGGACAGGCTTAAAAAGATAGCCGGCAATTGCGCTAATATAGAATTTTTGGGCAGGGTTACGGATGAAGAAAAAGCCGAGCTTTGCAGTAAATGCATCGCGTTTATAAACCCGCAGGAAGAAGATTTCGGCATTACGGCGGTTGAAGCAATGGCGTCGGGGCGGCCGGTAATAGCTTACGGCCGGGGCGGAGCCTTAGAAACGGTGATTGACGGCTTTACGGGCAAGTTATTCAGCGAACAGACCGCGGAAGGCTTAAGCCGCGCTATCGCGGAATTTAATCGGCTTAAATTCAATCCGCAGGAAATCCGTAAACATGCCCAAAAATTTTCTACGGAAAGGTTCAAGAGAGAGATAAGTAATTATATATATGAAGCCTGGAAAGAATTTAAAAAATAAAATATTAATCTGTCATTGCGAGCGATTAGCGAAGCAATCTTTAATAGCTTGTGCAGAATACGAAGTATTAAAGATTGCCACGTCGCTCCGCTCCTCGCAATGACAATTTTTATGAAAATCGGCGTTGACATAAGAACATTGATGGACGCCCGATACAGCGGCGTTCCGGAATACACCCTGAATCTCCTGACTGAGATTTTCAAGCTGGATCATGAGAATGAATACCGGCTTTTTTATAATTCCGGACGCGATATTTCTGCTCGCATGCCCGATTTCGGCGCTATGAACGCCAGCATAATCCACACAAGATATCCCAACAAGCTGTTGAATTATTTTTTATTTAAAATTTTTAACAGGCCGCGGATAGATAATCTGCTGGGGGCGGATATTTTTTTTATGCCCCACATGAATTTCATCTCCCTCTCGGGCAGGAGTAAAAGCGTTTTAACCGTCCATGACCTTTCTTTCCTCCGCTATCCCGGATATTTTTCCGCCCGCAAGAATTTCTGGCATGGGATGGTTGACGTAAGAAAATTGATCAATAAATTTAATTGTGTCGTGGCGGTGAGCGAAAATACCAAGCAGGATATTGTGGAGTTGTGCGGAGTGGAAGGACATAAGGTAAAAGTCATTTATTCCGGAATAACCGATGATTATAAGGTGATAGGAAAGAGTGATGTCAGATTGATAGAGGTAAGAAATAAATATTCGTTGCCTGAAAAATTCATCTTGTTCTTAGGCACCATTGAGCCGAGAAAAAATATTACCGGCCTGGTGTCAGCTTTTGAAGATTTGATTGCCGGGAATAGCGAGCTTTCTGGCCTCCACTTAGTCATTGTCGGAGGCAAAGGATGGAAAAGCGCGGAAATTCGTAAAAAAATTGCCGATTCTAACTTAGAAGATCATATAAAAATGCTTGGCTATGTAGATAGAGAGGATAAGCCGTATATTTATAATCTGGCGTCTTTATTCGTTTACCCCTCGCTCTACGAAGGCTTTGGCTTCCCTCCGCTTGAGGCCATGGCCTGCGGCGTGCCGGTCATAACCAGCGCGTCATCAAGTCTGCCGGAAATTGTGGGCGATGCCGGCATATTGGTTGAGTCTAACAATATATCCGATATATCCAGAGCTATGAAGCTAGTTTTGACCGATGATGGTTTAAGCAAGAAACTATCGGCAAAAGGAATAGAGAGAGCTAAACATTTCAACTGGAGGAACGCGGCCCAGGAATATTTAAAACTTTTCCAAGGTTTATAACCTTAATATGGATTTTAAAATAAAGATAAGGATTATTTTTTGGTCGGCTCTGGTTATTTTAACTAGTTGGTTTGTGTATTTAGGCGTGGTTCCGGGAGGCAAAATAACTTATGCGACTGATTTTAAGGATAATAATTATTTTTTCGGCCGATTAACGCCAGAAGAAAGAACAAACAGTACATCCTCAAGCGAGGCCATAACCGGAGAGCCGGTTTATTTTTCTTTAAGCACCCCGAGGAAATTTGACCAGGCTAAATTGACCATAACTTATAAAAACGAATCCAGCGCCCCGCTTATAGAGGCCGGAGTGCTTACAGATAAGACGGTTTGGAATTATGACTTAAAACCGGTGGAAAACAAAATCCTGGAAAATCTTCAAACCCAATGGGCCGTTTCAGATGGTAACGGGCTGGCTCTTTTGCAAAGGATTAAAAAATACGGCAATATCGAAGAGTTCTTAAAGAATCTTCCTCCTACAAGCGAAATCGCTCTTTATAATTATGACTTAAAAACGGATTTTAAGATCCCTGACTATAAGCCAGGCGCATCAATAAAAACTTTTAATATTCCGTTGAAAGGCCCCTATCAATTTTATACATATATAAAAGGCGAAGAACTGAATTTTAAATTTATTTTTTCCGACTTGAACCAGAATAAGGATCCTGATCCGATAGATTTGAATTTATATAAAGACGGGAAACTGATAGCCGCTAAACATCTGGACGATGATGGCATCGCCGATGATTCGGGCGAATTAAAGAAAGATCGGGAATTGGGCCTGTCAGTATCAGGGCTCAAAGAAGGCGTTTATCAGATAGAATTGAAATGTGATTCTGATATTGTTACCAGAAATATAAAAACCGGCCAGCAAAAAATAGCTTTTATCAATAAGATCTGGCTGGCCGATGATTATAAAAAAAACATTAACCTCGTAACCGACTCTAGGGTAATGGCCGCGGAAACCACCAACCCAGGCAGGCTGCAAAAAATCGTTTTCGGCGGCCGGAAACTGGAAGTCAAGGAAACTTTCAAACAATTCGGGCTGAGAGCGATAGACAAGATAAGCGAAATCAAGCTGGAGAAAGATGATGTAATCTTATCGGGCGACGGCATGTTCGGCTTTGACTCCGATTCCTTTTTTGATCCGGTCATCGCAAAACTGAATGAAAATACTGATGTAGACCAAGACGGGATAAATTATATCTTAACCTCCTACCAAGCTCCTACCGTAGAAAACGGCCACAAGACCGCCGAAGCGGATTTTGATCTCACTAAGGCTTACCGGGAAAACGGCAAATATAATTTCCTTATCTCCGTGCCTAAGCTGGGCACCCCGGGCTACGGAGGCAGGGTATTGGTTGAGAGCGTAAAAGTGGATTTGCGGGGAAAAACTATCTGGCAATTTTTGAAAAATTTTATTAATAGGCTAAATTCTAATTTCTAAAGTCTAAATCAAGTCTAAATTATAAAATATTAATTTGATAATTTAGCATTTAGACTTTGTAATATATTTAGAATTTATAATTTAGAACTTAGAATTAAATATTTTTATCTCACAATGGCAGTAAAAAGTATGAATGACAAAATAATAATAATTTTCAAAGAATTGTTCTTTGCCCTGACCGCGGCTTTAGCGATTTTTATCGCCCTAGAAACAGTCTGGCCTGGCGTAATTTTAGCTTATTTGAACATAAATTGGGTATTGATTTTATGGCTTATTGTTGGTATATTAGTATTGTTATTTAATAATAAATTATCAGGCCATGATTGACGGCGTCATAGTAAAAAAACTTAATAAATTTGAAGATAGCCGGGGCTATCTGGCTGAATTTTATAGGAATGACGAAATCGCTTATGAGCCGGCAATGGGATATATCAGCGTCACCAAGCCCGGCGTAGCGCGCGGTCCGCATGAGCATAAATACCAGGCAGATTGTTTTATTTTTGCTGGCCCGGGCATTTTCCAGCTCCATCTTTGGGACAGGAGAGAGGATAGCGAAACCAATGGGGAATATATAAGGATGGAAATAGGCGAGAATGATCCGGCCATGGTAATTGTTCCGCCCGGAGTAGTGCATGGGTACAAATGCATCAGCGACAAAGACGCATATGCCATTAATCTGCCGGATAAACTTTACCGCGGGATGCAGAAGAAAGATGAAATTGATGAGATTAGATGGGAACAAGATCCGAAATCACCATACAAAATTCCTTAATTTATTATAAATTTATGTCATGCATTTTTTGTAAAATCGTGGACAGCACTTTGCCGAGTTATAAAGTCTATGAAGATGAGGAGGTGCTGGCCTTTTTGGATATCGGCCCGTCAAATTACGGGCACACCCTCGTAATACCCAAAAAGCATTTTGAAGATATTGAAACCACCCCAGGGGAAATTATATGCAAAGTAGTAAAAGTAGTTAAAAAAATCGGCTTATCCATTAAAAAAAGCTTGGAAGTCCCAGGGTATAATATTGCCGTCAATAACGGAGCTATCGCCGGCCAGATCGTTCCGCACCTGCATTTCCATATCATACCCAGATACGAGAATGACGGCTTGAATCTTTGGCCGCAAGGAAAGTACGGCGACGGCGAAGCGGAAGAAGTTTTAAAGAAAATTAAAATCCAGTGATTATGAAATTATTAGTGACCGGTGGCGCCGGATTTATCGGTTCAAATTTTATCAGATATTGGCTAAAAAATAATCCTGGCGATGGGATTATCAATTTGGATATTTTAACTTACGCCGGCAATCTGGAAAATTTGAAAGATGTTGAAAAAAATCCTGATTATCAATTTATAAAAGGGGATATATGCGATAAGGATCTGATCAATGAGTTGATAAAAGGGATTGATCTGGTCGTACACTTTGCCGCCGAAACGCACGTGGATCGTTCCATAACGGATAGCGCCGACTTTATCCGCACCAATGTTCTAGGCACCCAGATACTTTTAGACGCGGCAAAAAATAACGGCAACGTGCGCTTCCACCACATTTCCACTGACGAAGTCTTCGGGGCGCTAGGGCCGACAGGCGCCAAGTTCAATGAAATGACTCCTTATGACCCTAGAAGCCCTTATAGCGCTTCCAAGGCGGCGGCGGATCATTTGGTTAGAGCTTATTTCCATACTCACCGCCTCCCGATAACCATTTCCAATTGTTCAAATAATTACGGTCCTTACCAATTTCCGGAAAAGTTAATACCTTTGTTCATCACCAACATCATTGAAAACAAGAAGGTACCTGTTTACGGCGAGGGAAAAAACATACGGGACTGGATATATGTTGACGACCATAACGCCGGCGTAGAGGCGATAATCAAGGAAGGAAAAATCGGCGAAACTTACTGTTTAGGCGGCGGCAATGAGAAAACCAATATAGGAATAACCAGGATGATCCTGGAATTGATGGGACAGGGCGAGGAAACGATAGAATTCGTACCGGACAGAAAAGGACATGACTTCCGTTATGCTATTAACTGCTCTAAGGCTAAAAAAGAATTGGCCTGGTCGCCGCGGACTGATTTGAAAGACGGCTTGAAACAGACTATCAAATGGTATCAGGATAACGCAGATTGGTGGAGAAAAATAAAAAGCGGGGAATATAAGGATTATTATGAAAGGCAATATGGCAAATAACAAGATTTTGATTTTAGGCGCGCAAGGCAATCTGGGGCAACAGCTGGTGAAGATGTTTTCCGCTGATAATGATGTTGTCGCTTGGGACAAAAGCGAAATTGACATAACCGACAAAGGATTAGTGTCAAAAAAAGTGTCAGATTTGAAGCCGGATGTCATCATCAATGCGGCCGCTTATAATGCGGTGGATAAATGCGAAGAAAATGAGAGCGAATTTGAGCTGGCGAGTAAGCTTAATTCAGAGGCCCCTGGATTCCTGGCCGAAGCGGCGCTACGGGCTAAAGCCATCTTAGTCCACTATTCAAGCGATTATGTGTTCGGCGGCCACGCTCATCATCATATGAAAACTACCAAAGAAATCAGGCAGTCTGGGGGATTCGCGGAAGATGACGGACCGCGGCCGGTCAACAAATACGGCCGGACTAAGTTAGCCGGCGAACAGGAAATAATAAAATTATCAGGCAAGGGGCTTAAATGGTATCTGATAAGGACTTCAAAATTATTCGGGCCGAAAGGAGTTTCTGACGTTGCGAAGCCGAGTTTTTTTGAAGTAATATTGAAAATCGGCGAAGAAAAAGGCGAAGTGGATGTGGTGAATGATGAAAAAAGCTGTTTTACCTACGCGCCCGATTTGGCCAAAGCCACTCGGGAACTTTTGGAGAGCAATAAAGGATACGGGATTTATCACCTGGTCAATGGCGCACCCTGTACTTGGTATAAAGCCGCTAAGAAATTATTCAAGATTGCCGGTCTTGCCGTAAAGGTTAACGCGGTACCCAGCGATAAATTCCCCAGACCGGCGAAAAGGCCGAAATATTCGGTATTAAAAAATACCAAATTGGCTCCGATGCGCGACTATCACCTGGCTCTAAAAGAATATTTGAATATCTTTAAATTATAACTATTATGAAAGGTATCATACTCGCGGGCGGAACGGCTACCAGGCTTTTCCCTCTGACCGCAACCACCTCTAAACAATTATTGCCGATTTACAACCGGCAGATGATTTTTTATCCGTTGAATGTTTTAGTAAAAGGCGGCATCAAAGATATTTTGATAATCATCGCCCCCGAACATTCCGGACATTTCCTTAACCTCTTGGGTTCTATTTTTGACAAACTGGATATCCGTCTTGAATTCAAGGTGCAAAAAACGCCGCGCGGCCTGGCCGACGCTTTCGTAGTCGGGAAAAATTTCATAGCAGGCGATAACGTCGCTATGGTTTTGGGCGATAATATATTTGAAGATGATTTTACCGAAGATATTAAGAATTTTAAAACCGGAGGAAAGATTTTTGCTGTTAAGGTGCCAGACCCGGAACGTTTGGGCGTAGTGAAATTTGATGAAAATATGAAAGCGGAGAAGATAGTGGAGAAGCCCAAAGAATGGATAAGCGATTATGCTATCCCCGGATTTTATATTTATGACAAACGGGTGGCAGGTATTGCGGAAAACATAAAGCCCAGCGCTCGAGGAGAAGTGGAAATAACCGATATTAATAATTGGTATCTGGGCAAGGGGGAATTGGAGGTCGGGATGATTAAAGGCAATTGGTTTGATGCCGGGACTTTTGATTCATTATTAGAAGCAGGAAATTATGTCAAGGAAAAAAAATTATATGAAAATTTTGATCTGGTCATAAATAAAGCCGTGGCTGAGTTTAATGAAGAATTGTCAAAATTGGCTAAGAAAAAAATAGCTTGATAAAATGGTAGAGAACAATAAAAAAATCGCTATCGGTTTCATAACTTACGGCAAGGCCACCTCAAAGTACTTGCCGTACTTTTTAAAAAGCCTGAGGAGCCAGACCTTCAGAGATTTTAATATTTTAGCGATAGACAATTCAGAAGAAGAAGAAAATGAAAACAGCGATTATATAAAGAAAAATTTTCCGGAAATTGGCATAGAATGGCCTGGAAAAAATATCGGATTTGCGCGCGGCTATAACCGGATGATGAATAAAGCGGCAGAGGAAGGTACGGAATATTTTTTAGCCGTGAACCCGGATATGATTTTTGAAGCGGATATGCTGGAGGGATTAATCAAAGCGATCCAAATTGATCCGAAAATAGCGGCCGTCCAGCCTAAAATACTCAAGTGGGACTTTGTCAATGATTCTAAAGAGAAAATAATTGACAGCTTAGGCTTAAGAATAGACATAAAGCACAGGTTTTTTGACGATAAGCAAGGCAGTATAGACGATCGCCTTACGAGGGACAACAAAGAAATTTTTGGCTTTACCGGCGCGGCCGCGTTGCTGAGGGTAGAAGCCCTTAAAGACGTAGCTTATAAAAATCAATTTTTTGACGAATTGATGTTTATGTATAAGGAAGATTGCGACCTTTCATACAGATTGCGCTTAGCCGGGTGGAAAATAATCCTGGCTCCCCAGGCGGTCAGTTATCACGACCGCACTGCGTCAATAGTAGGGGAAAGCGTTTGGCAGATTATAAAAAATAGGAAAAATAAATCAAGAAAAGTCAAGGAATGGTCGTTTCTAAACCAGCTTATTTTGCTTTCCAAATACAAGGGTCTGAAATTTTCTCCCGGCGTCCGCCAGGCCAGTTATTTTTATGCCTTGAAAACGATTGCCTTTGCGGTTATTTTCGAGCCTTATTTAATAAAGCAATTATTTATTTTTTGGAAATTAAAAAATGAAATTTCCGAACGCCGCAAAGCACTTAAGATCAGAGTTAGCAGCGGAGAGATTGAAAAGTGGATGAAATAAGTTATAAATTAGTACATATGGACTTATCTATCATCATTGTTTCCTGGAGCGTCAGGGAAAAGTTAAGGGAAAATTTAACCGCGCTGTTTAAGAGCGAAGGGGATTTTAATTTTGAAGTTTTCGTGGTGGATAATAATTCTGCGGATGGAACGGCAGAAACGATAAAAAAGGAGTTTCCCGGGGTGAAATTGATCGCTAACAAAGAGAATTTAGGTTTTGCCCGGGCGAATAACCAAGCTATTAAATACTCTACAGGACGTTACATTTTGCTTTTAAATCCCGATATGCGGGTCTTCGGTGATACGCTGGATAATATGATCGGCTGGATGGATGATTATAAGCAGGCCTCAGTCGCTGGCTGCCATCTAATAGATGAAACAGGCAAGACCATCCGTCATGTCCGTAATTTTCCAAAGTTATCGGACCAGCTGGCCATCGTCCTCAAACTGCCGCATTTGTTTCCGTCTGTTTTAAATAAATATTTAAGAAGCGATTTTGATTATGACCGGCCGGCAAAAGTTGATTCCGTGCGCGGCGGATTTTTTATGGTAAGAAGCGAGGCGATGGGGGAAATCGGTTTGTTGGATGAGCGTTTTTTCGTGTGGTTTGAAGAAGTGGACTACTCTAAAAGAGCGGCGAACGCGGGATATGAGGTCTGGTATACTAACGCGGCAGAGTGCATTGATTACGTGGGGCAGAGCTTCCAGCAATTAAAGAGGGGAAGGGCGCAGAGATATTTCCGCGATAGCATGCTCAAGTATTTTAAAAAATGGCACCCGGCCTGGCAGTTTCGGGTTTTGCGATTGGCTTGGCCGATCGGCATCTTCATAACGTTTGTCGGAAATATTTTCAGATTAAGGCCTCGCACCAAAACATAAAAATATTTAAAAAGCGCTCCGACGTTACATCGGAGCGCTTTTAAAATTGCTATTTTATACACCAAGCCTGTTAAGCTATGTTGTTAAGCTTCTTATACCAAGGGCAACCGAAACAATTACTGTATTTTTTAGAAGCAGAGCAGCCGCTTTTAGAATTAGACAAAAACCAGCATTCTCTGCCGGAGTTGGTTTTATAAACCTCGCAAGCATCCCTTACTTCAGCCGAGCATTCCATAAATTCCCAACAATTTTGTGTTTCCTTTGTTTTCATGATTATGTATTAGAATAATAATTATTTCATATAGTGTGTTTGAATGATATAATCATATCACATAGGAGGGATAAAATAAAGCTGAACGAAGGGCTCTTTTGAAAATTCCCTAGGCTTGACATGAAACTAGGTTTCTTCTATACTGATTTGATGCCAATTTTTTGCATTAAATCGTACCTTAAATTAAGAGAGTGGAGGGAACATGAAAATATTGTCGGGTATGGCATGTATAATTGCGATTATTTTCGCATTTATCCCATATGCCTTTGCTGAAGACATAGATAATGAGTTAACCCCCAGCGGAGCTAGATACTCTTTGGCCAAGAAAGCCGTTGGTGGCGTTGTCGGCATATTCGCTGGCATTTTTGCCCATGAATTGAACCATCAAATCGTGGCAAAAGCTGAAAATGTTGATATTACCTGGAACCAGGAGCGGTGGACAGCTTATACCGATGACAAAAGAAAGCTTAGAAACATCGCCTTGGGGGGATTTGCAGCGCAGATCATCAGTTCGGAAATCCTTCTGGATATTGACAAGATTCCCAAAGATAATTCATTTGTCGTAGGGTGGCTCTCGTTTAATATTGCGAATGCGATCGTATACACTCTGGAAAACGAGCTGAGACCCGGCGGGTATGGAGATTTGCAAACCATTGACCAGTCCGGGCTCAATAGCAGATGGGTGGAAGCGGCGATTGTCGGGCACGCGCTCTTAAGCGCGTACCGGCTTTGGGAAAAACCGGCATTCCCTATGTTTATAAAAGCTACCCGGCAGGAGATCGTTGTCGGCCTCAGCTGGCGATGGTAAAAATATAGAAGTGTATGTAAATAACTGCACTTCTTTTTTTTGCGTAACCAATGCGATTTATTGTATTATATGCGAACTTGTGCTATTTTTATATTAGCCGTAATTAAGCTTATTATAGCAAAAAAGGCGTCTAAATTATGAAAAAAATAGCGATAATTTTAGTCAACTACCAGGATTATGCCAAACGCTTTCTCGCGGAATGCCGCGATAGTTTACGCGCGCAAAATTATCCCAAGGAGCTGTTTAGGGTTTATATAATAGACAATGCTTCAAGTGAGGAATCTTTTAACTATCTAAAGAATGTTTATCCAGAGGCTCACATAATCGCTCGCGCAGATGGCAATTACGCAGCCGCCAATAACACAGGCATCGAACAGGGGACGGAAGACGGTTGTGAATATTTCGTCATCGCCAATATGGATACCAAGTTTGATGCGGATTGGCTTGGGGAACTGGTTTTGGCGGCGGAAAATAATCCTTTAGCTGGCATCGTCCAGTCTAAAATTTTACTTTATCCGAAGACGGAAGAAGAGTGGAAGCGGCCGAAAATAAATACGCTGGGAAATTCCGTCCACTACCTCGGTTTCGGGATGACCACGCATTATGGCGAAGAAGATAAAGAAGGTGGCGAGGAATATCCGGAAATAAAAGGTTATGCCAGCGGATGCTCGCTTTTGGTGAAAAAAGAAGTATTGGATAAGATCAACGGTTATAATGAGGAATATTATATGTATCACGATGATCTGGAAATGGGGTGGAAAGCTAGGCTCTTCGGTTACAAGATAATTTTAGCGCCTAAATCAATCGTCTATCACAAATACGAATTTGAACGGAGCGTCAGGATGCTTTATTATATGGAAAGAAACCGCTATATAGCCGTATTCTCATTTTATTCCCTTAATACCATCGTGATGCTGCTGCCTGCCTTGATTCTAATGGACTTGGGAATGCTGGCTTATTCTATTTTCAAAGGCTGGTTTAAAACCAAGCTGGATGTTTATTCGTATTTTATCCAACCGGAAAATTGGACAAAAATAAGTTTATTTAGGCAGGAAATCAAAAAAAACAGGACTAAATCCGACCAAGAGGTTGCGAATGACTTTACCGGCGAACTACTGTTCCAGGAAATCTCTAATCCGGTTTTAAAATGCATCGGCAACCCAGTATTAAATTATTATTGGAAAATAATCAAACCCTTGATAAAATGGTAAATATGGGACAAGAAAATATAAAATCTAATGGGGTGGATATCAGTTTGATAATACTTCATTATAATGGCAGAGAAGTGGCTTTAAATTGCTTGGACTCCATCAAGACGGCTGATTTCAGCCTTTTGAACCGGGAAATTATCGTGGTGGACAATGCTTCAAATGACGGGTTGGTAGAACTTTTGGAGATAAAACATCCGGATGTGAAAATCATCCGGAACGCGAAAAATATCGGCATGGGAGCCGGAAATAATATCGGCATCAGGGAAGCGACTGGGAAATATATCGTCATTATGAATCCGGACACGATTGCGGCTAAAGACGTTTTCAGGAGAATGTTTGATTTTTTAGAGGCTAACCCCGATGTAGGCATGGCCGGTCCCAAGCAGTTTAATCCGGACGGCACGGTGCAGGATTCGTCCTATCGCTGGCATAGCCTTCTGACTCCGTTATACCGCCGGACTCCTTTGGGAAAACTAAAATGCGCGCAAAAAGATCTAAATCGATTTTTAATGAAAGATTTTGACCGCGCGAGCATAAAGGAAATTGACTGGCTCTTGGGCTCATTTTTATTCTGTCGTGCCGAGGCCCTGAAAGAAGTCGGATACTTTGACGAGATTTTTTTTCTTTATTTTGAAGACACAGACCTGTCCAGGCGGTTCTGGGAAAAGGGCTGGAAAGTGGTTTACTACCCGGACGCTCAAATCATCCATAATCACAGCCGGCTCTCCGCGCAGATTCCATGGTATAAATTTTTTGTTTCCAGGGCAGGCAGAGAACATGTCATTTCCTGGGTTAAATATTTAAGAAAGTGGGGGATACCTGAGCTTAAGATTTAAAATTTTAGATTTAATAATTATCTTATGCAAAAAATAAAAAAAGCAGTGGTGGCGGTTGCCGGTTCTGGAACGAGGCTTCTGCCAGCCACCAAATCTATGCCCAAGGAAATGCTCCCTATCGTGGATAAGCCGATAATACAGCTGGTAGTGGAAGAATTGGTGGAAGCCGGCATAGAAGATATCATCTTGGTGACTAAATGGGATAAAAAACCCCTGGAAGATCATTTTGATTACAGCTGGGCTTTAGTGCAGGAATTAAAGAAGGCCGGTAAAGAGCAAATAGCCGAGGAAATAAAAAAAATCGCTAATCTGGCGAACTTTATCTATATCAGGCAGAAAGGTCCTTACGGTAACGGCACGCCGGTGCTTTCCGCCGCCAATCTGGTGAAAAATGAGCCGTTCATATTCGCCTTCGGCGACGATCTGGTGAAATCAGCAGTTTCTTTTTCCAAACAAATGGCCCTGGATTATGAAAAAAACGGCAATCTGATGATCGGCGTGCAGGAAGTGCCGGAAGAAGAGGTGAATAAATATGGCATCGTCAAGCTGAAAAAAGATACTATGGAGATAGGGGATATTATTGAGAAACCGTCCGTCCATGAAGCCCCCTCCAGGCTCGCGGATTTCGGCCGGATGATTCTGGATCAGGAAATCATAGATATCTTAAAAACTACCGCTTTAGGCAAGGGAAATGAGCTCTGGATAATCGACGCCATCAGGACTTACGTGAATAACGGAGGGAAATTCATGGCCAAGGAAATAAAAGACGGGGAGTGGCTGACCACCGGAGACCCCTTGAATTATTTGAAAACTACGCTCAAGTATGCGTTCCAGAGAGAGGATATCGGCGAAGAATTAAAGCAAGCGGCCAAAAAAATGATAGAATAAAAACCATATTTAAAAGCCCCGGTTGCGGGGCTTTTTTGTAATTATTGTATTAAAAGTTTATATATGCCTTTTTGTTCGCCTATTTTCGCCGTAAAGTAAAGCGTATCTCCTGTCCCGTTGATAGATGGGGAAGAAATCTCGTCAAATTTCAAAATTTGCGTAATATTTCTTTTCTCCCGGTCATCCAGCTCTATTGAATTTATGGCATCATCGGTAGTAAAAATAACATAATTCTGGCTGGGGTGGAGGATTACTTTCCTGATCAACGAACTTATCCTGGTTAGAAGGGTTTTTTGCCCGGAATCTATGTCTGCTAACCAGATTTCAAAATTATTATTATAGAGCAATTTATTAGCGCTTATCCAATCGGCATAAGTTATGTCGTTGATGCTTTCCACACGGAATTGTGCGTTCGGGTCTATCAGATACAGGGCATGCTGCCGGTCGTTATAAAGATTTATGTACTTGCTCGTCGGGTTCACGAATTTGTAGCTATAGGGCATGGAAAGATCCAGGCTGGCCGCCAGGCTTTGCGGATTTGTTTGATATATATTGATTTTGGGGGAACTGCCGGAACGGCTGATGACGTAAAAATATCCGTCTTTATAAAAATAATCCGTTATGCTATCGGCTAAAATCATATCAGACTCCTGCAAATCGGCAAGGCTGAGCCTGGCTATGGTATTATAAGTATTGTTTTTGGAAAGAGGCATGTAGTATATGATGCCGTTCCCGTTTAAGTCCCACTGGAAATTTTTAGCCTTTGGTCCGATAATATCCGAAAGTTTAACCGGCTGATTTGACCCGGCGTAATCGTAAACATAATTTCCCGAGATAATCTTATCACTGCCTGGAGACCACAGGAGATTATCGGCCTTTGCTTGCAAAGGTATCTGTTTAAATTCATCGGCCTTTTCGGAATTTATCACCAGGATATCCGAATCCGTGAGTCCGGCCAAGAATTTACCATTCGGGGAAGGTGAAAAATTTTTAACATCGGCATTTTTCAATAACAAGGGCAGATTATTCCTAAATAAGTAAACATCTTCCGCGTAGGTAGACTCTCCTCCCTTGACTGTCAATTTTTTCTGCCAGCTCCAATAACCGTCCAATTCAAGCTTTACATCGTATTCCCCGGGAAGCAGATTCTTGATTTTAGCGGGGGTGGTTATGGTATCTTCTCCTTTGCCGAAAATTTTTGCCTGGGCTAAAAATTGCTTTAAAAAGGCCTGCTGCGATTTCCCGTTGATGAAAATTTTCGCTCCCTTGGGCGTAGAGTCAAGTATGAGCATGCCCGTTTTCTGGAGCTGTATGGCCCTGATATTCCAGCTCAAAGTAAACTGATATCCTGCCGCGTAAGCGATGACCAGGGGAGTTATTATGATGAATGCCAGTATGAATATTATATAGAGAAATCTTCTTGTTGCTAAGGTCATAAAAAATCTAAAATCCAAACGTTAAAATAAGCGCGTTTTGATTATAAGTTTAAAGTGCCGATTTTCTTTATATCCGCGCCCAAGGCTCTTAACCGGCCGTCAATATCCTCATAGCCCCTTTCGATCTGGTAGATATTTTCAATTTCCGTAGTGCCTTCGGCGACCAGAGCCGCGATAATAATAGCTATGCCGGCGCGCAGATCCGGGCTGGCCAGTTTCCGGCCATAAAGTTTCGCCGGCCCGTTAACGACTATCCTGTGCGGGTCGCACATGATGATATCCGCGCCCATCTGGGTGAGCATGTCGCTGAATAATAAACGTCTGTCGTATATGGTTTCGTGTATTAGCGAGCTTCCCCGGGCCTGCGTCATTAAGACCGTGTAGGGCGATTGCAGGTCGGTGGGAAAGCCGGGGTATTCGTGGGTCTGCACATTATAAGGTTTGATAAATTCGCCCGGATAAATTTGGAGCCAGTCCGGACCGGTTTTAAAGCCTATGCCTTGCTTGGCAAATATAGCCAGGAGCGATTCAATGTGGCTGGGATTGCATCGGGTTATTTTAATGCTGGACTTAGTGGCGGCCGCTAAGATGGCAAAAGTACCGGTCTCAATCCGGTCGGGGATTATGTCATATTTTCCGGCAGTGATGCTATCCACTCCCGTGATGACTATTGTCGGCGTACCTGCGCCTTGTATCTTGGCGCCCTGCAGGTTCAGATAATCGGCCAGAGCTTTTATTTCCGGTTCCATAGCGCAGTTTTTCAAAACCGTAGTCCCGGATGCCAATACGGCCGTCATCATCAGGCTTTCAGTGCCGGTAACGGATATGGTGGTAAAAAAATATTCGCACCCCTTAAGCTTGGCCGCTTTGATATGATAAAATCCGTCTTGCCAAGCAACTGCCGCACCCATAGCCTGGAATCCTTCCAAAAAAAGGTCTATCGGCCTTTGCGCGGCGCCCAGGACGCAGCCGCCGGGGTGGGGGAAACTGACTTCGCCTGTTCTGGCGAGAATCGGCCCGACAAACATTATGGAGGCGCGGAATTTATTTGCCAGCTTAGGCTCCAATTCGGTTTTGATATTCTTATCGATCTGGATCTCGCAGACATCTTTATGGCGGGAGATGGAAGCCCCGATATTCTGGAGCAATTCCAGGGAGCGGCTGATGTCTTCTATATTCGGCAGGTTGTTGATGGTGATTTTATCCGCTGACAGTATGGCCGCGGGTATTATTTTTAAAGCGGCATTTTTGGCTCCCTTGACGGCGATTTCTCCGGAAAGTTTCGCACCGCCCTGAACGATGAATGTTGACATAAAAAAGAATTTTTGTGCGCGCTGGCATTAATTAATTTACTCTAAAATTATATACTAAATACCATATTATTTCAACTAAAACGTTTATTTGCCGGGTTTGTCTGTTATATGTTAAAATAAAATAAAGGCCTAAGGCCTTGTATTTATGTGATAATTAATTATATCTATAAGAAATGCCTGAAAATAATAAAAATAAAGCTTTTAAAAGGATCCTGATAGTAATACTATTTTTAATAGCTATTATAGCCAGTTTCGCCTCGGGAATTTTACTGGCCGGTCTTAATGCCAATATTAAATCATTGGCGCAAAGCCAGGCCGCCTATGCCGGCAACGTACTTAATAAATACGGATTACCCCGGACAGGCGATGTCGCCAAAGACGTTAATTTTGATTTGTTCTGGGATGTTTGGGACACCCTGAAAAAAGAATATGTGGACAAGAGCAAGTTGAACGAAAAAGCAATGTTCTATGGGGCTATAAAGGGGATGGTGGCATCGGTTGGAGACCCCTATACGGTTTTCATGGATCCCAGGATATCCCAGGAATTTTCCAATGACTTGGCCGGCACTTTTGACGGCATAGGCGCCGAAATCGGCATAAGGAATGACGTGCTGACGATAATCGCGCCTTTAGCAGATTCGCCAGCGGAAAAAGCCGGGCTTAAAGCAGGCGACAGGATTTATAATATCAATGGCACTTCAACGGCCGGCGTAACCGTGGATCAGGCCGTTTCAGAAATCAGAGGACCTAAGGGCACCAGCGTAACCCTGACCATCATGCATGAAGGTTCGGGCAAGACCAAGGATTATACCATTGCCAGAGACAAGATTGTCGTAAAAAGCGTTACCACCCAAAAAAGAGACGACGGGATATTCGTAATAAAGATAAGCAGTTTTAACGACGATACTGCCGATTTATTCCAGCAGGCCGTGCGTGAAGGCGTTAAAGCTAACCCCAAAGGAATCGTGCTTGATTTAAGGAATAATCCGGGAGGATATCTGGAAACGGCCATAGTAGTGGCCAGCGCTTGGATAGACCAGGGCGTAATCGTAAGCGAACAATTCGGCGACGGCACTAAGGATGATTTCCCGGCCAAAGGAAAGGCTCTATTCAAAGGCTTGAAAACCGTAGTCTTAGTCAATCAGGGAAGCGCTTCGGCGTCCGAAATAGTCGCCGGAGCATTAAAAGATGACGGCGAGGCCACGCTGGTGGGCAAAAAAACTTTCGGCAAAGGCTCTGTCCAGACTTTAGATAAATTCGGTGACGGCTCGCAAATAAAAGTCACTATTGCAAAATGGCTTACCCCTAAAGGTTATAATATAAACGAGCAAGGCATTAATCCCGATGTTAATGTGGATATCACCCTGGAAAATTATGACAAAAACCAGGATCCGCAGATGGATAAGGCAGTAGAAATACTGAATGTAAAATAACATAAACCTTTAATCTTAAATTTAAATATGCCATCCCCAACCAAAAAATCGGCTCGCAGCCGAAAAGAGTCTACGAAATATATATTTGTCGTCGGCGGAGTAATGTCCGGCGTCGGCAAAGGAGTGACCACAGCGTCAATTGCCAGAATCTTGACTGGCAAGGGTTATAATGTCAGTGCCGTAAAAATAGACCCTTATATCAATGTTGATGCCGGCACTATGAATCCGATAGAACACGGAGAGGTCTTTGTGACCGAAGATGGCGACGAAACCGATCAAGATATCGGCAATTATGAGAGATTTTTGAATAAAAACATCTACCGCGAGAATTATATGACCACCGGCCGGGTTTACCAGTCGGTCATCCAGAAAGAAAGAAATTTGGAATACGGCGGCAAATGCGTCCAGGTCGTTCCTCATATCCCGATTGAAGTAAGGAGCCGGATTGAAAAAGCGGTCAAAAAAACCGGTGCCGATATCATAGTTATTGAAATAGGCGGTACGGTAGGGGAATACGAGAATTTACTGTTCTTGGAGGCGGCCAGATATATGCATATGGAAGCTCCGGATGATGTTTTATTTGTAATGGTGAGCTACCTGCCGGTACCGGCGAAAATCGGGGAGATGAAAAGA
>Ga0209048_10000883_pt1 | contig 31781 bp, 28 predicted proteins | sample FrelakmetCRP12CR_FD_187146 | JGI IMG/M metagenome (GOLD analysis project Ga0209048, IMG submission 187146) | Freshwater lake sediment microbial communities from the University of Notre Dame, USA, for methane emissions studies - CRP12 CR (SPAdes)... | ecosystem: Environmental > Aquatic >...
CGCCGCGGTCGCCGGCCGGCTCGACCGCAGCCCATTGACCACGCGCTTCTATGCATATGCCGATTTCTTTGTTGGTGCCTCGCCACCGCCCGACTAAGCTCGCGGGCCTCGACATTCCCATTGAGGACGCACCCGTGAACCAAGCCGACTGGCGATTCGAAACCCTCTCCGTGCACGCGGGCTACACGCCCGAGCCGACGACAAAGTCGGTCGCGGTGCCGCTGTACCAGACCGTGGCCTACGCGTTCGACAACGCGCAGCACGGCGCCGACCTGTTCGACCTGAAGGTGCCGGGCAACATCTACACCCGCATCATGAACCCGACGCAGGACGTACTCGAGCAGCGCGTCGCGGCGCTCGAAGGCGGCATCGCGGCGCTCGCGGTGGCCTCGGGCCAGGCCGCGGTGACCTACGCGATCCTGACCATCGCCGAGGCGGGCGACAACATCGTCGCCTCGACCGCGCTCTACGGCGGCACCTACAACCTGTTCGCGCACACGCTGCCGCAATACGGCATCAACACGCGCTTCGCCGATCACCGCGACCCGGGGTCGTTCGAGCCGTTGATCGATGCGAAGACGAAGGCGATCTTCGTCGAGTCGCTCGGCAACCCGCAGGGCAACGTGACCGACATCGCCCGTGTCGCCCAGATCGCGCACCGCCACGGCGTGCCGCTGATCGTCGACAACACCGTGGCCACGCCGTACCTGTCGCGGCCGTTCGAACACGGCGCCGATATCGTCGTGCATTCGCTGACCAAGTACCTCGGCGGCCACGGTACCAGCGTCGGCGGGGCGATCGTCGACTCCGGCAAGTTCCCCTGGGCGCAGCACAGGGAGCGCTTCAGGCGCCTGAACGAACCCGACGTGAGCTACCACGGCGTGGTCTACACCGAGGCGCTCGGCCCGGCAGCGTACATCGGCCGCGCACGGGTCGTGCCCTTGCGCAACATCGGCGCGGCGATCTCGCCGTTCAACGCCTGGCTGATCCTGCAAGGCATCGAGACGCTCGCGCTACGCGTCGATCGCATCAGCGACAACGCGCTCGCAGTCGCGCGGCACCTCAAGAAGCACGCGAAGGTGGCGTGGGTCAACTACGCCGGCCTGGAAGAACACCCCGACCACGCGCTGGTGAAGAAGTACCTGTCGGGCAAGGCCTCGGGCTTGCTCACCTTCGGCCTTAAGGGACCCGCTGGCCAAGGCCGCGAGCGCGGTGCGCGCTTCCTCGATGCGCTGCAGCTCTTCACGCGACTGGTCAACATCGGCGACGCGAAGTCGCTCGCTACCCACCCGGCCTCGACCACGCACCGCCAGCTCTCGCCGGCCGAACTCGACAAGGCCGGCGTGTCGGAGGACACGGTGCGGCTGTCTGTGGGCATCGAGCATATCGACGACCTGCTCGCCGACCTGGACCAGGCGCTTGCCGTGGTCTGACAACGGCGCCAGCGCCGAAGTCTCGTCGAAACCTTCCGACCCGATAGCAGCCCAGCCATGCCAATCTACTTCAACGACAACTCGCTCTCCATCGGCCGCACGCCGCTAGTGCGCCTGAACCGCATCACCGATGGTGCCAAGGCGACCCTACTGGCCAAGATCGAGGGCCGCAACCCGGCCTACTCCGTCAAGTGCCGCATCGGCGCTGCGATGGTCTGGGACGCCGAGAAGCGCGGCCTGCTCGGCCCGGGCAAGGAGATCGTCGAGCCCACGAGCGGCAACACCGGGATTGCGCTCGCCTTCGTCGCCGCGGCGCGCGGCATCCCGATCACGCTGACAATGCCCGAGACGATGAGCCTCGAGCGTCGCAAGCTACTGCTTGCCTACGGCGCCAGGCTGGTGCTGACCGAGGGTGCCAAGGGGATGAAGGGCGCCATCGCCAAGGCCGAGGAGATCGCAGCTTCCGACCCGAAGTACGTGCTGCTGCAGCAGTTCAACAACCCGGCCAACCCGGCGATTCACGAAGCGACGACCGGGCCGGAGATTTGGGACGACACCGCAGGGGCGATCGACATCCTCGTCTCCGGGGTTGGTACCGGCGGCACGATCACCGGCGTCTCGCGCTTCATCAAGAACACGAAGGGCAAGAAGATCGTTTCGGTCGCCGTCGAACCCACGGCGAGCCCGGTGCTCACGCAGACTCGCGCCGGCGAAGAGGTCAAGCCCGGCCCGCACAAGATCCAGGGCATAGGCGCCGGGTTCGTGCCGGGCGTGCTCGAGCTGTCGCTGGTCGATGCGGTCGAACAGGTGACAAACGAAGAGGCAGTCGCCTGCGCGCGTCGGCTGGCGCGCGAGGAAGGCATCCTCTCCGGCATCTCCTGCGGCGCGGCGACCGCGGCGGCGCTGCGCTGGGCGCGCAAGAGCGAGAACGCGGGCAAGACCATCGTCGTGATCCTGCCCGATTCGGGTGAGCGCTACCTGAGCTCGGTGCTGTTCGAGGGCGTGTTCGACGCCGCCGGGTTGCCGAGCGCGGCGCAAGCAGAGCCTATCGAGCCGTCACGCCCGCCAGTACCGGAAAGAGCTTGACCAGGCCGTCAGCCATCACATCCACCGCGAGCGCGGCAGGGATCAGGCCCATCAGCCGGGTCATCGCGTCGATGCCGGTCTTGCCCAGCACGCGCGCGATCGGCCCGGACAGGCGGAGCGCGGCCCAGACCGAGAGCCCGATCACCACCCCGTAGCCGACCGGGATCAGGTGCTCCCACCAGCGGCGCGTCTTGTCGGCGTAGATCACGACGGTCGAGATTGTCGCCTGTCCGGTCAGTAGCGGGATGGTCAACGGAAGGACGGCAATGCTGTCGCGAGCACCGAGCTTCTGGTCGCCTTCGCTGACGGTATCGGTTCGCGCCTCGGCGGGTTTCGCGTTGAGCATCTGCAACGACGAGATCAGCAGCAAGGTTCCGCCGCCGACCTGGAACGAGGCGAGCGAGATGCTGAAGAACTCGATGATGCGCAGCCCCGCCACGGCGCTGACGGCAATCACCATGAATGCGCTGAACGCCGCGACGCGGATCGTGCGCTGGCGCTGCGCCCGATTCAGGTTCTGGGTGAAGTGGATGCAGAACGGCACCGCGCCGATGGGATTGACGATGGCCGGCAGCGCGACCAGCGACTTGTCGCGCGCACGATCGCCGCCTGGCGAGACGGGGTTACCTCAGCGATCGCGGGAGCGCGGGGACGATCTCCGTGCCGCAGCGGGGGACGGCATACTGCCTGAATTCGGCATTAGCTGGCTGGAAAACAACACCCTGCCCAGCGTGAGCTTGTCAGCCGCCATGCGTTGCGCGGAATTTCGTTCATAATAAAAATTCTGTGTACGGTAGCGGCGCCTTGGCTTGAATGGTTCTGGACGGGTTGAAGCTCCACATAGGTCGTAAGTTCATTCAGGAAACGAAAGGCGCCTCCCATGGGCAACAAACTCTACGTCGGTAATCTCGCGTACGGCGTGCGCGACGATGAACTTCAGCAGGCATTCGCGCCGTTCGGTACGGTCACCTCCGCCAAGGTGATGATGGACCGCGACACCGGCCGCTCGAAGGGCTTCGGCTTTGTCGAGATGGGCAGCGACGCAGAAGCGCAGGCTGCCATCAACGGCATGAACGGCCAGGCCCTCGAAGGCCGTGCCATCGTCGTCAACGAGGCCCGCCCGCGCGAAGAGCGTCCGGGTGGCTTCGGTGGTGGCGGTCGTAGCGGCGGTGGTGGCGGCGGCTACGGTGGTGGTGGCGGCGGAAGCCGCACCGGTGGCGGTGGCGGCTATGGCGGTGGCGGCGGTGGCCGCAGTGGTGGTGGTGGCGGCTACGGCGGCGGTGGCGGCGGAAGCCGCAGCGGCGGCGGCGGTTATGGCGGTGGCAGCGGCGGCGGCGGCGGAAGCCGTGGTGGTTACTGAGCCGACCCGGCAAAGTATGCGCGCGGACTGGAGCGCGCAACGAATGGGCGGCGGCGCTTTGGCACGCCGCTCTTTCTATTGCGCGTTCCGCCAATAGTGCGGCACGCCCGCCGTGGGGATTTCCCGATCGCGCTCCGGGGCGAACACGGCGCGGCGATCAGCGCTTGGCCGGAGGCGCTTCACCCAGTCGCCACGGAGGATGGCGGCGGTTCTCGCCAGCCCGGTAGAGGCACAACTCGTTGCCCGAAGGGTCACGCAGGCGTGCCTCGCGCCACAGCCAGGGTTCGTCGCGCGGCAGTTGCGTAAAGGTGATTCCCGCCGCCTGCAGCGTGGCGACCAACGCGTCGAGCGCACGAACTTCGAAATAGACGATCACGCCGCGTGACGCTACAAGTTCCTCGACGCGGTGAAGGGAGAACGTGGTGTCGCCGTCGGTGCATTCGAAACGCGCGTAGTTCGGCGCATCGACGATCTGCACGATCCCCGCTTCGGCGCCAAGGCGGCGGTAGAACGCCACGCTCTCGGCCATATCGCGCGCCGGCAGAGTGATCTGGTTGAGGTTCATCGCGCCGCTTCGACGAACCTGCGGTCAGGCCGCCGCCAGGACTGCCCGAGCGAGACTCACTCGCCGGCCCGGCGCTTGCGCGGACGCCGCGCGACTACGCAGTCGAACAGCCTGTCCGGCAATGCACGCAGCAACTTGGCCACCACCGCCATCTGCCACGGAATGACGCGATAGCTGGCGCCGGTCGCAATTGCGTCGTAGGCCTTGTCGGCGAAGATCTCGGGCGGCATCAGGAACGGCATCTTGTAGCGATTCCGGCTGGTCAGCGGCGTGTCGACGTAGCCTGGGATGATGGTGACCACCTTCACTCCGAGCGGACGGCACTCGCCGCGCAGGCTCTCGCAATAGTTGATCACCGCGGCCTTGCTCGCGCTGTAGGCGCCGTGCCCGGGGAGGCCGCGGATGCCACCCACGCTGGCGATACCTACCAGCGTTCCCGAGCGGCGTTCCTGCATGGCGCGCAGAAAAGGCTGGAAGGTCGCCGCCATACCGAGATTGTTGGTCTCGAAGGTGGCGCGCATCTGTTCCAGGTCGGCCAGCACGGCCGTATCGACGCCGACGCTGATGCCGGCGTTGGCGATCACGACGTCGGGCAGACCCTGCTCGGCGATGCAGGTCCGTCCGGCGCCGGTGATGGCGGCGATGTCCCGCACATCGGCCGCGTAGGCCCTGGCACGCTCGGACGAGAGGCCCTGCGTGCGTATCCAGGCCTCGACTTCGCCGATGCGCCTTGCCGCGAGTGCGAGCCGGTAGCCCGCCTTCGCATAGCGCGCCGCGAGCGCTTGGCCAATGCCACTCGACGCGCCGGTGATGAAGACCAGCGGCGAGGTCATGTCTTCAACTCGAACGCACGAGGTCCTGCGTCGGGTCGCCCGGTTCCAGCAGCTGAGGTAGCGATCTCGCAGGGGGTCATGCTCAAGGCATCGCGCGCGGTTTGGCGGCCGTTGCGGTCTTCAGGTCCGGCGCAGGGAATGATGCTCGGACATGGCCGCTGACTGAAACAACGCGATCGAGATTGTCGTAGCTGAACGCGTCGGCGCGGATCACCGCGCCGCCACGCGTCACGGTCGCCGGCAGATGCGAGCGCACCTGCTCCGTCTTCAGGAACGCGTGCAGGAATTCGCCGCGAAAGGTGATGCTCTCCTCGGTCGCGGTCGCCGCACGCGTTACCTGCGCGTCGCCGAGCAACTGCACCTCGGTCGCGTCGCCGTTGCTCAGCGCCCGGCGCGCACTGCCATGGGTCAAGCCGCCGTTGGGCGCGAACGCGTCGACGCGTGGCCGTTCGATTTCGAAGGTGTCGGTGTCGGGGTAGTGACGCAGCACGTCGCCTTCGATCTGCACCCGCAGCGGGCCTTCAGGCGTGAAGCGCAGGATTGAGAACTGGCGCATCGTGTAGTCAGGCTCGTGGCTTGGCGGCGCCGCGGAATGTGGACCTTCTGGCAGCGGCGTGTTCTTCACCAGCCACCAGCTTCCCAGAGCGAGAAGTCCCATCAGCAGCAGAGGTAGATAGGACGACAGCGCTTCGAGCAGGCGAGCCGGCCAGGGCAGCGCCACCGCGCGCGCCTTCGGCTCGCGTGCGCTCGCAAGCATGGGCGAGAACGCCTCCAGCGGCTCCAGCACCGACGGTGATGTCATGACGGCACCGTGTTCGCCGAATACGGCGATCGACCCTCGCGCGAAGTCATGGCGCGCAGTCCAGCGTTGTCAGGTGCCCGGCCAGAAGCCCCGCGTAGCGCCCTGCTGCGCACAGCAGCAAATCACAGCACTCGCGGGCCGCGCCGTAGCCTGCGACCGCCGCGGTGACGTGGTGCACTCGGGCACGCACTTCGGCATGCGCCTGCGACGGCGCACAGGCGAAGGCGGCGCGCTCGAGCAACGGCAGATCGGGCCAGTCGTCGCCCATCGCGGCAATCGCGCTCCAGTCGAGCTGAAGGCGCGCCAGAAGCTCGGTCGCAGCTGCGAGCTTGTCGCTGACGCCGAAAACGGCATGCGGCAGGTCGAGATCGGCCACCCGCCGGCGCACCGCCGGCGAGTCGCGGCCGGTGATCACGATCGGCGTGATCCCGCCTTGCAGCAACAGCTTCAGGCCGTGCCCGTCGAGCGTGCTGAAGGCCTTGAATTCCTCGCCACGCTCGCTGATGTAGATCCGGCCGTCGGTGAGCACGCCGTCGACATCGAAGATCGCTGCGCGGATGCCCTGCGCAAGCAGCAGCAGCGCCGGCGCGAAGCCGATCACCGGCGTCGACGGCCGCGGTAGGGATGACGAGGAGCGCATCAGATCACCTTGGCCCGCATCAGGTCATTCGAGTTCAGCGCCCCGATCAATCGTCCTTCCGCATCGACCACGAGCAGGCTCGTGACGCGGTGGCGCTCCATCAGGTCCGCCGCGTCGACGGCCAGTGCGTCGGCGCGCACCCGATGCGGGTTCGAGTTCATCACATCGTGGGCAGTGAGCGAGCGCAGGTCCTGCCCCTTCGCGACAAGGCGGCGCAGGTCGCCATCGGTGAAGATGCCGAGCACACGGCCCTCGCCGTCCACCACTGCGGTCGCGCCCAGGCCCTTGTCGGTCATCTCGCGCATCAGCGCGATGAAGCCGGCCTGCGGGCCGACACAAGGCACTGCGTCGCCCGAGCGCATCACGTCGCGCACATGGGTGAGCAGCTTGCGGCCTAGCGCCCCACCGGGGTGCGAGCGGGCGAAGTCTTCCTCGCGAAAGCCGCGCGCGTCGAGCAGCGCGACCGCCAGCGCGTCGCCGAGTGCGAGTTGCGCGGTGGTGCTCGCGGTGGGCGCGAGATTCAGCGGACAGGCCTCCTGGTCGACCGTGCTGTCAAGGCGCAGGTCGGCATGGCGCGCCAGCGACGAATCGGCGCCGCCCGTCATCGCCACCACCTGAACATCGAGTCGCTTCAATACTGGCAGGATGGCGTTGAGCTCGTCGCTCTCGCCCGAATTGGAGATCGCGAGCACCACGTCGCCCGCTGCGACCATGCCGAGGTCGCCGTGGCTCGCTTCGGCCGGATGTACGAACAGCGCCGGTGTGCCGGTGGACGACAAGGTGGCCGCAATCTTGCGTCCGACGTGGCCGCTCTTGCCCATGCCCATCACGACGACGCGGCCGCGGCAGCCGAGCATCAGCTCCACTGCCGCGGCGAACGCGCTCCCCGTGCGCGTCTTCAAGCCCAGCAGCGCCTGGGCCTCGATCTCGAAGGTGCGGTGCGCGAGGGCCAGCGCGCGCGCGGCGTCGAATGCGGGTGGGGCTGTCACGCTGTGCGGCCAGGCGTCAATCACGATCGGACGATTCTAGGGACTCTGCACGCCCCTGCGGGCGTCCCTTGACTCACCCGCTCGATGGCGACCACGTTCGAACTCGTACTGCTCTACCTGCTCGCTGCAGTGGCCGGGGTAGTGGCATGCCGCCTGCCGAAACTTCCGCCCATCCTCGGCTACCTGCTGGCGGGCGTCGCGATCGGGCCGCACGCACTGGCGCTGGCGAAGGACTCGGCCGGGTTTTCGTACCTGGGCGAATTCGCCGTCGTGCTCTTGACGTTCGTGCTCGGCCTCGAGTTCAACCTTCCACGCCTGCACAGCATGTGCAACGTGGTGTTCGGGTTGGGCCTGAGCCAGGTGTTGCTGAGCATTGTCGGCGCGGTGCTCGGCGACCTGCTGCTGCGCGGGGCGCTCTCGTTCACCTCGTCGCGCCTGGACCCTTCGTGGCGTGGCGCCGTCGCATTGGGTGCAGCTATGGCGATGTCGAGCACGGCGATCGTCGTCAAGCTGATGGTCGAGCGGCTCGAACTCGAAAGCGAGCACGGGCGGGGCGTGCCGGGCGTGCTGCTGTTCCAGGATCTCGCGGTGGTGCCGCTGCTGGTGCTGATCCCGGCCCTGGACCTGGGTGCGCGCGACATCGCCGAATCTCTGGGCTGGGCGGCGCTGGAGGCCACCGCCCTGCTGACGCTGCTGCTGGTCGGCGGGCCCCGAGCGGTGCGCTGGTGGCTGACGCTGGTGGCACGGCGCAAGAGCGAGGAGCTCTCCATCCTCAACCTGCTGCTGACCACGCTCGGGCTGGCCTGGCTGACCGAGGACTTCGGTCTGTGGCTCGCGCTCGGCGCCTTCGTCGCCGGGATGCTGATCGCCGGGACCCGAGTTCAAGCACCAGGTCGAGACCGATATCAGGCCCTTCCACGACTTGCTGCTCGGCCTGTTCTTCATCTCCGTCGGCATGAGGCTCGCTGGCGCGCGGTGGCTGCGCAGTGGCATTGGGTGGCGGCGCTGACGCTGCTGCCGGTGCTGTTCAAGTTCGGCCTCGTGACCGCCCTGGCGCGGCTGTTCGGCGCCCAACGTGGCGTCGCGATGCGCGCCGGGCTTTACCTGGCGCAGGCCGGAGAGTTCGGTTTCGTGTTGCTGACGCTCGCGATGCAGGAGGCGCTGCTCCCACCGGCACTGCAAAGCCCTGTACTGGCGGCGATGGTGCTGTCGATGCTGGTCGCGCTGCTGATCATTCTCTACAGCAACCGGATCGTGATGAAGCTGTCCGCCAGCGACTGGTCGATGCAGTCGGTGGCGGTGACGACGATCGCCCGGCGGGCGATGAATGCCGAATCGCACGTGATCATCGCCGGCTATGGCCGAAGCGGGCAGAACCTGGCGCGCATCCTCGAGGGCGAGCACGTCCCCTACATCGCGCTCGACCTCGACCCCGACCGCGTGCGCCAGGCCGCGGCCGCCGGCCAGAGCGTCGTGTTCGGCGACGCGGCTCGGCTTGCGAGCCTGATGGCTGCCGGGCTGGCGCGGGCCAGCGCGGTGGTGGTGAGCTACCACAACACCCCCTCGGCGCTCCGGACTTTGCATCTCGTGCGTTCACGCGCGCCCAACGTACCGGTGGTCGTGCGCACGCTCGACGACAGCGAGCTCGAGCCTCTTCGCGCCGCTGGTGCGGCCGAGGTGGTACCCGAAGCGGTCGAGGGTTCGCCGATGCTCGCCAGCCGCGCACTGGCGTTGGTGGGGGTGCCGATCCGGCGCGTGATCCGCGTTGTTCAGAAGCAGCGCGACGCCCGCTATGCGCTGCTGCGCAGTTACTTCCACGGCGCCGACGACGACACCGTCAACGAGCTGCGCAATCGCCGCCTGCTGTCCGTCACGTTGGCGCCGGACAGCCACTTGCGCGGCCGCCGGCTCGCTGATCTACCGCGGCTGCACGCGCTGGACGTGACGGTCGTGTCGGTGCGGTGGGCCGGCGGCGGCGTGCTCGAACCCAGCGACGAATTGCTGCTCGAGGGCGGTGACGCGCCCGTGCTTTCGGGCCTGCCGGAACCGCTCGCGCTTGCCGAAGCCAAGTTGCTTTCGACGCGCTGAGCTCGGCGTGCGTCGACGCACGATGAAGCCGAAGTGTCTTCGCCGATTCGGCGATGCCGCCACGCCGCGCGCGCCTGACGTGCGTCAAGTCCCCTGCCGGGTGGGGTTGCCAGCACCACCCGTCGGCACATAAGCTCGCGTGACACCACATCCCGGCTTTGGAGACTTCCATGACAGACCGAACCGTTCGTCCCTTGCTGACCCTGCCTGGCGTCGTACTGGCAAGCCTTTGCGTGAGCGCGCTGGCGCAGCAGCCGGCTCAGGTCGTCAAGCCCCCGGTGGCGCAGGCGTGGATAGATGTTGCCACGTTTGCCGGCATGGGCATGCCGACGGGAATGCCCAGCGGCGGTAGCCCTATGGGTGCGCTGGGCGCAATGTTCGGCGGTGGTGGCGGCGCGGGGCAGAACCGGTTCGGCCAGTCCCAGACGATGTCGCCGGGCCAGTGGGTGGACGTAACGCTCTACACGCGCAACAGCCCGCAACTTGCCGAAGCGCAGCAGAGCGTTCCCGCCGGCTTCCTCAGCCCTGGGCTGAAGCTGCAAAGCCCGAAGGAGACGCGCGGCGCGGCGCCCGACCCTGGGGACGAACGCACCACCGAGCCGGACTACGAACGTCCGAAGGGGAAGATGCTGCTCTACTGGGGATGCGGCGAAACGGTGCGCGCCGGCCAACCCACCGTGGTCGATTTCGCCACCGCAACGCCAGCCGATCTGGCGCGCTTCTTCCAGTCGCGCCGCGCCACCCAGCGGGGCACGCATTCGGCGACCGGGAGGCCGGTCTGGCCCAGCGCCATGGATGCCCGCATGGTGCCTGCCCAGGCCTCGCTCGTCGGCGAGCACACCTTCACCGGCCAGGGTGTACCTGAAGGCTTTCGCTTCCAGTTGCCGCCGGCGCAGGACCTGATGCCGGCCATCGCGCTGACGCAGAAGGACGCTGGGGGCACGACGCTGCTCGGGTGGCAATCCTTGCCGACGGCGCGGGCGTACTTCATCTCGGCCATGGGCACCCGAGGTAACAACGAGATGGTGATCTGGAGCAGCAGCGAGCAACCCGACATCGGCTTCGGCCTGCTCGACTACCAGACCAACGGCGCCGTCGACCGCTGGCTCAAGGAGCAAGTCCTGCTCGCGCCGCAGACCACCCGGTGTGCGGTGCCCAAGGGCGTGTTCACTGCGGAAGGCGCGATGTTGCGCATGATCGCCTACGGCAACGAGCTGAACCTCGCCTACCCGCCGCGGCCCAACGACCCCAAGATCGCGTGGGAGCCGGTGTGGGCAACCAAGATCCGCGTCAAGTCGATGACGATGGCGATGCTCGGCATGGACATGGGCTCGAAGGCGCGCGCCGAGCCGACCGGCGATGGCGCTGCGTCACCCGCCCGGGCGGCGGGTTCCGAGCCGGAGAGGGCTCCGAAGATGCCCGGCGTGACGGATGTGCTGAAGGGAATCCTCGGGCGCTAGAAGCGGGGCGGAACGAAGGTCGTCTTGGCAATTCTCGACGCTCGAGCAGGAGCAAGCGTTCAGGGCGCGCTTGCCTGCGACCGGCCGCACGGGGTGATTCGGCCGGGAACGGCGAGCCGATGATTCGCGACTCGCGCGAGAATGGGTCGGCTGGTTTCGCCGATTCCGGTGCTGCCACGCGCGCCCCCCATGACATCCAGAGCCACCGCTTCGCTCGCGCCGATTCCACGCGGGACGGTTGCCTGCCTTGCGCTGGCCGCGTTCGGCAGCGGCCTTTCGCTACGCGTGAATGATGCGTTGCTGCCCAAGCTCGCCCAGGAGTTCGCGATCTCGCTCGGCGAGGTCTCTCAGGTCATCAGCGTCTTTGCGACCGCCTATGGGCTCGCCCAGCTCTTGTTCGGGCCCCTCGGCGACCGTTTCGGAAAGTATCGCGTCGTCGCGTGGGCAGCGATGGCCTGCGCGGCCACTGCAATGCTTTGCGCGCTCGCACCCGGGTTCGGAGCCTTGCGCTTGGCCAGGGCGATGGCTGGTGCCACCGCTGCGGCGGTCATTCCGCTGTCCATGGCGTGGATCGGCGACGTGGTGGCCTATGACCAGCGACAGCCCGTACTCGCCCGCTTCCTGATCGGCCAGATCGTCGGGCTGACCGCCGGCGTCTGGCTCGGCGGATTCGCCGCCGATCACCTGACCTGGCGCGCACCGTACTTCCTGCTTGCAGGCATCTTTGCCACGGTGGGGCTGGCGCTGTTCGCCTTCAATCGCCAGCTACCAGCTCACGCGCGGCTGATGAAACCCGGTGGCGGCTCGCCGCTGCGTCGCATAGTGTCCGAGTTCGCGGTCGTCCTGTCGCATCGCTGGGCGCGCGTGATCCTTGCCTTGGTCTTCCTGGAGGGAATGGTCTTCTACGGTCCATTCGCCTTCATTGCCTCTCACGTTCACCATGCCTTCGGGCTGTCGCTGTCGAGTTCCGGCGCCGCGGTCATGCCGTTCGGCCTGGGCGGGTTCGTCTTTGCGCTTGCGTCCCGCCGCCTCGTCCCGCGGCTGCGAGAAGTAGGACTGGTCAAGTGGGGTGGCGCGCTCATGAGCTGTGCGTTCATCGCGATCGGCTTCGGGTCGAACTGGAGGTGGGCGCTCGCGGGATGCTTCGCCGCCGGGCTTGGCTTCTACATGCTTCACAACACCCTGCAGGTCAATGCGACGCAGATGGTTCCGGATCGGCGCGGCGCTGCGGTGTCGGCGTTCGCATCGTGCTTCTTCATCGGGCAATCGGCCGGCGTTTCTCTCGGCGGTTTACTGGTCGGCGCTATTGGCACGTCGACGTTCCTTGCCTTCGGAGCGGTAGGCGTCCTGGCGGTGGCGTTCCTGTTCGCGTGCCTTCTGCGTTCGCGCGAACCGACTAATGATCACGCGGCGTAACTGCCACCGAGGCAGGGACTGATCGAGGTGCGGCGCGCGACTTCAGGCGTGGGGGCGAAGGCGGGTTCTGTGGCTCAGGCGAGCCGGCCTTTCGATAGGCTCGTCACCGGCCAGCCAGCGCTGCACGTTGAGCGCATCCAGCGCCCGTGCCCCTTTGGCAGCCGCACCCATCAGGACGACGAGGACCGTTCGGCCCGCGGACTGCAGCCGCATGACCAGGCAACGTCCCGCCGCGGCCGTGGTGCCGGTCTTGGACAACAGGATGTCCCAGCCCGGCTGGCCGACGAGACCGTTGGTGTTGTGGAAGCTGCGCAGCCGGCCTTTGACGGCCACCGAATGCTCGGCCTGCGTGCTGTACTCGGCGATTTGCGGGTAGGCGGAAGCCGCCTTGAGAATCCGCACAAGGTCTTCCGCACTGGCCTGATTGCGCGGCGAGAGTCCGGTCGGCTCTTCGATGGTCGTGCTGCGCAGTTCGAGCTCGGTGATCTTTAGCGTCATGGCCGCATCGAACGCTGCCATGCCGTCGGGGTAGTTGCGCGCGAGGGCGGCTGCGGCGTGGTTGTCTGACGCCATCAGGGCCAGCCGCAGCATCGTCTGGCGCGACAAAGCACTGCCCACGGGCAGACAGGTGCGGATCCGTTCACGGCCGTCCACGTCGGCGCGCTCGACGCGCAGGATCTCGTCGGGATCCTGGCCAGCGTCGAGCACGACCATGACCGTCAGTAGCTTGGTGACCGACGCGATGGGGGCTGCCGCGCCGGAATTCTTGTCGAGCAGCACCTGGCCCGTTTCATCGTCGACGACCAGCGCGTATGTGGACTGGACAGACACGGCGGACCACGACATGGAACTGACCGCAAGAAAGGCGCCAGCGACGAGGAACTTGAACATGAGTCCAGAAGGCCTCGCACAGACGGCGAGACGCGCATCAAAGTAGTCGGGGGCTACCGCGCACCACAACCTGGCAGTGGCTGCTGTCGCGTAGGCTTGCTACGAAGTCAGTGGATCCTCGCCGCGAACAGAACGACATATGCAACGGAGTATCGCGGCAGCCTTCCTCGGGATGGTAACAAGACGTGCCCCGGATGGCGTCTCTTCAAAACCCGGGAAGGGCGTGCGCTTGGGCGAGCCATTGCGGGCGCGGCTTGGAATGACGACGATGCTGCGATGCCTCGACTGCCGCGACCCGTCCTCGAGCCGAAGCCGATCAGCGAGATTCGGACCGAAGGCCGCGTCCAAGCGCCAATCGTGGCAGCGGCTAACTCAGCCAAGTGGGCGAACCCTGAAATCCACTGCGCGGAGCGCGTGCAAGCCAACCGACGAGTGCGCTGACCACGATGATGGCGACGAGTGAACTCACTGCCATGGCGCTCGCCGACGGCGGAGGCGGTGCGACCGTCATCCCGATCACGGTGAAGGCCAGCAGCAGAATCGTCAACACCCCCAGACCGACCGTCCGGGCCTTTGACAGCCGGCGTCCAGACACGAAGAGCCAGTAGCCTGCGACCAGCACCTGTCCCTCGACCAAGAGTGCTACCGGCATGTTCTGCCACAACCCGAGACCCACCTTGGTCGATGCGACCCCGAGCAGTGGCAATTCTTGAGTATGGACGAGGGCATCGAGCAGCCAATGCAAGAAGACCGCAGCGGCCACAACCAGCCCGAATCTGCGCCGCATCTCGATCGAGCCGGGATTCAGCGCGAACATGGCCGTCCCGGCAAACGCCGACCACGCGATGGTGGCGAGCAGGCCGTGCGAGTAAGGAAAGACGAAGTGCGCCTGATGGGTGCTGGCGTAGTCGGTCGGGATCGTGGCGGACTCCCACCCAAGAAGGATGAACAGCCAAAGCAGGACGTCGAGCAGGAGCGCCGCGAATACCAGCACGCCCACGTTCACGCGTCTCTCTGCTCGTCCGATGGCCAGTGCCGCACCCACGTGACCTGCAAACACCATTACCTCCTTGTCGGCCAGTGATGTCGCGCTTCTGCACTTCCCATGGCCAGAGCGCCGAACCGGAGTCGCAAGCATGAGCAATCTGCAGCCGTCTGGATGCGCCGCGAGCTCAGCGATTCCGCCGACCGTGTGAACTTGTTGGCGCAGTGAGGAGAGCTGCCTCCGCGAGCGAAGTGTCCAAGCCACGGGAAGACAGCGCCGGACAGTATCGTCTCGCCACGCGAGGGCTTGCGCTCCAATGAGGAAAGGGGGAGTGCAGACGTCACCCCTTCATTCGATGCCGCGCAAACTCCCGCACGCATCATGCAGGCAACCATCAGCGCGTGATGCGGGCCGAGGTCCAGCGCCCCAAGAGCGCGCCAGCCCCGCCTCAATTGCGGGCACTGAGGCCTCCGCGTTCATCCAGCCTGCCGCGTCCCCGCAGAGCACGCGGCGCCGCCAGCCCCTTTTCGCTCTGGATGCTCAGGGTGTGCGCGACGCGGCGCCAATCGAGCGTGTGTTCAACGTGACGTGCGCGACGACTCTCGAAGCTCCAGAGGAAGTCTCTGACGCGGCGCGACGAGAACCGAATCAACTGTTACCCGGTAGAACGCGACTTTGAAGGGTAGAACTGCGTCACCGTCGAATGCGAACATAGTCAAAGCGTTGCCTGGGAGGTGCAACGAGAACATCCCCTTCGGGAGGTCCCCCTAGGTGCTGAGGATCGCGTAGACCGTGAGGAAGCGTTGAGCGATTGGGACGAGCCTGATGGCCAACCTTTGTCGCAGAAAGAGTGAGCGACAACTAAGTAGCTGCTCTGTCGGCTGAGCTCGCCCGCTTGCTGAAGTGGCGGCTGGAACCGAGACAGGACTATACTGACCTAAGGGAAAACCCTTAATCTCGTCTGCGCTGAGCAGGCCGTACTCTGAACATGAACACAGTCTTGAGATTCCTGAAGTCCTTTATCCCGGTCGTCGAGTCGAGGGAGGAGCACGACGAGCGTTATCTCGCGCAAGCCGTGGATATCTGCGACCTTGAGCGCCGCTTGCGCGAAGTCGACGAGCGTGGCCGCGCGAACCTTTCGCCCGTCGCACTGGGGCTCTACCCCCGCTGAGGTGGCCGGCCATGCGTGCGACCGACGTCGAAGGGACTGGCGCTTTGCTTTGTGCCCCCACAGCGGGTAGTCAGACGCTGCTTGTGGTCGTTCTGGCGGCGGCGGCGTGGAAGGCTGCCAGGGCCTTGGCCGCGATGCCATTCGACGCCTTGCGATTCCAACGCGCCGGCTTGGCAAAGGCTGGGCTAGTTCAGAACTCAATGCTTGCATCGCGCGACTTCGAGCGCGCGCTGGGAACGCTGGAGCGCCTGACGCTCGGACCGCTTGCCCGCCGCGTGTGACGCCCTACTTCTTGGCAGATCATCGCCACCGCTTCGGGGGTTCTCCGACGATCCGAACGGCGGGCCATCACTCGCATGCCGGGCCTTGAGCCGCCTGTCGCGACCCCGGCTGCGGCAAATGGAGAACGTCAAGGGCAGCGCGGATCGATCTTCTTCGCGTCGGCGTCGCTCATCATCTCGGTCACCTGCCGCACCCGGTCGGAGCCGAGATTTCCTGCGGTGAATCTGTAGGTCGCGCCTGCCTTGGCGTCGACGCAAGCCGCGCTCGGTGTTTCGGCGAACGTGCCGAACGACCTGCAGTTGCCGCGCGGAAACCAGTGAAGTTCGATCAGAAGCTTGCGCACGTCAGGCTTGACGTAGAAGTCGGCGGTGCCCGTTCTGGGGAAGGGTTTGCCGTCGGCCTCGAGGATCTTGACCTGGTCGCGTGCGACCGAGCCCACAGCCAGCTGGTCGGGGCTGGTGCCCTCCGAGGCGATGCTCGGGCGCGGCAGTGGTGCAGGTGGCGGTCAGGGTTGCGAGAACGAGTGCGATTGTCTTTGTGGGGAGGCTCCTGGGAGTGCTTTGCGGGTGGTCGCGCCCGACCATCGCCAGCCGCAAGGGTCGGTGATCTTCGGGGGCGAAAGAATCAGTCATTCATGTCCAGAGCCCGCGCGGCGCCGACGAGCGCCGGTGAAACGGCGGCGTCGATGACGAACGTCGGAATGCCGCTCAGATAGGCACGGAACCGTCCTTTGGATTCAAAACGCTCGCGAAACGTTGAACGCTCGATCTCGGCGATCAGCCGCGGCGCGATGCCGCCGCCGATGTAGACGCCGCCTCGCGCACCGAGTGTCAGCGCAAGGTCTCCTGCCACGCTGCCAAGAAATCCGCAGAATAGGTCGAGCGCCGTCACGCAACAGGGATCCGCGCCGCCGCGGGCGCCGGCGATCACCTCGGCGGGGCCGAGCATCCTCGCGGCCCAGCCAGACATCGAGCATGCCGCCTCGTACAGGTTGACCAACCCTGGCCCGGATAGTGCACGTTCGGCCGAGGCGTGATCGAAGCGCATCCTCAGCCACTGCACGACCGCCGCTTCCCTGTCGTCGAATGCGGCCAGCGTCACGTGGCCACCCTCGCCGTTGAGCGGCACGAACGCGCCGCGTCTGCCGGGAAGCAACCCCGAGACGCCGAGCCCTGTCCCCGGGCCGAGCACGGCCAGCGGCGCATCCGGCGCCGCCGTGCCGCCACCGATGGGCCGCAGGTCGGCAGACGCCAGCGCCGGCAGCGACAGCGCGAGCGCAGTGAAGTCGTTGATGACGGTAAGGCGCTCGACCTTGAGGTCGCGCTGCAGTTCGGAGATCGAGAACGACCAATGATGGTTGGTCATTCGCACGCGGTCGCCGGTGATCGGGTTGGCCATGCCGATCGCGCATTGCCTCGGGCTGGGCTTGTGGTGCTCGGCAACGTAGCAGCGGATCGCGTCAAGCAGCGAACCGTACTCGCTGCTTTGGTAGGTTGCCACGTCTGAAAGCGGCGCGCCCGGCTGAGTCTGCCAGGCGAAACGCGCGTTGGTGCCACCGACATCACCGAGCACGCGGGGGAAGCCATCGACATTCATGGATGATCTTGTGGTTGCTGTCGCGGTCCGGCAACCGGTTGCAACCCCGAGTCCTGCCAGGTCTACAACCGAATGCGCGCGACCGACCCAGGAGTGGTTACCCTTGCCCTATGCATACATTCTGACTTCAATCTGCGAGAACGCCATGTCCCTTCATCCTGTCGTCGTCGCCGTCACCACGCGCATCCAGGCCCGCAGCGTCGCATCGAGGGAGGTCTACCTCGATGCGATGGCCACGCAGCGTCGCGCCGGCTCCGCGCGCGGTCGCGTCTCGTGCACCAACCTCGCCCACGCGATGGCCGCCGAGCCCGAGTCCGACAAGCTGATCCTGCGCGAGGCGCGGCAGCCGCACGTGGCCATCGTCACCGCGTACAACGACATGCTGTCGGCGCACCAGCCCTATGCCCGTACGCCCGATCAGCTCAAGGCCGCGCTGCGCGCCGTTGGCGCCACCGCGCAGGTGGCCGGCGGCGTGCCGGCGATGTGCGACGGCGTGACGCAGGGCCAGCCGGGCATGGAGCTTTCGCTGTTCTCGCGCGACGTGATCGCGCAGGGCACCGCCATCGCGCTCAGTCACAACGTCTTCGACGCCGCGCTGTGCCTCGGCGTGTGCGACAAGATCGTTCCGGGGCTGCTGATCGGCGCGCTGCAGTTCGGCCACCTGCCGGTGCTGTTCGTCCCCGCCGGGCCGATGAGTTCGGGCCTGGCCAACGACGAAAAGGCGAAGATCCGGCAACTGCACGCCCAGGGCAAGCTCGACCGCGCCGCGCTGCTCGACGCCGAAAGCCGCGCCTACCACGGCGCGGGCACCTGCACCTTCTACGGCACCGCCAACAGCAACCAGTTGCTGCTAGAGGTGATGGGCCTGCACCTGCCGGGAGCCGCGTTCGTCCATCCCAATACGCCGCTGCGGGATGCGCTCAACGCCGCGGCCGCGCGGCGCGCAGCCAAACTGAGCGCGCTCGGAACAGACTACACGGCGCTGGCCGAAGTCGTCGACGAGCGCACGATCGTCAACGCGATCGTCGGCCTGCTCGCCACCGGCGGCTCGACGAACCACACGATCCACCTGGTGGCGATCGCGCGCGCGGCTGGCATCGTGATCGACTGGGCCGACTTCGACGCGCTGTCGGCCGTCGTGCCGCTGCTGGCGCGCATCTACCCCAATGGCACTTGCGACATCAACGACTTCCATGCGGCGGGCGGCTGCGGGCTGCTGATCCGCGAACTGCTCGCGGCCGGACTCCTGCACGCCGACGTGCGCACAGTCGCCGGGCCCGGCCTGGCGCGGTACACCGAAGAGCCAGTGCTCGACGAGGCCGGAGCGTTGCAGTGGCGCGCGGCGCCCGAGCGCAGCATTGACCGCGCCGTGCTGCGCGGCGCGGCCGAGCCTTTCAGTGCCGACGGCGGCCTGCGCATCCTCGCCGGCAACCTGGGCCGCGCGGTGATCAAGGTTTCGGCGGTGAAACCTCAGCATCGCGTCGTCGAGGCCGATGCCATCGTGTTCGACAGCCAGCAGCAGCTTATCGACCGCTATCGCAGCGGCGAACTGCGGCGCGACTTTGTTGCAGTGCTGCGCTTCCAGGGGCCGCGCGCGAACGGCATGCCCGAACTGCATCAACTCACCCCGGTGCTCGGCAACCTTCAGGACGAAGGTTTCCGCGTCGCGCTGGTCACCGACGGCCGCATGTCCGGTGCCTCCGGCAAAGTGCCGGCCGCGATCCACGTCAGTCCCGAGGCGCTGGCCGGGGGACCACTGGCTCGCGTTCGCGACGGCGACCGGCTGCGCCTGGACGCCGATCATGGCCGGCTCGATGCGCTGGTGGCGGCCGAGGTCTGGGCCTTGCGCGAACAGCCGGCGCCCGACCTTGGCGCAAGCGGCCACGGCTTGGGGCGGGAGCTGTTTGCCGCCGCACGCGCCCACGCCAGCGGCGCCGAAGAAGGTGCCACTACCTTCGGCTGGCCCGCGCCGCCGCCGCCCGCGGCGAGCGCGAAGCCGGCGCGCGAGGAATTCGCATGAACCCGCGCGACCTGCTCAGCCTGTCGCCGGTGATGCCGGTCATCGCGCTCGATCGTCTTGCCGACGCCGTGCCGCTAGCGCGTGCACTGGTGGCCGGTGGCGTCCGCGTGCTGGAGGTCACGCTGCGCACTCCGGTGGCGCTGGATGCGGTGCGCGCGATCCGCGCCGCTGTGCCCGAGGCGCTGGTCGGCGTGGGCACCGTGACGAACGCAGACGAACTGGACCGGGCCATCGCGGCCGGAGCTGCCTTCGGGCTGAGCCCGGGCGCGTCGCCGCGCCTGCTCGCCGCCGCCCGCACCAGCGGCCTGCCCTTCATTCCCGGCGTAATGACGCCGTCGGAGGTGGTCGCAGCGCGCGAGGCCGGCTTCGACACGCTCAAACTTTTCCCGGCGCAGCAGGCCGGCGGGCTGCGCCTGCTCAAAGCGCTCGCCGGGCCGTTCCCGGACGTGATGTTTTGTCCCACCGGCGGCATCGACGTCGAGTCGGCGCCGTCGTTCCTTGCGCTGCGCAACGTCGGGTGCGTCGGCGGTTCGTGGCTCGCGCCTGCGGCCGCGATGGACGCCGGCGACTGGCCTGCCATCGAAGCCCTGGCACGTGCGGCCTGCGCATTGCGGCCCAGCCGCTGACTCTTATCTCACCGTCCGCGAGTCCACCGTGATGACTGAAAACCTGCCCCGACAGACCGCCGCGCACTCGTGATGTTTGGCGCCACCGGAGACCTCGCGCGACGCATGCTTTGGCCGTCGCTCTACGCGCTTGACCACGACGCGCCGCTGCCGCCCGGATTCTTGCTCATCGGCGCGGCCCATTCGCGGCGGACCGATGCCGAGTTCGTCGTCCGCGTGCGCGAGGCGGTCCTGAGCTCGAGCAACACGTCGCTGTTCGACGAGTACGCGTTCGCGCGCTTTGCACGGCGCGTCCGCTATGTCGCCGTCGACTCCGAGGCCGCGAGCGGGCTCGAGCCGATCCGCACGGCGCTCGGCGAGGGGCCGGGCGGTATGGTGTTCTACCTGTCGACGCCGCCGACGCTGATCGGGCCCATCTGCACGGCACTCGGTGCGAGCGGCATTGTCGACCGGCACAGCCGTGTCGTGGTCGAGAAGCCCGTCGGCACCGGCGTGGCCTCGGCACATGCCACCAACGAGGTCATCGCTTCGGTGTTCGCCGAGGATCAGGTGTTCCGCATCGATCACTACCTCGGCAAGGACGCAGTGCAGAACCTGCTCGCGCTGCGCTTTGCGAATGCGATCTTCGAGCCGCTGTGGAACGCCAACGCGATGGAGCAGGTTCAGATCACGGTGGCCGAGACGGTCGGCGTCGAGGGACGCTGGGGCTACTACGACAACGCCTGGGCGCTGCGCGACATGGTGCAGAGCCATCTGCTGCAGCTGCTGTGCCTGGTGGCGATGGAACCGCCGGCGAGTTTCACGCCTTCGGCAGTGCGCAACGAGAAGGTCAAGGTCTTGTGGTCGTTGCGGCCGATCACTGGCGCCGACGTCGCTGCCCATACCGTCACCGGCCAATGTGCCGATGGCTATGCCGACGGCCAGGCCCGTGCCAGGCTATCGCGACGAAGCGGGCGCGAACCCGGCGGGCCGGACCGAGACCTTCGTCGCGCTGCGCGCCGAGATCGACAACTGGCACTGGGCGGGCGTGCCGTTCTGCCTGCGCACCGGCAAGCGGCTGCAGCGGCGCTCGAGCCAGATCGTGATCCAGTTCAAGCCCGCGCCGTACAACAATCTTGGTGGCATCGGCGCGGTGCGCGCGCCGAACATGCCGCTGATCAAGCTGCAGCCCGACGAGACGATCACGCTGACGCTGATGCACAAGAAGCCGGGCCTGCACCAGATGACCCTCGGCCAGGTCGGGCTCGACCTGTCTCTCGGCGCGGCCTTCCAGCAAGGGGGTCCTCGCATCGCCTACGAGCGCATGCTGCTCGACGTGCTGCGGGGCAACTCTTCGCTGTTCGTGCGGCGCGACGAGTCGAAGCGGCGTGGCGCTAGATCGACGGCTGGCGCGTGACCGACCAGCTGCCCGCGGCCGTACGCCGCGGGCAGCTGGGGGCCATCAGCAGCGATAGGCCTGCCCGAACAATTCGGACATTCGTGGCACGAGTGAGTCGGGGGTCTCCGGCCGCAGCAACGGCACTCGCGTCAGGCCCGACGAAAGGCTTGCACCAGGGAACTGCCTGGCGCCGGCAGCATCCGGTTCAATTGATGTCAACCAGGCGCAAGGCCGTGCTGACCGCCACTTTCCCGGACTCGGTGGGTGTCTGCCCTAGGGAGGCGCATGTGCCGCCGGGAGCACCTCGGACGCCGCGTCGTGCACCGGATGCAGATCCGCATTACCGGAAGTCGCGAAGTGGCTGCCCGGCCTGAAGTCGATCAACACGGTCAGCACCTTGCCGGCCGCATCAACATTCTTCCGAAGCCACAGACCACGGATCGGCAATTCCCAGTGCCGCTTCAAACGCCTTGCCGGAAAGCGCAACTCTCCGAGACGATGCTCAACATGGCGCCAGACTACCCCGTCCGGGTTCAAGGGAGGCCGTTGTCATTGCACCAGCTACCGGAGCTACTGCATTTCGGCGGGATGTGCCAGTCGTGCTCTGGCAGCCCCGCCGCCGCCCGCCGCTCCCTGACAAGCTGCTGTGCCTGAGTTGCCTTCTTGTCCTTGCGCTCGTCGCTCGGATCAACTCCTGCAGTAACAAGCTGCCGCGCCGCGTCGGCCTTTTTGACGTGCAAGCGCAAGCCCCGTGGCGGTGTAAGTACCTGGGGCTGAGCGTCTTTCGCTTGCCTTTGTGGCTGTAGTCGAAGCGCCACCCATGCGCGCCGCCCTTGACGAAAAGCAAGAGACAGAGGCCATCGCCGTCGCTGAGGCGCTTGTGGGTATCCCCGGGCTTGACCGATCTGATCGTCGTGTCGCCTTTGATCAGGTTCTTTGCCGCGCGGCATCTCCGCTCAGCAGCAACCTTCTCCAAGTGCTGGGTCGCCTGCCGGCCGGGGTTCTTCCTGCCGGTGCGCGTGCTCTCGCTGCTGTTCCGGCGCCGCTTCCTCGAAGAACTGCTGCATGTGCATCAAGCCGGCAAGCTGCAGTTCTTCGGCGAGCATGCCGGACTGGCCGACGCCAAGGCGTTCAAGGCCTGGCTCGCGCCGCTGCGCAAGAGCGAGTGGGTGGTCTACGCGAAGAAGCCCTTCGCCGGACCTTCAGCCGTGTTGGCGTACCTGTCACGCTACGCGCACCGGGTCGCCATCTCCAACAGCCGGCTGATCGCACTCGACGAGCGCGGGGTCACCTTCCGCTGGAAGGACTACCGCGCGAAGGGACGCTCCCGCTACAAGGCGATGACGCTCGATCCCGGCGAGTTCATGCGCCGCTTCCTGCTGCACGTACTGCCCGGGGGCTTGCACCGCATCCGGCATTACCGGCTTCTCGCCAATGGCGCTCGCAAGGCCAACCTCGCAACGGCGCGCGAGCTGTCGCGTGCCACGCCGCCGACATGCTCGGCCGCAGACACCGGCGACCAGACCACCGCAACGTCTGCACCTACCTTCGTCTGCCAGCACTGCGGCGCTGCGATGATCATCCTGCAAGCCTTCACGCGCGGGCAGACCATCTACGCACCGACCCCATCATGACGAGCACCCGTCGTCACCGCTCGAGCCCACCAACGAGCAGCCGCCCGCCGGCGCTCGGCTGGCCCCGTTCGCGCACCCATACTGCCGAGCGCCACCCAACGCCATACGAAGCTCGACGCCATATGTTGGCCTGCCACTGCCGCGTGCGCTGCTGTGATGCGCACGCCCGCTTCGCTCGAAGCCAACACGCGCCAAAGCGGCTCGCCACCACCCGAATCGCCATAGCGCATTGAACAGCCGCGGTGGCGCTCGCGGCGGTTTCCTCCCTTGAGGCTTGTGCGACGCCTGCCCTCAGCTCGGTTCAGATCGTCGCGACTGCTCGTGCGCCGGGCATGTATCCCACAATCCTTAACAGGCTCGGCATGAGACGGCGACCATCCAGATTGCGTGAATTGCGTTGTGTGGACGGCAACTTGCTGGAACTGACGTAAGTCAAGCCGACCCCAGCGCTGCCGCCAAGCAATGACGGTGAGGAGTCGCCCGCTGGCGAACCTCGATAGACTCTAACAACAATAGGAATCATGGAGTCGTGCATGTATCAACAGCTGCTGGTTCCACTGGATGGCAGCGACACCGCCGAATGCGGCTTTCAGGAGGCGCTGCGCCTGGCCGAGCAACTGAAGGCCAAGCTGTGCCTGCTGAACGTGATTGATGAATTCCCGTTGGAGCTCGAATGGGCGCCGGCGACGGCCTATCTGGAAGCTCTGAAGAACATGCGCCTGAGTGGCGCCGCGATGCTGGGCAAGGCCAAATTGGTGGCCAGTAACCGCGGCGTTGCTTGCCAGAGCCTTGTACGCGAGGCCGGACAAAAGCGCGTCGCCGACGTGATTCTCGTGGTGGCGAACCAGACCGGTTGCGACATGATCGTGATGGGCACGCATGGCCGGCGCGGCTTGAGCCATCTGACGATGGGCAGCGACGCGGAACTGGTGGTGCGCTCGAGTTCGGTGCCGGTCGTGCTGGTGCGCCAGCGACAGGCAGCCTGATATTGCCCGTCGTAGCACAAGCCGCCGAGTGCGAGCCGAAGGCGGCGCCACGACGCTCGGCATCGAAGCGAACTGTCGCCAGTGCTGGCCGCCGGCCCGGAAGCAGCCGGTCGTTGCCCGACCGCAACGCGAGTCGGGTTCCCGGACAAGATGCATTGTCGGAAAGCTGGGTGAATCCTGCCCGCCGTTGTCATCAGTGGGACGCATCCGAGCTCTGCCTGTCGCTCGGTCGATCGAACCGACAACGAACGAAACCGAAACGCGTCCGACTCACTGGCGGGTCTCGCGTGATCGTGCCAAGGCAGCGGAGATCAACACCGGCCACTCTCCTTCGCTCAGCGCGGCGCCGGCGGCGAGGCCGCTTGCGAATACGTCCGGATGCAGTTGGGATTGCAGTGCTGCGCGAACCTCGGCGATCAAACGCTGTTCGTTGGGCTGCAGCGTCGCGCCGGACCGGGCGCACCGAGCATCGGTCGCGCCAAGCAATTGCGTGGCGGTATCGATTTGGCCCCGACGCCAGAAGAGGTAAGCCCAGCACTCGAGGTAATACCAGCGGGCACCTTGCATCAGCGGCAACGCCTCGCAGGCCACGGCCGACGCCTCGTCGATACGGCCCATTTCGCTGAGAACGCCCATCACAAGGGCGAACGGCCAAGCCATGTCCAAGGCGGTCAGCGGCCTCTCACGCAGTTCGTCCGCAAGGCGGCACGACTCGCGTGCCGCGTCTTCGATAGGCCCGATTTGCCACAACAAGGCTGCCAGGTTCACCCGGGCCATCATCTCGAGAAGCCAGTCCCCCGTCGACACACTGACACGAACAGCATCGTGAGAGAGGGAAAGCGCCTCGCTGAACCGTTCGGCGCGGCGAGCGAAGTGAGCGTCGATGCGTAGCAGGCGAATGCGCAACATGGCGGGCCAATCGGGCCGCATGAGGCCGCGCGCCTCATCGGCGGCCGCCTGCGCGGCTTCGAAATGCTGCTGCGCGATGCGGTGGACCGCGAGCTGGGTCAGACTCGAGAACACCCGGCGTGGCTGGCCAAGCGCCTGGTACATGGAACGGGCTCGATCTGCCGCTTCCATCTGCAGCGCGCGAGAAGCGCGGCCGGTCATCGTCACGTTGGTGCTGGCGATGGCCCGCCAGTAGCGCGCGGCCACCGCTGGACTCACCGCACCATCTTCCACCTGGCGCTGCAGTGGCACCAGCCAGTCCGCTGACTCGAACGCGAAGTCCTCGAGCGAACTGGCACATGCGGCAAGCACAGCAGCGACTTCCACGTTACCCCCTTCACCGACCGCCCAGGCATGTGCAGCGCGCAGGTTGTCCAGTTCCGGCACGAGCAGTGCTTGGAGCTGGTCGGTTCGCAATTCGCCTTCAAGGTTGGAGCCGTCGACTCTCTCGAAGAAAGTCCGCATTCCAAATGCATGTCGCCTAAGGGTATCGGCTGTCTCGCCGGCGGCCAGTTGCTCGAGCGCAAATGCACGCGCCGACTCGAGCAAGCGGTAGCGCGGTGGATTTCCCGTGTCCGCCGCGACGAGCGACTTGTCGACGAGCGCGCTGAGGTGGTCGAGCACCGCCCATTCGTCGAGTTGCGCGTCGCCGGCCACGGCTTGCGCCAGTTCGCTAGTGAAGCCGCCCGCAAACACGCCGAGGCGCCTGAAGACGGCTTGCTCGGCATCATTGAGCAAGTGGTGGCTCCACTCCAGCGCGGCACGCAATGTCTGGTGCCGACGCAAGGTCGCGCGTGCGCCCCCGGTGAGCAGCCTGAAGCGGGCATCGAGTTTGTCGCGCACCGGTTGCAGGCCGAGTGTGGCAACTCGTGCCGCAGCCAGTTCGATGGCCAGCGGCAGGCCATCGAGTCGGCGGCAGATGTCGATCGCTACCGCCACGTTCTCGTCGTTCAGCGCGAAGCGCGGGTCCGCGGCCCGCACCCGGGCCTCGAACAAGGCGACGGCACCAACATCGCGTGCACCGCTTGCCACCGATGCGACGGGCACGGCCAGCGGCATGACCCTGTACTGCTGCTCGGCCGGCAGGTGCAATGGCTCCTGGCTGGTCGTCAGCAGCGTAACTTCCGGCGCACGTTGCAGGACGGCTTGTGCCAGCACTGCGGCCGCATCGAGCAGGTGCTCGCAGTTGTCGAGCACCAGCAGAAGTGTCCGCTGCGCCATGCCGGACGCCAGTTCATCGAGCGCGGCACCCTGACCTGCCACTTTGATGTCGAGTGCCTGAGCAACGACATTCGGCAGGAGCGTCGGATCAGACAGGCCAGCCAGCTCAACCATCCATGCGCCGTCCGCCCAATGGCCGGCCAGCGCGTGCGCTGCCGCTTGCGCGAGACGGCTCTTTCCGATGCCGCCAGCGCCCACGACGGTCACGAGCCTGTGCGCATCGATGAGCGAGCGCAGAGCCTGCAGGTCCGCTTCGCGGCCGTACAGCGGCGGGAGTTCCCTGGGAAGGTTTGTCAGGAGCGCCGCTGGCGCGCCGACGTTCGCCGCCGCGACAAGCGCGCCTAGCGCAGTTGCGTGTGAATTGGCATCCGCGACGCCGTCGAGCGCGGCGGTGAAGCGGTAGCCGCGCCCCGGAATCGTGGCGATTACATGGGGGCCGAGCAGCTCTCGCAGCGCGTTGACCTGCGGCACGATGTCGGCTTCCTCCAGGTCTAAGCCGGGCCAGACACGCTCGAGTAGAACCTGCCTAGTGATGAACTGGCCGGGCTGTTCGGCCAGGGTAATGAGCAGTTCCAGGCCGCGGGCCGATATCACGGCAGGCAAGCCATCCACCAATAGGTCGTGGTCGCTGAACCTCAGTTCGAAGTGGCCGAAGCGCAGCGTGGCGCTTCGCAGCCGGTAGGCACGCACAGGTTGCGCAATATTCTTCACGGCTTGTTCGCCGATGTCGTAGAACGCTGCGTCCACGCGTCCCACGACCATGTCGTGCACGGCTTGCGACACGGCCAGACTACCGGGCTCGGCTAGACCTTCGAGCCGCGCGGCGATGTTCACCCCGTTGCCGTAGACCGTGCCGTCGCTCTTCTCCATCACGTCACCGACGTGGACGCCGACGCGAAAACGCATGCGGCGGTCCTCGGGCGTGGCGCCATGAGCGGCCGCAATCTGTTGCTGCACCGCCAACGCAGCGGAGACGGCACCAATGGCAGTATCGAACACGGCAAGCACCGAATCCCCCGCCATGTCGATGATCCGGCCGCGGTGGCCGGCGACGTGCTCGCGAAACACTGCGCGCGCTGTGTCCAGAGCGGCCACCGTTGCACGGTCGTCAAGCGACATGAGCCGCGAATAGCCGGCCACGTCGGCCGCCAGGATGGCCAGTAGGCGGTCGCGCAGAGGGTGATTGGTCGCGGGTGCGGTTGTCGTCATGACGGGTCCGGTCATGGGCCGTGAGCCCACCGGCGCTGCAGTCTAAGCGCTACGGTCCACACGGCACAGGAGGTGCGATCGCGGCCAAGTCGGCAACGCGGTGCCGACGACAGTGCGAATTGGGCCTCGGGCGTGTCTTTGTATCCCGCCGCCCGTGTCAGCTTTGCTGACACCGAGGGCTCTGGTGCTGTTCGCGCTAGGTATCGGGCAGCGTGATGGTGTTGCCATTCAATCCGCGATGGACAAGCTCCAAGCGCGGTTCAAGCTGGCCTCCTGAAAGGCGAAGGCAGGCCTCACGCTGATGGAGGCACTATGCAACCCCTGTTGAATGTCCGCAATACAGCTGGCAAGCGCGGTCGATGGATAGCTGCTCCTGGCCATGAGCGGGCGCACCGCAACGTCCGGTATAGGCACGCGGATCTCCGCCCAGAGTCTGGCGCTAGGCACCGGCACGCCGACGGGGCGATTGAGCCACCCCTCGCCCGTCAGTGTGGTCACCTTCCATTCGCCTTATGCTCGGCAATCGCCTTGCGCAGATCGTCGAGTTCCTCACACGGCATCAGGCAGATCGAGCGCAATGCTGCGAGGTGCTTCTCTGCGTTGGCCATGTCGCCCACCATCAGGTAGGCCTCGCCGATGTACTCGTGTGCACCGCGGTGGCGCGGGTCGATCGCCAGTGCGCGCTCGTAGTGCTCGAAAGCCTTGTCCATCTGGTGCAACTTGCGATACGTGAAGCCGAGTTCGTTGTGCAAATCCGCCGCCTCGGGGAAGCGCCGGAGTGCCGACTGGAATTTGCCCAGTGCCGACTTGAAATCACCGGCCTTGAGCGCAGCGCGGCCGGCGGCATAGTCCTGGTCCGCGTTAAGTGCCTGGTCGTTTTCGTCTGCCGAAGGCGCGGCCATCGCCGCACCGGCGAACAGCCAAGCCAGCGCCGTGCGCCGCGTCGCCTTCACCGGGCAGCCAGGTAGGTCTTGGCGCGCGACACCTCGGGCAGCGGGGTATCGGCATCACGCGTCAACTCGACCAGGTTGGCGTAGTGCGCTCGCGCCTTGTCGCGCTCGCCCGCGGCATCGGCAGCCACAGCCGCGCCGGCGTAGCCGCGCAGCCGGTTGGGCTCGCGAAGCTGAGAGTGCTCGAACTCGTTCAATGCGGCCGCCGGCTGCTTCAACTCGAGCAGCAATTCGCCCAGCAGCTCGCGCGCCGGAACCACGCGCCCGGGTGTCACGATGTGTTTTTCATTGCGGTCTTCGAGATCGGCTGCCGAACGCATCAGCCGCAACGCCTCTTCGTCTTGGCCGCGCGCACGTGCAATCCAGGCAGCGGCGGCGATGCGCTGCACTTCGACCTCGGTGGCCCAGTAGTTGTTCTTGGCCTCGAGCAGTGCCTTGTGAAGAACCTCCAGGCGCTGCGCTTCCTGTTCCGCCGCGGCGACATCGCCCTTGCGCGCAGCGCCGAGTGCGCGCGCGAACGCAGTGATGGCATCACAGAACGGGAAACGTGTGTTGGAGATGGGCAGTTGTGAAGCGGCCTCCCAGTCGCCGCGTTCGAGCACCACCCGCGCCGGCATGGCCGTCGCCGCGTAGGGGCCCGCTTGCTGCGGCAAGATCAGGCCACCCGCGGGCTTGAATTCTTCCAGCACGCGCCGCGCCGCCTGGACCCGGCCCCGCTGTAGTTCGGCGTAGACCATGTAGTCGGCCGCGTGGTACGCGCCGACGCCGTCGCCGTCCTGGACCGCCACATCGGCCGAGCGGCGATTGGCGGTCGCCGAGTCTTCCCAGGCGCCCACTCGTGTGAAGATGTGGGACGGCATGTGCAGCGCGTGTGGGGCATCAGGCGCGATGTCGGCGTAGCGGCGTGCGGCGCTCAGGCCCTTTGCCGCGATCGGTGGTGCGTCGTAGCAATGGATCAGGTAGTGTGCGACGCCTGGATGGTCGGGGTACTTGACGAACTGCTGTTCAAGTACCGCCGCCGCCTTGAGGTAGGCGGAGTAGGTTTGGTCGGCTTGCAACTGCGTCCCCGCCACGTAAAGTGCAGCGAAGATCTGCGCTTCGTCGTCATCCGGGTACTTCGCAGCCAGAGCTTCGAAGGCCTGGGCACGCGAGGCTTGGCGCGCGCGCTCTGGCCGGTTGGCGAAGTCGGCGTAGTAGGTGGCGACTGCCTCGACGTAGTCGCGCTCGCGCTGCGTCGTGGCGCCCACGCGCCGACCTTGTTCGATCGCCGCTTGCGCCGTCTCGGCATCCTTGGGCAAGGCGCCCTGGCCGGCAAGCGGGTTGTTCATCAGGATCGCCGCGATGCCGAACGTGGCAACGCCACAGGTCGGGTCGTCGTCGAGCACACGCCGGAAAGCCTTCTCGCCGGCCGAGAACCAGAACGAGTGAAGCATCGCCACGGCGCGCTGCAGGTCGATCTGCACCTCGGGGTCGCATGAATTGGCGAACGACACCTCGCCGAGCCTGCCCTTGCCTTCTTCGACTTCGTGGGCCTGCAATGGACCGACCAGGGCACTAACAAAGGCCGCTGCGGTCGCCAGACGATGGAATCGCATCGAACTCCCCCTGTTCCGCCCGCAGCGGCGAGCGAGTTGGGCCTGTGATCCGCGAGCACGACGATTCTGCGCCGACGGCAATTGCCTACAGGCGTTGCGGGCTTTTAGTGTGCAGCTACGACATTCCTCAGCCATGCCCGATGTAGAGCTCGCCTTCTGAACGCGCTCATGGTTGAAGGTCAACTCCGTGCACCAAATCGCGCGATTTCTAATACCGCTTGGGGTCGACTGCGGCTGCTGACTCATTGACGACGAAGGACCGCCGACGCTGCGCAGCAGACGCTCGAGAATCTGGCGCGCCCACGAAACAAGTCGATGTAGGCGACGAGAGCATCTCGTCGAATAGCGTGAGCCCTACGAAGCGCAGCACGAGCGCCCGCGAGTCTCGGACCGCGTGATCCGAGGCGAGGTCTGTCGCGGCGCTGAAATCTCTGGCGGCGATCTACTCGGCGGCAAAGCCGACGCGTTGCGGCGCAGACTGCTCGACGAAGAGACTCCTCATTGACCCGCGGGAGGAGGAAATCCGAACCGGGGGGTCACTTACCGGGCGAGGGGAGGAGAGCCTCGTGCGGACGTGGATTCGGAAGAATTTCTGAGAAATTATCAGCGGGGAAATTCGAGGCCGGTCAGGACAGGCTGGAATTGCCTGTTCTGAATCGACGCGGCCCTCTGTCTCAATTCGACTCGACTCGCGTGGTCAATTCAGGGTTCGCGATGTCGGGTACTCAGCACTTGCCGGCGTTCAGGCCTGGCCGCTGGCGGGCAATTCGCGGCTATCAGCGGTATGCGCGGTCAGGCGCGGTCGACCGTACCCAACAGACTGAAAGGCGCCGTTTTCCAACGTTCAATTGAAGCCTGACACTCCATGAAGTTACATAGGAACACATCCTATTCACAGTCCCGACACATCTCTGACCCACAGTGCGTCCCCTTCCGCTTGATTCCTTCAAAACCAAACAGGAGATGTCAATGCAGAAGTCAGACCAAGGTGCGGCAAACGGTGGGGTGGTTCCTGTGGCTTCCGGTGGCTCAGTGCCAATCAATGAACTGGTGATAGAAGTCTATGAGTCGTCTGAGCCAACAGCGAAGCGACGAATGCTCAACCTACTGGTTGGTCGTGCCTACGCAATTGCACCCCCTGTAGTACGGAAGTCTCTGCTTGAGCATCTCATGCGCCCACTTGGTGCATTGGGTCTAATCTCGGTGGCAGGCGGTATCTTCGCCAAGTTTCGATTTCGGGATGGGTGGTCCCATCTTTCTATTCGGCTAGAGGACTTGCAGGAGGTTCGCAATTCCGATGTGATTGCACTTGTCGACTATGTTCAACAAGTAAGTGCAGGTGCATTAACCGACGCAGTCCGAATGCTGGCGAGTGCTCCGGCTATGACGGGCACAGGGGTTGCGGCAGTGCTTGTGAGCCTCTTACTCAGCAGGTCAATTGACCGAGGAAGGGTGGCGCGTGGATAGGGATGGCGGAGAGTCCAAGTCCACGCTAAGGCACCCCCAAGCCGACCAGCGAACCATCGGCTTCGCTTCGAAGTCATCGACTCTGAGCGACGTGATCCCGAGGCCCGCTCCGACGTCATCCCGAAAAGCAGAAATGCCCTGGGTTGTACC
>Ga0209048_10000884_pt1 | contig 31770 bp, 31 predicted proteins | sample FrelakmetCRP12CR_FD_187146 | JGI IMG/M metagenome (GOLD analysis project Ga0209048, IMG submission 187146) | Freshwater lake sediment microbial communities from the University of Notre Dame, USA, for methane emissions studies - CRP12 CR (SPAdes)... | ecosystem: Environmental > Aquatic >...
GCCGCTTGCCCGGTGGCCGCTTGCCCTGTCGCCGCTTGCCCTGTCGCCGCTTGCCCGGTTGCCTCTTGCCCTGTTCCCGCTTGCCCGGTTGCCTCTTGCCCTGTTGCCGCCTCCGGCGTCGCCGTCCATTGCGCGGCCACCGACAGCGGTCCAAGAGCCGCCGCGAGCGCGAGCGCGATGGGCGTCAGGCGGGCGTTCATTCTCTGGATCACGGTCAGAACTCGGGAGCGCCAATGCTAAAATAGGACATTCTAGCTTGCCGCCTGCGCGGGCTCGCGATCGTCGTACCTGCGCGACCCCTTCGCCTGCCGCTGCTCCCCGCGTCCTCACCCGACACCGCGCTCGCCCGATGAATGCAATCTCGAGCGTCGACGACGCCCGGTTCGACCTGCTCTCCGCCTGGGCTGCGACGACGCTCGGCCGTCGCGAGCTGGCGATCGCACCCGCTTCTGCCGACGCGAGTTTTCGCCGTTATTTCCGGATCACGCCGGCGCAACCGTGGCACGGACACGCGTCGCTGATTGCGATGGACGCCCCGCCGCCGATGGAGGATTGCCGTCCGTACGTGCGCGTCGCGCGCCTGCTTGCGGTCGCGGGCGTGCACGCGCCCGAGATTCTCGCGTCCGATGTCGAACGCGGATTCCTGCTGCTCTCGGATCTCGGCGCGCGCACCTACCTCGCCGAGCTCGACCGGGAGTCGGCGCCCCGGCTCTACTCCGACGCGATCGACGCGCTGATTCGTTGGCAGACGGCCACCCGCGTGGGGGCGCTTCCTCCCTACGACGAGGCGCTGCTGGCGCGCGAGCTCGCGCTGTTTCCCGCCTGGTACGTGGAACGACAACTCGGCCGTACGCTGTCGCCGGCGCAGGCGCAAACGCTCGCGCAGGCCTTCCGGCTCATCCTCGACAATAACCTCGCGCAGCCGCAGGTCTATGTGCATCGCGACTACCATTCGCGCAACCTGATGGTGAGCGACCCCAATCCCGGCGTGCTCGACTTCCAGGACGCGGTGCTCGGACCGATCACCTACGACCTCGTCTCGCTGCTGCGCGACGCCTACATTGCGTGGGACGAAGAGCGGCAGCTCGATTGGGCCGTACGCTACTGGGAGCGCGCGCGCAAGGCAAGCCTTCCCGTCGACGCCGACTTCGGCGTCTTCTGGCGTGACTTCGAGTGGATGGGTGTGCAGCGGCAGCTGAAGGTACTCGGCATATTCGCGCGCCTTTGCCATCGGGATGGCAAGGCGGCCTACGTCGACGACATGCCGCAGGTGATGGCGTATCTGCGCGGTGCCTGCGGGCGCTACCGGGCCCTCGCTCCGCTGCTCGCGCTCATCGACGAACTCGAGGGGCGCGCCCCGGTCGTCATCCATACGTTCTGATATGCGGCCCGTCTTGCGCCTGGGCGCGATGATCCTCGCCGCCGGCCGCGGCGAGCGGATGCGCCCGCTGTCGGACACGACGCCCAAGCCCCTGCTCGAAGCGGGCGGCAAGCCGCTGCTCGTGTGGCAGATCGAGGCGCTCGCCCGCGCCGGATTCCGCGACATCGTCGTCAACGCCGCCCACCTCGCGGGGAAACTCGTCGCTGCGGTCGGCACCGGCGCGGCACTCGGTGTGTCGCTGCGCTGGTCGTTCGAGCCGGAAGCCCTGGAGACCGCCGGAGGAATCGCGACGGCACTGCCGCTCCTCCCGCCGGGACCGGCGCTCGTCGTCTCGGGCGACGTCTGGACCGAGTTCGACTACGCGACGCTGCGCGCTCGCGCTGAGGCGATGGCGTGCAATCCCGCCGCGCCACGCGCGCACCTGGTGATGGTACCGAACCCCACCTACCATCCGCACGGGGATTTCGCGCTCGACGGAGAAGCCGTTGCGCTCGACGGGGCGCCGCGCACGACGTTCGGCAACATCGCTGTATACGACACCGCGCTGTTCCGCGAACTTCCGCGCGGCGCGAAGCTCAAATTGCTGCCCTACCTCCAACGATGGATTGCGGAGGGGCGGGTCTCCGGCGCAAGATTCGATGGCGGGTGGGCGAACGTGGGTACGCCGGACGACCTCGCGGAGCTCGACCGCGAGCTGCAGCAGCGGCTCCAGGCCGGGCGCGCGTCGGTCGATGATTCGCGCGCTCGACCGAACGGCTAGCACCCCCGACGACCAAACCACTCGAATGACGACTGACGGCAACGCCAATCCGCTGCTCGATTTTGCCGGGCTGCCGCGCTTCGGCGAGATCGACGCCACGTGCGTGTCGCCCGCGATCGATCGGCTCGTCGGCGGGGCACGCGCGGCGCAGCAGGCCGTCGCCACCGATGGCCGTCCCGCAACCTGGAACACGGTCGCCGAGCCACTGGCCGATGCGCTGGACCCGCTGGAGCGGGCGTGGGGCGCCGTCCAGCATCTGAACGCGGTCGTGAGCACGCCCGAGCTGCGGGATGCGTACCACGCCAATCTGCCGAAGATCACCGATCTTTACACCGACCTGGCGCAGGATCTCCGGCTGTTTCACCGGTACCGGGAGCTCGCCGCGTCACCGTCGTTCGCGTCACTCGACGCCGAGAAGAGGAAGGCGGTCACCAACGAGTTGCGTGACTTCCGGCTGGGCGGCGCCGAACTGCCCGCTGCGGAGAAGGCGCAGCTGAAGGCCATCGAAGAGGAGCTCGCGGAACTCGCGGCACGATTCGACGACAATCTGCTGGATGCCACCAACGATTGGGCACTCTACATCGACGACCCGGCCGGGCTTGCCGGCGTCCCCGATGACGTGCTCGCCGAGGCGCGGGGCGCCGCGGCAGCCGATGTCAAGTCCGGATGGAAGCTGACGCTGCGCGCGCCGTGCTATCTGCCGGTCATGGCTTACGCCGACAACCGGGCGCTGCGCGCAACGCTGCATCGCGCCTACGCAACCCGCGCGTCCGATCTGGGCGCCTCGCCTGCATGGGACAACACCCCCGTGATCCGGCGCATTCTGGAGCTCCGGCGGGATGCGTCGCAGCTGCTGGGGTACGCAAATTTCGCCGAACTCTCGCTGGTCCCGAAGATGGCGAACAGCGTCGAGGAAGTGCAGGGCTTCCTGCGCGACCTCGCCCGCCGGGCCAAGCCCTTTGCCGAGCGCGACTACGCCGAACTCGCGGCGTTCGCCCGCGACGATCTCGGCCTCGCCGATTTCGCGCCGTGGGACCTCGCCTACGCTTCGGAGAAGCTCAAGGCGAAACGCTTTGCGTTTTCCGAGCAGGAGGTCCGCCACTACTTTCCCGAGGAAAAGGTGCTTGCGGGACTGTTCCGCGTGGCCGAACAACTCTACGGCATCACGATCCGCGCAAGTCGGGCCGCGACCTGGCACCCGGACGTGCGCTTTTTCGACATCGCGGATGCCGAGGGCACACTTATCGGTCAGTTCTACCTCGACCTTTACGCGCGGCGGGGCAAGCAGGGCGGCGCATGGATGGACGACGCGATCAACCGCCGTCGCGTCGGCGAGCGGATTCAGCATCCGGTCGCCTTCCTGACGTGCAACCTGTCGGCGCCGGTCGCTGGCCGACCGGCGACATTCACCCACGACGAGGTGACGACGCTCTTTCACGAGTTCGGCCACGGTCTGCACCAGCTTCTCACCCGGGTGGACGTGCACGGCATTTCGGGCATCCAGGGCGTCGAATGGGATGCGGTCGAGCTTCCGAGCCAGTTCATGGAGAACTTCTGCTGGGAGTGGGACGTGCTCTCGCAGATGACCGCGCACGTCGACACCGGCGAACCGCTGCCGCGCGCGCTGTTCGACAGGATGCTCGCCGCGCGCAACTTCCAGAGTGGCCTTTACACCGTGCGTCATCTCGAATTCGGGCTGTTCGACATGATGCTGCACGCGGAGTACGACCCCCGCGGTGGCGAGCCCCCGTCGGCCGTGCAGGAGGCCGCGCGGCGCGAGGTCGCCGTCGTGCCAACGGCGCCGTACGACCGCTTCATGCACTCATTTGCGCACATCTTCGCCGGCGGGTATGCGGCTGGATACTACAGCTACAAGTGGGCCGAAGTGCTATCGGCCGACGTGTTCAGCGCCTTCGAGGAAGCGGGGGTCCTGTGTTCGGCCACCGGCGAGCGATTTCGCAACGAAGTACTCGCGCGCGGCGGCAGCCGCGATGCGATGGAATCGTTCATCGCGTTCCGCGGGCGGGCGCCGCAGCTGGACGCCCTTCTGCGGCATAATGGGATGCTCACCGCTGCGTGAAGCAAAGACTAGGAGAAGCCATGGCACGCGTATCCCCGCGAATTGCGCTCGTGTGCGGCGTCGCTGCAGCAACGATCGCGGTCTGCGCAGCAGCGCAGGCCCAGCAGGTCTATCGGTACGTGGACAAGGATGGACGCACAATCTACACCGACCGGCCGCCGCCGTCGGATTCGAAGGAAGTCCAGGCCAAGCGCCTTTCGCCCAATTTCATCGAGAACAACGACGCGTCGATGGCGCTGACCCAGGCTGCGCAGCGCTACCCGGTAACGCTGTACACGTTTGCCTGCGGCACGCTCTGCCAGAACGCCGAGGCCCTGCTCAACCGACGCGGCATCCCGTTCTCGACCGTCAATGTCGAGGAGCAGAAGGGCGCCGAAGCATTGCAGAAGCTGACCGGCGCCCAGCAGGCTCCGGTCTTGCAAGTCGGCGACAAGTTGATCGCCAAGGGCTTCAACGAGGCGCGGTGGACGGCGATGCTCGACGACGCCGGCTATCCGAAGTCGCCGGCGCGGCGCGTCGCCGCGAAAGCCCCGGCCGGGGCCGCTCCGCCGGCCGCGCCGGCCGCGCCAGCCACGCCAGCTCCACCAGCCCCACCGACTGAAGCGACACAGGCGGTCGCCGTTCCCGGTGGCGGATATCCGAAGAACTAGCGCCAACGGGATAGCGGCGCAGCGTCCCCGCGCCTCCTGTCCCCGCACGGCCGCGCGCGGGACGGTGGCGTTGCAGCGCGCGCACCGTTCGACAACGGCCGGGCGAGACACGCGTGCCAAAGCGCCGGGAACGGCTTGACAGGCGTCCGACAGCCACCCCGTGAAGCTTGCCACCTGGAACGTCAACTCGCTGAACGTGCGCCTGCCGCGCGTTCTTGTCTGGCTCGCGGCGATGCAGCCGGACGTCCTGTGCCTGCAGGAAACGAAGATGGAGGACGCGAAGTTTCCGCGGCACGAATTCGCCGACGCCGGCTACGCCGCGCACTTCGTGGGGCAGCGGACGTACAACGGCGTCGCGATGCTGGTGCGCGATGGTGTGGGTACCGTCGAGGACGCCGTCACCGCGCTCCCGGATTTCGCGGACGAGCAGAAGCGCGTGATCGCGGCGACCGTCGGCGGCGCCCGGATAGTCGATTTCTACGTCCCGAACGGCGAGGCGGTGGACTCCGTCAAGTATCGCTACAAGCTCGACTGGTGCCGCGCCGCGACCGATTTTCTCGCGGGCGAACTCGCGCGCCATCCGGCGCTTGCGGTCGTTGGTGATTTCAACATCGCACCGGAGGACCGCGATGTCCACGACCCGGATCTCTGGCGCGGGCAGGTGCTCTGCTCGGAACCGGAGCGCGCGGTGTTCCGCCGGTGGCTCGAGCTGGGACTGAAGGACAGCTTCCGCCTGTTCGAGCAACCGGAAAAGACGTTCAGCTGGTGGGACTACCGGCAGCTCGCGTTTCCGAAGAACCGCGGACTGCGCATCGACCACATCCTGCTGTCGGGGCCGCTTGCGACAAGATGCGCAGCCTGCCGCATCGACCGCAACGCGCGCAAGGGCGAGCGGCCTTCCGATCACGCGCCGGTGGTCGCGGAACTGACCTGAACCCCGCACGCGTTCGCCGCGCGACGGGACCGCCTTCCGCTACTCCCCCACCCGCACGCCCTTCCTGAGTTCCAGCTCGAGCCCCAGTTCCTGGATCTTGCGGGTGAGCGTGTTGCGGCCCCAGCCCAGCCACTGCGCCGCTTCCATCCGGTGCCCGCCTGTGTGCGCGAGCGCGCGCAGGATGAGCGTGCGCTCGAATTCGCGCTCGAGGCGGTCGCCTGCGCCTCGCTCGCCGCGCGCCAAAGCCTGGGCGAGCTCCCGGTCGAGCGCGGATCGCCAGTCCGCTGCGCCGACCTCCGCTTCGCCCGCGCCGGCGACGGGCTCGCGGACCTCGGCCGGCAGGTCGGCGACCTCGATCCGCTGACCCGGTGCCATCACGGTGAGCCAATGGCAGATGTTCTCGAGCTGCCGCACGTTGCCGGGAAATGGAAACGCTGCGAGCGTCTTCAGCGCCTCGTCCGACAGCAGCTTGGGCTCGACCGCGAGATCGCGCGCGCCTTTCTGCAGAAAGTGACGGGCGAGCGGCGGGATGTCTTCCTGCCGCTCCCGCAACGGCGGCAACCGCAGGCGCACGACATTGAGCCGGTGCAGGAGATCCTCGCGAAAGAGCCCCTGCCGCACCCGCTCCTCGAGGTCCTGGTGGGTCGCGGCGATGACGCGGACGTTGGATTTCTGCGGCGCATGGCCGCCGACGCGGTAATACTCGCCGTCGGCGAGCACGCGCAGCAGGCGCACCTGCAGATCGAGCGGCATGTCGCCGATCTCGTCGAGGAACAGCGTGCCGCCTTCGGCCTGCTCGAAGCGGCCGCGGCGCGCGCTCTGCGCGCCGGTGAACGCGCCGCGCTCGTGGCCGAACAGCTCCGACTCCAGCAGGTCCTTGGGTATGGCGGCCGTGTTGATCGCGATGAAAGGCCCGCTTGTCCGCGGGCCGTGCCGATGAAGTGCGCGGGCGACGAGCTCCTTACCCGTGCCCGATTCGCCGGTGATGAGCACCGTCGTGTTCGATTGCGAAAGCCGCCCGATCGCGCGAAAGACTTCCTGCATCGCCGGCGCCTGGCCGAGCATTTCGGGCGTCGTGCCCGTGTCCGCTTCGATCGGCGCCGGCGCCGGCGCCTCGACCATCGCCCGCCGGATGAGGGCGACCGCGTGGTCGACGTCGAACGGCTTCGGCAGGTACTCGTAGGCGCCGCCCTGAAACGCCGAGACCGCGCTGTCCAGATCCGAGTACGCGGTCATGATGATCACCGGAAGGTGCGGGTAGCGCTCCTTCACCTTCTCGAGCAGCGCGAGTCCCGACTCGCCCGGCATGCGGATGTCGGAGACGAGCACGGACGGCCGGCTCGCCGCGAGCGCCTGCAGCACTTCGTTTGCCGACACGAACGACCGGAACGAAATGTCCTCCCGCGCGAGGGCCTTCTCCAGGACCCAGCGGATCGAGCGGTCGTCGTCTACGATCCAGACGGGCTTCATCACGGTGCTGGGCGCGGTTTCACGGACAGTAGCGTACATGCGTATGACTCATGATAGCGGGCGCGGCACACCCGGATCGAGCGGAAGGAGAATCGTGAACACCGTACGGCCGGGAACGCTCTCGCATTCGATCGCGCCGCCATGCTGGGCGACGAAGGCCTGCGCCAGCGTCAGACCGAGTCCGCTGCCACCCGCACGCCCCGACACCAGCGGATAGAAGATCCGGTCGCGGATCGATTCCGGAATTCCCGGCCCGTTGTCCTCGATCGATATCGACAACGCGACCCGATGCCGCTTCTTCGCCAGCGTCACGTACCGCGCGACACGCGTGGTCAGGCGGATCCGCGGATCGACGGTCGCCCCGTCCAGCGCCTGCGCAGCGTTGCGGACGATGTTGAGTGCCGCCTGCGTGAGCTGCTCGGGATCGGCCTCGAACTCGGGCAGGCTGATGTCGAAATCGCTAACGATGTCCACCCGTGGAAATTCCGCCTGCACGAGGCTGCGGACACGGGCGAGGAGCTCGTGAATGTTCGTGCGCCGGAACGTCGGCAGCCGGTGCGGCGTCAGCAGCCGGTTGACGAGCGCCTGCAGCCGGTCCGCCTCGCCGATCACCACTTGCGTGTACTCGATCAACTGTGGCCGGTCGAGCTCGCGCTCGAGCAGCTGCGCCGCGCCGCGAATGCCGCCCAGCGGATTCTTGATCTCGTGCGCCAGGTTCCGGATCAGCTCGCGGTTCGCCTGCTGCTGCTCGTTGAAGCGCTCTTCGCGGGCTATCTTCAGCTGCTGGTCGATGTGCCGGAACTCGAGCAGCAGCGCCCCGTGCCTCGTGTCGATCGGAGAAACGGTGCACGTGAGATGGAGCTTCGTCTTGCCGTTGACCGCGAGCTCCAGTTCCTGCTCGGTATACGTCGCTCCGCTGCGCACCGCCTTGTCGATCGCCGCGGACAGGTCTCGCGCCTCGGTGAAGAGCTGGTCGAGCCGGTAGCCGACGAGGTGCTTCTTCGACAGCGCAAACAGATTCTCCGCCGCGGGATTGGCGTAGGTCACGCACCGCGCGCAGTCGAGCAGCAACACCGCGGTCGCAAGCAGCTCGAGACCGGACGTCGCGCCTCCTGCATCGGTGCCGGAGAAAGACGAGGCAACTGCCGGTTTCACGATCATCGAGGGTGCTGCCGCATGGAGAGTGACGCCGAGGGAACCACAGCCATTGCCTAGCAATATCCGCGCCCGCAGGCAGCGACGACAACGATGCGGTGCCTGCCGATCATCCGCCGCAAGGATTCGCGGGGCGGACACACGTCACTCACTGCGGGTCCCGCCGCGGACCGCAACCGAAGGCGTCCGTCACTTGATCGCGTTGAGCTCCTTCTTGAGGGCCTCGACGTTCTTTTCGTGCACGGCCACCGATTGGCGCAACCGCGCAATCCGTGCGCGGTATTTTTCCGCGTCCGCGCGCTCCTCCGGCAGCGGAACCGGTGCGCCATCCGCGTACAACACCCGCGTCTCCACGAGCAGCTTCTCCTCGGCGGCGAGCTCGTCGGCGAGAACCTTGCGGCGCACGTCGTCGCGGCCCTTCTGCGTGGCCGGGTCGACCCGCGGAAAGCCTGCAGGTGTGGGTGTCTTTGGCGAAACACGCTCGCCATTGCCGCCGGGAACGTTGAAATACGAGAACGCGCCGGACTCCGTCGCGCACCGGTAAGTCTCGCCGGCGATGAGCATCGGCTTGTTGACGCAACCGGATTCCTTCGCCTTCTCGGCAAGCGTCACCGCCGCCGCGGATGCGCAACCGAACAGCGCGAGCCACGCGCCCAGGTGCGCGCACCGAGCGATCTTCGCGGCAAGGCCGGGGCCAGGGTTTCGACACTGCATGCGAGCGAGTGTATTCAAATAGCCCTGCGCAGGCAAAAAGGGGCGGGCCCGAGGCCCGCCCCCCCGCGATCAAGCAGCGGCCCGTTGCGATGCCTACAGGCTGTAATACATGTCGTACTCGACCGGGTGCGTCGTCATCCGGAAGCGGGTGACCTCTTCCATCTTGAGCGCAATGTACGCATCGATCATGTCGTCGGTGAACACGCCGCCCTTGGTGAGGAAAGCGCGGTCGCGGCCGAGATGATCGAGCGCCTCGTCGAGCGACGCGCACGGATGCGGGACCTTTGCGGCCTCCTCGGGCTCCAGGTCGTAGAGATTCTTGTCCATCGGATCGCCCGGGTGAATCTTGTTCTGCACGCCATCGAGCCCCGCCATCAGCATCGCCGCGAACGCGAGGTACGGGTTTGCCGTGGGATCGGGGAAACGGACCTCGATGCGGCGGCCCTTGGGGTTGGGGACGTACGGAATCCGGATCGCCGCCGACCGATTGCGCGCCGAGTAGGCGAGGTTGATCGGCGCCTCGAAGCCCGGCACCAGCCGTTTGTACGAGTTGGTGCCCGGATTGGTGATCGCGTTCAGCGCCTTCGCGTGCTTGATGACACCGCCGATGTAGTACAGCGCGAAATCGGAAAGGCCCGCATAGCCGTCGCCGGCAAAGAGGTTCTTGCCGTCCTTCCACACCGACTGGTGGCAGTGCATGCCCGAACCGTTGTCGCCGACGATCGGTTTCGGCATGAACGTCGCCGTCTTGCCGTATGCGTGCGCCGTGTTGTGCACGGCGTACTTGAGAATCTGCAGCCAGTCGGCGCGCTTCACGAGCGTCTCGAACTTGGTGCCGATCTCGCACTGTCCGGCGTTCGCCACCTCGTGGTGGTGGACTTCGACTTCGACGCCCATCTGCTCGAGCGCGAGGCACATCGCCGACCGGATGTCCTGCAGCGAATCCACCGGCGGGACGGGGAAATAGCCGCCTTTGACCGTTGGGCGGTGACCCATGTTGCCGCCCTCGAACTTCTCTGCCGTGGACCAGGCGGCCTCGGAAGAGAATACCTTGCAATAGCTCCCCGACATGTCGACCGACCATTCGATCGCATCGAAGACGAAGAACTCCGGTTCGGGGCCGAAGTACGCCGTGTCGCCGAGGCCAGTCGACTTGAGATAGGCGTCGGCACGCTTGGCAAGCGAGCGCGGATCGCGCTCGTAGCCCTTGCCATCCGACGGCTCGACGACGTCGCAGGTGATGTTGAGCGTCGTCTCGTCCATGAACGGGTCGATATACGCGGCGTTCGGGTCCGGCATCAGCAACATGTCCGAGGCCTGGATTCCCTTCCAGCCGGCGATCGACGAACCATCGAACGCATGACCGCTATCGAACTTGTCCATCCCGAACTGCTTGCTCGGGACCGTGACGTGCTGTTCCTTGCCGCGGGTATCGGTAAACCGAAGGTCGACGAACTTGACCTCCTTCTCTTTGAGCATCTTGAGCACGTCGGCGGCGGTGGTCATGCAGGTCTCCTGTTCAAGGCGGGGTTGGACTTACGGTGCATTGCAAAAGAGCGGAAGGTCAACAGCGAGAACTATGCCATATCCATCGGGCTACGAAACCCCCTTGGGACGCGACAATTTCGGTCAGCGCTCGGTGCCAGCCCGAGAGTTCTGCACCGCATCAGTGCGTGGTTCGCTGCACTCACACCAATTCAGTGCAAAGAACGAGGTCGGCGATCAAATCCGTTGGTGCGTCGCATCAAATTCGTGTCCGTTCGGCGGAAAGGCCTCGAAGTGGCCAGCCCCGCTCGCGTGAAAAAAATCGAAGTTATTGTTTTCAATAAATTTCAAATGGCAGGTAGGGCAAACGCATCCCGCACCACGATGGGGCTCAGCCCGCGCTGACGCGGCCCCCACCCCGTGGCTACGGGTAGAACATGTAAAGGCGGTAGCCTGCCTGGGAGGTCGCGCTTGCGTCGATGAAGACCTTGACCGCGACTTCGCCGTTGGGCGGGATGCCCCGCTGCAAGTCCGCCGTACCGCCCGCATAGTCCGCAGGCCCGAGCGCACGGCGCACGACGATCTGATCCTGGGCGTCGGTCAGCGTCAGCTCGAGGTGGGGATAGGCGAGCGACCAAGGCGCGCGATTGCGCAACGTCGCGGTGAGGATAAGGAGCCCGCGGTGCGCGGGATCAGCCTGCAAGTCGGACGCGTCGATCGAAAGATAGCTCATCGCCGCGTCGCGCAGAGGGCGGATCGTGCACCCTGCCAGGCTGCAGAGCCTGGACAGCGCGGGCTGCACCGCGGGCCAATGCGCGGCGATCGCATCCCGAAAGTGAAACACCGCCTGAGCTGCGATGAGCACCACGAAGAACACGATCGCGAAGGCGTACAGGATCGTATGCACCCGCCGCCGTTTCTTGGGCTTCGCCCGCGAGAAGCGATCCTCGTAGGGGACCTCGGCGGCGACGGCGGCGGTGCCCGCGACCACCGCGGCCAAGGGTTCGGGCGGGATATCCGGCGGCTCGAGGGCCTGGGCGCTGCGCAGTGTCGCCGTGGGAGGACCCAGCGCCGCTTCATCCATGGGCGGGGCGCCGCGATCAGGCGCACGCGGCGGCGCGAGCGAAACCCGCTGTGCGTTGCCGTCGAACACGGACTTGCAGTGCCCGCAGCGCACCTGCCCGGCGCGCATCGCGAGCTGCTCGGACGTGACTCGAAACACCGTCGCGCAGCCGGGACAGCGGGTGTATTTTTCTTCGGGCATCGGATTCGGTGCGTGCGCGGCCGGAAGCGTCAACGTTTTCGCGGGCCCGCGGCGTCGGATCCCGGGGCGCCTTCGTTGCCGACACGCGTTCCCGCCAGCGCGATCCAGCCATCGTCGCTTTCGCAGACGCCGATATTAAACCACTGCCGGTACACCATGATGACCGCCTCCGCCTGCGCGCCGAGAATTCCCGACAGCACGATGCGCCCGCCGGGGCGCACCCGGTGCGCAAGCGCAGGCGCCAACAGCACCAGCGGATTGGCGAGGATGTTGGCGATCACGACGTCGAATGGCGTCGGCTCTTCGGCCGCGAGCCGATCGTCCGGCAGGAACACGGCGGCAACACCGTTGCGCAGTGCGTTGTCGCGGCTCGCCGACAGCGCCTGCGGATCGATGTCGGTGCCGACAACGTGCCCGGCACCGAGCCGGCAGGCGGCAATCGCGAGAATTCCGGAACCGCAGCCGTAATCGAGGACGGATTCTCCTCGCCGCAGTTCTCGCGCGAGCCATCGCAGGCAAAGTCTCGTGGTCGGATGCGACCCTGTGCCGAACGCAAGCCCGGGGTCGAGGGCGAGATTGATCGCGGAGGGGTCGACGGGGTCACACCACGAAGGGACGATCCACAGCCTCTCGGCAATCCGGATCGGCGCGAATTGCGCCTGGGTCGCACGCACCCAATCCTGCTCGGCGACTGCAGACACTTCGTATCGGGGCAGCGTTCTGCCCGCCGCCGCGATCTCGGCGAGCGCAGCGGCGACTTCCGCGGTGCCGGAGAAAAGCGCTGTCAACCGGCTTACCGGCCACAACGCCGCCGGCACGCCCGGCTCGCCGTAAAGCGGCGTTTCGCCGGACGTTCCCGCAAGGGGGTCGGCCACGTCGACGGAGAGCGCACCGGCGGCCAGGAGCGCGTCGGCCCACGCGTCGGCGGACACGGCATCGACGTCGAAACGCAGCGCGACGTAGCTCACGGGGGTTCGCTGCCGACGCGCCCAGGGGCGCTAACCCGCCGGCTTGCGCTTCGCCAGTTTCTCTTCGAGATAGTGGATCGACGTGCCGCCGCGCAGGAATTTTTCGTCCAGCAGAAGTTCCTGGTGAAGCGGGATGTTGGTCTTGATCCCCTCGACCACCATTTCGGAGAGCGCGATGCGCATCCGCGCGATCGCCTGGTCGCGGGAGTCGCCGAATGCGATGACCTTGCCGATCAGCGAGTCGTAGTAGGGCGGAACGAAGTAATTGTGATAGACGTGCGAATCGACGCGGATCCCGGGCCCGCCGGGCGCGTGGTAGGACGTGATGCGGCCCGGCGACGGCACGAACGTGTACGGATCCTCGGCATTGATCCGGCACTCGATCGCGTGACCGCGCCGCACGATGTCGCGCTGTCGGAAGCGCAGTTTCTGCCCGGCCGCGACGCGGATCTGCTCCTGCACGAGGTCGATGCCCGTCGTCATTTCGGTGACCGGGTGCTCGACCTGGATCCGCGTGTTCATCTCGATGAAGAAGAACTCGTCGTCCTGGAACAGGAACTCGAAGGTCCCGGCACCGCGATAGCCGATCTTGCGGCATGCGTCGGCGCAGCGTTCACCGATTCTTGTCAGCGCGCGGAGGGAGACCCCCGGTGCGGGCGTCTCCTCGATGATCTTCTGATGGCGGCGCTGCATCGAGCAATCGCGCTCGAACAGGTAGACGGCATTCTTGTGCTCGTCGGCCAGCACCTGGATCTCGATGTGCCGCGGATTGCCGAGGAATTTCTCCATGTAGACGGTCGGGTTGCCGAATGCCGCCTGGGCCTCGGACCGCGTCAGCGTCGCCGCCGAAACGAGCGCGGCTTCCGTATGCACGACGCGCATTCCGCGGCCGCCCCCGCCGCCGGCCGCCTTGATGATGACGGGGTACCCGATCGACCGGGCGATCTTGACGATCTCCTTCGGGTCATCGGGCAGCGCGCCTTCGAAGCCGGGCACGCAAGGCACGCCGGCCTTGATCATCGCTGTCTTCGCGCTGATCTTGTCGCCCATCAGGCGAATCGTGTCGGCGCGCGGCCCGATGAACACGAATCCCGAGCGCTCGACCTTTTCCGCGAAATCCGCGTTCTCGGACAGGAATCCGTAACCCGGATGGATCGCCTGGGCGTCGGTCACTTCCGCGGCGGCGATGATCGCCGGCACGTTGAGATAGCTCAGCGCCGAGGCCGGCGGGCCGATGCACACCGACTCGTCGGCGAGGCGAACGTACTTCGCTTCGCGGTCGGCCTCGGAGTGAACGACGACCGTCTTGATTCCGAGCTCACGGCATGCGCGCTGGACGCGCAACGCGATTTCGCCGCGATTGGCGATGAGAATCTTGCCGAACAGCTGGTTCGGATTCTTGGCCACGATGGGCGACGACGGGGGGCGGAGCGGCGGCAAATCAGGCGATCACGACCAGCGGTTGACCGAACTCCACGGGCTGACCGTTCTCGGCGAGCACCTGCTTCACCACGCCGGCCTTGTCGGCCTCGATCTCGTTCATCAGTTTCATCGCCTCGATGATGCAGAGCGTGTCGCCGACCTGGACGGAATCGCCCACCTCGACAAACGGCTTCGCGCCGGGCGAGGCGGCCCGATAGAACGTGCCGACCATCGGGCTCCTGAGCAGATGGCCTTCGGGCTCTTCCGGCGGCGCCGGGGCTTCCGCCGCCGGCAGTGCGGATACCGGGACGGGTGCCGCCGACACGTGTATGGGTGCGGCAGCGCTCCCGGGTGATGGCGCTGTGCCACCGGCCACCGGCGCACGGGTAATTCGCACCCTTTCCTCGCCCTCCTGGATCTCGAGCTCGGCGATCCCCGAGCTCTCCACGAGCTCGATCAGGGTCTTCAATTTGCGCAAGTCCATCGCGTCACCTTGTCGGCAGCGAAACCCGGCGGGTCATCGGGGACGCATTGCCTGGCGTTACCCGCAGCGCCCGAGATCGGGCAGCGCCGATTCGACCGAACGGGCGAAGCAGGCCCCCTCTGCTATGGAGACTCCGATCCGCGTTGTGTCGACGCGTTGCCACGGGCGACCCACCCCCTGGGTTCGTTTGGGGTTGGGAGTTTGGCGCAGATCGGGGCAAGTTGTCCAGCGATCGCGGAAGATCGACGCATCGGCGAGCGGCGTGGCCCCCGTCGACCGGTGGCCCTTGCCAAAGGGGCCGCGCCGCCTCGATGCGCGCCAAGGCTAGCTCCGTGCTGCCCCCTGAGCCCCACCCCACCCAGCTGGAGCTGGCGGATGATCGGCTCGCAGGAGATTCTCTGGATGAATAAAGTTAAAGCGGGATAGAAGCTTTTACGCCATCTTTCAAAGAAGTTGTCCGATGATCGATCTGAGGGTCGCTTCGCGCAGGGGGCCCAGTTGGGTGTGGACGACACGCCCGGACCGGTCGACGACAACCGTAAACGGCAGCGCGCCCAGCCGGTTGCCAAGCGCTTTCGACAATTCCATCGCGCCGTACCCGCCGATCAGCGCCGGATAGTTGAGCCCAAGTTCGACGGCGAACTCCTGCACCTTGTCCGGCTGGTCGATCGCGATGCCGACGAATTGGAGCCCCCTTCCACCGAGCTCCCGCTGGACCTTCACGAATTCCGGCATTTCGTCCCGGCAGGGCGTGCACCAGGTAGCCCAGAAATTGACGACGAGCACTTTCCCCTTCCATTGGGCGAGCGACTGCTCGTGGCCGGTGGTGTCGGGCAAAGCGACACCGAAAAGCACAGCGGCGTCCTTTCCCCGGGCATCGTCGCCTTTTCGGTCCGAGCCATGGCTTCCGAAATAGATCCCCGCAACCAGCGCGAGCAAGCCGGCCACGGCCAGGGCCGTCCAAGGGAGCCAACGTCGAGTTGTCGACAGGTGCGGCATTTGTGGAGAGTGTGCGCTCACATTCCGAGACCGGACGGCTGATGCAGGTGCGCTCGATTCAGGGCCTGTTCACGCGCCGTGGACGAATGCGGACATCATCCGGAAACAGCCTAGTTGAACCAGGATTTCCGCGCAGGCGTTGCATCGACCGGCGGACCCGGCCGGGCACCCGCGGCCGGCAGCGCCAGGGTCAGGTTCTGGACCTGGGGAGGGTAGCAGACCCCCGCGTCTGCGCAGCCTTGCGACTCCGCCTTCACGGTGATCTTCTGGCCGGGCTCGGGCCGGTCGAGCGATAGCTTGACCGCGACCCGACCCCGGTATGTCTCGACCCTGCCGAAGAATTCGTCGTCCTTGATCTTGCCGGCCGGGAGGGCCGGCGCGGCGGCCAGTGCCGTCGGCTCGACGCTGAACCTGAGCTTTTCGCGATAGAGGTAGTAGCCGTCGGCGATCGTGAATCGGGCTTCGACCGTCTTGTCGTCGAGTGCCTGGACACTGAACGCGAACGCGCGCTCCGGCTCGAGGAGCTTCGGCTGGGCCTCCAGGGCCCCCGGGATCGAAACCGCGGCCATCGCTGCCAATGCCAGTACGCGTGCGACCCTCCGCCCCGGCGTCCGGTCAAACCGACGCGGTCTCACCGGCGATCCAGCCGAGATAGGGGGCGAGTCCATCGACAACAGGGACAGCGATGATTTCCGGAAGTTCGTAGGGATGCCTTGCGCGAATTGCCGCCTCCACGTCGGCATAGCGATCCGAGCGGGTCTTGACCGTGACGGGCACTTCCTGCGCAGTTTCGATTTCGCCGCGCCAGTGATAGAGTGATTCCACCGGCATGCCGACACTGACACAGGCGGCAAGGCGCGCCTCGACGAGCGAGCGCGCCAACGACTGCGCAGACACCCGATCGGGCATCTGCGTCAGCACCAGGATTGCCGCGTCGGCCAAGGAGTTTCCATGCGTTTCGTGCTGTTGGTGATTGTACTGGGTTTCCCGCTCATCGATCTGTACACGACGGTGCGCTTCGCGCGCTGGACCGGGGTGCCCGTCTGGGCGTGGCTGGCGATGTCGGTCGTCGCCGGTCTCTACCTGCTGCGCAACGAGCGAACGGCGTTCCGTGCAAATACCGTCGCCGCGATGCACGGCGAGCAGCCGCTGCTCCGCGGCCTCCTCGACAGCGGGCGCAAGGTGCTCGCCGGCGGGTTGTTCCTGCTCCCCGGGATCCTGAGCGACCTCATCGCTCTCGTGCTGCTCGCCTTGCCGCTCAATCTTGGCCGCGAATTCGCGCCGCGGGCCGCGGCAGCGGCGCATTTCGGCAGTCGCGGGAAACCGATCGACGGCGAGTTCCGCCGCCTCGATTGACGCGGCGAGGAGACCCGGGCTACTTCATCCGGTCGAGCAGAGTCGGTTCGGCCTTGTCGGCGCGCCGGTAACCCCAAAGCATCATCGCGGCGCCGATCGCAATCATCGGCAGCGACAGCCATTGGCCCATCGTGAGTCCGAGCGCGAGATAACCAAGGAAGCTGTCGGGCTCGCGCGCGTATTCGGCGACGAAGCGGCACACGCCATAGCCGACGAGAAACAGACCCGATGCCGCGCCCAGCGGGCGGCGGCGCTCCGTGTAGATCCACAGCACGGCAAAGAGAAGCAGGCCCTCGAGACCGAACTGATAGAGCTGGGACGGGTGCCGGGGCTCCGGCCCGGCCTGCGGAAACACCATCGCCCACGGCACGCTCGTCACACGTCCCCAGAGCTCGCCGTTGATGAAGTTGCCCAATCTGCCGGCGGCGAGGCCGAGCGGCACGAGCGGCGCGACGAAATCGGTGACGCCGAGCCAGCGCTTTCCGCGTCCGCGTGCGAACAACCATAGCGCCACGAGCACGCCCAGGAAGCCGCCGTGGAAACTCATTCCGCCCTGCCACACCGAAGCGATTTCGAGCGGGTGGGCGAGATAGTAGAGCGGCTTGTAGAAGAGTACGTAGCCCAGCCGCCCGCCAACGATCACGCCGAACACCCCGTAGAGCAGCATGTCGTCGACGTCCCGCGGATTCCAGCCGGTGAGCAGGTTCTGCCTGGCGCGAACCTTGCCCAGGACGATGAACAGCACGAACCCGACCAGGTACATGAGCCCGTACCAGCGGATCGCCACGGGCCCGATCTGCAACGCGATCGGATCGAACTGCGGGTGGACGAGCATGCGGCGGCAGGAAGGTAAAGGGCGGCGCGTGCGCTAGAATTGCATCGTCCGATTATACGCAGTCCCGCCATCCCGCCCCGAAGGCCGGCACTGCGCCGTGGCGGTCTCTACCGGAGTACTCCCGATGTCCTTCAACCGCCGCTCCAGGCTCATCACACAGGGTGTCGCCCGCTCCCCCAACCGCGCGATGCTGCGCGCTGTCGGATTCGCCGACGGAGATTTCGAGAAGCCGATCGTGGGCGTCGCCAACGGCCACAGCACGATGAACCCCTGCAATGCCGGCATTCAGCCGCTCGTCGACCGGGCGATGGCGGCGCTCAAGGAAGCGGGTGCGATGCCGCAGGTGTTCGGCATCCCGACGGTCACCGACGGCATCGGCATGGGCACCGAGGGCATGAAGTATTCGCTCGTCTCGCGCGAAGTGATTGCCGACGCGATCGAGACCTCGGTCAACGGCCAGTGCATGGACGGGGTGCTGGTCGCCGGTGGCTGCGACAAGAACATGCCGGCCGGCGTCATGGCGATGGCGCGGATGAACGTGCCCGGCATTTTCGTCTACGCCGGCACGATCAAGCCCGGCCACTGGAAGGGGCAGGCGCTCACGATCGTGTCCCCGTTCGAGGCGGTAGGCGCATTCACGGCAGGAAAGATGTCGAAGGAGGACTACGAAGGCATCGAGCGCAACGCGTGCCCGACGGTCGGTGCGTGCGGCGGCATGTATACGGCGAACACCATGTCCTCGTCGTTCGAGGCGCTGGGCGTGAGTCTGCTCGGCAGCTCGCAGATGGCCTCGCCCGACGCGGAGAAGGCCGACTCGGCGGCTCAGTCCGCGCGCGTGCTGGTCGAAGCGATCAAAATGGACCTGAAGCCGCGGGACATCATCACGCGGAAGTCGATCGAGAACGCGATCGCACTGGTCATGGCGACGGGCGGTTCGACCAATGCGGTGCTCCATTACCTCGCGATCGCGTCCGCCGCCGAAGTTCCGTGGACGATCGACGATTTCGAGCGGATCAGGACCCGCGTGCCGGTGCTTTGCGATCTCAAGCCGTCCGGGCGGTTCGTCGCCGTCGATTTCCACCGCGCCGGCGGCGTTCCGCAAGTGCTCAAGATGCTGCTGAATCACGGCCTGCTGCACGGCGACTGCATCACGATCACCGGCCGCACGATGGCCGATGAGCTCGCGAACGTTCCCGATGCGCCCCGCACCGACCAGGAAGTGATCCGGCCCTGGTCGAACCCCATGTACGCGCAGGGGCATCTGGCGATCCTCAAGGGCAACCTCGCGCCCGAAGGCTGCGTGGCCAAGATCACCGGTCTCAAGAATCCGTCGATCACGGGTCCTGCCCGGGTGTTCGATTCGGAGCCCGAAGTCATGGACGCGATTATGGGCAAGAAGATCCGCACCGGCGACGTGATCGTCATCCGTTACGAGGGGCCGAAGGGCGGGCCCGGCATGCAGGAAATGCTCGCGCCGACTTCCGCGCTCATCGGGCAGGGCCTCGGCGAATCGGTCGGCCTCATCACCGACGGTCGCTTTTCCGGCGGTACGTGGGGAATGGTCGTCGGCCACGTGGCGCCGGAAGCCTTCGCCGGCGGAACGATCGCGCTGATCGAGGAAGGCGACTCGATCACGATCGACGCGCACCGGCTCCTGATCCAGCTCAACGTCGGTGACGACGAGCTTGCGCGTCGGCGGGCACGCTGGCACGCGCCGAAGCCGCGCTACGCCCGTGGTCTGCTGGCCAAGTACGCGCGCCTTGTCTCGACCGCGAGCCTCGGCGCCATCACCGATGGCGAGGGTTCGACGTAGGGCCACGCCGAGCGCCTGCGTCCGGCGGAATAGTTGCCGCGAGCGCGCTGTTATCCGCTAGTTAACTCAACGAGGCCCCATGAACACACCCTCGCGCGCGCTGTTCGTCACGCTCTTCGTTGCCGCGCTGGCGGCGCTTGCCGGTTGTGTCGGGACCCTCTCGCCGGGCTCCGGTCCCGCGGCCGACGCACCGGTCTATCGCGTCGGAGACCGCTGGGTCTACAGTGCGGAGGACGGGTTCAGGCAGAAGACCCGCTGGGAAGAGACGCACGAGATCATGGCGATCGGTGCCGACGGCATCACCGTGCGCGTCACGCAGAAGGGCGATACGACCGACGTCACGCGCACCGAGCAGTGGGCCGCGCCCGGCCGGGTCAACATCGGCACCGTCTGCAACGACCAGACGCGGCGCTTCGCCACGCCGCTGCAGCGCTTCGACTTTCCGCTCGCCGCGGGCAAGGTCTGGAACCAGCGCGTCGACAACTTCAACGAATTCACCCGCGCGACCGGGTCCATCAACCACTGGGTCCGCGTCCGCGGGTGGGAGAAAGTGACCACGCCGGCGGGCACGTTCGACGCCCTTTCGATGCAGGTCATCACGCGCCTCGACGACGAGGAGTTCTGGCGCTTCGCGACCGAATGCAACTTTGCGGTCTGGTACGCCCCCGCGGTGCGTGGCAGCGTGCGCGAGGAACAGGAAGCGCAGTATGTCGAAAAGGGCGGAGGCCCGCCCGGCCCCGCCACGATCCGCACGCGACACGCCGTGCTGGAACTCGTCTCGTTCACGCCCGGCAAGCCGTAGCTCGTTACCCGGGAACCGACGCCGCACCGCCCAGCCGGGCGGCCGCGGCGCATCGGAACCGGGCAGGCGGCGATGCAGCCGCCTGTTTCCTGCACCCGGTCAAAGCCCCAGCCGCTGCCAGATCGTCGTGGTCAGCGAAGCCAGATTCAGCGTGTAGAAATGCAAGCCGGGCGCGCCGCCCGCGAGCAGCCCGTCGGCGAGCTCGGTGACCACGTCCAGCCCGAACGCGCGAATCGACGCGACGTCGTCGCCATAGGCTTCGAGGCGCTTCCGGATCCAGCGCGGAATCTCGGCCCCGCAGGCGTCGGAAAAGCGCGCCAGCTTGGAGAAGCTGCTGATCGGCATGATGCCGGGAACGATCGGCACCGCGATCCCCGCACCTCGACACGCGTCGACGAAGTGCCAGTACGCGTCCGGATTGTAGAAGTACTGCGTGATCGCAGAGTCGGCGCCGGCATCGACCTTGCGCTTGAAGGCCAGGAGATCGTCTCCCGGGCTTCGCGCCTGCGGGTGATATTCGGGGTACGCGGCGACGTCGACATGGAACCAGTCGCCCGTCTGCTCACGGATGAACGCGACGAGATCGCTGGCGTATCGGAAGTCACCCGTGTCGCCCACGCCGGACGGGAGGTCGCCCCGCAACGCGACGACGTGCCGTATGCCGTGGGCCTTGTACTGCGCGAGCACCTCGCCGATCGACGCACGCGAGCCGCCCACGCACGAGATGTGCGGCGCCGCCTCCATGCCTTCGGCGCGGAACTCCAGCACGGTCGCGAGCGTGCCTTCGCGCGTCGAGCCGCCCGCACCGAAGGTCACCGAGCAGAAGGCCGGCTTGAGCTGCGCGAGTTGGCGCCGCGTCGCACGAAGCTTCTCGATTCCCTCGGGCGTGCGCGGAGGAAAGAATTCGAGGCTGAAGAGGCGTTGCGGCGGTGTCGTCATCGTCGTGCAGCGGGTTTGCGCCCGAGGTCGGTCCGGGTCAGGCCCGTTTCTGCGGCAGCAGCGTGGACAGCAGCCACGAGATCAGACTGTAGACCATCGCCCCGAACACCCCCGACCAGAATCCGCCGACGCGGAATCCGTCGACGAACGATCCGACCCACCAGAACAGGAGTCCGTTGATCACGAAGATGAACAGGCCTAGCGTCAGCAAGGTCACGGGCAGCGTCAGGAGGATCAGCAGCGGCCGGATCAAGGTGTTGATGAGTCCGAGCACCAGCGCCGCGACCAGCGCGGCCGTGAAGGAATCGACCTTCACCCACGGGAAGACATACGGCAGGGCGAGCAACGCCAGGGCGTTGACGAGCCAGACGAGAAGAAGGCGCATCGGTGGATTCTCCGGGAACCGCGTCAGCGGGCAGTACCGTCGCAGTACGGCTTGAGGGCCGCGTAGAGCGTGGCGCTGACCGGGGCCGCGACGCCTGCCGCCGACCCCATGCGCGCGACGGCACCGCACAGCCACGGCGCCTCGAGCCGGTTGCCAGCGGCGAGATCGTTCAGCATCGAGGATCTCATCTCCGCGGGCAGGCCGTCGGCGAACTTCATCTGCTGCGCGACGAAGTCGACGGGAAGCGCGACGCCGCTGGCGCGGCCGACCGCCCACGCTTCGCGCATCGCCGCCTCGAGCGTGCTGCGCAAATCGGGGTCGGCGCGCAGGACGCCGATCGGCTGCCGCGCCACGCTCGTCAACCCGGAGAACGCTGCCAGGAAGACGAACTTCTCCCACAGCGCGCGGCGGATGTCCGCAACAAGTTCGGCGTCGATCCCCGCTGCCTTGCACGCCGCGAGCAACGCCTCGGCCGCCGGCCGCTGCGTCGTCTGCACCGGGCCGAAGCGCAGCCGTGCCATCGTTCCCGTGTGCACGATGACGCCGGGTTCGCCGATCGTTGCCGCGATCTGCGCGACGCCGCCCATCACCCGGTCGGCACCGGCGATCGCGCCGATCCGCTCGACGCTCCCGACGCCATTCTGAAACGGAACGATGACGCCGCCGCCCGCGACGAGCGGACGCGCCGCCTCCGCGGCCGTCTCCGTGTCCCAGAGCTTGACCGCGAACAGGACGACATCTGCCGGCGTGAGCGTCGCCGGGTCGTCCGTCACCGTCGGCCTGGGCAGATGTATGTCGCCCAACGCGCTTTTCACGGTGAGCCCGCGCTCGCGCATTGCGGCGAGATGCCTGCCGCGCGCGACGAACGCGACGTCGTGCCCGCCTTGCGCGAGCTTCGCGCCGAAATATCCGCCGACGCCGCCGGCACCCACCACCGCGATACGCATCGTGCCGTCCCCTCGCCCGCTTCCTCTCCGCCTAATACCGATAGGTCTCGGGCTTGTAGGGTCCCGCAACCGGCACGCCGAGGTAGCTCGCCTGTTTCGCCGAGAGCGGCGTCAGCATCGCGCCCAGCTTCGACAGCTGCAGCCGCGCCACCTTCTCGTCGAGATGTTTCGGCAGCACGTAAACGCCGACCGGGTACCGGCCGGCACGGCGTTGCGCGTCGGCCCACAGCTCGATCTGCGCCATCACCTGGTTCGCGAACGACGAGCTCATCACGTACGACGGGTGACCCGTGCCGCAGCCGAGGTTCACGAGCCGGCCCTCGGCGAGCAGGATGATCCGCTTGCCGTCCGGGAAGATCACGTGGTCGACCTGCGGCTTGATGTTCTCCCACGTGTACTGCTTCAGCGAGGCGACGTCGATCTCGTTGTCGAAGTGGCCGATGTTGCACACGATCGCGTTGTTCTTCATCCGCTTCATGTGCTCGTGCGTGATCACGTCGACGTTGCCGGTCGCCGTCACGAAGATGTCGGCCTTGTCGCACGCGTAATCCATCGTGACGACGCGATAGCCCTCCATCGCCGCCTGCAGCGCGCAGATCGGGTCGATCTCGGTGATCCACACCTGCGCCGACAGCGCGCGCAGCGCCTGCGCGCTCCCCTTGCCGACGTCGCCATAGCCCGCGACGAGCGCCACCTTGCCGGCGACCATCACGTCGGTCGCGCGCTTGATGCCGTCGACCAGCGACTCCCGGCAGCCGTAGAGATTGTCGAACTTCGACTTGGTCACCGAATCGTTGACGTTGATCGCGGGGAAACCCAGGCGGCCTTCCGCATGCATCTGGTAGAGGCGCTTGACGCCCGTCGTCGTTTCCTCGGTGACGCCCTTGATGCCCGCCTTGATCCGCGAGTAGAACTTCGGGTCCTTGGCGATTCGCGCCCGGATGGCGGCGAAGAGCGCGGACTCCTCGTCGCTCGTCGGCTTCGCGATGCATGTCGGATCGGTCTCGGCCTGCGTCCCGAGGTGCACGAGCAGCGTCGCGTCGCCGCCGTCGTCGAGGATCATGTTCGGCGCGCCGCTGCTCCCGCCGCTCGCCGGCCATTCGAAGATCCGGTGCGTGTAATCCCAGTACTCGGCCAGCGATTCGCCCTTGTACGCGAATACCGGCGTGCCGCGCGCGGCGATCGCGGCAGCCGCATGGTCCTGCGTCGAGTAGATGTTGCACGACGCCCAGCGCACTTCGGCACCGAGCGCCTGCAGCGTCTCGATCAGAACGGCGGTCTGGATCGTCATGTGCAGGCTACCGGCGATGCGTGCGCCGGCGAGCGGCCGCAGCGGGGCAAACTCCTCGCGGATCGCCATCAGGCCGGGCATCTCCGTCTCCGCGATCGCGATCTCCTTGCGGCCCCATTCGGCCAGCGCAAGGTCCGCGACCTTGAAATCGGCAAACTTCTTCGGATCGGTTGCAGCGTTCATCGGTCACTCCATCGTTGGTGACCGCGCGGCGGGGGGCGACGGGAACGGCTCTCGTCACCCCGTGCGCGGGCACGGTTCAACGAGCGCGGTTGCAGAGGGCGGATACCCCGAGCCTGGCAGGCCGCTGGCGCCTCATGCGCCGACCTGTTGCAACGCTCCTCGGGGAGAGGGCGGCATCTTAACCCAAACCGGCGGCGTCCGTCGACGGGGCGGACAACCGGCCCCCGGCGCTTCCTGGGCGTCCGCTCAAAGCAGCCGCCCCTGCGGCTCGGCCGCCGCACTCTCCTCGCGCAAGAGGGCGTTCACGAGGCTCGATTCGCGCTTGTAGAAGCCCTCGGTGTGGAAGGTTTCCGGCAGCCCGTAGAGTTCGTAGTCGAGGTGATGGCACAACTCGTGAATCAGGGTGCGCAGGAACGTCTTGAACGCCACGACGTCCTTTCGCGCCGCGGTACGCATCCAGACCGTGATGCGCGCCGGCGTGCCGTCGTCCTCCGGCTCATACAGGCCGTGCAGCTCGCCGCCGTCGTCGGCGGGACGCGTTGCCAGGACCCGGACGCGGATTGTCGGGACACGGTATCCGGCGATGAGTGCATTGATAAGGTCCTGGGCGGCGGACCGCACGGCACCGCGGTCTTCGCGACCGAGGCCCGCGCGAAGCTGCGCGACCTGTGCTGCGGCGGCCACGCCCTCCGGCAGTTCGAGCGACTGGATCGCATCGCTCTGCCGATAGACGCGCTGCCGCGCGGCGGAGAGTCGAGCGTAATACGCGAACGGCATGGGCAGTGCGGAGCGGGGTCCCGGTCGAACTACGTCGCCGGCATGTCGCCGACACGCGCGCCGGCCGGCGGGATCGACGTCGACTCCAAAAAGGCAAGGGCCGCATCGCGGCCCGTTGCATGGGGTCGGCGCGCATCGCGCCGGAAAAGGCGTCACGCCTTCTTGATTTTCTCGAGCATCTTGAAAACGCCCTTCGTCGAGCCGACGAACAGGCGCTTGTAGGCCTTGCCGAGGCATCGACGCTCGAGGGTATTGCGGCGGGTTCGGGTTCGTTCGGCCATGGCGGTCTCCTTGTGCTCGTGCGATTTCGCTTCTGCGGGCCCCGCGGATACGGCGCCGGAAGGATGCGGATGTTAACAGGAATTCCTGTCCGATGAAAGGCTTGCGGCCACTCGCCGATCGACGGGGCGCCCCCTGGCGCTGCGCGCGACCTCACCGCTGCCCAGCGCGCAGTTCCCCGAAGATTCCCGCGGCTTCCCTGGTCAGCGCGCGCCAGTATTGGGGCGCTCCTGCCACCCTGCCGCCGAGGGCGGCTGCGGCCCGCCATGGCCAGCGCGGGTCGCGCAGGAATGCCCGGGCGAGCGCGACCATGTCCGCGTCGCCCGCCGCGATGATGCCGTCCGCATGCTCGGGCTCGGTGATGAGCCCGACCGCCATGGTCGCGATGCCGGTCGCGCGCCGGATTTCGCGCGCGAACGGAACGTGGATGCCCGGACTCGCGGCGGGAATCCTCTGTGCGGGCGAAACGCCGCCGCTCGACACATCGATCCAGTCACAGGCGCGGTCCTTCAGGCGTCGCGCGAGTTCTACCGCTTCCTCGAGCGCCCAGCCGCCCTCGACCCAATCGGTTGCCGACACGCGAACGCCCAGCGGTCGATCGGCTGGCCAGACCGCGCGTACGGCGTCGAACACCTCGAGCGGAAAGCGGATGCGGTTGTCGAAACTGCCGCCGTACGCGTCGTCCCGGCGGTTCGCGATCGGCGACAGGAATTGATGTAGAAGATAGCCGTGCGCCATGTGCAGCTCGATCGCGTCGAGCCCGCAGCGTTCCGCGCGCCGTGCCGACGACACGAACGCTTCGCGAAGCGCCGCGAGGCCCTCGGCGTCGAGTGCCGCGGGCGCGCTCTCGCCCTCCGCATGCGGAACGGCCGACGGCGCAACCGTCGTCCAGCCGCCGCGTGCCGGCGGGACCAGCATGCCGCCTTCCCAGGGTCGCGCCGACGATCCCTTGCGCCCGGCGTGCCCGAGCTGGATCGCGACGGGCATGGGCGGCGCCTGGCGGCGCGCGCGAGCGAGCGTGGTCGCGAGCGCGGTCTCGGTGGCGTCGTCGTAGAGCCCGAGACAGCCGTGCGTGATCCGCCCTTCGGCGGTCACCGCGGTCGCTTCGATCGTGAACATCCCGGCGCCGGACAGGAACATCTGGCCCCAGTGGATGAGGTGCCAGTCCGTCGCGCAGCCGCTCGCCGCCGAGTACTGGCACATCGGCGAGACGACGATGCGATTCGGAAGCGTCAGGCCCCGCAGGGCGATGGAGTCGAACAGGCGCACGCTTGACTCTCGGCGCAACCGCTGCGGGCGGTCAGATCCCGGCCGCCGATTTCAGTGCTTCCGCCTTGTCGGTCGCCTCCCAGGTGAACTCGGGCTCGTCGCGACCGAAGTGGCCGTACGCTGCCGTCTTGAGATAGATCGGCCGCAGGAGATCGAGCATCCGGATGATGCCTTTCGGCCGGAGATCGAAGTGGGCGTTGACGAGTTCGGCGATCTTTTCGTCGGAGATCCGGCCCGTGCCTTCCGTGTAGACCGTCACGTTGATCGGGCGCGCGACGCCGATCGCGTACGAAAGCTGCACCTGGCATTGCGTGGCGATGCCCGCCGCGACGATGTTCTTCGCGACGTAGCGCGCGGCGTAGGCCGCCGAGCGATCGACTTTGGACGGATCCTTGCCGGAAAACGCGCCGCCGCCGTGCGGGGCCGCGCCGCCATACGTGTCGACGATGATCTTGCGGCCGGTGAGTCCGGCGTCACCGTGCGGTCCGCCGATCTCGAAGCGACCGGTCGGATTGACGAGGTACTTGGTGCCGACCAGCATGTTGGCGGGCAGCACCGGCTTGATCACCTCGTCGATCACGGCCTCGGCCAACGCCGCCTGCTTGTCGTTCATGCTCGGATGGTGCTGCGTCGACAGCACGACGGTGTCGATCGCAGCCGGCTTGCCGTTGACATACCGCACCGTGACCTGCGATTTGGCGTCGGGCCGCAGCCAAGGCAGCCGGCCGTCCTTGCGCACCTCGCTCTGCCGCTGCACGAGCCGGTGCGCGTAGTAGATGGGGAAGGGCATCAGCGACGGGGTCTCGTCGCAGGCGTAGCCGAACATCAGGCCCTGGTCGCCGGCGCCCTGATTCAGGTATTCGTCGGACGCATGGTCGACGCCGCGGGCGATATCGGGCGATTGCCGGCCGTAGCAGACCATCACCGCACACCCGTCGGCGTCGAAGCGCAGCTCGGGGTCGTTGTAGCCGATCCGGCGGACCGTATCGCGCGCGATCCGCGCGTAGTCGTGCTGGACCGCGGTCGTGATCTCGCCGCTCATCACGACAAGACCCGTCGAGACGAGCGTCTCGGCGGCAACGCGCCCGGTCGGGTCTTGCTCTAGAATCGCGTCGAGGACCGCGTCGGAAATCTGGTCCGCGACCTTGTCCGGATGGCCTTCCGAAACCGATTCGGAAGTGAACAGGAAATCACTCATTGCCGCTCCTCGCCGTCGTGTTTGCGCACGTGTTCGACGCAACACGCAAAAGCTCGAATTCTAGCAGATTCGGTCGCGTCTTCCGCCCTCGACCCGCGGCTGGCGAACGCAGGGGCGGCGCATGCGCACGAAGTCCCGCACGTCGTGAGGGGAACAATCGATGACCGCATCCATCGAGGCGCCCGCGCCCGCCGCGATCGCGCGTGCCGCTGACCTGCTGCGCGCGGGAGAACTCGTCGCGTTTCCGACCGAGACGGTCTACGGCCTGGGCGCCGACGCGGGCGATCCCGGTGCCGTGCATCGAATATTCGCGGCGAAAGGCCGGCCCGAAGACCACCCGGTCATCGTGCATCTGTACGATACATCGCAACTCGCGGAGTGGGCGCACGCGGTGCCCAAGTCCGCGATGGCGCTCGCCGCGGCATTCTGGCCCGGTCCGCTGACGCTGATTCTGCCGCGCGCGACGCGGGTTGCCGACATCGTTACCGGCGGCCAGGACAGCGTCGGCCTGCGCGTGCCGTCGCACCCGGTCGCACGTGCGCTGCTGGAGGCCTTCGGCGGCGGGATCGCGGCGCCCTCGGCAAATCGCTTCGGCCGCATCTCGCCGACGACCGCGCGGCATGTCGCCGACGATCTCGGCGATGCGGTATCGATGATTCTCGACGGCGGCGCCTGCGCGCTCGGCATCGAGTCCACGATCGTCTCGTTCGCGGGCGAGGAGGCCGTGCTCCTGCGCCCCGGCGCGATCGCCGTTTCCGAACTCGCGCGCGTCCTCGGGCGGCCGCTGCGGGCGCCCGGCGCTGCGGCGCCACGCGCCTCCGGAACACTCGCGGCGCACTACGCTCCGAGAACGCCGGCCACGCTCGTCGCGCCGGAGGTGCTGCACGCGGAGATCATCCAGCTTGCGGATCGCGACGAAGAGATCGCGGTGCTCGCGCGCACGGTCGCGCGGCCAGCGGATTTCGACGGCACCTGGATCCATGCACCGGCCGGCGCCGTGGCCTACGCGCACGACCTCTATGCCAACCTGCGCACCCTCGACGCCGTGAACGCCGACGCGATTCTCATCGAAGCGGCCCCGAGGAGCGACGCATGGGTCGCGGTGCGCGACCGGCTGTCGCGGGCGACGCGCGGCGAAGACGACGATCGCGACTAGGCGCGCGCGCCGGCCTCGGCGGCAGCGGTCGTCGCCGCGCACGGGCGCGGGCTGCTACGATGGCGGGAGCGTCCGCGTCACGAGAAACGAATCGCCATGCCCGCCGCCCGCCCGCCGATTGTCGTCATCGCCCCGGACTCGTTCAAGGGCTCGCTGGATGCGCCATCGGTTTGCGCGGCAATCGCGAGCGGTCTGCGCCGCGCATGGCCCGACGTGCAGATCCGCGCATGTCCGATGGCGGATGGCGGCGAAGGCACGCTCGACGCGGTGCTCTCGCGCGGCGGCGAACGGCGGCGGCGTGACGTTGCGGGAGCGGGCGGGTCGCTGCGCACTGCCCGCTACGGCATCGTCGCAACGCCGGACGGCGCGACCGCGATCATCGAAGCGGCCGAAATTGTCGGAATCACGGACGTCTCCGGGATGTCCGTGTCGGTGACGGAACGCACGACGCGAGGCATCGGCGAATTGATGCGCGCATTGCTCGATGCGGGCGTGCGCCGCTTCATGATTGGCCTGGGCGGCAGCAGCACCAACGACGGCGGCGCAGGGATGCTCGCGGCACTCGGCCTCGGCCTCCGCGACGCTGCCGGCCGCACCGTCGCACCGACGCCTTCGGGGCTTGCATCGCTCGCACGCATCGAGGCGCGACAACTCGATCCGAGGCTCGCCGAATCGGCGATGACGATCATGTCGGACGTCAACAATCCGCTTTGCGGCGAACGCGGCGCGACGGCGATCTTCGGGCCGCAGAAAGGCGTGCGCGCGGGCGACATCGCAGCGATCGATGCGACACTCGCGCGCTACGCCACGCTCGCGGAGCGCGCCGTGGGCGCGAGCGCCGCAGTCAAACCGGGCGCGGGTGCCGCCGGCGGCCTGGGATTCGCGCTGCAACTGATCGGCGGCACGTTCCGGTCCGGTGCCGACGTCGTCGCCGACCTGATCGGTCTCGATGCTGCGCTTCGCCACGCGGACTGGGCGTTCACCGGCGAAGGCCGGACGGATCCGCAGACGCTGCTGCGCAAGGCGCCCTTCATCGTCGCCGAGCGCGCGCGCGCCGCGAACGTCCCGATCACGCTGCTCTCCGGTGCGGTCGATGCCGCCACGCTGCCCGAGCTCTCGCGCATCTTTGCCGGCAGCTTCGCGCTCCCCGGCGGCCCGATGGTGCTGGCCGATTGCATCGCCGGCGCGCATGCGCTGCTTGCCGACCGCGCGGAGCAGATCGCGCGCGTGTGGGCGGCGGCGCGAGCGGCGAGCAGGCCACCCTAGCCGAAGGCAGGGGACGCCACGCCGTGCCATCGGGACCTGGGCCGCGAGATTTTCCCGTGACTTCAGCAAGATCTGGATGATTCGGTTATCGTAACGCTCGGTGCGGCCGTGCGAAGAACAATCCTCCGGCATCGCCGACCCGGAACGGGATTCTGAACACTGTCGCGGCTGCCGCGATCGCGGTCGGAGGCTAATCGGATTGTCGTGGGGCTTTCGGTGGTCCGAGGCCAGTACGGCTTGCCCCGCACGCGAACGTTTGACGGGCGAACGCAAACTGAATGAATATCTTTTTCCTGCTCACAGAACAATAACGTCTCCGATGCCGGCGCGCCGGCATCTTCGTCCCAGTATCCATTGGAGGAAGCCATGAATGTCTCTCGCCGGCGCATGCTCGCAGGTGCCCTCGCCGCCGTTCCCATCTGGCTTGCCGGCTCGCGCGCCTTCGCGCAGGCTCCGACCACCCTCAAGATTTCGCACCAGTTTCCCGGCGGCACGATCGACTCGGGGGATTTCCGCGATCGTCTGGTTCGGAGGTTCGCGGCGGAAGTCGAGAAGCGCACGAACGGCGGACTCAAGTTCGACATCTATCCCAATTCGTCGCTGGTGAAGGTCAACTCGCAGTTCAGCGCGCTGCGGCGGGGCGCGCTCGACCTGTCGCTCGTGCCGATCTCCTATTCGGGCGGCGAGGTCCCCGAGACCAACATCGGCCTTCTTCCCGCGCTCGTGCCGTCCTACGAGGTCGGCAGCAAGTGGAAGAACGCCGAAGTCGGCAAGTTTCTGTCGCAGGTGCTGGCGGAGAAGGGCATCATCGTCGTCACTTGGATCTGGCAGGCGGGCGGTGTGGCGAGCCGCACGAAGCCGCTCGTCACGCCCGACGACGCCAAGGGCATGAAGGTGCGCGGCGGCAGCCGCGAGATGGACATGATGTTCAAGGATGCCGGTTCGTCCGTGCTCTCGCTGCCGTCGAACGAGATCTATGCGGCGATGCAGACCGGAGCGATGGATGCCGCGCTGACATCGTCGACGAGCCTGATGTCGTTTCGCCTGGAGGAGGTGTCGAAGTTCCTGACCAGCGGACGCGGCAAGTCCTACTGGTTCATGTTCGAGCCCCTGTTGATTTCGAAGCAGGTGTTCGACAAGCTTCCGAAACCGCAGCAGGACACGATAATGGCGGTCGGCGCCGATCTGGAGAAGTTTGCCGTCGAAAGCGCCATGGCCGACGACGCGGCGGTCGCGTCGGTCTATGCGAAAGCCGGAGCGAAGGTGTACGACCTCGACGACGCGACGCTCGCCAAGTGGCAGGCGCTCGCGAAACCCGTCTGGAAGGATTACGCCGACAAGAACGAGAACTGCGCGAAGCTGCTCGCCTTGGCCCAGAAGCTCCTATGAGCGCCGCAAGCGTGGGGGCGCACCTGTGAGCGCCGCCGGGCCGTCCCAAGGTGCGAATTGCGCCCCCTCGGGGGGCAGCGCAGCGGCGAAAGCCGCAAGCGTGGGGGTACACCAATGAC